>Ga0315535_1000606_pt1 | contig 25320 bp, 24 predicted proteins | sample SalMarSW160220MG_2_FD_203092 | JGI IMG/M metagenome (GOLD analysis project Ga0315535, IMG submission 203092) | Salt marsh sediment microbial communities from the Plum Island Ecosystem LTER, Massachusetts, United States - Salt Marsh Sediment SW1602-20 ... | reverse complement strand
CAAGACCCTGGGCAGCGGCCCGCATAGCCTCAGGCAGACACCACCACGGCAGATCCGTGCTGATGATCTTGCCGGTCGTCGGGTCGACAGACTGATACATTCCACCGTGTTCGTGATCGTAACCCGTTGCGTACGCCGTAAAGAGTATCTCAGGCAACTCCCGGCGGGCCCTTTCGAAGGCTCGGTTCGTCTTCGCGACGAGCTTCTCGGATTCGTTCGCCGTCGATCCGGCGCGTTCGATCGCTCGAATTGCCTGAAGCCCCAATCCCACGAGCTCGCATGCGTGGCCGGGAAGGAAAACAGGTTGCTTCTCCCTGCTGCCGAAGTCAATGAGCTCGAAAAAACGGTGCGAACCAGGTTCATAGAAGTTGTCGAGAACGTAGTCGAACAGGCGCGCGGCAAGCTCACTCCATTCCCGGAGCGTGCCGTTGGATAAGCGCGAGGCGACGAGATATTCGAACGCGGCGAACGACAACATGAATGGGCTCTCCGCATGCAGATCGGCCGCATAATCGGCGGTGTCGTCTTCGTACCCGTTTGCAAGCGCGGATTCAATGTACTGCCGGAAGAGACGGACGCCGGTTTCGGCCTCGTCGGACTTTCCTCCCGCAAGAAGCGCTTTCGCACAGAAAAGCTCCGAGGCGTTGCAGCCTTCAGGCGAAAGTGAGACTCCGTTTCCATCCGCACCTATTCCCCTCAGCTTCCGGTCGACCCTGAACGGGACGCGGCCGTTGTTCGTGTCGAGAATGTCGAGAATGGCTCGATTCTGGTTACGAACGTAGGCTTCGAGCATCGACGCCGCCTCCTCTTTCATCTCTGACGAGAGCTCGCGAAGCGAATCGAGGAGGGCAAGATGCCGGCTGCAAGACTCGCTCCCCCTACCCAAGAACCACGTGAAGATGGTGTCGTACTGGGCGACAGGATAGTCTTCGCCGGTATTCGGATTGAACTTCGTGTCGGGAAATGGATAGTCGGGATTGCGATTCTTTCGCGCGAGAAGCAATTTGATACCCGAGGTGAGAACGTCCGACTCCAAGTGCCGCCGGTATTCTCGTGCAGTGACGCCGGCGATCGTCGATTCGGCTATTCGATAGGGATCGTAGGACATTTGGCTGCCTCCGCGGCGAAGATACACGAAACCGGAGCACTACGCCATAGAGAGCCACGTGGAATCCGATAACAAGGGGATGAAATCGGTCGATACATATAAATGGAGGACTTAGTGCGAAGACGGCTGCGAAGGCCCGGGAAGATTGCCTGGCTTACTGAACGGATGATGAGCTTCGGCGGATACGATGTGTTGCCGGAGGTCGCACTGATTGCAGACGGCGAGCTGTTCGCGGGGACATGGATCATCCGCTCCTGCTGCTTCGGAAGGGCAACACCGAGCGGTTATGAGGTTCGCTTCCTCGTGAGCGATAACGATCACTTCCCGACCAGACGCCAAGCCCTCCGCGGCGCGTTCTTGCGGGCAATGCGGACGATCGAGCTCGGCGAGGTCGGCTCCATGCACCTCTGCCCAGTCCCCACTTCCGACGTCCTACCGAGGTTGTCGTGAGCCCCTGGAGCGAAACGGCTGCGCCCCGATTCGTATATGATGAGCGCTATGTAGAGCCGGAGATCCAACTGCTGGTGTTAGAGGCAATCGCGGCGGACTCTGACGCCGATCTGCTTCGCACGACCCGCATGAACCGCTACAAGCCGACGGGAGCTCGCACCTCGTCAGGACTGTATCAATACGAGCTCGTGGAAGAGTCTTCCCTTTTTTGACTTCGAAATCGTGGTTATCTCCGACGACAAATGGGCGCACCCGTGGGTGCGCCCGTACCTTCTCTGTTCGAGTTGTGTGAGATCAGCACTCTGAAGGCGGGCGGCCGCCGGCCGCCCGATTCTCCAGCCGTCCTGCGTCTGCACTAGCTGTCTTACGACTTTGCTCCGGTATCGGGAGTTTCGGCATCCTTGGAGCTCTGGTCCGGATGATTGTCCGGTTTCTCCGCCTCTCCCTGGTTGTTGGAAGAGTCACCGCTTCCCGCTGTGCCGCTCTGTTGATTGACCGAATACTGCTGACCGTCCACCTCGAGCTCCGTTGGGTCGACTGATTCGGAACCGTCCGCCAGCTTGTGGGCAACGCCCTTGAGGGTGATCGTCTTTCCGACTTGAAGCCCCGCGGCGGTGACGATCGACTGATCGACGGTCACGCTGTAGCTGCCGTTGGTCGTGTTGAATACTACCGTGGCCGAGTTGCCGTTGGCGGTGGGCGTGACACTCTGCACGGTGCCCGAGAAGTTGCCGGACTCTCCCTGTCCGTTTGCAAAGGCCGCGAAGGCGCCAAGAACGAGAAGAACGCTTGCGACCACAAATATCCGTTTCAGGTTGTGCATCCTGCACCTCCATTCAAATATGATGCGCGATAATGTAACGCAATGCTGAGTAAATAAACCAAAAATGGGAGATTTTAACCGGCCGCTGATTCGCCGGCCGCTGATTTCAGCTCCGATAGAAGGTCGAGCCACTCCTGTGCCACTCGATGAATGTCGTAGAGCTCGACGGATTTGCGACGGCCGACATCGCTCGAACGCCTTCTGAGACCTTCGTCCTTGAAGGCCCGCTCGAGGACCTTGGCTGCCTGCTCCGGAGACGCATCGAGGAGCAAGACCCCTTCCTCGGTGTTTCTGATGCTGCCGGGAACGATAAGGTCGGCGTAGGGTAGAAGCTCACCCGGTCCCTGGACGTCATGAGAAACCACGGGCACCCCGCACGCCATCGCCTCGACGACGGGGATGCAGAAGCCTTCCCATTCAGAGAGGTTGAGGTAGAGATCGAACGCACAAAAGAGGTCAGCGAGCTCCCGCTCACTGAGGTTGCGTTCAGTGAACCTCACGTCGGCTCCGACTCCGTAGCGTTGCGCAAGCTCGGAAAGATCGCGTCCGTCGAGCGCCTTCACTCGGTCTGTCTTCACCACGAAACAGGGTCTCCGCCCCGTGGCGTCGCGCGCCTTTTTGTGGAAGAGGGCGAACGCTTCGAACATTCGATCGAAACGTTTCCGGAAGCTGTTTGCGGCCACCGTGCCGACCACAAACGCGTCGACAATCTCGAGCTCGTGCCGAATTCGGGAGACCTCCTCAAGGCGCTCGTCATCTCCAAAGGCGGGTCGAAATAGGGCCGTATCGACGCCGTGCGGTATGATCGGGATGCCGCCTGTGAAGAAGCGTCTTACTCCTGCGGCAAGGAAGCTCCACGATCGCTCCGTCAATGCAACCGGCCGAACGAGCCGGTAAAACCCGAGCTCCGAATCCTTCGGCGGACGTGAGAGCTGCGTCCACATGAAGGTGGGCACGGGGACTGCGTTTCCGGTGGGATTCATGACGAAGGGGAACTGGTCGGGATAACCGAGTAGAATCCGTGCGCGCTCCCGCTCGTCTTCGGCGCCTTGGTCCTCCGCGGCGTCGACGAGCCCGTCGGGTACGCCGCCCAATGTGCCTCCCTCAGGAAGATAGAGATCCTCGAAGGGAGGACCGCTGATCTCCGCACGAGTTTCGAGGTCATCGAAGGCACGTTTGAGCAGCTTCAGTTGGCGAATGAATGAAGTCTCTTTGCGAAGCGAGATACCCGAGACGAGGCGAATCGTTGCCGGTCCCCGCGTTCGCGTCATGTCTCTATTGCGCTCGGCCGGTTGACCGGATAACGCGGCTCGCGGCCCTCGAGGACCGCCGCCACGTCGAGTGCAGCCTTCCGCTTGAGCTCGACGATGGCCTCTTCACTGTAGTAGGCAGTATGGTCGGTGAGGATGACCCGGTCGAAATCTCTGAGGCGACTATCCATCGGCAGAGGCTCATTCTCATAGACGTCGAGGCCGGCGCCGCTGATCGCGCCGGCTTCGAGCGCTGCGGTAAGTGCACGCTCGTCGACCACCGACCCGCGGGAGGTGTTTATGAGCACCGCGCCGGCCTTCATCCGCCTCAGCTCGGTCTCGCCGATGATACCTTCGGTCTCTTCCGTCAGGGGGACGTGGATCGAAATGAAGTCCGATTCACGAACCAGGGTATCCATGTCGACACGGAGCGCACCTTTGCTTTCGACGAGCTTCTTGTCGACATAGGGGTCGTGCACGAGCACCTTCGAAAGCCCGAGCGATGCTACCTTCCGGTTGAGTGACTGACCGATAAGGCCGAAACCTACGATGCCGAGCACGCGCCCTTTGATCCGGTGGTTCCGATATTCCCCCCCGATATTCCAGCCTCCCTCCCGCACGCGGCGATCGACATAGGGGATATTGCGCGCAAGCGCCAAGAGCAACGCCAACGCGTGGTCGGAAACCTCTTCGAAACCGTAGTCGGGGACCCGCGTTACCCAGATTCCGCGGGCGGTGGCAGCTTCTACGTCGATATTGTCTATGCCGACTCCGTAGCGAGAGAGAACCCGACATTTGTCCATCGAAGCGATCAAATCGGCGGTAATCGGGAGCATATTGACCAGAATTCCGTCGGCACCTTTGAGATGCTGCGCTGCCTTGCGAGGGTCGTCCAAGTCATAGATTTCCACTGAACAACCAATTGCCTCGAGTACCTCATGCTCTTCGTCGTAGCTCCCGAATCGGTCGTCGGTCACGACCACTCGGAACTTGCTCATTGCAGACCTCCCGCCTCGAAGCCATAGTGTGCCAAAATCAGTATATCAGATTCATCCGCCTTGACCAGGGATGGAAGCTCGGCCAGAATTGAGACATGAGCTTCGGAAATTGGCACGCGGAAGCCGAAGGAGCTGCAGCAAAGGGAGGATTTCAAAGCTCCCCTCCTGCATTGCGGGTGTACTCCGGCGACCGCCTGATCTTCTCGAGCAACGGTCGGTGGCTTCATCCCCTTTTCGAGCTGGAGCGGTTTATCAGGACACAGAACGTCTCGGTGGGCGAGCTCGAGATTATCGACAAGATCATCGGGAAGGCTGCGGCACTTCTGATCGTTCGTCTCGGGTTCGGCAGAGCGCACGGGGAGACAATGAGCCGTCTCGCGATGGACGTCTTCGAGCGCCACCGCCTCGATTTCTCCTACGGAACCTTGATCGACCGGATCGACTGTGCCACCGAAGCGCTGCTCCTCGAAATCGACGATCCGGAGCAGGCGTACCAAATAGTGAAAGAACGGGCAGGCGAATAGACAAATAAGCAGTGTCAGAGGCGAATCGATGGAGAAACTTGAGATAAAACCGAAAGCACGTTGCCGGTGGGACGAAGTCTCCCTGGGAGAGATCATGTTGAGATTTGATCCCGGCAACGGCAGAGTCCGCACTGCCAGGCAGTTCGAGGTCTGGGAGGGAGGGGGCGAATACAACGTGGCCAAAGGGCTGAAACGCTGTTTCGGTCTCGACACTGCAGTGGTAACTGCGCTTCCGGATAACGAGCTCGGCAGTCTGGTGATGGACTTCATCCGACAGGGCGGGGTCGATGCATCTCACCTCAAATGGCTGCCCTATGACGGCATCGGGCGCGACGTCCGTGTCGGCCTCAATTTCACCGAACGCGGGTTCGGCGTCCGGGGTGCGCTGGGCGTTTCGGATCGTGCCAACTCGGCCGCGTCCAAGCTGAAAGCCGGGGACATCGACTGGGACCTCGTTTTCGGGCGCGAAGGAGCGCGCTGGTTTCACACCGGCGGGATCTACGCCGCGCTATCGAACACTACCCCCGAGGTGGTCGTCGAGGCAATGAAAACAGCGAAAGAGTACGGCACGGTCATCAGCTATGATCTCAATTACCGCCCGTCTCTCTGGAAGGCGTACGGAGGCAAAGAGCGAGCCCAGGAAGTCAACCGGGAGATTGCTCAGTACGTTGATGTCATGCTCGGCAACGAGGAGGACTTCACAGCGGCTCTCGGATTCAAGGTCGAGGGTCTGACTGAGAACATCAGCGGGATCGAAGTGGACAAATTCAAGAGGATGCTCAACCAGGTGGTCGAGAAATACCCAAACTTCAAGGCTGTAGCGACAACCCTGCGCGAGGTAAGATCGGCAACGGTAAACGATTGGGGTGCGCTTCTCTACTACGACGGTGAGTTTCTCGAGGCCCAACATCGGGAGAACCTCGAGATTTTCGATCGGGTGGGCGGCGGAGACAGCTTTGCATCCGGGCTCATCTACGGTTTTCTTGCAGGCAAGAGCCCGGGCGAATGCGTCGAATACGGCGCCGCCCACGGGGCCCTGGTCATGACCACGCCGGGCGACACGAGCATGGCTTCGCTTCGGGAAGTGGAGAAGCTGGCGAGAGGAGGGGGAGCCCGCGTCGAACGGTGAGACGCGCGACCCTGTGTCGGCGCGGTCAAAAAGGGCGACGAAACGCCTGCAATTGACTTTACCTGGTAGTTGCTCTATCTTGTCAGAATATGGGAGATAGACTCCAGTCGGAGGTCCCAATGCGTCAAGAATCTCAAACTGTTTCCTGGTCCGCGGACGAAATCGACGAGAAGTTGCGCCAAGTCAGCTCTGGAGCCGCCCGCCTCATCGACAACATAAAATCGGTCATCTACATCGATACTCGCAAGCTCGAGCACATTCTGGCCGCAAAAATAGCAGGCGGTCACGTCATCCTGGCCGACTCACACGGCGTCGGCAAGACCTCACTGGCGCGCGCCCTCGCCGGTTCCATTTCCTGGAAACAGCGCGATTTCGTAAGTGAGAACAACGTCCAGCTGGACGAGTTCAACCGTATCCAATGTACGGTCGATCTCCTGCCGCAAGACATCCTCGGCTACAATCGATTCACGGGCAGCTCGCAAGAGGTGCTGTTCAACAAGGGGCCGATATTCGCACATTTCGTTCTGTGCGACGAAATAAACCTTCTGACGCCGAAGACCCAAGGGAGCTTTCTCCAGGCTATGGAGGAGCAGTCGGTAACGATAGAAGGTAGGACCTACACCTTGCCCGATCCGTTCTTCATCATCGCCACTATGAACCTGAAAGGGGTTCATCTCTTCCCCCTGCCGGCTCCACAGCTCGATCGCTTCATGATTCAACTCTCCATCGGTTATCCGAGCGCTCAAGACGAATCGGAGATCATCAAGAAGCATGGCCGAGACGATGCGTGGTCGAGGTTCGAGCCGGTTGTCGACTCGGGTTTGCTGACGGAATGGCAGTCGCTCGTGGATCAGGTCGACATCCATCAGGATATCGTCGATTATATCGTGGCATGTGTTCGGGAAACGAGAAGTCACCCGGACGTCTCGACTGGTGCCAGCCCACGCACCGGCGTCAAGGTCTCCCGAATCGTTCGGGCCCTTGCGCTGATACGGGGGCAGAACTACGTTACCATCGATCTCGTGAAGGAGATCTTCCCAACTACGGTTACCCACCGCCTGATCATGCGGGATCCCTCTCTTTCCGCCGAGATGGTGGTCAGATCGATACTGGAGACCGTACCGGCCGACTTTTCCCGACGTGCAAAGTAGCGTGCCCAGGGAATGAGAATCAAAGACATCATTCGATCAGAACAGGCACATAAGATCGCAAAGCTCTACCCGCTTACGCTCGGGGGAAGTGTTCTGTTGATACTCGCGGCGCTGTTGCTCGTTCGAAGCTTCCTCATCCGCGACCCCTACGAGCTGGTGCTTTCGGTCATAGCGATTGTCGTGCTTGCCGTGCTTGCGCTTCTCGGGCGGCTGCAGGCAGCGCAGTTCGGCAAACTCCACGTTCAGTGGGATACGAGCGTTCCGCTCGTGGCTCAGATGCCGGGCGAATCTCAACAGAGCGTAGAAGCCCAACGCCTGACCGGGATAACGATGAAGCCTTTCCTGTGGTATCGAGTGCATTTTCTCGTGTGGGGAAAGCTCCTCGCGGGTCGAGACGCCTGGATGCGGATGACGCACGAGGTATCGACGGCCGGGGAAGCGGTGGTCCCGCTCCATTTCTCGATTCCGCTCTGCGGAGTGCTCGACGCCACGGGCGTCCTCTACATAGGCGACATTTTCGGCCTGACTCGGGCGCGATTCGGCTATCCGATCCGGCGGAGGCTTTCGGTCGAGCCGGCAGTGTTCCCCGAAGAGATCAACATCCATGTCGAAGCCGCGGAGAAGACGGAGGAAAAACAGAGCCAACTCAATTCCGACGAGGATAAGTACTATATGCGCGAGTACGCCCCGGGCGACCGCTTCAGAGACATCAACTGGAAGACCTCCAGCCGCCTGCACCAGCTGTTTACACGAATCGCCCCGGTCGCCCTCGAACAGACAAAAATCATCGCGGTCGAGTTTCGCAACTACCGTGATGCCGGCCCGGAGACCCTGCAGTCGATCGTTCATCTCAGCCACCTGAAGAGCTGGCTCGTCTCGTTTGTGCGTACCGTCAAGGAACAAAACCCGGATTTCATATTTCAGATTGTCACCGGCCACGGCATCAAAAAGGTTCAGTCGAAAGAGGACATCAGCAGATTCTCCGAGGAGCTCGCAGGGATGATGTTCCAAGGTGATCCCGGGGTGGTCGAGGCCGTGCCGCAGACTGACGAGATCTTCATATTCACGACGCCGTACGACAGGCTCCTGCCGGCCCTCCTGCCCCGCTACACCCAACGGACCATCAACATTGTCAGAACGCTCGCCGAAAGCTGGTCCGGCGGCACAACGCGTCGTCAGCTTGCCCTTTTCAAACCGTCGGACAACCTGCCGCTCCCTGGCGTCTGGGCCCTTCGTCGCGACGGTGTGATTCGTCAGCCGGGGGTGGAGCATTCCGGGGCACGCATCGTCGGTCAGGAGGTCGTCGAGGCGAGGTTGGTATGAACGAGAATCTTGCAGTGAACGAAAATCCTGAGAAGAAGGCTCGAAAGAGCCCTCCGCTCAAGCACATACTCTTCTACACGCGTCTTTTCCTCTACCTGTTCGTATTCGCGATTCCGATCGTCCACCCAGCCGTGGTCGTTCCCTATGACCGCATGGGGTGGTGGCTGTGGTTCGGACTCCTGCCGGGCGAGATGTTGATTGCCTTCTACCTCAGGCCCCCGCGGCTCTCGATCCGGGCCTGGGCGGTCGTCGCCGCGCTTCCCATTCTTGCGACGATAGTACTCATATCGGGCGTCTCACGGTATTCGCTCGCCTACTTCGGGGTTGGGGCGGCGGCTTTCCTCGTCACCACGGCAATCTTCCACGGCGGACGATGGGGCAGATGGCTGGCGCTTCCCGAACCCTTCCTACTCGCGATCCTTTACTACAAAATGCTCTCATTCTCGCGGGCTTCCGAGCAGATTGCGGCACGGAGCCAAGGGATTACTCAGGCGCTGCTGGTCATCGCGATCGCCGCCTTCCTGCTTCACAGTCTGGTGCTCTACTTCTCGACCTATCGTCCGAAGAGCTCGGGGCGGGGCAAACGAGAGCTCTTCGTTTTTCTCTCGGTGGTCATTCCCGTAGTGCTCGCAGTCGCCGTCTTCCTACCGCCGAACTTCGTTTCGCATCAGATCGTTCTCAACAGCCTCGACAAGAAGGTCAAACCGAAGCCTGTTCCCCTCGACTTGGCGCTCAACGGACTCCCGGGAGGGAACCTGCGATCTCCACGATACTCACGGGATCAGGGTAATCAGGGAAAGAGCCTCTCGGACATCTTCGGCGGAAGCGGGTTCGGCAACCAACAGGGAAACGATCAGAACGGCAGCAACAACACGCTCGAAGGAATCCCCTCAGATCAGTGGAACAACGGGACGCAATCCGGACAGGGGCCGGGACGTCAGTATGCGGTGATGGTCGTGAAAAGCGCCATCGACCCGGTATACGCTGCCGACGCCTACTACGGCAAGCTCGATCCGGTGCAAGGATTCGAGAAGACCCAGAACCAACCCCTCAACGATCTGACCCATCGGCATCTGCTCGAAACCTGGAAGCAGGCGTCGCTTCCGCAGGACCTCGGTCGCCGGAAGGACTCCATCTTCTTTCTCTCCACGCTTCCCGCTCGAGTGCTCTCCTACCTCCCCTACTCCGTCGAGCCGACCATTCTGAACCGGCAGTACTACCCCTTCAGCTACTCCTACGATTCGGTTTCGCTGGTGAACGTCACCAACCCTCGGGAGTGGCTCTCTCTGCCGGGACTCGACGAACAGCAAAAGCAGGAGTTCAGTCAGTACCTCCAGGTTCCGCTCGCGCCAAAGGACAAGCAGGTCTTTCAGAGCTACCTGGAGAGAGTCTTTTCGAGCACAAAGCCCGGTTCGAGCCAAGACGGAAACGAGCCCGGTTATTTTGCTCGGCTCATCGATATTCTCCGCAGCTTTTCGAGCTATCAGTACAAGATCGGATTCACGGACAACGTAACGGTCGCCCATCTGGAGAACTTTCTCACCTCGACGAAGACCGGTGATTGCACCGAGTTCTCGAATACGACCGCAGTGCTCGCCCGGCTTGCCGGTATTCCGGCGCGCGTCGTGACGGGATACCTCGCATCGAAGGATCTCCAGACGCCCGCCCACCTCAGGGGGCTCTCGGTACTGCGCAGCCAGATAAAGCCGCTGCAGCAGTACCCGATGAACGAGCTTTACCTCGTGACAACGGCCGACCGCCACTCTTGGGTCCAGGTATGGCTCCCCCGCTACGGATGGGTGGATATCGAAACGACTTCGTTCGCAATTCCGCCGGCCGCAGGCGGCGATCCCAACAACTGGAACGTCGTCATTCCACTCATCAACGGGCAGAAAGAGCTGTCGCCGGTCTATCAATTCCCCTGGGGGCTTGCGCTGCGTTTTCTGGTGTTCGCGGCGGCACTTACCCTGCTCGTCATCTACCTTTATCGCTATGGCCGGGAGATCTATCTGCTGAACCTCTCACGAGGCCGAGGGAAACGAGCGCTCGAGGCTCTCTACAAGCTGCTTCTGTTGCGCTTGGCCGTCAACGATTACGACCTCAAAGCGCCCTCACAGACACCCAACGAGTACGCCGCAGATCACCCCGAGCTCGATCGTTTTGCCGAGCTCTATACCGAGCTCCGGTACCGGGAGAGCTTTCCCCCGGGGCAACAGGAACAGCTGTGGAAGGAGATCACGCAGGAATACCGCTCGCTCGTGCGAAGCTGCCGAAAACGAGGTTTCCTCGGAGGTCTCAGGCGAGCCTTCGGTTTGAAGGGGCTCTACTACCGATGGTAGCGAGCCCGAGCAAAGGCGGGCGGGCGAGTGTGCGTCGTCTCAAACGGAATGCGATTCTTGCAGCGACCGCAGGGGCACTTATTCTGCTCGTGGCCTCCTGCAGCCATTCGACGGAGTGGATTACCTTCCGCGGCAACCAGGGAAGGGGTGTTACGCCCAACGCGGTCTACCCGCCGTTCGGCGTCAAATGGAAGCTGCGCCTCCAGGAGGACAACAAGTCGCTCGAGGCGTTCAACCCTCCGGTCATCATAGGCAACACGATCTACTTCGGCTCCGCCGACGGCAACTTCTACTCGCTCGACCTGGAAAGCGGGTACATGAACTGGGTCTTCAAGACGGGCGGGCCGATCAATTCCATCCCGTCGGCCGACAAGAACTACGTCTATTTCGGGTCCGAGGACGGGAAGGTCTATGCCGTCGATCGCCACACGGGCAAAGCCGCCTGGAGCTTTCAGACGGGCAACCCCGTGAGATCGACGATCGTGCGCTATAAGAACTCCGTTCTTTTCACGAGCGACGGGGGGAACACCTATGTGCTTACCCCCGACGGAGTCCTTCGCTACAAGATCCCGAATCCGGTTTGGTACTACGACACGTTTCAGGTTTACCGGGACGTTATCTATTTCGCGCCGGGGCCGCTGAGCGATCCGAGCAGCTTCGGTGCGTTCGACATCAACAAACGCGCCTACCTCTGGATCCTCGATACTGCACAGCTCAACGCCTACTGGTATTCGTTTCCTGCCCTCAAAGGAGACTCGGTATACTTCGGCACGAGCACAGAGGTCGGCGGCGGCCAATGGGCTCTCGACTATTACTCCTACAATCGGATTACCGGGCAAATGCAGTGGAAAGTCTCGGACATGTCACGCCTGCCGCCCTATACGACGCCGCAGGATGCGGACAAGCTCTTCACCGACAATCTACAGCTGCTCGATTACATGGCGCCGGCAGTCTGGAGCAATCTCGTCATCTACACGAGCGGCGACACCGTAGTGCGGGCCTTCCGGGCAGGCAGCGGGCACATCGCTTGGCAGCATCACTTCACCTATCCGACGAGCTCAGCACCGACCGTAGCCGGAGACCGTGTCTACTTCGGGCTTCGAGGAGACGCGACGGCCGGGGTCAAGCCGCAGCTCGTCTGCCTATCGGCGCGGAATGGGAAGGAGCTGTGGCGGATGGAGCTCAGCGGCGCGATGTTGAGCGCACCGGTCATCTCCGGCAAATGGATCGTGTACGGCACCAATCAGAGCTACTTCTACGTGCTGGAGGAGCTGTACTAGCGGGCCGCCCCACCGCTCCGCCTCAAACCCGCTGCATCTCCTCCACCTCGAGGATTATGCGGTGGACCTCCGAGGGGGTAGTGCAGCGCATCACCTTCGTGAAGAAGTTCGGGCTGCCGATGAGCAACGCCGCGCTGCGTAGAGTCCGCAGATGCTTCTTGGTCTCGAAACGGTTGTCGACGAGCATCATGACGATGTGGACAGGTGCTCCCTCGTTGTTGCCGTACTCGATTCCGTCGTGCGAAACTCCGAATACACCGAGGGTCTCTTTTTGCTTCCGCAGCGAGGCGTGCGGCAAGGCGATTGAGGGCGCAATGACTGTGTTGAGCATGCCCTCGCGAGCCCACAGCGCCTCCTTTATCTCCTCGGGGTTCTGCACCTTTTCCTTCGATACGAGAAAATCGACGAGCTCGTCAAACAGTTCCTGCTTGGTCGAGCTCGCGAGACCCACCTTTATGTTCGACGGCTTGAAGATTTCGGACAAATCCACCTAAGTAACCTCCTTCTTCTTCTACTCGGCGGAATGGCGAAAGATCAATGAATCAGGTTGCGCATAAGGATCGCCGAAACGAGCGCCAGGATCGCATAGAACTCCGGGAACGCCGCGAGAACGAGCGTATTGCCGAAAACCTGGTAACCGGAGCCGATCGAGTTGATTCCGGCCGAGCAAACCTGCCCCATCTTTATTGCCGAGAAGATGTTGACCGCTCCAAGTCCGAGCCCGGCCGCCAGTACCACTGCAGCGTTGAAAACGGTCACCTCGGGAGTGACGTAGGGAGAGTACATAATGAACCCGACAAATCCATAGAGGCCCTGCGTCGAGGGTAGGCCGGAGAGAACGAGATTGACACCGAATGTCTCTGGGCGCTTTCGAATGGCGCCGATAACCGTGTTGCCTGCAATAACCAGGCCGATGACAGAACCGATACCCGAGAGCCCGAACATTGCACCGAGGCCGATCGAGCCGATGAGTACTGAGAGTGTCTGCATGAAAACCTCCAGACGTTAGATATTCATATGTATGCAACGAGACCGGATACTACTTGATCTTGAACGGCGAATATTCTTCCCCTCCTCCTTTGAATCCCACCGCCTTGTAGAACTCCACGAAAGTCAAGCGGAGGGAGTGCACGAATGCGGACAGAAGCCCAATTGCCAAGTTCAACCCCGAACCGAGCAGCAGCACGACCACCATCGGAATGTATCCGAACGGGGAGCTGCCTTTCACCATCAGAGATATGTGTACGATCGCTTCGGCAAGCAGCCCTCCCGAAAGGCCGAGCGCAAAGAGTCGCAGGTAGGAGAGAATATCGCCGAATACCCCGGTAGCGAGCTCGTAGAACTGCCACAACCCGAAAAGCGGTCTGAGGTAGATCCGTCGCTCGAGGCTGTTGAAGAGGAGAAACAGGAGAAGCCCGCCCCCGACGATCGCGAAGCCCACGCCCGTAACGTGCGGTATGAGGGCGTCCCAGGCGCCGAGAGCGAAGGGTCCGATCGCGAAACTCGGTCCCAACGCGTGAAGGACGAGCAGGACGACCCCGAGCAGAATCGCAATAACCCCGGTCGGGCGTAAGGCCGCAAGCGCTCCGTCGCTGTGGACTGCGTTTACGAGCCGTAGAACGTATCCGAACATGACCTGCACCACGCCGAGCATAATTGCGAGCAGCATCGGATCGTCGGTGCCTCTGAACAGAACGAGATGCGTCAGGAAGTTGTGAGATCCGAGAACCTGCGAAAGCTTGAGCCCGAAGAAATCGTCGAGGAACACCCCCGACAGCAGAACCGACCCCGAAAGAATGAGCCCGAGAAAGAAGAGCGGCCGCATTCGGCTCTTACGGAATACGAGCAGCGCGATGAGTATTGCTGCGAACAATACCAGCCCGTAGCCGAGGTCGGCAACACAGAGTCCGAAGAACAGGGTATAGAAGGGGGCAAAAAACGGCGTCGTATCGAGCTCGCGGTAGTCGGGTAGGCTGAAGATCTTCATGATCGGCTCGAAGAGACGGGAAAACCGGTTGTTCGACAGAAGCACCGGTACCTTCTGCGAGCCCTCCGGCTCTTCGAACGCGTAGGCGACCTCCTGCTCGGAAAGGAACTCGTTGACCCGTTTGTACGCCTTGCGCGGCACCCAGCCGGTAACGGCAAGGGCATGACCATCGACCTCGTTCGTAAGACTTTCGTGAGCGAGGCGGTAGGAAAGATCGTTCTGCAGCGTGCGAAGCGTCTCGTTCAGCCACGGGCGGTAGACCACGTGATCGTGGATCCGGTTGAGACAGGCCTCACGTTGTGTTGTCAGCTCGGAGAGACGTCCGCGAAGTGACTCGAGACTCTCCACCGGCAAGGTTTCCTCGGTTGCGTCGAGATCGAAGGTGTGTAGCTCCGCCGGGTAGAAGACGACGAAGTAGACGACACCGCGCTCCTCGAGGACCGGCTCGAGCGCACAGAACTCGTAGGCATGCGCCTGCTGGGTCAGCTTCGAAATCGCGGATTTAGGGGCCGAGAACAGCCGCAGCCGAAACCCGTGTTCCTCGAGCTCCCGAGTTTTCTTCGGGTCGAAGTCGCCCCAACGCGAAGCCGAACGTATTTCCGACTCCACCTTCGCCCGCTCCGCCTCCAAGTGCTCGGCGGTTTGGCGCAGCTCTTCTATCGTTGAAAGGAATTCGTCGGTGTGGCCGGGGAATTGCCTCCCAGCCGGCACGTGGGAAGCAGCCTCCGCGCCTCCGGTCGCGTCCACGGGCGCTCTGGTCTCGAGCTCAACCGGCCCCGAAGGCAAACCGGTCGTGTGAGCGGCGTGTCCGCTCCTACTCGCCGCTTCGCCCCCATCTCCTCGCTCACTCACGGCTTCGGTACGCACCGCCTCGAGCTCTTCGGTTTCAGAAGGCTCCATCTCGTGCAAGAGCTCGTCGACGTTGGCGAGCCGGGTGATGCGATTCTGTAGGACGGAGATCTCCTCGGTCTGCTTGACACCGTAGTTCTCGATATGAAGCACTCCGAGGCGCTGCAGCTGCTGCAAGAAGGCATCGCGAATCGAGCGGTGAAAGAGGATCGTCACCTTCATCATCTTCTCGACCATGCGCTACACCTCGACCTCTTCCGCTTCGTTTCGCTGCTTCGTTATCTTCTGCACCGCCTTGTCGAGGTTGGCGACATCTTCGAGATAGCGCTTGATCTTCATGATCGCGTCGGAATAGGCGGGAATCTGGACCTTCTCGTAGAGGTTGACCTTCTGGGTAGTCTTCCTTCTGGCGTGTTCGATGATCTCGATGCCTTTTTCGACGACCTCCATCTCGGCAAGCATGTGCGTTAGATCCCGCAGGACGCCGACGCCGGTGGTGAGCCATTTCGCCGCGGCGAAGCGCGAGAAGTCCTTCACCTGCCAGTCGATGTCTTTGATTGCCGGCACGGGAATTCCCGCGATCTTCTTCTCGGTTATCGAGACGTTCTTGAGGAAGTAGATCGATTTCGGGAACTCCACCCAAAGGCGATGATCGGACTTAAGGAGCTCGAGCTTCGCCTGGTAGGACTCTTCAAGCTCCTCGTAGATCTCCTTCTGTCGCTTCTCGTGCATGCGCAGAACCGATTCCTTGCTCTTGAGCACTGGAAGGGCAGCTGTGCGGATCTTCAGCTGTCGCTGCAAAGACTGCATCGAAACCTTGTTAAACTGGTATTTCAGCTCCATATCTCACCCGTGTCGCCGGCCACTCTCGTCGCTCGTCCGCTGCTCAATCTCCCGTCCAATGGGCGTCGAGAATCGATTGTTTGATACCGAGCTCCGACTTGTGGAAGTACTTCGCGAACAACTGCCAGGCGGTATCGAGCATTTCGTCGATGTGGACGTTGACATCGATCGCGAGCAGACTCCGTGAGTAGTCGTAGGAAAACTTGATCGCGCGTTTGTCGTAGTCGGTGAGCTCGAACCCGTTGTCACGCTTGGTCTTGGCGTTGGCCGCGTCGGCGTAGAGTCTGACCGCAGCGTTCATAACCTGCGGATGATCCTCCCGTGTCTTCTTCCCGATGACGAGCTGCTTGAGCCTCGAAAGTGAGCGGAAGGGATCCACGATGACCGTGTTGATGTCGCTGTCCTTGCGAAGAAAGAGTTGCCCCTCGGTGATGTAGCCGGTATTGTCGGGTATGGCGTGAGTGATGTCCCCTCCCGAGAGTGTCGTAACGGCTATGATCGTTATCGACCCGCCGGTGGGGAACTCGACCGCCTTTTCGTAGATCTTCGAGAGATCGGAATAGAGCGATCCGGGCATCGAGTCTTTCGAGGGAATGTGATCCATCTTGTTTGCAACGATAGCAAGAGCATCGGCGTAGAGCGTCATGTCGGTCAACAGCACGAGCACATTTTCGTCGAAATCGATGGCGAAGTACTCGGCGGTGGTGAGCGCCATATCGGGAACGAGCAGACGTTCAATCGGGGAATCGTCGGTCGTATTGATGAAGCTGATGATCTTCTCGAGCGTGCCTGCGTTGTCGAAGAGCTCTCGATAGTAGAGGTAGTCGTCGTTCGAAAGACCCATACCGCCGAGTATGATTTTGTCCGCTTGTGCTCGAAGCGCAACATCCGCCATTACCTGATTGTAAGGCTGGTCGGGATCGGCGAAGAAGGGGATCTTCTGACCGGTGACGATAGTGTTGTTCAGATCGATTCCGGCAATCCCGGTCGCGATCAACCGCGAGGGCTGAAGCCTTCGAACCGGATTAACGGAGGGGCCGCCGATTTCGCGCTCCTCACCTTCGACCGGCGGTCCGCCGTCTATCGGGTCGCCGAAGCAGTTGAAAAATCGACCGGCCATCTGCGGCGAAAGCTTCACCGATGGAGGTCTACCGGTGAAAATGACCTCGGCGTCGGTGCCGATCCCTTCGGTTCCCTCGAAAACCTGAAGGGTTACCTCGTCGCCTCGGATCTTCAGCACCTGGGCGTGGCGCCCCGCAACGAAAGCCATCTCCTCGTTGCTGACGTCGGTCGCGGTGAGCGTGCAAGTCGCCTTCGTGATCTTTGTTATCTTCGTGTAGATCTTCTGAAATGCTCTGCGTTCAATCGATGTGCCGATATCCATCTTTTACCTCTTTTGCCTAAACCGATGCTTCCGCCGGTGCTTCGTGCGCGCGTTGCTCCTCGATCGTCTCACGAAGCTCCTGCTCGTAGCGATGGAAGTCCTCGGATTGGAACTCCGAGTAGTTCATCTGCTTGAGCGTGTTGATTATCCTCTTGAAGTAGGGTCCGACTTTCTCAAAATGATCGAAATCGAACTCGATGTTGCAGATTTCCACAACGAGATTGAGCATATACTTCTGGCGGTCGAACGAGGTTATCGAGTCGATGTCGTCGAACGCATCCTGCTGCAGAAGCACGAAATCGATCGTCTCGGACTTCCAATAGGTCGTATGGTAGTCGATGGGCACGCCGTCGTCGCCAAGGATGTTGATCTGATCCCAGGTCTCCTTGCCACGCTGGATCCAGTTCTTCGCGTCGAGAACATGTCCGACCCATCGGCTGCCCAGAAACTCGTTGAGATATTTCCGAATTTCAGGATACTCCAGGTATTTCGAGTAGCTGTCGATCGGGTCGACCGCCGGATAACGTTTCGCATCGGCTCGCGCCTGTGCCAGCGCGAAGAAACAGCGCGCCGCCTTCTTGGTGGACTCAGTTACCGGTTCCTTGAGGTTCCCGCCGGCCGGCGAGACCGTGCCGAGGAAGGTCACCGAACCGCTTTCACCATTGTTCAGGTAGACGAAACCGGCTCGGGAGTAGAATGCCGAGATGATCGCCGGGAGATCCATCGGGAAGGCATCCGGACCAGGAAGCTCCTCGAGGCGATTTGACATCTCTCGCAGGGCCTGTGCCCATCGCGAGGTCGAGTCTGCGAGCATCAGCACCTTTAATCCCATCATCCGGTAGTACTCGGCGATCGTCATGGCCGTATAAACCGATGCTTCCCGCGCGGCAACCGGCATGTTCGAGGTGTTACAGATGATGGTCGTGCGTTCCATCAATTTCCGTCCGGTTCGGGGATCGATGAGCTCGGGGAACTCGGTAAACAGCTCCACAACCTCGTTCGCCCGCTCCCCGCAGGCCGCAACGATGATGAGATCCGCTTCGGCATTCTTGGAAAGGGCGTGCTGCAGGACCGTCTTCCCGCTCCCGAAAGGTCCAGGGATAAAGGCCGTCCCCCCCTCTGCGATCGGATTGAAGGTATCGATCGTCCGCACTCCGGTCTCAATGACGCGAAACGGTCTCGGCTTTTCTCGGTAGGCAGTGATGGGTCGCTTGACCGGCCACCGCTGCACCATCGTCACATCGACGTTGTCTCCAGCCTCGGTGCGCAGAACCGCAATTCGGTCTTTTACCCTGTAGCTGCCCTCGTCGGCGATGTGCTCGACGACGCAGCTGCCCTGAACTCCAAAGGGTACCATGATTTTATGGTCGATCCAGCTCTCTTTCACACTTCCGAGCCAGTCGCCCGCGGCAACGGTCGTACCCTCTTCGACCAAGGGTCTGAACTCGTACCGGACCTCTTCGTCGAGGGGAGATGTATATTCGCCACGCTTGAGAAAGAGGCCCTCTTTCTTCTCCAGATCGTTCTGCAGCCCGTCGTAGATCCGCGAGAGCATTCCGGGCCCGAGCTCGACCTCCAACATGTGGCCTGTGAACTCGACGCGTAAGCCGCCTTTGAGGCCGCGAGTGCTCTCGAAGATCTGAGCATAGGCCATTTTGCCGGTAACCCGGATTACCTCTCCCATGAGTCGACCATCGGACGTCTCCACGAAACAGATCTCGTTTTGTGAGACGGCGCCCTCCGCTTCGATGGTCAACAGATTGCTGTCTATGCCGACTACTTTTCCGGTTGTCACTGCCCTTCCTCCCCTGCTTTTACCTGCTCGGCCTTGTGCCTTTCAGCCTCCATTTGTCTACGTCGCTCCTCACGCTGCTCGTCGCTGAGGTTGGCGAACTCGATTGCGAAACGAACTGAACGCTGTACCGTGCCGAGCAGCTCCATGAACAGCTCATTCCCGGCCGTTTCGTCCAGCTTGGACCATCGCTCTACCGACAGCAGCTTGATCCCGTAGGCGACGATTGCGTGGAAGGTAAAGAGATCGTCTTGCGTTGCGTCATCACACCACTGCCACCTGATTTCGTCGAGCGCGGATTCACGTGCGCTCAGATCCGAGTCTTCATAGAACGGCATAAGCGTCTTGATAAAGGGAAACTCCTCTGCGAGTCCCCAGTCGTTCTCGTCGCTGGTGATGAGCTGCTCGTAGGCTTCTCCCAGTGGTATGAGGCGATGTGCAAGTGAAAACTCGTTGGATCGCAGCTCGAGGGCGGTCGCGATGTTCCGCAAATCGAGCTCGTGCAGGAAGTAGGAGTGAATGAACGGATCGTTTACTTGTTCAATGCCTTCGTAGAAAAGTGTTATCGCCTCGTCGAGCTCCGTCATCTCGGGATGCAGCCTCACCTGCTCACTCCGGTTCGACAGATAGCGCCCGATGAACGGAATCTCCGGCGACGGCTCCTCCGCAATTGAAAGCAGCTCGCGCCGGTCGAAGAACGAGGGCCCGATGAAGGGATCGTCGGAGTCTCTGCACTCGACCGCATTCTGGATGTCGTTGTAGAGAAAGATCTGTTTCAAGGTCGCGTAGTCTTCCGCATGGAGGGTTTCCGAACAGAAGCGAAGATATTCCTCGAGACTGCCGGCGCCGGTCGTTCGGCCGCGAAACAGGTCAGGTAGACTTGCCGAGAGATAGTAATACTTGCGTATCACCCTTTTTGTCCGGGAAAGAGGATCTCTTTCGTCCGTTGACGCAGGAACGACTTGAAAAACTCGACAAAATCCCTTTCTTCAAAGGTGAGTTTGTACGAGTTGTCCTTCGGGCCGATGACGAACCCACCACTCATCCGCGTGCTGAACTTAACTTCGAGTCCCTTGTCGAGCAGAGCCTTTGCCCGGGTTTGAAAAAACTCCTCGAACCGCGTCCGCTCGGACTCCGGCAGGACTATGGATAGATCGAGGCTCGTCTGGCTGATGTCCCACTTTTCCACGACCGTCCGTATGAGGGACTCGACGAACGGCTTGTCCTCCAATGTTGTGTGAGTTGCCGTTTTCAGGACGGAATCGACGAGCAGATCGCTCACTCGTTGGCGCAGCAGGCTCAAGCCCTGCTCGGCCGCGAGCTCGATTTCAGCATTGAGCCTGTCCTTCACTTCGCCCGCCGCACGCTCCGCCTCGCCGACTATTCGCTCGGACTCCCGTCGAGCGTCGGACAGGAGGCGTTCCGCTTCCTTATGGGCACTCTCGAGAATGGTTTTCTCTTCCTGTTTTGCTTTTTCGACCCCATCTTGGTAGATCTTCTGAGTCAATTCCTGGATCTTCATCGCCGACACCACCTCCAACCGGCTCTGAGTGACCGATCTCGCGGACGTTTCACCCTGCGAGGAAAAGGTGCGCGACATTCCAACAAGTCTATTGTGAGTCATAGGGTACGCCTTGGTGCTAGCTTCACGGCGTACGACCACTTCGAATTGTCGAGTGCATAGATCGCGGATCGGTTTTTTTTTATAGATCGCACCACAATCATACCATCACCATCAGATTTGTCAATGAAGCTCCGCCAGACGTGATGGCAACGCCGAGCTCGCACCCCCCCATCCAGTGTTCTGAGACTATTCTATTTTTCCCATATCTGGAGTATCTTATAGACAGGTCTCACGAGGAGTCCGAGCTCTAATGTTTGTTGGGATGATGTTCCTGGGTTGGCTTCCATTTCTTCTGCTCTTTCTCTTTATCGTTGCAATACGGGGAGTCTTGCGGGCACTCGGGATCTTCCGCAAACGACCCTACGAGCGAATGGATGAACGGCGAATCCATGGGGCGTTCGATCCGTTCGGGTTCGAGGAATTCGAACCACCGGTCGGCAGCCAGTCATCGCTCGAAAGCAAGATTTTCCGACTCGCGGCCCGCCAGGCCGGCCGTGTCACTGTCTCGGACGTGGTTATCGAGACCGAGATGAGCGTCAAGGAAGCGGAGGATTTCATGGACCGAATGGTGGACGGCACCCACGTTCGCATGGAGGTCACCGACGAAGGCCAGGTATTCTACGAGTTCCCCGAGCTGATCAACAGAGACGACAAAAACCTGCCATAGCGGAGCTATGTAGCTCTCCCGGAGAAGATCCGTGACGATCCACAAGGCGAAACTTGCCGACCTCGAGACGGGGTACGCAATTTCCACTGTGACCATCAACAGAAGACCACATGTGATCGCAGCCCCCGAGGGAAAGGGACCGTTCGTCCTTTTCTCTCCTCCGGACTGGAAACCGACGATTCTTACCGACGGCCCGGGCGGTGTCATGAGTATCGTCGGGCTTCCCCGACACGAGTCAGCTTTTGCCGCAATTACGAGCTGCTACCCCATCTATCACTTCGAGGGCGGAAAGGTCTCCATCCTGCAACCGGGTAAAACAAACGTCGAAGAACAGGTTCAGCCGCAGCCGAAGGATCAGGGAGCGGGGAGCCGCACGACAGGCAATCAGGGCAAAGCGCCCATGCTATGGTCGTCGATAAAGGGCTTCGATCTTCCCTTCGGTCATCGGCTCGAGACGATCAATATCGGCGGTGATGCGTATCTCGTCGCCGCCACACTCGCATCCGCCAAAGAAAATGCGGATGACTGGTCGCGATCTGGAACGGTCTACATGGTTCGCATTCCCGAGCAGCTCGACAGTATCTGGGAACGGATACCGATTCTCGACGGAATTACGAAGAACCACGGTCTTCATCATGCCTCGTTCGATGGACGGGATACGCTCTTCGTCGGAGGCAGTCAGGGCCTGATCGCGTTGTCCATCCCGTCGAAGCCCGACGGCATCTGGGAACGCCAGACTATTCTCGCCCGTGAAGTGAGCGAGGTCTATGCCGCCGATCTGGATGAGGACGGTCAGCAGGAGCTTGTAACGATCGAGCCGTTTCACGGAAATCAGCTCTCCGTCTACAAGCGATCCGGCGACCGCATAGATGGTTCGTGGCACCGTCTCTTCGAGGCCGATTTGAGCTTCGGTCACGGGCTATGGGCCGGCAGCCTGGGCGGGGAGCCGGCCGTAATGGCGGGCAGCCGGTCGGGAGAGATGGACTTGAGCGTTTTCAGCATTCAATCGCTCGTACCCTTCGTCGCACAGCGTTCGATAATCGATCAAGGCGCAGGCCCGACCCAAACAGTGGTTCTCCACGAAGACGGGCAAGATCTCATCTTCAGCGTGAATCAAGCGAAGTCCGAGGTCGCGATGTACACTGTTTCACCATAGAGGCGGGAGGTAGAAGAGGTGAACAAGACGGTCACCCATGTAGGTTGCGTCGGGTTGGGAGTGATGGGAGGAAACATGGCTCGTCATCTGACCTCTCGTTACAACGTCGTGGTGTTCGATACCGATCCTCGCCGCCGTGACGCCGTTACGGGCTCAAGGAAGGCGGAGTCACTCTCTGATCTTGCCGCCGAAGCGGACGTCGTTCTACTTTCGCTTCCAGGCTCCGCCCCGGTCCGCGAGGTCGCGATAGGCTCGAACGGGCTCGCACAGCACCTTCCGGCCGGCTCGACCGTAATCGATGCGAGCACGACCGAACCGAGCGTTTCGCGCGAGATTGCCTCGACCCTCGCCGAAAAAGGGATCGACTTCCTCGACGCACCGGTCAGCGGTGGAGAATTGGGAGCACGAGACGCGACCCTTTCGATCATGGTCGGGGGCAAACCTGAGGTCTTCGAACGCTGCCGAGCCGTTCTCGAAACGATAGGGAAGAGCGTCGTGCGCATCGGAGACGCCGGGACAGGCGAGATTGCCAAGCTCGTCAACAACATGATCGTCGCCTCCACTTTCGCAGTGGTCGCGGAGGGGTTTGCCCTCGCGGTCAAAAACGGCGTCGACCCACGGACTCTCTACAACGCCATACGTGACGGATGGGCCGGTTCGAAGGTGCTCGACGTGAGCGCTCCGGGAATGATACAGCGCAACTTCACCCCCGGAGGTACGGTGAACATGATGCTTAAGGACGTCGGGTACGCCCTGAGCCTTGCTTCGGAATCGAGCATACCGGTTCCCTCTACCAGCCAGGCAAACGAGGTGTTCAAAGCTGCCAAAGCGGCAGGATTCGGTTCAGAGGCCCAGCAGGCGATCATCAAGGTGTGGGAGCTTCTTGCCGGGATTCAGATCAGCTCGCAGGGATGAGTTTCAGAACTGCCAGGACGCCCCGGAATGGCCGCATGTGACCCGCTCTCCGAAGGTATCTTCGAGGGCTCGGGTCGCACGATCCCCGGTGCAGTGACAGGGAACGAGCATCTCGGGTGAAATGGTCTGGAGAGCTGCCATCGTCGGATCGAGGCGACGATAGTCGGCGTGAAGAAGATGGAGCCCTCCTATCACAGCCCGGATTCTCCTCTCTCCGCTCACCCTCCGGAGTTGACTCAAGGTGTTGATTATTCCAGCGTGACAGCAGCCGACAATCACTACCAATCCGCCGTCGGTCCGGATCCAGAGCGCGAGATCGTCTTCGATCGGGTCAGGTTGAGTCGCCTTGGAGTCGAGAAAGAAGGCGCCTCCGGTGTCTTCGAAGTCGTTCTCACGGTCGATCGGCACGGTGATACCGACCGTATCGGTCAGCATGACGGTCCCGCGGACCGCGTGGAGACGCTTCCCCGGGACTCGTTCGATGGCTCCGACGCTCTCGCGCGGTATTCCGATCTGCCGGGTCCCACGTTGATCGAGGATGTAGCGGGGCCGAAAGATTGAGGTGTGGAAATAGAAATCGATGGTGTTTCCGTTCTGCAGTAGTGCCGGAAGACCACCGGTGTGATCGTAGTGGCCATGGCTCACCACAAGGGTATCGATGTTCGAAAGGTTCACACCAAGCGCGACCGCGTTTCGTTCGAGGGCTTCACCTTTGCCGGTATCGAGCAGGATTTGACGATTCCTCTCCCTTATCAGCACGGAGAAGCCGTGCTCTGCCATGAGCCCCTCGCCGGGGGTGTTGTCGACGAGAATTTCGACCTTGACGGATCGTTCGCCCACGTGCGCTCCTTCTCGAACTAGACGCCTCTCCCTCAATTCTCCTCCACTTTGGTCCCATTCGCAAGCTCTTCGATTCGCAGCAGCGATAGCAATCCCGACAATAACCGCGATTGCTATTGCCCACCGCCCGCTTTCGGCTTGTACCGTCGGCGCCCGCGCAACGTTGCCGTCGCGTCGCTAACGTCTTTCTGCCATCCGTCTCGAGTTTCTTCGAGTCTGTCGAATCGACCTACGTAGGGTTTGATGTCGAGCAGTGGAGTACCATCAAGGATATCTACACCGTCCAGATAGAGGACATTTTCGACTCGGCTCAGCAGCTTCACGATGCTGATGCCAATCGGATTCGGTCTGCGCGGTGAGCGTGTGGCAAAGACCCCGTGCTCGACGTCTTGAAGAAACGGGGTGACAGTCATCATCGCGGGCGCTGCACGATCGAAAAGGTAGATGAGATAGAGGTGTGAAAAGCCTTCGATGTCGCGCAGTCCCTCGATGTACCGCCGGTCCACCTCGGCTCTTCCTCGGCAGCCCTTTGCGAACACCGGCTGTATCGGGGTAGCCTCGGGCGCCGTGTGCTCGCTTCGTATTACGCCGATCGGCGTGAGTGCTATTCTCTCCATTCCTCCTGCCCCGCCACGTCACATTGCGCCGAAGGGAATGAGAGGCGAGCTCGCTCGCGATCTCGCCTCCGGTATGACCTATGCCTTGACGACCTCGGTTTCCACCTTGATCCCTGCCTTTTCGTAGAGCTGTCCGACCGGACAGGTCCGCATTACCTTGTCGAGTGTTCGCTCGAGCGTCTCGAGACTCTCGTTTGACTCGATATGTGCCACCGCCCGCGCAGCCGTGATGGTGGATTCCGTATCGGGCTTATCAGCGTCGACCTCTACC
>Ga0315535_1000604_pt1 | contig 25336 bp, 27 predicted proteins | sample SalMarSW160220MG_2_FD_203092 | JGI IMG/M metagenome (GOLD analysis project Ga0315535, IMG submission 203092) | Salt marsh sediment microbial communities from the Plum Island Ecosystem LTER, Massachusetts, United States - Salt Marsh Sediment SW1602-20 ... | reverse complement strand
ATTTGATAGCGGACTCTGCAGGGTGTGAAAAATGCATTTTTATCTGCGTATCACCCGGAGAGCACTTGACCTGGGGTTTCTCGCGGTCGGCTTTTGCCGCCCAGGCCCGCCGCCGTTTCTTGCTGAGTACAACCAGTGGGTAGATGCAGGGAAATACGGTAACATGCGATGGCTTCAGGATCACAGGGATTTAAAGGCCGATCCGGGAAAAGTGCTTGAATGCTGCGAGACAATTATCTCCCTTGGCTTCCCCTATCCTTCAAAGAAACCCAGCACTTCAGACGAGTTCACCGCCGCCCGGTACACCAGGCCCGAGAGCCCGGATTACCATGATAGCATCAAGGAACGAGCCAAGCCCCTTGTGGCACTCATATCCGAAGAATATCCAGGAGAGCGCTCACGTATTTGCGTGGACTCAGCACCTCTCCTGGAACGCGGCTTTGCCTATGCATCCGGCATTGGCTTTATCGGGAAGAACAACATGCTCATCAGGCCCGGGCACGGCTCATATTTTTTCCTGGCCGAAGTGCTTACCACCGCGCTGTTTCCCATCCCGGCGGTGAAACCCATGGTGAGCTTGTGTGGCAGATGCAGTCGTTGCGTGGAAGCGTGCCCCACCGGAGCCCTTGAAAGGCCATTCCTCCTCGATGCCGCCAAGTGTCTCTCCTATCTGACCATCGAAAAAAAAGGGTCAATTGATCGTAAAACGGGGAAGAAAATGGGGGGGTGCTTTTTTGGATGTGATGTATGCCAGGAGGTGTGCCCGTTCAATCCGGGCCCCGGCGAAAGAGAGAAAAATCTCCCTTCTCTCGAGGCAATCCTTCAGATGGATCAGAAAACCTTCAAAAATCAATTCGGAAATACCGCCTTTGCCCGGGCTGGCCTAGAAAAGATCAAGAGCAATATCAGGACAATGGCTGAAGGTGTCTTTCCACAAAGGCGTGAAGGGCATCAGGATAAATAGAATCGAGGCTCGAGCTGCTGTGGTCTGAGCCAAGGGAGACAAAGAGTTCAGCACGGCCGGTCGGAAAGCTGTCCCGCAACCTCCAGGCGTGATGAAGCGGAAAATTCTGGTCTCTCCCACCATGAATAAGCAGGACGGGGACGTCAATAGAAGGGGCCAGCCTCATGGGGCTCACTGTATCGAGCCGGAACCCATAGAAGATATCCATCCAGAGCACGATCATGGGCGCGAAAACAGGGCCAAGATAACGATTTTGATTCCGGTAAAGGCTGAACATGGCCTCCCTGGTCCGTGCGTAACATCCCTCCAGGAAGAGAAGCCGAATCTTTTGCTGTTTTCTGCTGGCGGCAATGACTGCACCCGCGGCGCCGATAGAATGGCCGTAGAGCAGGACCGGTTCTCCGATCCAGTCCATAACCGTTTCAATGTCCTGGGCAAACCGAAAGGCATTCATGAAGCGATTCCTGGATGAGCCTCCATGATCCCTTGCGCTGTGCAGCACGGTGGTGAATCCCATCTGCCTGAATAGACGAGCCCTCCCCACCATCCTGTCCCTGTTGCGGCTCCATCCGTGGGCCAGGAGCACCGTGCCACGTGATTTCCCCTCCGGTTCAATACGCCACACCTCCAGTTCTCCACCGTCAACGGCTGGGATCCTGGTGTCAATCACATGCCCCCAGCCCGGGCGATCCGTCACCGGTTCGCGGGGAATTTGATGGACGAGATAGGTCAGGGCAAGGGTTACCAGCAGGTAGAGTGTTATAATGATAAGAAAGGCATGAAGAATCATAGGAATCTGAGAGGAGCGAATCCCTCTCTTTCTGGATGAAATATGGCAGCCGTTTTATCCGAGCCAGGCATTCTCAGATACGCTTAAAACGTGATGAAGCCTTTGCCCGATCAGAGAAAAGCTTGGAGCAGGTCGGGCAGTATCTGTGGTGTTCTTTTATGTCAATGTGAGGTAATGTTGCCTCTGAGATATGGGCAAGAAATTTCTGAGAGGCAAAATACCTCCCGCACGCCTCGCACCGGAGGAGGGGATGAATTCCGATAGTTTCTTCACGAATGGATATGGTCCTGATGCCTTCTTCGTCCACTAGGTGAATGGTGCCGGTTGGACAAATGTTGGCACAGGTTCCACAGCCGATGCAGAGGCCTTCTATGGGTAGCACGTAACTGGTTCCATCGCGCTTTTCCATCTTCAAGGCCCCCACACCCACTACCTCTTTGCATACCCTGATGCAAAGGCGGCAACGCACGCAACCATCGGGAATGGGGCCGGTTGGAATATCAAATTCCTCGGCGATTTGCCGCAGCCTCTTTGCCTGGGGGGCCAGTGAGAGGAGCCTGTGCATGGCCTTCTCCCGTGCCTTTTTGACAAGTTCCGAATCAGTTGATATTGCGAGGCCTTGCTTGGCCTTGAGGATGCAGGAAAGCATAACTCTTGGCTTTCCTGCCTTGCTCTTTACTTCAACCGCGCAAAGCTTGCAGGCTCCAATAGGTCGGAGTGCCTTGTGATAACAAAGCGTCGGAACTCTGATCTCATTCTGCTTCAAGACCTCCATGACGGTCATTCCCTCTTCAGCCTCACAAGGTCTTTCATCAATGACGATATGAACTTTTTTCAAGGTAATACCCTTTGCCAATTAGTCAGTAACTGCTTCCTGCAGATCCTTCAGATATTCTTCAAGGTAGCGGATTTCAGTATTCAGTGTTCCCAGTTGATGGTGCAGGAGATCGCAGATATATACCATGCCGATGATATCAGGCCCCTCAACAATGGGCAGGTGCCTGATATCGGCTTGGACCATAAGTGAAATGATATTCTCAATCTGATCTTCTGGTTTACCCACTATGAGTTTGTTGGTCATGGCTTCTTTGAGACCGATTTCATTGAAAGGCTTTTCCTCGTATCGAACATAACAGTGGGGCACATCACGTTCAGTGAAGATGCCAACCGGCAGATCGTTTTCCGTGACAATCACTGCGCTCACCTGTTTTTCGGACATAAGCCTAATGGCATCTTCAGCAGTCTGCAAGACATCCAGAGAGAAAAAGGTTCTCACTTCTTCGTTCAAGATTTCTTCAAGTTTCATGAACGTTCTCCTGTCTCAATCGTCTTCTTATCAATGCAGACCCGGTTGACCTCAATCATGTCCCGAGTGGTCTGTACATCCTCTGCGGCGCCAAGTTATCCGTTTCCCGATGTCTCTTGTTTTTCCAAAGGGCGGAGGCAGTCCTGGGGAAATCTGTGGGTACCTTCTCCATCCAGTGTCACTTCAATGAGTGCATCAGGATCGTTCTTGGTCGTATCAGGGTCGGTTATGATGCCATGGACGCCGATGAAGCCATCCATATATGGCTGCCAGCTTTCATCTTCAGATTTTTGGTATACTTCTACCCTTTGTCCTTTCCGAAACGCCATTTTATCAACTCCTCTCACCTGCAACTTTCACGGCTCACGTCGCTCATGACGCAAAGTTCGCGAAAAAGACCGGTTTCAGGCTTGTTCTGGTCAAGCTATTGGCGGCATTGTTTCCCCGTGGGCCTTCGCCGCAGCCTTCCTTGCACACGTCATGCAGAGATGTTTATCACCAGTGGTGAGGCCCGTTTCTTCTGTTTTCTTCCTGATAAAGTCATGATATCTGGCCGGGCCGAGCGGGGCTCCACAGATTTGACAGTACTCAAGATCAAGATGGTTCAGGATGGTGCCGCAAATGGATAGGACTCTCTCCCCATCCCTGTCTTCTATTCGCATGGCGTCGGTAGGGCAATTGGCTGCACAGGCGCCGCACAGGATGCAGCGTTCAGCGGCAATACGAAAGTCCGTGTGTCCAGGGTTGTCAAAGTTCAGATACCCCATCTGGAGAGCATCCACGCCCATTTTATTTCGGCAAACATCCACACAGGTGCCGCAACGAACGCAGATATCGCAGCGCAGGCATCTCTTGGCTTCTTCTCTCGCACTCTGTTCTGAAAGACCCAGTTCCACCTGCTGAAAAGTGACCCGTCGTCGGTCATCTCCCAGCGTTTGCATAGCCGGTCTGTTCAGGACCATCTTTATTGAAGCGGGGACTTCCAGACATTCAAGACGTTGTCTCCTTGCAGGCACCGATGGCATTTTGGGCTGGGGAATTTCCTCAAAGTATCGATCAATGGCCTCCGCCGCACGTTTCCCGCCGCCGATAGCTTCCACTACGGTCGCAGGACCCGTAACAATATCTCCTGCTGCGAATAGGCCGTCAGCAGTCGTGGCCATGCTGGCCCGGTCCACATTAATGGTATTCCGTCTTGACCATTCCAGCCCACCCAGATGTTCCAGACCGGCTTTGTCCACTGTCTGGCCAATGGCAGGAATAACCGCATCAACGTCAAAGGAAAAATCACTCCCTTCAACCGGAACAGGCCGCCTCCTGCCACTTTCATCTTCGGGACCCAGTTCGGTTCTGAGGCAGTGAAGCGCGCTTACTCTCCCATTCTCACCCTCTATTGCCACGGGGACGGTGAGAAAACTGAACCTGATTTTTTCTTCTTCGGCCTGTTCCACCTCTTCAGGATTGGCAGGCATGTCGTTCCGGCTTCGACGGTATACAACGGCAACTTCTTCACAACCGAGCCGTATACAGGTGCGAGCGGCATCCATGGCTACATTCCCGCCTCCGATGACTGCTACCTTTTTCCCGGGCGTGTGATGATCACCGAGAGCAACTCTCCTCAAGAAGTGTATGGCATCCAGGACTTGGGCAAAATGGTCTTCTCCGGGCACGCGCATTTTGAACGAGGCGTGCGCACCGATGGCGACAAAGAATGCCTTGAATCCTTCGTCCCGTAGTTCCTCAATCGTTACCTCTTTGCCAAAACGGGTATTGTACCTGAATTCCACTCCCAGGTCCTCTATCATTGCCACTTCCCGGTCAATAACCTCCCGGGGAAGCCTATACCTCGGGATGCCCACCATCATCATACCGCCTGCCATGGGGAGGGATTCAATGATCGTGATCCTGTATCCTTTAAGTGCGAGGTAATAAGCCGCGGTCAGACCGGCGGGGCCGGCGCCGATGATACAGACCTTGCGCCCGTTATCCGGGGCCTTTTCAGGGTTATTGTATCTCCCCTCGGACATGGCCCTTTCCGCGGCAAAGCCCTTCAGGTCTTTGATGGCGATGGGTTTGTCAATTCTCCCTCGCACGCACATGAACTCACAGGGGTGGGTGCACACCAGGCCGCAGACCCACGGGAACGGGTTGTCTTTTCGGATAAGATCGATGGCTTCACTGTCCTGTCCTTGGCCGATGAGTGCCACATATCCTGAGACATCGATTCCGGCAGGGCAGGCCATCTGGCACGGAGCGGGACTGAGTTCGATACAATCCCCTAAGGGGCAGTTGCGGGTTTCAAGGTGGCTCAGGAAGACTTCCCGGTGCGTTTGAAGTTCTGAGCTGAGCTTTTTCCCCAGATCGACACATGCTTTGTTTTCTCCTTCCCATTGCAGCCTTTTTGCGAGAGCTTCCATGGCGGGAAAGTGCTCACGCCCGCCACGTCCTGACCCCACATCTTTCATGAGCCGCAAGATATCCTCAGCCCATTGTCTGGAGCGGGCAACAGGGATGCGGCCTTCCGCGAGCAGGCCTGCGAGAGCTCTTACATTATTCGCGACCGGGCAGGTTCCTTTGTCCATTATTACTCCAACGAGGCCATAGCCTTTGCGTACCGCTCCCGGCGAAGCGGGGGAATTTCATCCGTCGTGCCGAAATGGAGGCAGTGCGTGGTACAAATGGTCACACAAGCAGGTTTCAGTCCCTCGTCAATGCGGTCCTTGCAGTAATCACACTTAACCACTTTCCCGATTTCAGGGTTCCACTGGGGAGCCCCCCAGGGACAGGCGGACATGCAGGTTTTGCAGCCCACACAGAGATCGTGGTCTACGAAAACAATGCCGTCTTTGGCACGTTTCTGCATGGCACCGGTTGGGCATGCAGCAACACACCAGGGGTCTTCGCAATGGAAACATGGCATAAAGACATAGGCTGCCTTAGGCACATTATCCACGATCCTTGGCCCGATGGTCAGGATTTGGCAGATCCTCGGGCCCAGGGGCAGATCTTTGTTGCTCTTGCATACCACTTCACAACTGTGACATCCAATACAATTCTTGGCATCCTGAAATAGATAGTACTTGCTCATCTTGTTCCTCCAGCATCAGCAATGGTGTTTTACACAGGTTTTACCGTCACGAAGGTATGATGAAAGGCAGGGCTTCCACCAACCATATCCGTCACATTTTCCTGCAACAAGGCATCTGAGACCCCTCTATTAAACGATCGGGTTGCCATTTCGGCTTGATGACCGAAACCATGGAGCATGAATACGGCCTCCGGGTGAATGAGGTCTGTCACAAAGGCCTTTATGGTTCCGGATCCCTGTTTCGAGGCTATTTCCACCAGGCTTCCGTCCGGGATTCCCAGCGCCGCGGCTCGGCGGGCATTGATCCAGAGTCTATTTTCTGGCATCAGTTCATTCAGGTAAGGATTATTTTGCGTCGATATATGGGTGTGCAGTGCACAGCGGCCGACCACAAGCCTGAACTGGTCTTCAGGAGGCGACTGTATATGCTCGTATGGCGGGAATGATTCAAAGCCCGCGTTTTCCAACAGGGATGATACAAATTCGATTTTGCCGGACGGAGTTTTGAACTTGATTCCATCATTCCGGTCCCAGAAGATCTGCTTGTTTGTGTAAGCCACAAAACCTTTCTTTTCAAAGTCTTCCAAATAAAATCCGGTCCCCTCAAGTTGCCATCGCACCAGATCTTCCACGGTGTTGTAAGGAAAGTATTGCCCAATTCCGATACGCTCTCCGATCTGTTTCAGAATAATGGGACCCGGGCGAGTGTCATATCGGGGAGTTACTGCCTGCTTCCTTAGAAATATTTGGGGTTTTAGTCCATTTACCTGCCGGGGACAATCGGTGCGTTCAAGGTATATGGATTCAGGCAGGATAACATCCGAGTACCATGCGATATCGCTGTAGTTGATTTCAATGGAGACAATCAGGTCCAGTTTGTCCAGTGCCTTCCGGGTCTGAGTGGTATCAGGGATGGACATCAATGGTTCGAAGCGGTAGGCAATGAGCGCCTTGAGAGGATAGGGGTCCTCATTGAGGATGGCCATGGGGAGCATCTGACCAACGCCATGATTCGGGTCGGGTAATGGAAAGTCAGGAGTCCCTACCTTGTCAAAGCGAGGTACATCGATCTTGGGGAATTCCTGTTCGGTAAGCTTGCGGGCTGCTTTGCCTCCCACTTCGCCGGGGCCCTTCTTGAAAAAGAAACCACCTTTTGCTTCCACACTCCCCATCAGGGAGTTGAGAATCATGATAGAGCGCCGCACATATACTTCTTCTACCTGGTTGGACCCACGGTATCCGAAGTGAAAAATAACCCGTGGCTTATCTTTGCTTACTTCCCGTGCGAATGCCACGATCTCTTCGGCGGGAATGCCAGTCTCCTCTTCCGCCCACTCCGGCGTATATGGCTGGACAAACGATCGCAGTTCCTGAAACCCGACAATCCATCGATCCACGTAAGGTTTATCATACAGCCGTTCCTTGATGATGACGTGCATCAGAGCATAATTGAGGGCAAGATCCGTGTTAGGTCTGATCATCCAGTACCGGTGGGCCTTCGTGGCGGTCACGGTAACTCTGGGGTCTATATAGGTGAGTTTTGCGCCTTTTTCCAGCGCTGACATCATATTGTTGACCGGCTTGACCTCGATGGATTCCAGGAGATTGTGGCCGTACATGACGATGTGCCTGGCGTTGCCCAGGTCCGTACTCATCTGGGCATCGGTATACCCGAACAGGGAGCGGCACGCAGTGTTGACTGATCCCTTGCAAATGGCATCATGGGTGAAATGGTTGGGTGAGCCTATGGCCCGCAGAAATGTCTTGCTCACATGAGTGCTGATCTGCGTGCGTTCCCCCAGAACAACACTCGGCCCTCCATGCTTCTTGATGATCTCTTTCAGTTTGTCCGCCACATAGTCGAGTGCTTCATCCCACGTTGCCTTCTTCCATTTCCCTGATCCTCTTGGACCGGTCCTGATCATGGGAGATTGGACCCGTTCGTGATCCTTCAGGAGGGCGATACCTGCAGAACCGCGGGGACAAAGGCTCCCTTCAATCCCGGGCACGTGAGGGTTCCCTTCGATCCATTTGACGTCATCATTTTCAACGATGCATCGAATCGGACAGCGGATAGAACACATGAAACAAATAGAATAGACTTCCTGTTGCATAAGCTTCACTCCTTCAATGGTTTGTGAGGGATATTTTTAAAAAAAGCATCTGTAATTTTTAAGGTGTAGGGAGCGTAACGTCAAGAAAAATCTCTGAATGTGTGCATTACTGCTACCCTCTTTCCTCTCTAAAACAATCGACCAAAATTTATTTGTTTTAAGCCTTGACAAGTGACGAATGCAAATTTATATTACCAATAAAGAATATAATGATTCTGCGGGAAAGAAGGTTATGAAAGAGATGCTAGGGCATCAGAGGGAAAGGGAAGGGTTGGTAACATCTCTTTGTTGCTTAATAAATAGAGAGATTCGTTCAACAAGAAGGCACCACCTGGTTGGCTCCCCGTTGGAGTACAATCGGGTTTGGCTGTGAACAACATCGCTACATGGAAATGAGTATATATGAAGAAAAGGGTTGCTAAAGGACCATTCGGTGTAAATCACAAATCACTGGAAGGAGTTTGATGATGGAAAATTTGCAGGAACTTTTTGAAACAGGATTGAAATTTCACGGGCACAAATGTCCGGCCATGCCCATGGGATTGCGGGCCGGTTTGGCGGCTATGAAAACCCTGGGGGTGGAGCGTGCCCAGGACAAGGAACTCGTGCTCAAGTCAGAGACCGGGAAGGGCCATGCCGCAGGATGCTTCCTGGACGGACTGATGGTGGCTACCGGCTGCACATACGGGAAATCAAACGTGGAAAAACTCTACTATAACAAAATGGCATTCACTCTTATAGACACAAAGACAGGGAGATCTGTGCGGGTCTCACTAAAGCCGGGATTTTTTGAAAAGGCTCTCAACTCGCCTTTCGTACAAAAGCGCAAGGCCGGGGTGTTGCCCCAGGATGTTGCGCCTGAACTTACTCAGCCTCTGGTTGACCGAATTCTTGGCCTTCCCGAATCCGAATTTCTTGATATCGGAGAGATCCAGCATGTCGAAATGCAAAGTGGAAAAGGGATCTTCGAAGCAAAACCATGTGAGAAGTGCGGGGAGCTTACCTTTGTGAACAAACTTCGCATGGAACCTGATGGAAAAATGGTGTGCATTCCCTGTTCGGGATATACTGAATAATTCAGCACACAACAGGACGGGGTGGCCTTCCCGTTACGGCCGGTCACCTCTTTCCATAAGGAGGGCATGCACATGCTCATCGCCATAGTGACGGGAATAATCCTCGTTCTTGCTTTTATATTCTCCATGCTGGGACTCGGGGGTGCAATGCTTTATATCCCGGTGTTTCACTGGTTCGGCTATGATTTCAAGTCCGTGGCTATTCCAACAGGACTTCTGCTCAACGGGATCACGGCGCTGTCTGCCGCGGTGTTCTATCTACGTGCGAAGATGGTGGACATTAAGGGGGCTATCCCGCTCATTATCTCCTCTTTTATCGGGGCACCGGTGGGCGCCTATTTTACAAAGCTGGTGCCAACCCGCACACTCATTCTTCTTTTTGCCATCGCAATGGTCTTTGCAGGGGGGCGCATGCTTATGACCTCAGCGAGGGCTGATAAAGAGAAAATGATGGCTCTGCGGCTTCGGATGATCCTGATGAGCATCGGAGGTTTTTTTATCGGTTTCATTGCCGGGCTCTTGGGGGTAGGAGGTGGTTTCCTGTTCGTCCCCATGATGATTGCCATGGGATATGCCACCAAGCAGGCCGCTGCAACCAGTGCTTTTGTGGTCATCTTTTCATCTTTTTCCGGGTTTGCCGGCCATGTCGCAGAAGGGCATTTTAACTGGCCGCTGATGATCGCCACATCCATCGCCGTCATTATTGCCTCCCAGATCGGTGCAAAGGTGATGAAGGAGAAGATGAAGGCGCGCTGGATAAAACAGATGTTTGCGGTGGTCCTCCTGGGGGTGGCCGTCAAACTCTTGTGGAAGCTTTTCCTGTGACGGGAGAGCCAGTTTCAAAATGTTTCCCGCTTGCGACGGGATTCGAGGTCAAGTCGAAGATCTCGGACTTTGAGCGGGGAAAGGTGATCCCGCTATGGCGGGATTAGCCGCAGGAATATGTTGGATATTTCGAGGATTAAAAATTTCGCCTGCCGCAGAGATCGGGCAAAAGGGGGCGTTTTGAAACTGGCTCAGGATATAATTCCTTTTTCCCCCGGGAATGCATGGAAGGGAAGAAAGGGAGGTGAACACTATGGCAGCATATGAAGGACTCGTGGCCTCTTTAAAGGGCAATGGGAGAGCCGAAGTTATTATTCAGCCCGGGAGTTCCGGGATCCCTGGTGTATCACGAGAAGTGAATAGCAGAGTTTGTCATTGCACCACTGACGGTTCCACCATAACCATTGATGTGGAGAACAGGGCAGGAGCTGAGGTGGGGGATTGGGCAGTGGTCGACCGGGAGAAAGGCGCCTTGAAAAGGAATGTTGCCACCCTGCTGGGTATCCCCGCCCTGGGCACAGTTGTTGGTGTTCTTGTCGCACTCATTGTCACTGCCGGTTTTTCCTTTGGGACGACTGCGTGGATCGTATGCCTGCTAGGTGGACTCTTCATAGGGATTGTTATTGGAATAACAATCTTCAGGCGGGCTTCAGCGGGCAGCCGGCCTTTCATCAGCAGGGTTGTCAGGACCCGGCTGGAAATGGCCTCAATGCCCCTTGGTCAACAGTGCCCCACCAAAAAGAAGGACGGGACCTGTGGTACCTGCTCCGGTTTTTTTTGAGGCGACCATGATTTCCATTTCTTCCTTGACATGCGAGGATGGGGAGACTGAATTAGCATTCAGTAATTTATAGGAGTAAGCTATGAAAGAGTTCACAAAAACAATAAAGGCCCTTTCCGACCCGAACAGGGTCAAGATTGTCAAGATGCTCCAGCATAAGAACATGTGCGTGTGCGAAATGCAGGCGGCTCTGGGGGTTGCCCAGCCGACGGTGTCCAAACACTTGAAAATTCTTGAGGAAGCTGGTTTTGTAAGTCATGAGAAGGATGGCCTTTGGGTCAATTATCACCTCACTGATGGGAGCTGCAGCCCCTATGTGGCAAGCCTCCTTGGGAACCTGCGTCACTGGCTGGAAGAGGAACCGGAAGTAGCACGTTTGAAAAAGGAACTGCCCATGATCAACCGGGGAGATATCTGCAGAAAGTAAAATTTTTTTTGCCCTTTTGATATTACCATTGGGAAATATATCCGCAGAAACACAGTGCCTTGAAAAGGGCAGCAAAAACATTTTGGTGAGGGTCCTTTATCCTAAGCCTTGAAAATCCGTCTATACGGGTGCAGAGGAACAGAGAATGACTGAATTCCAAGGGCACGAAAAGCCCATTACATACTCGGAAAACACTGGCGACATGAGTGATTATGATATCACGGCAGGGCATCACCATCATGTGGACATGGAAGATACCAGCGGGGCGAGGCTCCTTATAACACTTGTGCTCAACCTGGTGATCCCCGTGGCGCAGGTGATCGGGGGAGTCTACGCGCACAGTATGGCCCTTCTGTCTGATGCTGCCCACAATTTCAGCGATTTCGCAGCCATTCTGATCGCCTATTTTGCCCACCTGGTCGGAAAAAAGGGAGCATCGGCCCGCAATACCTTCGGGTATCGCCGGGTCGAGGTCATGGCGGCTGTTATTAATGTGGTCATCCTGCTCGGAGCTTCCTGCTTTATCGTGTATGAGGCGGTTGGACGGTTTCAGCATCCCCAGCATGTGCTTGGAAAGATTGTTATCTGGCTGGCATGTGTAGGAATCCTGGGCAATGGCTTTTCTGCGATCCTGCTCCACCGAGGATCAGAGCACAACCTGAATGTGCGGGGGGCATTTCTCCATATGATGGGCGATTTCCTGACCTCGGTGGCGGTGCTGATGAGCGGAATCGTCCTGCTCTTCAAGTCATGGTACTGGCTGGACCCCTTGCTTTCTCTTGTGATTGTGCTTCTTATCCTGAAGGGTTGCTGGTCCATATTGAAAGAAGCTACCGGGATCCTGATGAATGCCACTCCACGGGGAATGGATATTCAAGAGATCAGGGATTACCTGGAGAGTATCCCGGGAGTGTGTGGGGTTCATTATCTTCATGCGTGGAACGTGAGTTCGTCCAGCATCGCCTTTTCCTGCCATATCCAGGTAGAGGACCAGCTCATCAGTGACACGGAAGCACTTGCCCAAACGATTCGGAAGGACCTTCATGAACGTTTCGACATTGATCACCCCATCCTCCAGTTTGAAACGGTGCAGTGCGGAAGCGGAGGTGTCCTCTGCGAACTTTCAGGAGGGGATGAAGCTCACGGGAAGTGAGAAGAACAGGTAAAGAGTCCCAAGAACGTCATGCCGGACTGAATCCGGCATCCAGAACATATTAGGATATCTGGATTCCCTCTTCCGCGGGAATGACGAAAATGGGGGCTTTCTGACTTTTTGCGGCTGCGTCAATATCAGTGAAAGAAAGATGAAAAGGAGTGAATGACAAGAATGAAAGAAAGATGGAAGTTACTGCTGATTATTCTGATTTTTGTTGCATGCTATTACGTGCCGTGGGCCAGCCCGGTGATTCGCAAATCAGGGCTGGAAGCCTTCATGATGCTGCAGGAATACGCACGCCAACATGTGCTGACGTGCCTGATCCCGGCGTTTTTCATCGCGGGGGCCATTTCGGTCTTTGTTTCACAGGCATCGGTCCTGAAGTACTTTGGCGCCACGGCGAAAAAGGTGCTTTCCTATTCAGTGGCGTCCGTTTCAGGGAGCATACTGGCCGTATGCTCGTGCACGGTTCTTCCGCTCTTTGCCGGAATCTATACGAGGGGTGCCGGGATCGGTCCTGCCACGGCATTTCTCTACTCGGGACCTGCCATCAATGTCCTTGCCATCGTACTCACCGCCAGGGTCCTGGGATGGCAGCTCGGGGTAGCCAGGGCTGTTGGTGCCGTCCTTTTTGCCGTTATTACCGGGCTTCTCATGGCCTTTTTCTTCCGGAAGGATGATGCGGCCCGCAGCGCGGGACAGATATATCTACCGGATGAGGAGACCAAGGGTCGGACGCTTTTGCAGGACTCCCTCTTCATGCTGGTCATGGTGCTGATCCTCATATTTGCCGCCTTCGCCCGCCCGGTTTCCGAATCAACGGGTCTCTGGCCTGCCATATTTGCGGCCAAATGGTATATAACGGCAGGCCTCCTGGTCATCCTTGGGTTCATGCTCAAGGCATGGTTTATAAAAGAAGAACGGGTAACTTGGGCACAATCCACCTGGGGGTTTATGAAGCAGATTTTTCCGCTGTTGGGCGCGGGGGTCCTGGTGGCCGGGTTTATGCTGGGAAGACCCGGGCATTCCGCATTGATCCCGGAGCACTATATTGAGATGCTGGTGGGGGGAAATTCCCTGTGGGCGAACCTGTTTGCGTCAGTCTCTGGAGCGCTCATGTACTTCGCAACGCTGACTGAAGTCCCTATTTTGCAGGGGCTGATGGGAGCGGGCATGGGGAAGGGACCGGCCCTTTCCCTGCTGCTGGCCGGACCGGCTCTCTCGCTTCCCAATATGCTGGTGATCGGTGGGGTCATGGGAGTCAAGAAGACAGCGACGTTCTGCGCGATCATCGTGGTGCTCTCCACCATCGCCGGAATGAGTTATGGCTGGCTCGCTGGGTAAAAAAATAAAAAGTTTATGTTCACCGCAAAGACACCGAGAACGCAAAGCAAACATTCCCTTTTCTGCTGAGAGGGCAGAAAAGGGAAAACTCCCATTCCTTTAAAACAATGCTAAGCGGAAGGTTTGTAAATGGAAATAAACAAACTGAGTAATAGAATTATCGGCCTCTTTGCAGAGAGATATAACGGAGGGAAGGATGGGACAGGATGATGTGATTCAGATAAAGGTGGACGGTCATGGTGTCGGAATCATCGGTCTCAAGACGGTGATGGAGGACATGGCCGAAGAATACGCAGGCAGGAGTGACAAAGAAGTCGAGACTGAGTTGCTGAGCAGGCTCCGCAGGAAAAACTATATCCCGGACAGTGCAACGGAGAGTTACAAGAGGACTTTTGTGCGGGAGTTTCGAAAATTTCTGGGCCAACCCTTTGAGGACGATTCGTCCGGCGGGATCGAGATCAAGGTCCTGGGACCGGGGTGTGCCCAGTGCGACCGGCTGGAAAAGGAACTCATGGAGGTTATGGCCGAAACGAATGTTGTTGCAGATGTGGAGCACATCAGGGATATTAAGGAAATCGGGAAGTATGGTATTATGGGGACGCCGGCGCTGCTCATTAACGGCGACGTCAAATCGGTGGGCAGCGTCCCGCCGAAAAGAAAGCTCATGGAATGGCTTACCGAGGCGAAAGGCGGAACATCATGGAAATAAAGGTTCTTGGGACTGCGTGTGTCAACTGTGAAAAGACGGAAAAACTCGTTCGCGAAGTGGTCCAGGAGACAGGTGTCGATGCACAGGTAGTCAAGGTGCAGGACACCATGGAGATCGCGAAGGCGGGAGTGTTTATGACCCCCGCCGTGGTAGTGGACGGCGAGGTAAAATGTGTCGGCAAGGTGCCGAAGAAGGAAGACGTAATCAAATGGATCAAAAAATAACAAGGTGGGAGACAGTGTATACCTCAAGATATGATTCATTCGTTGTGAATTTCATGAAAAAAGGCGGAAACAGGGGGAGTTGTTTTCTATGAAATACCCCAATATTGATCCAGTGCTCATTCATGTGGGACCGTTCGCCGTGCGGTGGTACGGGCTCATGTACGTGGTGGGCTTCCTGCTGGCGTATTTCCTGCTCCTGAAACTCTCCCAACGGGAGCAGTACGATATCACGAAGGATGAGGTGGGGGATCTCCTGTATTTCTGTATAGCCGGCCTGGTCATAGGGGCTCGGCTTGGATATTGCCTGGTCTACAATTTTTCGTATTATGTCCATGAGCCGCTCAAGATGTTTGCGGTCTGGGAAGGCGGAATGTCTTTTCATGGGGGACTGGCAGGCTCGGCCATGGCGGGCTGGGTCTTTGCCCGCAGGCGCCACAAATCGCTCTTGATGATCGCGGATCTGGGGGCTGTGGCAGCACCTCTGGGGCTCTTTTTCGGCAGGATCGGCAATTTTATCAATGGCGAACTTTATGGAAGGGTGACCTCCGTCCCGTGGGGAATGGTATTTCCAGGGGCGGGAAATCTCCCTCGGCATCCGTCCCAGCTCTATGAGGCCTTTTTTGAAGGGGTAGTCTTGTTCTCCATCCTGCTCTGGTTGAGCAGAAAGCGGCGCCCCCATGGTTTTCTGATGGCATCCTTCCTCACGGGATATGGTGTGTTTCGTTTTTTCCTGGAATTTTTCAGGGAACCGGACCCGCAGATGGGGTTTATCATCGGTCCTTTCACCATGGGCCAGGTCCTTTGCAGCATCATGGTCGCGGCAGGAATTGCACTTTTTTGGCTCTCCTGGAGACGAGCACCACACAACTAATCGAACCAGCTTTACCGTTGAAAAATGGTTTTACATCAAGAAATGGGACCAGTGTAAGATCAGATTGTGAGTGATAATGATGAAGCGGCTTTCATTTCTCGACCGATTTCTGACCCTGTGGATCTTTCTGGCCATGTTTGTGGGGGTTGGTTGGGGGTATCTGTTTCCCGGTGTCAGGAACGTGATCAACTATTTCCAGGTGGGCACCACCAACATCCCCATCGCCATCGGGCTGATCCTCATGATGTATCCCCCGTTGGCAAAGGTGAAATATGAAGAGATGGGGTACGTGTTTCGGGATTTCAAGGTTCTTTTCCTCTCCCTGGTGCAGAACTGGGTGATCGGTCCCATCCTCATGTTTCTCCTGGCAATCACTTTCCTGTCCGGGCACCATGAATACATGGTGGGGCTCATCATGATCGGCCTCGCGCGGTGTATCGCCATGGTCCTGGTGTGGAATGACCTGGCTTCCGGTGACGCGGAGTACTGCGCAGGGCTGGTGGCTTTCAACTCGGTCTTCCAGGTCCTTTTCTTTTCCGTCTATGCCTACATCTTCATCACCGTTATTCCCCAGTGGCTCGGACTGAAAGGTGCGGTGGTGAACATCTCCATCGGTCAGATCGCGGAGAGTGTCTTTATCTACCTGGGGATTCCCTTTATCGCGGGCGTACTTTCACGGCTGATCGGGCTCAAGACAAAGGGACGTGAATGGTATGAAAAGAAGTACATCCCCAAGATCAGCCCCATTACCCTGATTGCCCTGCTTTTCACCATCCTGGTGATGTTTTCCCTCAAAGGGGAATACATTGTTCAGCTTCCCCTGGACGTGGTCCGGGTGGCAATACCCCTCTGCGTTTATTTTGTGGTCATGTTCTTTGTGTCCTTTTTCCTGTCCATGAAGGTGGGGGCGACCTACGAGCAATCAACCACTTTGAGCTTTACGGCGGCATCCAACAACTTTGAGCTGGCCATCGCGGTGGCCGTGGCCGTCTTCGGGATCGATTCGGGCCAGGCCTTTGCAGCGGTCATCGGGCCGCTGGTGGAGGTGCCGGTCCTCATCAGCCTGGTCAACGTGGCCCTGTGGTTCAAGAGGAAGTATTTTCCCTATGCCGTGGATACACCCACCGGCGTCTGCCATGTCAGTTGCGAACCGTCAAACCGAGCGTTTCAGACAGAGTAGAGTTCCATCGTGACCACGATCCGGAGAATCCCACAGGTCCTTCGGGCGTGGATTCTTATTCGTCCTTTTCATGCAGGAGCGATGCGGGTACAAGACACACGAGCAAAACAGCCGTGAGCCTACTTGAAGAAGGTTCGACAGGTTCTTCCAGGCCACAATGCTCCGATGGTCCTATGGAAAAATTGGCATGCAGAGGTTTACCCAGGGATCGGATCCGGACGTTCCAAGACTTTTTCGCCCTTTTTGTTACGATTGATAAATACGGCGCATTGCTCGCAATGCCCACTGCAGAGCGTTCCCTTTTCTTTTCTTATCTCGTAACAGGGCATATCATAAAACTTGAAGGCAGGGCATTCCTTTTTCACGGCACAGTCAAAGATATTCCAGCAGGGTGCCATTTGAAGGAGAGTACGAAGACAGGAGAGGGTAAATCCTTTGCCATGGAGGAGGCGGGCTATCTGCTGTATTTGTTCAAGTTCGAAATCGGCAAATATTCTATTGTTTGTCTGGAGATGACGTTTGGGCTTTATAAGTCCCCATTTTTCATAATCTCTGATAGTTTTCTGCGAAAGCCCAACCTTCAACGAAATATCAGCGATAGTATACTCCACGTTCCTAAGCATCCCCATTTTCTTGCTATTGTTTCAAAAGAAAGGAATCTTGTATTACTTTCTGATCAGTTCATCTATCTTTTCCAGAAGCTTTTCCCTGTCCACGGGTTTGTCAAAAAAAGCATCCGGATTGAAATATTCTTCATCCCTCTCTTCGTCAAACTTCACTTCCAGTTCATCACCCATCCCGGATATTCCGATGATTGGGATAGCCTTGAGCGCCGGGTTTGTTCGGAGCCTCTTGCACACTTCAAAGCCGGAAAAAAGGGTTTCCATCATGATATCGAGCAAGACCAGATCAGGTTGCTCCTTTTCAACTAATTCCAGACCAGCCTTACCATCTTCGGCCGTCAGTGTGTCAAACCCATTCCGATTCAGAAACGTGGACATAGTGAAAAGCAAGTCTTTGTTATCGTCAATCATGACTATCTTTCCCTTTTTTTCCATATTTTCCTCCAAATCATGACGAGAAATCAAGTCCCTTCATAACAGACTGGATATCCATCATCTTATCTCAGGGGCAAAATAATCCTGAATGTAGTGCCTTTCCCGCGTGCTGTCAACAGTTCAATACGGCCGCCATGGGCCTCGACAACACTATTGACCACGAGCATACCCAGGCCTGTGCCGCTGTCTCCTTTGGTGGAATAGAATCCTTCGAATATCTTTTTACGGGTAGCATTGGTCATCCCTATCCCATTATCCTCTACTTCAATCATAACATGCTTCTTGTCATAGAAATCGGCCCGCAGCATTATTTTGTGAAAATGCCTTTTTTTATCAGCGCGGCAGGCTTCCAGAGCGTTGCTCAAAAGATTGTTCAGCATCCTCCGGATGCTCGATGGATCCAGTCGGGCGATCAGAAGCGAAGGGTTTACTTTTGTCTCAAGGACAGTAGCACTGGTCTTTGCCCTTTCGCTGAATAAGGCCGCCACATCGTCAATCAAGCTTCCCAGGTGGATATTCTGGCGCTTGAGGAAGCGCTTTTTTGATGAATACAGGATGTTTCTCGTGACAGAGGTTATATCGCCGATGTTTCTCTTGACAATATCCCATCCTTTTCCGGCGAGTGCCATGTCACCGTCTTTGATGCCCTGATCTACCACATAAGCGCCTCCCTGCAGTCCTTCAAGGATGTTCTTGATATCGTGGGAGAGAATTGCTACGGATTGCCCGAGAACTGCAAGTTCTCTCTGGGATTCTTTGAGCTTGGTTATATTTCCAGACAGTTCTATTACCGCTTTCACTTCACCGAAGATATCCAGTATGGGAGCAGAATAGACAGCAAGATCAGCTCGTTCACCGTTAGACAGTTGCGTCGTTTCTTCACTGAAATGGACCCTCTTGTCTTCAAAGGATCGCTGAACAGGACAGGAAGGACAGCGTTCGATGGTACCCTTATACACTTCGTGGCAGATGCGTCCGACTCCAGTGCCAAAGTCTTTCTCGAAGCTCTTGTTAGTAAAAAGAATGCACAAGTTGACGTCCTGGACCGAGACGTAGCAAGGGAGGAAATCGATTATGCTTCTATAGCCCATATCTCCCAAAAATTGTCTATCTCCGGAATGCATCCGGCCTTCCGGAATCTCTCCATATGCCTCTTTTCCGGGGACAGTCATAAGCTCTTATCCTTTGCGGCCTGGCAGCGTAGAAAGGCCATCGAGTCCCTATTCAAGAGACTTCCTGATTGCCGCCAGCAGTTCCTCAGGTTCGGCTGGTTTTTCTATATAGGCATCGGGTTCCGGGATCTGTTCTTCCCTATAGTTATCGAGCATTTTCTGGGAATGGAAAAATGTCTTTTTGGATAAGGCGGACAACATGATAACAGGTACTTCCTTGAGTTCAGGATCATTTCTCAATTGGCGGTACATGTTGATGCCACTCTCCTTTGGCATCATGACATCAAGGATGACAAGGACGGGTTTCTCCTTTCGGGCAATGACAAGACCTTCCTCACCATCAACGGCCGACAGGGGCTTATAACCGTTTGTCTCCAAGAGTGTCGTGATAAATATCCTCATATCCATCTCATCATCAACTACCAGGACTTTCTTCGCCATTGTGCTTCCTCCAATGCAGTAAAAAAGCCTCAGTGCATCTGGCCGGGTAACGTAAACTGCTTTTCTGGGTTTCGGATTGCAATGACATGACAGTGGGCATATTTGCTGACATTTGCCACGGTGCTTCCATGTTCAATCCTGTCCAATTCGGATTTGCCCAAGGCCCCCATAACAATAACGTCTATGTTATTTTTCTTGGCATACCTGATAATCTCTACATCGGGAGAACCGTTTTTCACCGCCAGGACATAATTATCGAAACCCCTGAGCTTTTCGCCGTAGGTTTTCTCAAGGATCTCTTTGGCCTTTTTTTCCACTCCCTCTCCATAGAAAGCCTCACCGCCTTCGGAATCTTCTGGCACATGTTCATCGACAATATGTCGACAATATGCATAGGATGAATGGGGAACATGGAGAATATGCAGTTTCGCTCCATATTTCTTGGCCAAATCCAGGGCATGGCCGAATGCGATGTTGGCATCTTCTGAAAAGTCTGTACAGAAAAGTATGTTCTTGTAATCAATCATAGCGGACTCCTTTTCCTCTTCCGTTGCTATTTGGCCAAATCTCCTGACAAATTCTTAGTCGGCAGCCTTATAATAAATGTGGTCCCCTTTCCTTTTTCTGACGTGAATGTTATCTCCCCACCGTGTTCCTGAACGATTTTCCGGGTGATCATGAGCCCCAAGCCAGTGCCCTTGCTCCCTTTCGTGCTGAAAAACTTATTGAAAAGATTCGCCTTTGTCTCATCGTCCATGCCGCAGCCATTGTCAACAGCCTCATATTGGACGGCCCATCCATTCTTTCTTCGGGATCGCAGAACGACTCGACCGTGTGGTTGTGTGCAGTCCATATCCAAACAGGCGTCCATTGCATTGGTGAGCAGATTCATGATGCAACGGTGGATGCCATCGGGGTCAAGCCAGACCATTGGAAGTTCTTTGTCTGCTTCAAGGTCAAGAGAAATGCCGTTTTTCCGCGCTGTTTCCCCCATGAGCTGCCACACATGCTGCAAAGGTTCGTTGGGGTCACAGAGCTGATAATCAGGTTCCCTTTCTTTGCTGAAGTTAAGCAAATCCAGGGCAAGACCTTTTACTCTTGCTACATTTGAACGGAGCATTTCCCAACCTTCGTGGAGATATTTTTCGTCTCCGAGCTCAATGCCTTTTTCAAGAACAAACGATCCCCCTGTCAAAGCCCCGGCAATGTTTTTTATGGCATGAGCCAAGCCGGATATTGTCTGCCCTACTGCTGCAAAACGTTCGGCCTCCAGCAGTTGCTCTGTTTTCTCCTTTACAAGGGTTTCAAGGTTTTCGGTGTAGGCCCTTAGCTGTTTCCTCATGGTGATTCTTTCAAAGGCCCTTTTCAGGGCAATTTCCAGAATTTCATCTCTTATGGGCTTTGTAATAAAATCCGTCGCATCAGACTTCAGGCTCTGGATGGCAAGCTCCATTTCACCGTGTCCGGTGACCATGATGACCTCGGTTTCCGGCCTACTGGACTTCATTTTCTGAAGCAATTCAATGCCGTCCATTCCAGGCATTTTTATATCTGTCAGGACAATTGAGGGTTCATGCCTGTCAAAGATCTGGAGCGCTTTATCCCCGCTTTCGGCAGTGAACACTTCATACCCCTTATCACGCAATGAAATTGCGAGCACCTTGCGAATTCCTTCTTCATCATCTACCAGCAGTATCTTTTTCGTCATGGCTATTCTTTCAGAACCGGGAACTGAATAATAAATTTTGACCCAACATCCTGTTCTGTTTCAACACTTATTGAACCTTCATAATCCTTGATGATACTGTAACTGATGGAGAGGCCCAACCCGGTTCCTTTTCCAACACCCTTAGTCGTAAAAAACGGCTCAAAGATCTTGCCTACGACAGCTTTTTCAACGCCGGTTCCGGTATCCTCAATCTCAATGAAAACGATATCCTCCTTTGAAAAGGTCCTGATAAATATTTTGTTGTCTTCTATTTTATGATTTCTCATCCTCGATTTTTCTTCAACGCTGTCCCTTGCATTGATGAGAATATTGACAAATACCTGTTCAAGCCGGTTCGAATCTGCAAAAACAGAAGGAAGATTTTCATCCAGATCGGTTCTTAATTCTATTCCACGAAGCCTGAGTTGCTGTCCGAAAAAATCCAAGGCTTTTTCAATGGGGCCGTTCACATTGACCTTCTCTCCGCTAACCTCCGATTTCCGACCAAATTCCCGCATGTGATTAATGATCTTGGAAGCCCTGTCTGCGTAAGACTCTATCTCTTTTACCAGGACTCCCAGTGTCTCCTCATCTATCTTTTCTTTTGTGATCACTTTCTTGTTGAGGAAGCTGCTGGCGGTCTTGATAACCGTCAGGGGTTGATTCAGCTCGTGGGCTACTCCTGTCGCCATTTCTCCCAACATGGCCATCTTGCCTGCCTGTATCAGCTGCTGCTCGGCCATAAGTCGGCTCGTGATATCACTGGTAGTGACCAATAGAGCTCCAATACCCAAATAGACAGAAGAAGAAATACGAATATTGACATAGATGTCCTTGCCATCTTTCCGGATCTGCTTCGCCCGGTTCACCACATTGAGTGATTTCAGCTTGCTGGCATAAAACGTTCGATCAGGCGCATCAAAAAAGGAGAGAAAAGATATCCCAATAAGCTCATTCTTGCTAAATCCGTACACGGAGGGTACGCTCTCATTGCAGTCCAATATGTCCAACGTGCCGGCATCAAGGACAAAAACCGGATTGGGAATGCCATCAAAAATCAAACGATATTTTTCTTCAGATTTTCTTACCTCTTCTTCGAGTTCCCTTGTATGGGTGATGTCAAGGCACATTTCCATGGCTGCGACGACTTCCCCATCCTCATTTTTTATGGGGGATGTCTTGACCAGCCAGCTTGATTGATTGCCGTCTTTGTCAATACCGGTTTCTTCACTGGAATGGGGGGCGCCATCTTCAAAGGTCCGCTTCACCGGGCAAATCTCACATCGTTGCGAACGGCCTTTATAGGCGCTGTAACAATGCTGGTCAGGCTGGGGAGAAAATTTCTTTTCAAATTCGAGGTTGTAGCGAATCAGCCTGAATTCCCTGTCTTGGACAGTGACATAGCAAGGAACCTGGTCAAAAAGTGACTTGTAAAGGTCCTTCCCTTTGTTCAACGCTTGCTCTATTCTGGTTATATCTTGCACCATGTGAGAGAATCCTTGCCCTGGGGGCCATACACCAATCATGCTGAAAAAAAGAGACTTTTATGATCACCATATTATTCTTACCATTATTGTTGTCTCCCTTCAACACTCGATCAGGATTCATCATTCTTTGGAATCATTTCATCAGGTATCTCCATGAGCTCGGTTATGGCTTCCTTGAAGTGTAGGGCCTTGATCCCCAGATCGTACTCTTTTGAAAGGTCACGGATCTGGTCAATGCAATTGTGGCATGGCACAAAAACGATCTTGGCACCTGTATTGCGAATTTGCTCGGCCTTCATTTTCCCTGATTTGAGACGGTGTTTTTTCATTTCGCCGCCCATGGGCATTGCGCCGCCGCCGCCGCCACAGCAGTAATTGTAATTTCCCTGGTATTCCATTGGCCGAAAATCATCGGAGAGATACTCTGCCAGTCTTCGATTCTTTTGAGCGAGCCCTCCGCTCCGTACAATATTGCATGGGTCTTGGAGGGTCGTGGGTTCCTTGAATTTTTCCCTGAGTTTTATTCTTCCGTCACGAATGTAGTCGTGAAAAAGCTCTACCGAATGTATGACCTCCTGCTTGGGCGTGTATCCGAGCCAGCCAGGCGCTTCGAACCGAAGCGCGCGGTATGCGTGGCCTCATTCGGTTATGGCGATTTGTCTTACCTCCAATTCGTCTGCGCGTTTGAAGGTGTTCTCAACGATCATCCTTGCGGTCTTGCCGTCCCCACAAAACATGGCCAGGTTGGTATCGTCCCACCCCTTCTCGCTGGGGACGGTCCAATCCTCTCCCGCCAGGTGAAAAATCTTGGCGACCTCCATGATATCCTGGGGATAGAACATGGGCTCCCGGGCATTTACCGTATACATGATTTTGGCACCCTTTTTGTCTATAGGTATCTTCAGGCCAAGCATCTCTTCGGCCATCTCTTCCTCGCACCATTCAATGGTATCCACCCAGTCTTCCTTCGTGACGGCCATCTGGTTGCCGGATTCCTTGTAATTTTCGATTGGCTTGAGCAGTCCTTCAGGGGCCATGCCCTGGGAGAAGAGAAGCGCTCTCAGGAGCGCTATCATCATTGCGATATCTATACCGAAAGGGCAATACATGGTGCATCTCCTGCACATGTTGCATTCATGGTAGACAGTGTCGTACACCCTTTTCAGGTATTCCCCATCAACATTGCCCTTTTTCTTGAGGATATCCTTCAAGAATCTCACTTTATAGGAAGGGATCATCTTGGGATCCTTGTTGCTTGTGTTGTAATAGTGGCATGTGTTTGCGCACAGGCCGCAATGGGCGCATATATTGAGCCAGGTCTTGAATCTGGCGCCCATTTTTGGCTTTAAGAAATCCATAACCTTTCTGGGGTCAACCTGTTCGGTCATAATAACTCTCCTTTAGATCAAACACAGGTGGCGGTTCACATGGAATAGTCCCTGCGACCAAATTCAATGCCGGTTGCTCCTCTGGAGAAGAAAAAGAGGATAAAATGTGAAAACTTGGTGAAAGGGATCAGAATGAGCATCAACTCAGCCGAAAGCATGTGGATCAGTTGCATGTTTTCGGAGAAGAAAGCAATGTTGTCCAGCGTGCTATGGGTGAGAAAATAGCCTGTAAGAAACGGCAGTGCAATGATCACAAGCAGGAAGTAGTCTGAAAAGGTGGAAATAAGGCGAATGTCTGCAGAGATGATGCGCCTTAGCAGAAAAAAAAGGCAAATGGCCAGAAAAATCAGGGTCATCCAATCGGCTAAACCGTCAGGCATTGATGCCCATGTCCATTCAAATCTAGATTCTTCCCAAAGGCTTATATGCCCTGAAAAGAAGATCGGAACCGCCAGGAGGCAAATATGGAAAACATATCCCGATATCGTGAATACAGGATTCTTAGCCACATCTTTATTGATAGGGAGGAGCCAGCGTGCAAAGGTCGCCAGAACGTATTTCCATCTGAAATGCTTGAAAATGATCTTGTCTTTCTTAATGGAAAGAGACAAGAACAGTGCTGCCTTTAACAGACTGCCGATAATAAATGTCAGGAACGCGATCCATAGTAATGGCCCCTCGACAAATGAAAAGAAGTCCATGGCTTTTCGCTCCTTTCTGGATTCTGATAAATTGCAGGTTTAGGCAAGGCCATAATGGTTGAGAGTCAATCGCGATTAGAATGAAAGAACGTGAACAGCTTTCCGCGCAATACCCGGAAAAAATAGTATTATAACAAGATAATGTATAATCAAAATAAAGTATATATGACAATCTTTCCTTGTGTCAAGTCCAAATTGAAAGGGTCTGTCATAATTCAATTCCGTCTCATCCGCGACCCCTCCACGCTTAATAAAGCCTCTGTCCCTGCATTTTTCCAGAAAGCCTTTCAGCCAGTGACCGTATCTGACAAAACCATCAGGTATGACGCTCCCATTTCACAGCTTTCACACATCTTTCAAGGCGTTCTTGACCCTCTCCGGGGTCATGGGAAGCTGGAATACCCTCGCACCACAGGCATCGAAGACGGCGTTGGCCAGGACCGCGCCCATGGTGATGATGGCCGGCTCTCCGCCGCCCTGGGGTGGGGAACCCGGATTTTCAAGGATGACTACATCGATTTTGGGA
>Ga0315535_1000603_pt1 | contig 25382 bp, 19 predicted proteins | sample SalMarSW160220MG_2_FD_203092 | JGI IMG/M metagenome (GOLD analysis project Ga0315535, IMG submission 203092) | Salt marsh sediment microbial communities from the Plum Island Ecosystem LTER, Massachusetts, United States - Salt Marsh Sediment SW1602-20 ... | reverse complement strand
TTGACCTTGAAGCGCCCCACCTCCAGCCTCTTTATGATCCCTATTCCACCTTGGTCTATTCGGCCGGCGGATCGGATGTGAAGGACGTGATCGTCGATGGACGTGTGCTCATGAAAGATCGAACTTTCATGACCCTGGATCCGGAAGAAGTCATGGCGAAGGTGAGAGAAACAGCGCATACGATCAGTACGATTTGATCCTCATGTTTCCGGTGTTCAAATTCGGGAGGGAATCACCTTGCTTTCAAGGATTTTTATGACCATGTTTCATATCCTATCTTCCTGGCGAGCTCGTAAAGGTCCTCCGAACCAGTCCCGGAGCCGACAACGCCTACGTAGTATGCCTGTTCCATTGGTTCTCTTCTCCTGATATGGTAAACATGGTATGCCAGGTCGTGCCCATCTGCAAATCCATTTTTCATTCAGTGTTCAGCGACTCGGAACAGAGCGCAAGCGATGTGAATACGCGTCTCTTCATAGGGCGCGGGGAAAACATTTGCGTTAATGCGCAATAATTGCTATGGACTGATGAGCGCAACAGGCTTATTCTATCGGTTGCTTTGTACAGCCCAAAAGAAAAGTCTTACCAGTTCCGCAGGGCAATTGAATTTTATGCGCTGATGTCCGAAATATTGCCGTGCGATGTTTAGGAAACCGTTTCGAGGAGAGTGTGATCGTATGCAAAAAAGAAAGAAGATTACCGTTCTGTTGATTGTCGGCATCCTGATTGTGGCCATTGGAGCACTCGGCTGGTTCTTGGCGTGCATCTTTGAAGGCGAGCCTCCGAGCGTAAGCGTGGAGCCGCTTCCGGAGTATCTCTCCGGGAGCCAGAAGTTTACCGTTCGGGTCACAGATGAAAATAGAGGGCTCAGAAGACTCAAGATTTCATTGGATCAGGAAGGCAGGAAGGTCAGTGTATTCGAAAAACAGTTCCCTTTCCATGGCATACTCAACCGCCAGGGGATACATTCTTTTGAGATTGAAGTGGAACTGGATCCGAAAAAAATGAACCTCGCACAGGGCCGCGCCGATTTGTATGCCCGGGTTTGGGACTACTCGAGAAGGAGCGGGGGCGACGGCAATCTCTCCGTATTTCAACACAAGATGACGGTGGATACGGTCCCGCCGGCTATCCGAACCCTTTCCCGGCAGCACTACATCAATCTGGGCGGCACAGGGCTGGTTGTTTACCGAGTCTCATCCGATACAGATCAAAGCGGGGTCTACGTGAATGACTATTACTTCCCGGGGTATCCGGCGAGCGAGGGAACTGATAAGGAAACACGAGTCTGTTATTTTGCTATCCCTCAGCAGTTGACTACGTATCCCTCAGTGTACATCTGGGCAAAAGACAAGGCTGGTAACCGGTCGACTTCCACATTCAATTACCATATCAGGAAGAAGAAGTTCCGTACCGAAAAAATGGCTATAAGCGACCACTTCCTGAATCAGGTGCTCCCCTATTTTTCATTTTATCCGCTTGATGGAGAGACGACTCCCCTGAAGAAGTTTTTGAAGATCAACAGGGATCTGCGAAAAGATAATGCCCAAGCTTTCCATGAATTGGGGAAAAAGAGCGGCCAGACGAAGCTCTGGGAAGGGGCTTGGCTCAGGTTGATGAACGCTGCAGCCATGGCCAGGTTCGGTGATCGGCGGATATATCTTTACCACGGAAAAGAGGTGGACAGGGAAACCCATCTGGGTGCGGATCTGGCTTCCATCGCCCAATCCAAGGTGCCGGCAGCTAACAATGGGAAGGTCATTTTTGCCGGCCGTATGGGTATTTACGGAAATACGATTGTGCTGGACCATGGACAAGGATTGACCTCCTCCTACTCACACCTGAGCAAGATTGACGTGGCGGTGGGAGACATGGTCCAGAAAGGGGATACCATCGGGCAAACGGGCCAGACAGGCCTGGCAGGCGGAGACCACCTCCATTTTGCCGTCATGGTCGACGGGATCTTTGTCGATCCCGTCGAATGGTGGGACAGTCACTGGATTAACGATAATATCACCAAGAAGCTGTCCCTCCTCGGAAAATAGCTCTTGAAGACTAATTTGTTTTGACCAGGACAGTCTGTCCCGGAAAGATGGTACTCCTTGGAGTGAGACTGTTCAGCTGCAGAAACTCGGAGAGGTTCATCTGGTGCCGCTGGGCGATCGTGTAGGGTGAATCCCCTTCCCGGACACGGTATCTTACCGCATTTCCTTGATCAGCTGCCGACGCGGACTCGCCCCGGATGATAAGCACCTGACCGGTACTGAGATCGGCATTCCTGAGGGAGTTGGCCTTTTGGATAACATCCGTGGTCGTGCCGAAACGCCGTGCAATCCTCCAGAGTGAATCCCCCTTCCTCACAACGTACCTTTTTTCCTGTGTTATCTGCTGGACGGATTCAGCGTTCTGTTGTGGCCTGACCGGCTGCTGTTCAAGCACGTATCTTCTCCCCACGGGAATTTTGAGTCTCCAGCCGACCCGCAAGTACCGACTGCTTCTGAGCCTGTTAGCCCGCATAATAGCCGTGACACTCGTCCTGTATCTTCTGGCGATGAGAGAGAGAACCTCACCTCGTCTCACCCTGTGGTACACAAATTCGGGGATCTGGGGCTTCCACGCCGGTATTGTTGGGAGTTTCGCAAGAAGGAGATCGCCCTTTCCCTTCGGCACCCTGAGATCGTATGAGCGGGCCGGAGTGGAATGCCGCTTGAGTTCAGGATTCAGGTCCAGCAATTCCCTGCAAGAGACGTTCAGGGTTTTTGCTACCGTCTCCAGGTGAACTGGTTTTTCAACGGGAACTTCATCTGCCTCCAGAGGTGGGTCGACCGGGGGAAGCGAGAATCCATATTTCTCCGGGTTCTGGATAATGTGCAAAACTGCGAGAAACCTCGGAACATAGGAAGCCGTTTCGCTGGGAAGCTTTTCGTACAGATCCCAGAAATTGTCCAGGTAATTTACCCGCTGGGTGCGAATGCATTTGAGAACGGTTCCTTCCCCGCAATTGTAAGCAGCCAGGGCAGTGGTCCAGTCTCCGAAGATTTGGTGTAACTCTTTCAGGTAGGATATAGCCGCCTGCGTCGCTTTTTCAGGATCCATCCTTTGGTCAATCCAGCGGTCCCGTTCAAGCCCGTACTTATAGCCGGTGGACGCAATAAATTGCCAGAGCCCCAAGGCCCTGGCCTTGGAGAATGCCCGAATATTGAATCCGCTTTCGATGAGCGGCAGCCAGGAGAGATCTTCGGGCAGGCCTGCCTTTTTCAGCGCCTTGACTATGGCAGGGCGGTACCGTCCGGAACGTTTGTACGATTGTAGAAAAAAGCTCCTTTCCACCCCTTGAAAGTGTTTGACGGCACGCTCGACATATCGGTTCATGGAGAGCGGGATCGCCTTGTGGTATCCGTTGACGACGATAAGCCGGGAAGAGTAGATCTCTATAATACGTTTGGCAATCGTAAAGCGGAGATCTTCTCTCTGTTGAAGCAATTCAGGATTATCGTCCGGGTCCACCCGGAGTATCAGGGAATAGGCCTGATCAAGGGCGTCCAGCGCTTCATCCAGGTTTCCTCTCTTCCAAAAATCATTTGACGCCTGGCAGAACTCAAGTGCCCCGTCAAGCAGTTCCTGGTTCGTCTTCTTGGGGATGTTTTCGGTTGCCGTCGGCTGTACATCGTCAGGGCTGTTTTCTTCGTTTTCCAGCTCCTGGTCGGGGATGGAGCCAGGAAGTCCGGCAGTCTCTGCGTCCGGATACTCAGGGATTTCCTGACCAGCAATCAGGCCCGCACTTTCGGGAGCATTTCCTTGCCCTGCCCCTTCTTCGACGAGATCTCCGGCCGTTTTACACCCGTTTTCAATCGGTGTCTCAGCATTTTCCTGAGGCTGCGCCTTTCCCGGATGAGAAGGAGTGTCTTTCGTTGCCTGCTGGTCTTTATTCTCAAGAGACACATTTTTTTCTCCGGCAGGCGATAATTGTGCGGGACTTGCTGTTGATTTGGACGGCGCCTGGGTCGCGCAACCACCAAACGTCAAAAATATGACGGCAAGGACAAAGAGCAATGGAAAGATAAGATCGGATTTCGTTTTCACGCGGTATTGCAGCTCCTCTCTCGGTTTCAATGGTTCTTGAGGGGAAGTGTCAAGCACTGATTGTTCCTTGAAAAAGGATATCCATGCAATTAGCATTCCGAACCACCCGGGTAAGTGAGTTGAAGGATGAGTTCTATCAATTGGAAGGGAAGTATAAAGAATACGGAAAAGATGGTCAAGAAGATTGGAGCTTTAATATTGACCTGAAGGCATGCCTTTCTTGAGGAGGGACAGCAGATCGCCCGGGTTGTTCAGGTGAGGGTCGTCCGTTACGGCTTCAAGCAGGTCATCAAGGATTCTGCCCACGCGGGGACCCGGTTCCAGGTGCAGGACCTCCATCACATCATGCCCGTTCAGGGCAAGGTCACGGAGGGACACGGCCTGTTGCTTGCGGAAGATTGAGGCTACTCTCCTTTCCAGATCTTCAAGGGGACCCATCGGGTTGCTGTTCATGCCATGGGCCAGAAGATCCGCTTTACGGAGGATTATGAGGTCTCCTATGGTTTCAGTGCCTGCCCTGCGGATAAGGCGTCGAACCGCACCATCCCCCCACTCTGCGCTGTATCCAATCATATGGTTGCCTATGAGATGGGAAACTTTTTCCATGAGCGTCCGGGAAAACCGAAGCCTTGCCATTATTCTTTCCGCCAGATCGGCGCTCTCTTGCGCATGGCCCAAGAATCGCCATTTTCCCCGCTCAAAGTGTTTTACTCGAGGCTTGGCGATATCGTGTAACAAGGCTGCGAGACGCAGGTGAAGGACCGGCAAAATCCTGTCCACCGTCTCAATGGCGTGATCGAAAACAGTGTAGCGATGATGCGAACGGTCCTGCTCCACGCCTTTTCCTTCACACAGTTCGGGAAGGACCTCAGCCAGTATACCGCAGTTGTACATGACCCTGAAACCATTGGATGGATGAGAGCTCATCAGGAGCCGTGTCAATTCTCCCCGGATTCGTTCCGCCGCGGCACGATTGATAAGGAAGGCGTCCGCCTTTATGGCGGCAAGCGTCCGGGGATGGATCTCAAAACCCAGTTCGGTCGCCAGCCTGATTCCGCGCAGGAGGCGAATGGGGTCTTCCCGAAACCGCGAATCCGGGTCTCCTGTCGCCCTGATTATGTGGCGATCCAGGTCCCTCCCTCCCTCCCATGGGTCGATCAGCGTCTGTCGGATGTGATCCCAGGCCATGGCATTGACGGTAAAGTCCCTTTTGGCAAGGTCTTCTTCAACCGACCGGGCTTGAGCTCTGTAAGGAGTTATTTCCACACGGGTGTCCGGGAGCACGAGGGTCACTGTTCCATGCTTCAGACAATAGTTCTTCATATCTTTGAACAGCTCGCTTATCAGGTCGGACGGCGCTGAAGTCGTGATATCCCAGTCGGGTACAGGTCGGCCGAGAAGGGCATCTCGCAGCACGCCGCCAACGACACAGGCTTCCTGCCCTGCATCGATCAGGCGGGCCAGGGCATTCGAGATAAGGGGAGGGAGAGAAAAATCAAAAGGGCATGGGATCATGATTTTCCGTAACTGTGGAGGCCGGCCAGATAATTTACCCCAAAATACGTAAAGAGGACGCAGGAGAAACCGATCATGCAGAGGATGGCGATCTTCCTGCCCCGCCATCCCCTTACCAGTCGTGAATGGAGGACCGCTGCATAGATCAGCCAGGTAATGAGAGACCAGGTTTCTTTGGGATCCCAGCTCCAGTAGCTCCCCCAAGCGGAGTGAGCCCAGACTGAACCCGTGATGATGCCCAGCGTCAGCATGAGAAAACCGATGACCACCATTTGATAGTTGAGGTCGTCAAGTATAAGGGTTCCCGGGATCAATCGCAGGAAAATTCCCTTCTTTCCTCCTCTGTCGAATCTCTTCAGGAGATACATGATACTGAGCGCGAAGGAAATGCCAAACGCCGCGTACCCGAAAAAGCAGGTAATGACATGGGTAATGAGCCAGTTGCTCTTGAGGGCCGGCACCAAGGGCTGGATGCGGCTGCTTATATTGGGTGAGAACGAGGCATATGCCATGGCCAGGGACGCCAGCGGCGTCACGAAGGTTCCAAGGGTACGATTTTTTGTCCGCCATTCCACAATCAGGTAAAGGAGAATGATGGTGAATGAAAAGAAGATAAGGGATTCATAGAGGTTCGAGAATGGAGCGTGTCCGATACCCAGCCTGTAAGACTCGATCCATCTCAGCACTATAGCCAAAGCATGTCCGGCCAGTCCCAGCACGCAGATGGTGGTTGCTATCTTGCCGAAAATTCCCTTCCCCATGACCATCATAAGAAGGTAGAAAAAGAAGGCGCCGAAATAGACAAACGTAATATAGCTGAGGATAAAAGAGCTCATCAAGCTTCCCTTTCTTTCTCGTTGAGACCCTGCTCAAGGCTTCGGCTCAGGTGCACTAATTCTCTTTCAAGACCGACCGGATTTTTGCTCGCATTCCCTGCCAGGCTAATGCGGACCCCCTTCTTTTCCGATGTTATCCGGACCCAGACGCGCCGGTGGGACATGAAAAAGGTAACAAAGAATCCTCCCACCATAAGAAAACAGCCGGTCCAGACGAGGGGTACGCCGGGGTCTTTTGCAACCTGGAGTCCCGTATAATACCGGGTATCCAGACTCTGGAGAATGAACGTGTAAGGTTTGAAGGCTGACGGATTCAGCTTTATGAATTTTTGAGTGATGCCGGGATAGCGCTTCTCAATTTCCTCGTGGTCCCGAAAGACCCAGAAGCTCGTCTCCTGGCCCGGGGCCGGCAGCACACGAATGAGAACGGCCGGGCCCATATTCATAAAATCTCCCTGGATATCAGCAACCTCAAAAGTTCCATCCCCGCCGGGAAGAGAAGTCGGATCGCCCTTTTTCACCTCCAGAAGGCTCGTTTCGGCTTTGCTTGTTGTCTTGATAATCTTGAGCCGGACCCGGTCACCGACCACCGTTCCGTAGTCGGCTTGGTAAAAGGTTATGCCGCGAAAATGGGCGGGATGATTGACCAAGACACTTGCCTTCATGAGGGCTTTTCCTTTTTCGAGGAAGGTAAGATCGGACCGGTATTCCTTCGGGGTCCCGTTGTCATAGAAATCCACCGAGAAATGGTCACAACGCACTGTGAAGCCAAGCGGGATGCGGTCCATGTCATTTGTGCTGCTTACGATGCCGGCCTCCCCTCCTTCCACAATGTTGACGTAGGCCTCAAAACCGAAAATGGACCCCACGATAGCTCCCATCAGGATAATAAGGATACTGAGGTGGATCAGGTAAAAGCCGAAATGAGTGAGGCGTCCCCGTTCTCCATACATATAGTAGGCGTCTTTTGAAGCCTTGTCCCGGACTCTTCTGTATTTTTTCCGGAAAGCATGTTCCACATCCTTTGCGACTGTTGCTCTTTCTCCCCGAACCATGAAGGTCAATTCACCGGGAAGATCTTCAAAGGGTTTTTGCCGGTCAGGCCTGGGTGTTGCGTTGAAACGTTTCCAGATGCCGGGAAAACGATTGATGGAGCATATGATGAGGTTCAGGGCTAGTATTCCAATGAGTAGTCTGAACCAAATCGCGTGATAGATATTGAATAGATCAAGAAAGAAGAAGATCTTCAGAGCAGCTGGGCTGAGATTCCGAGCGAAAGCTATCGAAGCTTCACGCTGGGGAATGAGGGTGCCCACAATGGAAACAAGCGCGAGGATGATGAGAAGAGTGATGGTCAAGCGCACGGAGCAGAAAAAGCGCCACACGGGGTTTGGATGTTTCCGGCTTTCGAGTGTAGGCATCATGTGATTCCGTTCGATGAAGTTACGCTAAGAGTCGTTTCCCTCCCCGGAACTCTCGGTTACCGGAAGGGCACGGGCTATTCTCCAATCCAGAAATGAGGCATTTTTACCCCGCTGAAGCGGGATCAAGTCGAAGATTCCGGACCTTGAGCCGGAAATCTCGATGGATTACGCGGAGGCGTATCCCGCCGATTTATCAACCTCTGGCGGATTGACGCAGACATTGTGAAAACGGCGCATTTATTAATCGAACCATACCATGGACAAAAGGAAACTTCAAATTGAATTCACGCTGACCCGAATCCATCCTCAAAATTCATCTGCATCTTTGAAGGCGAGTGATTCGGAAGGAGCGAGCGAAGGCAACGCAGCAGGTATTGCATTGATGGTGGATCAGCGACGGAGCAAAATATTTGACCATCACCTCTTGATCATGTAATAGAAAGAAGATCGTTGAGTTCACGTGTCTCAAATTTCCGGGGCGATACTCTGGTGGTGGAGGAACACTGTATGCTGGACCTAAAATTCGTGCGATCCAACCTCGATGCAATCAAGAAAATGCTCAAGAGCCGGGGATACGATCTGGACTTATCGGAATTTGAAACCCTTGACACGGAGCGACGGAACAGACTCTTAGAATTAGAGGAACTGCGCCATCACCGGAATGAGGTGAGCGAAGAGATAGCTTCCCTGAAGAAGAAAGGAGAAGATGCTTCCTCACTGATTCTCCGTATGAAGCAGGTTTCCGAAGAGATCAAACAGAAAGAAAAAGAGATCGGCGATTTCATCGAGGAACTGGATCGACTCCTCATGGTCATCCCGAACATGCCCCACGGATCGGTCGCTGTGGGAAGAGATGAAACCGATAATCCGGTGGTCAGAACCTGGGGCGAGAAGAGGGAGATGAATTTCGAACCCCTTGCACATTGGGAGATCGGCGAAAAACTTGGCATTTTGGATTTTCCCCGGGCCGCAAAAATAGCGGGCGCTAGGTTCGCTCTCTACAGGGGTGCCGGAGCAAGGCTCGAACGCGCACTTATCAATTTTATGCTCGACATCCACACAAAGGAGCATGGGTACACTGAAATCCTACCCCCGTTCATGGTCAACCGGGCTTCCATGACCGGCACCGGGCAGTTGCCGAAATTTGAAGCAGACCTCTTCAAGATCCAGGGCTGGGAATATTACCTCATTCCAACCGCGGAAGTCCCAGTGACAAATATCCATCGGGAAGAGATTCTTACCGAGGAAGAACTGCCCATCTATTACGTCGCCTACACGCCCTGTTTTCGCTCGGAGGCCGGCTCCCATGGAAAGGATACCCGGGGCCTTATTCGCCAGCACCAGTTCAACAAAGTGGAATTGGTGAAGTTCACGCAACCGGACGATTCCTATGAAGAACTGGAAAAATTGACGGCCGATGCGGAAGAGATCCTGAAGAGGCTCGGTCTCCATTACCGGGTTGTATCCCTGTGCACGGGTGACCTGGGATTTTCCTCGGCGAAAACTTACGATCTCGAGGTGTGGCTACCGGGGCAGGGGCTCTACCGGGAAATCTCTTCTTGCAGTGATTTTGAAAATTTTCAGGCCAGGAGGGCAAAGATTCGTTTCAAACGGAAGGGATCGCGCGGGACCGAGCTTGTGCATACACTGAACGGATCGGGGCTCGCCGTAGGAAGAACTCTTGTGGCAATCCTCGAGAACTATCAGCAGGCGGATGGGCGGGTCGCAATCCCGGAAGCGCTCAAGCCATACATGGATGGTGCTGACTTGATAGATCGGGAGCAGCAATGACACACGGGTCAAAGCCTCCGGAAGACTGGCGGGCATATCAAACCGGGCTTCAGCAGAAGGCAAGGAAGAAAGAATTGTCCCGACGGGTTCCCTTGCTCGCATTTTATGCAGGGGGACTGGCGTTCCTGGTCCTGCTCATCATCTATGGTGTGAACAGCATCCTGGTCCATTTCAGCGAGGCCAGTTACCCACAGGCAGAAAAGGTGAAACAGCCTGTTCCAAAGCCGGTCGCCATCGATACCGAAGAACTCTGGCCGCTTATATCGCCTCGATTCGGAGAGAAGGGGAATACCCCCAATCTTTTTCCCATTCGCAGGAATGATACCGAGCTGATGGTACAGACAACGATCATGCCTAAACTGCAGAAATATATCTATCATCTTCTTGAACGCTCGCAGGCGGAAGAAGCGGCTGTTGTTGTTTTACGTCCCCGCGACGGCCGGGTCCTGGCCATGGTGAGTTACCGAAAAGACGGGAAAACAGGAGAGAACCTCTGCCTTGCATCACATTTTCCGGCCGCCAGTCTATTCAAGATCGTCTCAGCAGCAGCAGCTATTGAAAAAGCGCATTTTACCCCCGACAGGATGATCACTTTTCTCGGCAGGGCACATACCCTTTACAGGAACCAATTGACAAAGAAGGTGAGCAGGTATTCTACGACGGTGACGTTTCGAAAGGCATTTGCGACCTCGATAAACCCCGTGTTCGGGAAGCTCGGGATTTACACCCTTGGACGGGGAACCGTCGTTGATTATGCCCAGAGATTTTTCTTCAATCGCCCGATATTGTTTGACCTTCCTCTTTCTCCCAGTGTCATAGACGTCCCCGAAGACCCGTATGGGATCGCTGAAGTGACGTCGGGTTTTAACAGGCGCACGCTGATCTCTCCCTTTCACGCCGCGCTTCTCGCCTGTGCAGTTGCAAACGGAGGGAAAGTGATGAAGCCGTGGGTTATCAATGAAATCAGGAAAGAAACGGGGCCAGTGTACCAGGCTCACCCGGATGTGCTGGGAATCCCCATTGCAGCAAAAACGGCCCGGTATTTGCAGACCATGATGCAAGATACCATGCGATACGGCACGTGTCGCAAATCTTTCTGGCACCTGCAGAGAAAAAGGAGATTTCGGGGGCTGAACTTGGGCGCCAAAACGGGAACGATCAACGATAGCTCCGACCTTCACAAATATGATTGGATTACCGCATACGCAATGCCGAAAGACGATTCGGCCGGAATTTGCCTGGCAGTTCTGGAAGTCCATGGACGGATATTGGGTGTCAGATCCAGGGAAATCGCCCGGGCGATCATAAACTATGAAATTCTGTCTTGAGAAAGACCCGCTGGGGGGGTGAACAGGAGACCCCTCAGCCATTTGACACTAATTCCAGTTTGCATTCAAGATTATACCAAGGCGGCAAGGAGTAGGCGACGGAGGCGTACGAAAACAGTACGTCGAGGAGCCTGCGACGCAGCCAACGCCGGTAGCGCTTGAATGCGAATTGAAATACGGAGGAGGATGAACCATGTGTGGCATCGTATCTTACGTGGGGGAAAAACAGGCGCGACCCATCCTCATCGACGGGCTCAAACAGCTCGAATATCGCGGCTATGATTCAGCAGGAATCGCCGTGCACGATGGATCAACTATCAATTGCCAGCGGGCTGTGGGAAAGATCATCGAACTGGAAAAAAAGATCAGTTCCCTGAAAATGGACGGAACCATGGGTATTGCCCATACCCGCTGGGCAACCCATGGAGAACCAACGGAACACAATGCTCACCCCCATACGGACCAGGAGAGAAAGGTATTTATGGTCCACAACGGCATTATAGAAAATTACGCCTTCCTGAAGAAAAAACTTCAGAAAGAGGGGTACCAATTCTATTCCGAAACCGACACAGAGGTCCTGGCGCAGCTGCTCGGAGTCAATTTTGAAGGAAACCTGGCAGAGGCCGTCAGAAAAACCATGTCGCAGGTGGAAGGCACCTTCGGTATCGCTGTGATTCATAGGGAAATCCCCGGGGAGATCGTAGTCGCAAGAAGGGGAAGTCCGCTCGTTATCGGGTTAAGTGACGAAGGCCATTTCGCGGCGTCGGATGTCTCAGCCATGGTCCGCCACACAAACCAGGTGATTCATCTCCAGGACAATGAACTCGCAACCCTGAGACAGGACGATTTTCTCATTTCAACGGCGCGGGCCGAACCCATTCAGAGGTCAATAGAGACCGTAGAGTGGCATGCAGAAGACGCCGAACTGAGCGGGTTTCCGCACTTCATGCTGAAAGAGATATACGAACAGCCTGAAACAGTTCGCAATGCCATGCGGGGACGCCTTGAGTTCGGGGAAGGGGTCCCGAAACTGGGTGGTATCACACCGGTATGGGACCAATTGAAAGAATGCCGTCACCTGGTGATTGTAGCGTGTGGGACATCCTATTACGCAGGATGTGCCGGGCGGTATGTGTTTGAAAAGCTGACAGACATCGACGTGGAGGTGGAGGTCGCCTCCGAGTTTCGGTACAGAAAGCTCAACTTTCCTCCCAACACCTTTATCATTGCTATTAGCCAGTCAGGGGAAACTGCCGACACGCTGGCTGCCATCCGCGAGGCCAAGAGAAAAGGAGCGAGACTCCTCGGGATCGTCAACGTGGTGGGCAGTTCAATCTCCCGCGAGACCGAAGCGGGTGTGTATAATCATGCCGGTCCCGAGATCGGGGTGGCATCCACGAAGATCTTCACTTCGCAGCTCACGATCCTCATCCTTCTTGCGCTTCTGCTGGGCCGGCACCAGAACCTCTCCCTGACTGAAGGAGTCGAGGCCATTCGCGCACTTCAGGCACTTCCGGAACAAATACGGAAGGTGCTTTCGCAGGCCAATCACATTGAGGCCATCGCAGAAAAATACCATAGACGCCAGAACTGGCTTTTCCTGGGCCGGAAATTTAATTATTCTATCGCCATGGAGGGCGCTCTCAAGCTGAAAGAGATCTCTTACATCCATGCCGAAGGATACGCCGCAGGGGAGATGAAACACGGTCCCATTGCCCTGATTACCCCGGAAATGCCCACGGTGGCGATCCTGCCGAAAGATGACATGTACGAGAAGATGAGCAGCAATATCCAGGAAATAAAGAGCCGGAAAGGCCCGGTGATAGCCATAGTCACCGAGGGAGACAAGGAGGTGGCGGAAATTGCCGATGACATCATTGAAATCCCTGCGACACTGGACTTCCTGAATCCCATACTGGCGGTGATTCCCTGTCAGCTCTTGGCCTATTACTGTGCCAGCCTCCTCAACCGCGATATTGACAAACCGAGAAACCTAGCAAAGAGCGTCACCGTTGAATAAGCGCGAGATTTTCCAGCAAGAGGCAACGAGAACGCAAACGGAGAATGGATGTTCCGGGAAAACCGGATTCGGAAGGAAGGAATGGGTGTTCTGGATCACCAGGACAACCGGACGTGTTCTTTTGTCCCCTTTTTTTGCGTTTTGCGTGGAAGGGGTCAGCAACCTTCCCCGGGAGAGCGCCTTTGTTCTCCTCCCCAAGCACCAGCGCTGGGAGGACATCCCACTGCTGAGTATTGCTACTCCGCGGCCCCTGTATTATGTGGCAAAATACGAGTTGTTCCGGAATCCTCTTGTCCGATGGTATTTGACCGCCCTCGGTGGACTGCCCTTGAACCGGCAAAGACCCCTGGAGAGCAGGCGATCCATGAAGGCAGTCATCCGGTTCCTCAAGGAAGGAGAGGGAGTGGTTATCTTTCCCGAAGGGACCTATTGCCGGGACAGGATGGGCCCTGGGCATGCGGGCATCATCCGTCTTGTGCTCTCCCGGCTCGCGCTTCCCTTTGTTCCGGTCGGCATCCGCTATCGCAAGACCGGGCTGAGGACGATGGTCGCGGTCCGGTTCGGGCGGCCCTTCCACACCGATGAAAATACCTGCTACGAACTCCTTCTGGATCAGATGATGGGTGAAATAGCCGCACTTTCCGGCTTCTCCAGTGGTTGTCGGAATGGCAAGGTGGTAAGTGTACTCCCACCTTCGGTGGAGGAGCCGAGTAGATTCCCTTGATCCGGGGTCTGAGAGAGCATGCTGCCCAGGGAGAAAATGACTCCTCTCTGAGCCGCTTGCGGCCACCGGATGCCTTCTGTTGTTCTCGGGGAGGAGACGTACTTATGGAGAGAAAGGGGAGAGGAGAGGAAACAGATGTCCAGACTGAACAACATTTTCGATAGAATTGACGGGTACCGTGAAGAGGTGATCCGCCTCCAGACCGAACTCACCTCAAGAGTGGCCCTGGGTCCTGCCAATGGGGGGACGGGCGAACACGAAAAAACGGAGTACGTCAAAACCGCGCTCCGGGAACTGGACCCTGATGTACTGGAGGTCATCAGGGCGGCGGATTCCAGGGTCCCCGACGGGTACAGGCCCAACCTGATAGCCAAATGGGGAGGAAGGCTCAGGGGTCCCGCTGTTTGGGTATTGAGTCATTCGGATATCGTCCCGCCCGGGGATCTTTCCCTGTGGGCCGCGGACCCCTACACAGTAAAGACGGAAGGAGACAGGGTTATCGGCAGGGGAGTGGAAGACAATCAGCACGGCTTTGTCAGTTCCTACCTGGCATTGAGGGGAATCCTCGATTCAGGGGAAACACTGTCCCGCCCTGTAGGGCTTGCCGTTGTGGCGGATGAAGAAACCGGGAGCGAATTCGGGCTCCACTATCTCCTGCAACACCGGAAAGACCTGTTCGGGGAGCAAGACCTCATCATCGTACCGGATGCCGGGAACGAGGACGGCACCATGATTGAAATCGCGGAAAAATCCATGCTCTGGCTCCAGTTCACCATCATCGGTAAACAGTGCCATGCCAGTACGCCGCACAAGGGAAAGAACAGCCTCGTGGGGGCGGCAAGGCTGATCCTGGCCCTGCAGGAACTGAACAGGCTTTTTCCCCACTCAGACCGCCTTTTCAGCCCGCCGGAATCCACGTTCAGTCCGACCAGGATGGATCCAAATGTGCCGAACGTCAATACCATTCCCGGAAAGGCTGTTTTTTCCCTGGATTGCCGTATCCTGCCCCGGTATGAAACAGAGGGAATTCTTTCGGCCTGCCGGGACATCGCCGGCAGAATAGCCTCGGAACTTGATCTGGAAATCAGGCTTGACACGATCCAGCGGCAGGAAGCTCCGGAGCCTACTCCCGTTGACTCGCCGGTAGTGCTCGCGTTGAAGAGGGCGATCAGACGGGTTACGGGTCGTAACGGAGAGCCCATGGGTATCGGGGGCGGGACCGTTGCCGCATTTTTCCGGAAATATGGGTTGCCCGCTGCCGTCTGGTCCACCTGCGAGGATACGGCCCATCAGCCCAACGAATCATGCCGTATCCCGGATATCCTCACCGATGCGAAGATATTTGCCGCGCTCTATCTGGATGATGAAGCAGAAAAGCAGTAGGGAAGGATGACAGGAAAGGGCAAAGGCGCTTTAACTGGATAAGCCGTATTTTTTTACCTTGAGTCCTAATGTTTTCCTGTTGATACCGAGGATCTCGGCCGCTTTTGTTTTCTTGCCCTTTGTGCGGCGAAGGACGAAGCGGATGTATTTTTTTTCCAACTCTTCCAGCGAAAAGAGCTCCTCAGAAAACATCTGAAATTCTCCCTGCCGCTGGGTGATAAAGGAAGGCAGGTCGCGTGGACGGATCAGATCAGTGTCCTCGAGGATCAATATCCTTTCAATGGTGTGTACCAGCTCCCTCACGTTACCGGGCCAGGCATAATCCTTCAATACCTCCATGGCTTCGGGAGATATTTCCGGAATGGGTTTTTTCAGCTTGCCCGCGAACTTCTTCAGGAAATGGTGGGCCAGAAGGGGAATGTCGTCACCTCTTTTCCGAAGGGGGGGCAAATGAATGGGGACTACGCTCAGGCGATAATAGAGATCCTCGCGAAACTCACCCTTACGCACCGATTCTTCCAGGTTTTTGTTGGATGCGGAGATGATCCGGATATCCAGCCTTATTTTCCTTTGATCCCCCACCTTCATGAACTCCCTTTCCTGAATCACCCGTAGGAGCTTTGCCTGTATATTGAGGCTGAGGTTCGCTATTTCATCAAAGAAGAATGTTCCGTGGTTTGCCAGTTCAAAGAACCCGTGTTTTGTCTGCACCGCCCCCGTGAAGGAACCCTTTACGTGTCCAAAAAGTTCGCTCTCAAGCAGATTTTCCACCAGTGAAGAACAATCCACTGCCACAAATTCATCGTTTTTTCTATCGCTGTTTGCATGAATCGCCCGCGCGACCAGTTCTTTCCCGGTGCCGCTTTCACCGGTGATCATCACGGTGCTCCCCGTGGATGCCACCTTAAGTATCTTTTCGAAGATCATTTTCATGGGCCTGCTCTGACCGATAATCAGGTTATCTTTGGAGTCGATCTCCAGACCCAGAGTGCTTACTGCGGGTTTCATCAAGGAGTTCTGACGGGAAAGCGATTTCCTGAGCGCCGCGTCCAGGTCATCCAGGCGAAACGGCTTTACCAGATAATCAAGGGCACCCAACTTGATGCAATGCACTGCGGAATCGATGGTGGGATAGCCGGTGATCATGATGACGGCGGTTTCCGGCGAACGAAGACGGATCTGCCGCAATACAGCTACTCCGTCCATATCCGGCAGGCGTATGTCAAGAAGCACGAGGTCAAAAGACTGATGCTCCAGCAAGTCGAGAGCTTCTTGTCCTCGTGCCGCGAGTTTGGTTGACATGCGTCTGTTTTCCAGGGCGCGTTGGATGCCGTTTCTCACCACGGGTTCGTCATCAACCACCAGGACGCGCTGTATTTCGTCCAGCTCGTTATCTATCATGATTCATGCCCAAAGATTTCCGTTCAGCGTTATGCCTTTTGCCTGAAGCCTTTCAGTCACATCTCTGCAATCACAGGGAGGCGGACCCTGAACGTGCTTCCCCGACCGGGGACACTGTCTACTTCGATCATGCCGTTATGGGCCTCAACGATGCTTTTCACAATCGCCAGGCCCAGACCTGTTCCAATTACCTTGCGCGTCTCCGGATGTTTTACCCGATAAAACTTGTCAAAGATTTTGCCAAGCTCTTCCGCGGGGATACCCACGCCCGTATCCTTAACCTCTATTTCTATGGACTCTCCCAGGCTCCTGGCACGGACCTCTACGGTTCCTCCGTTCGGGGAATAATTAATGGCGTTGCTGAGGAGGTTATTCAATACCTCTTCCATGTTCTTCGGATCTGCCTGGACGGGCTTGAGATCTCGGTATTCGTAGGAAATGGTGATGCCCTGCTGTTTTGCCCTGGGCCCCATGAACTTTACCGCCTGCTGGATCAATTTCCCCAAATCAGTGGGAACCCGGTGCTGGACATATTTCCCTGCCTCTATTTTTGCGATATCGAGAAGGTCATTGATAAGACCGAGCAGCGCATCAATCTTGCTCATTCCCCTGGAAATGTAGTCTTTCTGCTTTTCATTCAGCGGGCCGGTCAAACCTTCGAGGATCACACTCTGAAGCTGTCTGATGGAAACCAAGGGGCTCCTCAGCTCATGCGCGACCATGTTCACAAAATCAGTTTTCATCTGGTCAAGCTGCTTGAAGGGAGTGATGTCTTCCAGGACGGTAACCGTTCCCATGACGCCTCTGTCAGGGCCGAGGGCCGGGGCGGAAATGGCACGCAGCACCTTGAGGCCCACTTGAATTTCCTGGGAAATCCACTCACTTTTGCCACCCTGCTGTTCCAGGATTCCTTCCAGGGTCTTCACGAGCGCCTTGTCACCGGTTATCCTGGAAATCGGAACGGGAGTATCAAGTTTTTCTTTGATGTCAAGAAGCTGCATGAGAACCGGATTGTGCAGGACTACCTCCATACTGCGGTTCGTGACCATGACTCCGTTGGCCATGCAATTGATCATTGTCAGGAGCCGGCTCTTCTCCATATGGAGGTCATAGAGGTTACGGAGATTCTCTTCCTGGTACCGCCGGGCCTGTCGTTCCAGCTTCCGCTTTTCACTGGCACGGTTTACTGTGGCCATGAATTGGTCAATTTGAAAAGGTTTCGTAATAAAATCATAAGCCCCGTTCTTCATGCATTCCACCGCGGTATCAACCGTCCCATGGCCCGTGATGATGATGACCGGAATTTCAGGATGGCGCTCCTGCATGGCCTGGAGAACTTCTTCTCCGCTGAGAATGGGCATCTTCAAATCCAGCAGGACCAGATCAATCATTTCCCGTGCGAGGATTTCAAGAGCTTCCTGCCCGTTTTCAGCCGTAATCGTGTCATAGTCCTTTGCAGTCAAGACACGATGGCAGCCTTCCCGAATGGGCCTTTCATCGTCAACCACGAGAATTCGGATCAAATCACCCATCGCTCATCCATCCATCCCGACAAAAACAGGTTCTTCACCACACACTTCCGTAAACTCGCAAGGCAATTCAATGGTAAATATTGCTCCTCCTTCAGGAGGGCACGCCACGTGTATCTGTCCTCCGTGGAGCTTGACAATATTCTGGGAGATGGTCAACCCGAGACCGGTCCCTTTTCCCGCCGGTTTAGTGGTATAAAACATGTCGAATATTCTCTGGAGCTGTTCTTCGGGGATGCCCGGACCGGTATCCTGCACACTGAACAGAAAAAGGGATCTATCATGGTCATACGTGGCGGAGATTGACAGTTCGCCTTTCCCTTCCATGGCGTCCGCAGCATTGACAAACAGGTTGGTAAATACCTGTTGAAGCTGTCCCATATCCCCGGCCAGTTCAGGCAGGTCGGGTGCAAAGTTTTTCTTGATTCTTATATTCTGAAACGAGGCTTGGTGGATCAGGAGATTCAGACACTTGTTGACGAATTGCTCCACGTTGAAAGAAGAAGTTTTTCCAATGGATTGGCGGCTGAATTCCAACAACTCGGATACGATTTGCTTGCAACGCAACGTTTGATCGATGACTTCCTGGATATCGGTCAGATGCCGGGGATTGCCCTGCAGTGTCTCCTTGAGAAGCTCGGCGTAAATCAGAATCCCAGCCAAGGGGTTGTTTATTTCATGGGCTATCCCTGCTGCCATATTTCCAATAGAGGCAATCTTTTCGGACTGCACGAGCTGGAAATGCGCATCTTCCAGTTCTTTCTGCATCCTGAGAACCTCTCTCATGTCGGTGAAAATACCGACGCTTCCCTTTTCTTCCTCATCGATGGTAATGATGGAGGCGGTCAGGGTTATGGGAATGGTGTCTCCGTTCTTATCGGTAATGGTCATGGGGGTAGGATTGAGTTTGCCGACGGGCCCAAAGGAATCATTTCTCATTTTTCGCATATTTTCCTTGGCTACGTCCATGTCATAAAACTGGCTCAAATGTCCCCCATTCATGATTTCCTTCGCAGAATATCCGGTAAGCCGCTCCATGCCCTCGTTAAAGATCAGCACATAGCCTTTCCTATCCACGACCACGATCCCGTCTACGGTGCTCTGAATGACATTCTGGAGAAAGATGCTCCACTTTCGCACTTCCGCCTCCAGCTTGATCCGATCGGTAACATCTCTGGCGGTTTCCAGGAACTGGACGATCTCTCCCTTCGCGTCAAAAATCGGTGAGACAGTGATGGCATCGTACCGGGTTTCTCCTCGAGAAGTACGAATTTCATGAATGGTACTGATATAGTGTCTCTTTGCCCTCACCTCATCCATGTAACATCGTCTTCCTGCTTCCCCACAGGCCTGGCTAAGACCGTATCGTATTTCATGGCATGCCCTTCCCAGGACCTCCCTATTGGAGAGACCTCTCTTTTCGAGGAAAGTCCGGTTTACCCGATGGATCGTTTTGTCGGGATTTACCACCATAATCCGGTAGGGGAGGGAATCAAGAATGGTCTGAACTTCACAGGATTGCTGGTCCTGCTGCAATCCCGGTAAAGCCGAAGGCAACGGCTGGCCCGTTTTGTTTGGTATGGTACGAGATTTTTTCACCATGAAATGTCCACTACTTGGTCGAAAGCCTGGATACGAGCTTTTTTTCCAGATCCAGAATAATTGCACTCAGTGCGGGACCCTGCCGGACAGGCCCGGAATTATTCCAGCCTTTCTGAAGGGCCTCCTCCTTCTTTTCCCTGAATTGTTCCAAGGTGGATGCCAGAGAGCCCCATGCGAAGAGTTTCTGGAGCACATGCCGTTCGGGTGCGGACAGATCCCTATCGGTGTCAAAGGACTGGCCTGTTTCGGTTTGGATGATCATCGCTCGCAGCTGTTCGGATCGCCAGGATCATGACCCAACGACTAAGGCGTACGCCTGGTTTTTGCCTCCTCCTTCTTCACGCTATTGTATCTATTATACCCATTTTATGGGAAAAAGAAAGGCCTGGAAGCGTAGCGAGAAACCCTTCATTTCCAGGCCTAAGGAAAAATCCGTACTATCAACGCAGGCTATACTTTCGGCCTCGGCAAAACGCCGGCCCTCTCTGCGATTTCAGGCACACGGTGCTCCCACTCAATGGCCATAAGGTGAACTCCCGCTACTCCTTCCATTTCTTTGAACTCTTCAATCTGTTCTACGGCAAACCGGATACCTTCTTCGGCCACCTTGCCTTTGCCGGCCCCTTGGAGTCTCTTTATGAGTTCTTCGGGGACATCCATACCCGGAACCTGTTTGGCCATATACCGCGCCATACCAACACTCTTCATCGGGGTTACCCCGGCGAGGATCGCGCATTTCTTGTGAAGCCCCATGTCAACGGCCTGCTTCATGAATTCCCGGAAGCGCTTCATGTTGTATATGCACTGTGTCTGCACAAAATCGGCTCCCGCAGCGATTTTTTTCGCGAGCCGGTAAACCCTGAATTCGGCTGGATCGGCAAAGGGATTGGATGCAGCACCGATGAAGAGCCTGGGAGGGACATCGATGTCCTGACCGTTTATGAATTTCCCCTCGTCTCGCATGGTTTTGACCATATTAATCAATTGCATGGAATCGATGTCAAACACATTTTTGCTCTCCGGTTGATTCCCGAATTTCTGGTGATCGCCGGAAAGACAGAGCATATTTCGGATCCCGTGTGCGTAGATGCCGAGAATATCGCTTTGCATGGCAAGACGATTTCTGTCCCTGCAGACCATCTGAAAATTGGGTTCCAGGCCCTCCTGGAGGAGAACAAGCGATGCCGCCCAACTGGACATGCGAACCACCGCTGTCTGGTTATCGGTCACATTCACCGCGTCTACAAGTCCCTTCAGATGGCGGGCCTTTTCTTTCAAGGCTTCCAGGTTGGCCCCCTGCGGAGGGCCGCATTCCCCGGTAAAGGCAAAATGACCGGCCTTCAAAACCTTTTCCAGATTACTTCCTGACTTATGCTCACTCATTTCACCAGTTCCTCCCTGATCAATTTTCTTGGCCCGCCGTCCCTGGCGGTCGTCCAATTCTTGGCAGGCCTAAATTGAAGGAGATCATCCAGCCGGTCTTCCTGTACGAGTTTTCTCACGATCATGTCCCAGATGCAATCAACATCTTTGGAAATCTCGCATTTGCCCCCTGAAGATCCGCCGCAAGGTCCGTTCAGGAGGCTTTTTGCGCAACGGGCGATTGGGCAGAGACCTCCAAAATAGTGGACAATACAGGTCCCGCATCCTGCACATTTTTCGGTCCAGACGCCATGTGCAACCGCTCCCCCCATGAACTCGGTGTTTACTCCGGGAAAGATCCTTTTGGAAGGATAGCGCTCAGAGAGAAATTGGGGGCCCACGCCGCAGGCGATGGATATAACGGCATCATAAAGAGAGATCTCTTCTTCCAATTCAGCCACATATTCAGGATCGCACTGCCGTTCAAGGGTGTATTCGCCCACCTCCAATTCCTTTCCCTCTCTCTTGCCTGCTATTCTCAGCGTTGACGCCAGAATTCCGACCTCTTTTGAGCCGCCGACATTGCAAACGGTAACACAGCCCTTACAGCCGACGACCAGGATTTTATGAAAACCCTTGATCATCCCCAGAATTTCCTTGATGGGTTTTGGTTCAGCGACAATCATTCTTATACCTCACTGAAATCTAACTGTTTTTTTATAACAATGTGTCCATCCACGATAGTTCTTGCGCACTGCCAGATTCATCAGATCATTAATCCGGCAGAATCACGGTTTTTTCGACAACGGCCCCAGCGTTTTGAGTCTTTCAACCATCTCCGCTGCGATGCCGACGAATTCCTGACCCTTCGCCGCAGAAAAACTGAAGACATCGATCCTTTCCGGCTCGATATCGAGTCCTTTCAGTATCTCTTTCGCATGTTCAACACGCTTCCGCGCCTTCGTGATACCGCTGATATACTGGCAGCTGTCTTCCTGGCAGCCTGCCACATACACGCCGTCAATCCCGTTCTCAAACGGTTTCAGCAAATGCAGTATTTCCACGCGCCCCGTGCACGGCACCTGGACCACTTTAACATTTTCCGGCAGGGTCTTTTTCATTCTGTGTGCGATTTCAGCCGCAGCAGAGGCGCAATTGCTGCAGCAGAATGCAAGGATTTTCGGATCGTAAACGTCATCCATCGATATCGCTCCTTCATGAACCTTCTATGAAGACCAGGGGTGCGTGATTCAGCATTTCATCGCTGCAACTGGTCATGATAATCGCTTTTGCGGGACATTCCGCTGCACACATGCCGCATCCTCTGCACAGACCCGGGTCAATAAAGGCTGCTCCAACGTCATGGTCTATGACGGGTATCTGAAACGGACAGGTCCTGACGCAGGTACAGCATACTGCGCATTTCTCGTTTCTCACTTCCGCCACCAGCCCCCCTGACAGGACTGTATCTTTGTTCAGGATTTCCAGGGCCCGGGCGGCCGCTCCCCTTGCCTGGGTAATGCTTTCCCCGGCATCTTTGGGATAGTGAGCAAGCCCGGCGAAATAGATGCCGGGTCTTGAAGCCTCCATGGGGCGGAGTTTCAGGGGCGATTCCGCCAGGAAACCGTCAGGGTCGAGTTCGATATGAAACTTCTCCGATATTTCCCCCACGGTGTCGGGAACTATGGCACTCTGGAGGGAGATGAAATCCGCATCGATGGTGATGTGTTTTTGGAGAATAGAATCATATGCGGTAACCAGCAGGCCCCCGCCACCTTTTTTTGCTTCCACCAACGGCTTGTGGTCGAGGTCGAACCGGACGAAGACAACGCCTTTTTCTCTCGCCTCCCGGTAAAGAGATTCGCGTTCTCCAAAAGTGCGCATCTCCCTGTAGAGGATGAAGATATCCATGTCAGGGTTTATGGATTTCAGATCAGCGGCGGTTCGAACGGCGAAGGTGCAACAGAATTTACTGCAATAGGGGCGTTCGGGTTCACGAGAGCCCACACACTGAATAAACACTGCGCAATTCGCATTATGCAGAGGCTCCGGATCATCGATCAATTTTCTGCCCAGCTCATCCCAAGCATAGACATTGCTGTTTTCACCGTAAGCGTATTCTTTGGGAGAGGATGCCTTTCCACCCGGGGCCAGAATGGTAACGCCGTGGGCCACATCAATACTCTTTCCTGCCTGCTGCAGGGTGGTGAGGAAGTTCCCGGCGAACCCATTATTCTCCTTTATGGTGGCATTGACCAGCACTTCGATATTTTTGTTTTTCTCGATCTTTGATATCACTGCTTTCAGGTGCTCCTGGACATCGAAGCCCTGCCAGGTCCGCAACACGTGAGAAGTATTGCCGCCCAGCTTGTCCTGTCTTTCCACCAGAGTCACAGGAAAGCCGCTTCCGGCCACAGCGAGGGCGCTTTCAAGGCCGGCAAGACCCCCGCCCACGATCAGGGCTCGCTTCTCCACCGGGACATTCTTCGTTTTCGGAGGTGTGATGAAGGCGGCACGCGCAACGCCCATCCGTATCCTGTCTCGGAGTTGCGAGAAAGGAGAAGTGCCATTGACATTCCTCAGGTCGACCATTTCATACAGGAATGGATTGAGTCCCGCCAATCTGAGCGCTTCTTCCACGAGATCCTTGTGGGTCACGGGTGCGCAACTGGCGAACACAATCCTGTTTCCCCGGCTGCTCTTGATTCCCTCGACGAGATCGCTAAGCAGATCTCCACTCACCTGGGAGACCGCGGCCACCCCCGGTAATTGTGACGCGTAATCGTGGATGATCTGTCCAACGCCCTCATCCATCCCCGGACAGAGATGGTAGGCGATAAATGTCTTGGGTGGGTCTGATGAAGGGATATGGATAGGCTCCGGATACCTCGCAGGGCCTTCAAATGACACCGGTTCAAGAAGAGCAGTGATCTCGGAGACCGCTGAGCTGGCTTGCATCACTGAGTGCGAGATATCCAAGGGACCGCTTATGGCTCCGCAGACGAAGACCCCGGGGATATTGGTAGCGGTTGATGCGAAAGGTTTGGAGGCGAGATAGTTGTCTGAGTTGAGTTCCAGACCCAGATCCCTTGCAAGGGATATCGCCGTTGCGGACGGTCTGACCCCTACGGAAAGAACGACGAGATCGAAATTTTCTTCTCTGGGCTGCCCGGATTCATCAGCATAGGCAATCAGGAGGTCATCATTGTCGCCATTCGGGGTAACCGAGTGCACCCTGGAGCGGATCAAACGGACCCCCCGGTTCACTGCCTCGTTAAAATAGCGTTCCCACCCTTTCCCATACGTTCGCATATCCATGAAAAAGATGGTGGCCTCCGTGGAAACATTCATTTCCATGGAGTTTACGGCCTCCTTCAAAGCGTACATACAGCAGACCGATGAGCAATAGGGGACGTCACAGCGATTGATGTCGCGCGATCCCACGCACTGGAGCCAGGCTATCCTTTCGGGCGGCTTATTGTCAGAAGGCCGCAGGACCAGGCCCTGCTGCGGCCCGGTTGGTTTCTGCATAGCTTCGAATTCCACGCTCGTGACAACATTCGGCAGTCTTCCGTAGGCATACGTATCAAATCTTGTCGGATCAAAAGGATCCAGACCGGCCGCCAGGATAACTCCTCCGACGTTGACTTTTTCTTCCTTCCGGCCCTCCTGCAGCACGATCTGGAAGTCTCCGGCTTTTCCGGAGATGTCCTGGACGGTCGTGTTCAGCAGAATCCGGATATTGGGGTCCTGTTCACATGAAGCAATGACCAGATCCACCTTGCAGCAGGAGCACAGGGGAAATAATCTGTGGAGATGTGGGATCATGCCGCCAAGACTGGCTGATCGTTCCACAAGATATGTGCCATATCCTGCAGCGGAGAGATCCAGGGCGGCTTGAATTCCTGCAATACCCCCTCCGATAACGAGCACAGGACCTCGAGGTTTTTGTTGAGCCATAGCCTTTATCTCCTCGGTAAATTTAGAATACCATTATGAAATTCACGGAACAAAAGCGCAAGTGCGAAAACACCCGAGCCGTGAGCGAAAAAACGAGGCAATTTTGCCCATTTGAGGCATCATTACCCATGTTTGTGAATTTTTTTTCATGCCACAGGCTGGGGCGCCTGTCAAGGGAAATATGCTTGCGTTGACCCACCGGCACAGTATCATCTCCCGCGGGCCTCGGATTTCGCAGTATTCGAACGGCGTTCCCTTCGCGCGCTCCCGCCCGATCACCAGGCTCCGTAAAAACAAATGAGAGTTGACGGAGGAGGGGAGTCTCCGGTATAAGCTTGAATAATTCACGCTGCTTTGATATTCTTTTTTCTGAATAGAAACCTGCTTGGGCAGAGGAAATGCCTATCTACGAATACAGATGTCA
>Ga0315535_1000602_pt1 | contig 25390 bp, 23 predicted proteins | sample SalMarSW160220MG_2_FD_203092 | JGI IMG/M metagenome (GOLD analysis project Ga0315535, IMG submission 203092) | Salt marsh sediment microbial communities from the Plum Island Ecosystem LTER, Massachusetts, United States - Salt Marsh Sediment SW1602-20 ... | reverse complement strand
TCGGAGCTTCATGGCGTGCGTATCACGTAGCCGACGCCGCGCACCGTATCGATGAGCCGGGGCTCGCCGCTCTCCTCGGTCTTCCTTCGCAGGTAGCCGATATATACATCGAGGGAGTTCGAGGTGGTCCCGAAGTCGTAGCCCCAGATCCGCTCGTAGATCGTGTCCCTCGTCAACACGACCCCCACATTGAGCATCAGCAGCTCGAGGAGATCGAACTCAGTCTTCGTGAGGTCCAGTTCCCTGTCTCCTCTGGTCACCTTGCGAGTCCGGGGATCGAGCGTCAGATCGCCCACCGTCAAGGTCGATGCATCGTCGTCGGGGACGTTCCGTCGCAAGAGTGCGCGAATTCGGGCCAGGAGCTCTTCGAGGGCGAACGGCTTGACCAGGTAGTCGTCGGCGCCCGCGTCCAGGCCGGCGACGCGGTCACGAACCTCGTGGCGCGCAGTGAGCATGAGCACAGGCAGCGAGTTTCCAGACGCGCGCAGCCGGCGGCATACCGTCAGACCATCGATGTGCGGCATCATGACATCGAGGAGCACCAGATCCGGTTCCCTCGCGGCCAGAGCTTCCAGCGCCTCCGAGCCGTCGTTGGCAACCGCAACGTCGTACCCCTCGAATCTCAGAGCACGCTCCAGTGACTGACGCACCCCGCGGTCGTCCTCAGCGATGAGAATTCGGGAACCCATAGAGCATCTGATTGTACAAACACGGCATAGGAAGGGAGTGAAAGCAGCATGAGAAACCGATGAGAAGGCCGCCTACCATTGCCGTCTTGAACCGGCTCATCGAAACCATCCGATCATCCGTCGTCGGCGCGGACACCGTGGTCGACGGCCCGTTCGGGCCACGGCGCCTCACATACGCCGACTACACCGCCTCGGGCAAACCACTCCGATTCATCGAGGAGTACGTGCAACGGGTCGTCCTTCCCCTCTACGCAAACACCCACTCGGAGACGTCGTACACCGGCGCGCAGACCTCGCATTTGCGCGAGGAGGCGCGAGCGCTCATCAAGCGATCCCTCGGCGGCACCGAACAGGAACACGCCGTCATCTTCAGCGGGACAGGGTCAACCGGAGCGATCGACAAACTCATCGCGATCCTCGGCCTGCGCATCCCCTCCGAACTCGACGACCGCTACCACCTGTCCGCATCGATTCCCGAGCGACCCGTCGTGCTCGTAGGCCCCTACGAGCATCACTCCAACGAGCTGCCATGGCTCGAGTCCATCGTTGAGGTCGTGGTGATCCCCGAAGATGACGACGGGCACATCGACACCAACCATCTCGAGTCGGAGCTCCGGCGTCGCGGCGACCGATTCACAATCGGCTCGTTCTCCGCGGCATCGAACGTCACAGGAATCGTCAGCGACGTCCACAGGATCTCGGCACTTCTCCACCGGTACGGAGCACTGTCATTCTGGGACTATGCCGCCGCGGCTCCCTACACGAGGGTCGATCTCGGATCCAAGGCCGGCGGCGAGGGCTACCTCGACGCCGTGTTCGTCTCACCGCACAAGTTCATCGGAGGGCCCCAGACGCCGGGCGTGCTCGCCGTACGCCGGGAGCTTCTGCACAACAGGATTCCGTCCGTGCCCGGAGGCGGAACGGTCAGCTACGTCAGCTCGTTCGACCACCACTACCTGACAGATCAGGAGCACAGGGAGGAAGGTGGAACACCAGCCATCATCGAGTCCATCCGGGCCGGGCTGGTGTTCCAGCTGAAGGAAGCGATCGGTGCGGACGAGATCCACCGAAGGGAGTCCGCGTTCATCAGTCGGGCGATCGAGTCGTGGCGACGTGATCCGAACATCCGGATCCTCGGCAATCCCGACGCCGAGCGATTGTCGATCGTGTCGTTCAACGTACAGGCGCCGGATCACCGGCTCCTGCACCACGGGTTCGTGGTCGCGCTCCTCAACGATCTCTTCGGCATCCAGGCGCGCGGAGGATGTGCATGTGCGGGGCCGTACGGTCACCGGCTCCTCGGCATCGATGAGGACACCAGCCGTGCCGTGGACGTCGAGGTCGAGAAGGGCTTCGAGATCATCAAGCCCGGCTGGGCACGGGTGAACTTCAACTACTTCATCTCCGAGGAGGAGTTCGAGTTCATCGTCGAAGCGGTGCATCTCATCGCCACCCACGGATGGCGTCTCCTGCCTCGCTACACCTTCGACATCCGCACCGGGGTGTGGCGCCACAGGGAGACGCCGCCCGACCTCATGTCGCTGTCGGACATCTCGTACGAGGATGCGACTATGACCTACCCGACCATCGATCGGCCGGAAGCGCCCAAGCCGTTGTCCACCTACCTCGACGAAGCACGAGCCATCTTCGCAGCGCCGATGCCCGGCGCCGATCTCGTCGAACTCCCCCTGTCGGCCGAGGCGCTTCGCTGGTTCCCACTCCCGCACGAGGTAGGAAACCGCTGACCGGGCTGCGCCCAAGTCTGCCTACCTTTGGTGGGAACGACCTCGTCCGGCGTCAGGCATCAGACACCACCTCCCCCAACACTCCGCCTGCCGGCCCGGGGAGGAAACAGGCCATTCGGATCGGCGATCCGGACAGCCCGCTACACCTCGCGTGTCGCGTGACCCCGTACGGCGAGGACCAGGAACACTCCCGTCGCGACGGCAGTCACGATGGCCGCATTCACGAAACCTCCGGCCTTCGCGTCGCCTGCGAGGGACGCCAGTGCAGTGATGAGCGAACTGGGCAGCCATGGGCTCACTCCCTTGATCAACCCGAGCAGGGGCAGCAGCAGCAGCCCAACGATCGAGATCAGGACCGTGGCAAGAGTCGACTTGGCGCGAGCCGAAACGGCGGCGACGAGGGCGACGACGAACAGCAGTGAGAGGATCCCGTACCCTATCCCCACGATCATGTTCACTGTGGGGAGACCGCCGATCAGCACGACTGTCTCGTACCACGCGGCGGCTGTCCCGGCCAGGAACGCAGCCGTTGCAGCCCCGACAGCCACCAGGTACTTCGGGACCAAGAGTCTGAGCGTGCTCTCGGTGCGCGTCCTGAGGAACGTTGCGATCTCCGGGCTCATGAAGAACGCGCCGGCAGCCACGACCACGACGACCAAGATTCCCAGCTGGCCGGCGTTGCTCACGTACTGGGCGATCCCGTCGTGCGGTGTAGGAGGTGGCGCATCGAAGACGAAGCCCTGTTGCTGTGCCGCCGCCCTGGCAAGGATCTCGTTCAGGTAGCGGGCAGTGATCGGTCCGAGGAAGCCGAAGAACAGATAGACCCCGAACAACGCGATCCATCGCTTCGTCCGCAACAACCGGAGCCATTCCAGTTTCCAGACGTTCACTTCGTCACCTCCAGGAACACCTGCTCGAGGGTCGCAGCCTCGGGTGCGATCGATATGACCCTGGCATCCACCCCTGCCAGGACCGCCGGCAGATGTCGTTCAGCACTCTCCAATGTCGTAACTGACACCTCGAGGGCCCCGTTGCCGGCGTCCACGACCTTCTGAACCCACGGCTGGGCACCGAGAGCGGCAACCGCCCCATCGAACGGAGGACGGAGCCGCACCTTGTAGATGGGCACGGCGTGATCGCTCAGCAGCTCGTCGAGGGTTCCCTCGAATCGCAGGGAACCATGGTCGAGGATGCCGACCGTGTCGCACACCTCCTGGACGTCGGAGAGAGCGTGACTCGAGAACACAACGGTTGCCTCACCCCGCATCCTCGCCACCAGATCGAGGACTTCCCGCCGTCCGGCGGGATCCAGAGCCGATGACGGCTCATCGAGCAGCAGCAGCTTCGGTCGAGCCACGACTGTTGCGGCAATGCCGAGGCGCTGGAGCATGCCTCTCGAGTATCCGCCAACCTTCTGGTGTGCCGCCTCTTTGAGTCCAGCCTGCTCCAGGACCTCATCCACTCTGGACGTGTCAACGGTGGGATCGACCATGGTCCGGGCGAGGTCGACGACTTCCCGGGCGGTCAGCCACTTGTCGAATTGCGGCGTGTCGGGGAGGGTGGCTCGTTCGTTCTTCGGTACGCCTATCTCCATGGATCCGCTGGTCGGCGCCCTCAGTCCTGAAAGGATGCCGAGCAGGGTGGTCTTGCCGGCACCATTGCGCCCGACCATTCCGTAGACGGACCCACGCTCCACGTGGAGGTCCACGCCTCCGAGCGCCGTCGTGGTGCCGTAGGTTTTGACGAGCTGGTGTGTGGCAACGATCACGATCCGCTCTCCTCACGTCCAACGAGCAGATAGACGATGCCGCCGAGCGGCACGGAGATGATGCAGATGATCGCCCACGCCCACTTCGGCAGGTATTTCACACGCGTCCTCGCGATGTCGATCCAGCAGTAGATGACGAACACCGCCGCGACCACCAAGATCGGAACCAGCGCGGCCAGAGGTATCGATGACATTTCGCCCTTTCGTCAACTGCGGAAGCATAGACACGCTCGCTGCGCTTGCTGTCATGAGTCATGGGCCATGAGGTGTGAGTACGAACGCGACCGAACACGCAACAGGGCGACAGAGCGGTCTCCTACCCAGAACTCAGAACTCACCTGTGTCCAGCGAGTCTTGATTTGCTGGACACAGATGGACCAGCACATCGACGACCTGGGGAAACGCACGCACGATACTGTCAACCACTGCCGCGCTGATCCGGTGTCCGTCCTCGACGGTGGTTCCCGGATCGACCTCGGCGTGGAGATCCACGAACACCTCCGATGTAGTACCTCTCGTCCGCACGGAGTGACATCCCTCAACCCCATCGACTTCGCGAACGACCGCGCATACCTCCGAGACATCGAGTCGTGCCCTATCCGAAAGCGCGGCCTCGGCTCGTGCGAGGACCGCGATTGCGGTGCGGACGATCACTATGGCAATGATGAGCGCGATGATCGAATCAGCGGTGGGAACGCCCAGCTTGACAGCGATGAGGCTACCGATCACGCCGAGACTCACGAAGATGTCCGACGCCGTGTGACTCGCGTCGGCGAGGAGCAGGTCGCTCCCGACTCGCCTGCCGACACGCCGCTCGTACAGGGTGACACCGATGTTCACGCCAAGCGTCACGAGCATGACGATGAACGACACGGCCGTCACCTCCGGAGACCTGGCTCCGCCCAGCAACTCATCGATCGCGCGCTTGCCAACCTCCCATGCGGCCAGGACGAGCATCCCCCCGATGGCCGCCGATGCATACGTCTCGTACTTCGCGTGCCCATAGGGATGGCGCTCGTCAGGCGGCCGAGCCGCCAGCGCCATGGCGAGAAGCCCGACAACGTTCGAGGAGCCATCGAGCACCGAGTGAAACCCATCCGCCGTCATTGCCACCGACCCCGTGGACAACCCATACCCGAGCTTCGCCCCGGCAACCACGAGATTCAGTCCGAGCACGATCCACAAGGTTCTGCGGATGGTTCGCACGCGCTCGGATCTGACGATCACGGTGGAGAGACTACCGGCGGCCTTTCACAAGAGCCCGAACAGCGGATGGAGCGACTGGTACTCGTACTCAGGCGCGACCTGGCCGACCTCGAGCCCCTCCGGTTGTGCTACAGCACGTCCATCCTCACCCGCGATGCACCATGTCCGACCTAGACCCTGCCACGAACAGCACCTCACCGGCCGGCAGGTCCAGCGTGGCCAGGGCCTCCTCGTATGGGCGACGGTCCGGCTTGTAGTTGGTCACCACGGCGACCGGCACTCTCGAGGTGACGGCCAATACCACACCGTTTGTCTCAGGCCATGCAGCTCGTCCCACCGCTCGATGAGGGCTGACGCGGTTCCGAGCCCCGTGTCGACTGCCCGTTCCACCAGCTGCGTATAGGGCACATACCGGCCCGCGCCGTAACGTCAAATACCGATTCCTCCAGGCGAGCCCGCCACCGGGTGCGATCTCCTCTCACACGCTCCACGAGTCGCGAGGAGGGCGGTCAGAAGATCGAAGGCGACCGCACGGTAGGTCATCGATCCGATCCACCAGGATCCTGCGACCAGCCGGCGTCAAACGCGCATTACGGTGAGACCGAGAGCCTCCCTCTCGGTATGGAGCTATGCACCCCACACCGAAGCCGGAAGGCTCTGTCAACAACCTCTAGAAGAAGGACAGCTAGCCCGCACCCCAAGGGATCTCTATCCCGGCTCGTCGGACCAGAGACGCCTGAGTTCTTCGCTCGTCTCCAACAGCTCCTCGAGCGTTCCGCTGGCCGCAACCCGCCCGTCTTCGAGCACGATGATCTGGTCGGCTCGCCGCAGCGCGGCCCGACGGTGGGAAACGACGAGGCTCGTTGCGGATGCGCGTTCCCTGAACATCTGCTCCCACAACGTCCGTTCGGTTTCCACGTCGAGTGCACTCGACAAGTCGTCAAACACGTACAACTCTGGCTCCCGAAGAAACATCCGAGCGGCGGCGGTCCGCTGCACCTGCCCTCCCGACAAACGGACTCCAAGGGGCCCGACCTCGGTGTCGAGTCCTTTCGGCATCGTCGAGACGTCGGGTTCGAGCACGGCGGAGTGGACAGCGCTCATGATGGTGCCGTCGTCCACGTTGGCGCCGAGTGCCAGGTTGTCGCGAAGCGTCATCGAGAACAACAGCGGGATCTGGGGGGTATAGGCGCTTTGCGGAGGCACGAAGAACGTCGCTGGATCATCGACAATCGTGCCGTTCCAGCGGATCTCCCCGGCGGAGGCTTCGTACAGACCCAGAAGAGTCCGCAACAGTGCCGTCTTGCCGGCACCGATCCTGCCGGTGATCACGGTGAACGATCCACGATCCAGGACGAGATCGATGGCGTCGATCCCCTTGTCGGATCCTGGGTAGTGGTAGGTGAGGCCCTTGATCTCGAGGCGGTCGAGTGGCTCACGTCCAGGTGGGGCGGGAAGCGGCGGCACCGGGCCGGTCAGGTGAATCGACTTGGGTTCGACGAGCCGATCGGCAGACGTGCCCTGCATCAGCTCGTACATCCGGTCGAAGGCGACAGACGACTGGCGCAGCCTCGCAATGAACAACCCGACAAAGTGGACCATGTCGGTCGCAAAGGTCAGGAAGTACACGAAGAGCGCGAAGTCACCGACGCTGAACTCCCCACCGGGTCCCATCGCCCCCGCGGCAAGGATGAGGATGATCCCGGTGCCGATGTTGACCGTGTTCCAGAAGATCGACTCCAGGATCGCGGTGAACACCCTGTCTCTGACCGCGACGACTCGGCGCTCGTCGTTCAAGCCGCGTAGGTGCCCCACCATGCCGTCTTCTGCCCCGGCAACCTTGATGGCCTGCACCGATCCGAACATCTCGCCGATCGCCTCGGTCACACGACCTGTTGCCTCGCGCGCGGCCGTTCGGTAGGCGCGGATACGCGTCCCGGCGCGCTCGGCCAGCACCACGACCAACACCAACGGGATGAACACGATGACTGTGATACGAGCGCTGATCGACGACAGGATCCCGATTGCGACAATTGCGAATGTGATGGTCCCGACCATGTCGGTCGTCCAGGAGATCGTCTCGGCCACGTGATCGACGTCGTCTCGGAATCGGCTGATCGCCTCACCGGGGGAATCGGGTACGGCCCTCGCACCCGGCAGCTCGAGGATGCGGTCCAGCATGTTGCGACGGAGCAAGACCGATCCTCTGAACCGGAAGTTCTCATCGTTGTACATGCCGAACTGGACGATCGCGACGCGAGCGACCGCATAGGCGCCCAAGAACGCGATCAGTGTCCCGACCGTGAACCCTGCGCTCGCACTACTTGTGAGCCGATCGAAGAACGCTTTCGTGATCAGGCCGGGGATGACGGGCATCACCCACACGCTCGCCCACGCAAGCACGTCGAGGACGTACCGGCCCGGTTGGTACTTGATGAGCCCCCACATGAGGTGCAGTGTCATGCGATCGCGCTTCACGACAGCACCTCTTCCATCCCGACACGCAAGAAGTACGCAAACCGCGATTCCGGATCGTCCGCGAGTGCCTGCCGCGGACCGTACTCGACGATCTCGCCCCCATCGAGGATCAGGATGTCGTCGGCACGCGTGACTGTCGCCAGCCGGTGGGCGATCACGATTCCCGTCCGATCGGACATCAGACGATCCACGGCATGTTCGATGAGCTGTTCGGTTGCGGGGTCGAGTCGGGAGGAGGCCTCGTCCAGGATCACGAGGCCAGGGTCGCGAAGGAAGATGCGCGTGAACGCGAGAAGTTGCGCCTCGCCGGCCGAGAGGCCTCCGCCTCCTGCCTCCAACATGGTGTCGAGACCGTGAGGCAGACCTTCGACCCAGTCGGTCAGTCCGAGTTCCTCCAAGACGGCATGAATCTGGCGGTCATCGATGCGCGCATCGAAGAACGTGAGGTTGTCGCGTACGCTTGCGCGGAACAGCTGCACGTCCTGGGTGACCATCCCCACGCGGTGTCGCAGGTGCTTCGAGTCGGTCTGGTCGAGACGAACGTCGCCGACGAGCACTGCGCCCCCGATCGGGTCGTAGAGACGCGTGAGGAGTCTTGCGAGCGTCGTCTTGCCGCTTCCCGTGCGGCCGAGCACCCCGAGCACCCTGCCCGCTGCGAGGTGCAGGTGCAGCCCATCGAGAACGATCTCGCCCTTGTCGTCGTCGCCGTCCTGGTACGCGAACGACACACCATCGAACGCGACCGAGAGGGCGCCGGCAGGCAGGTGATGTGTCCCGTCCGACGAGAGCCTGGAGCCGAGTGCGAGGAGAGACTCCACTCTGGTCAATGCGGCAGCCGCCTTCTGGAGGTCCTGCATCTGGGTTCGGATACGATCCATCGGTTGGCGCATCAACTCGCTGTACGAGAACACCAGGTAGACGGACCCAATCGTCAGAACCCCGTCGCCGAAGAACCTCGACCCGAGCCAGTACACGAGTGATGTCAGCGCCGAGAACAACACGATGTTGGTGGACCACAGGTGCGCCCACCCCATGAAGCCCCGCACCGATGCGGGCAACCACTCCCGGACATGATCGGTGAACTTGGACACGACGAACGGAACGCCACCGTTGGCGCGCACGTCCTCGGTTCCACCGAGCTGCTCGCCCAGGAACCCGTAGAACTCTGCGCTCTTCTGGCGAACACGCTTCCACCACGGCATGGCGATCGACTGGATACCCATCATCCCCACGAGGGCAGCAATCGCGAACAACGAAATGCCGGATCCGATCCAGAAGTTCTCGACGAGCAGGAGAACGAGGATTCCGACGAGCAACACCAGATTGGCCACCACATGGATGACGAACTGGGAAAAGAAGTTCGACAGGGCGGTGATGTCACCATCGATGCGTTCGATGAGCTCGCCTGGTGTCCGAGTCTTGTGGAACCCCATGTCGAGGTGCAGAAGGTGGAGGGCGAGATCGCCACGCAGCTCGTTGGTTGCCGTCCAGCCGACCGTTTCCGCGAGGTAGGTGGCAACGACGGAGAACAGCTGCTGCACAACGGCGAGGACCATGAAGATCACCGCAAGCACCACCAGCTGTGAATGGGCCGCTCCGGAGGTTGCCCCGTCGATGAATCGACGTACGATCTGCGGATTGATCAGCTGGAAGCCAATGCCCGCGACCAAGAGGATCGTGAGCGCGATGACTCGACCGCGCTGAGGGCGCAGGTAGTCGACGAGCAGAGATAGGTAGCGACGAATCATCGGGAGGTGAAGCCTACCGATCGGAGCACCCGAAACCCGCCGAATATCGGTGCGATACGCACGTGGGCAGCTTGCAGTTGCAAGCAGTCGGCGCGATAATGCAAACAATGGTTAACCATCCGGACGGATCCGTGAAAGGGACCTGATGACGCAGTACGCCCCCCCTCTCGACGAATTCAGATTCGCACTCAACCACCTTCTCGACCTCGACCTTCTCACCTCGTTCGACCGGTATGCGGAGCTCGATGCCGACCTGATCGATGCAATCCTCGGCGAGGCAGGCAAGTTCTTCACCGAGCAGTGGTTCCCGCTCAACAAGACCGGCGACGAGATCGGTTCGAAGCTCGTCGATGGCGCCATCGTCGCCCCCGAAGGCTTCCAGGAGGCCTACCGCATGGCCGCCGAGAACGGCTGGGTCGGCGTCCCTGCCGATCAGGTGCACGGCGGTGGCCAGATGCCACAGGTCGTGGTGGCGGCCATCACCGAGATCCTCGACTCCGTCAACCCGAGCCTGTCGACCCTCGTCGGACTCACCCAGGGCGCCGCGCACGCCATCTTCGAGCACGGCTCCGAGGAGCAGATCGCCACCTACGTGCCGAAGCTCGTGTCGGGCGAGTGGGCGGGCACCATGAACCTGACAGAGGCACAGGCCGGCTCTGACGTGGGCGCATTGACGACAAAGGCTGTCCCGCAGGAGGATGGCAGTTACCGAATCACGGGCACGAAGGTGTTCATCACCTGGGGGGACCAGGAGATCACGGAGAACATCGTCCACCTGGTACTTGCCAGAACACCCGATTCGCCTCCCGGAACCAGGGGGATCAGCCTGTTCATCGTGCCGAAGTTCCTCGTCAATCCCGACGGATCGCTGGGTGCACGCAATGACGTCAAGGTGGTATCGATCGAGCACAAGATGGGTATCCGGGCGTCCGCGACCTGTGTGCTGGCCTATGGGGACGACGGAGATGGCGCCGTCGGCTACCTCATCGGCAAAGAACAACACGGCATGCAGTACATGTTCACGATGATGAACGCCGCCCGCATCGAGGTCGGGATCAGCGGAACGGCCATCGGTGAAGTCGCCTATCAGAACGCCGTGCAGTATGCGCAGGAGCGACTCCAGGGTCGGCCGGTCGGAGCCCCGAGGACCGAATCGGTGCCGATCATCGAGCACCCCGACGTGCGCAGGATGCTCATGACGATGAAGGCGAAGCTGGATGCCATGCGTGCGATCGAACTCGCCAACGCATACGCGTTCGATCTAGGACTGAGCCACCCTGACGAATCGGTACGTCAGGCTCAGCAGCTGCTCGGAGAGCTCCTCACCCCGATCACGAAGGCCTGGCTCACGGACATGGGCGTCGAGATCACCGGCCTCGCCTCACAGGTGTACGGCGGGATGGGGTTCATCGAGGACAGCGGTATCCCGCAGTACTACCGGGACGCGAGGATCGGAACGATCTACGAAGGCACGAACGGCATCCAGGCGATCGACCTCATCGGACGCAAGCTCCCTTCGGGTGGCGGCGCTCCGATCATGGGGCTGATCGCCGACATGAAGTCGATCGACGCCGACCTCGAACGAGCCGGAGCGCGCTTCGAGGGGATTCGCACCAACCTCGCCAAAGGGGTGGCAGCGTTCGAGCAGGCGACCGGTTGGCTGGCCGCCAACGGCATGCAGGATCCGAATCAAGCCCTCGCCGGGGCGACCCCGTACCTGCGGATGTTCGGATCGACGCTGGGTGCCTTCTACCTCGCGAAGGAGGCGCTGGCGGCTTCCTCCCTCCTCGACGAGGGGGCCGACGACAAGGAGTTCCTGGAGGCCAAGATCGTCACGGCCCGCTTCTACGCCGAGCAGCTCCTGCCGCAGGACACGGCGCTCATCGCTGCGGTGACAGGTGGTGTGGAACTCCTCGATGCGTTGACGCCGGAGCAGTACTGATCACGCCTCGACGGTGACCTTGATCGAGTGCCACCCGGAAGCTCCGTCGGGTCGAGGCGGGACGCGCTCTTCGAGCTGAAGCGCGCCGTCACCGTCTGTTGCCCGCACCGTGATCGTGTGTGTGCCCACGGTTGCGTCCCAGTCGATCACCCACTGTCGCCACGCCTCGGTGCCGTCCTCTGAACCGAGCCGAGCGGTCTGCCATGGGCCGTCGTCGACCTGAACCTCCACCTTCGAGATTCCGCGAGTTGGCGCCCACGCGACACCGGCGATCGGCACGGCTCCCGCCGTGACCCTTCGCCCAGGTGACGGAACGTCGATCCGGGACTCTGTTTTGATCGGTGCCTGCTTCGCCCAACCGCGCGGGACCCAGTACGCGTCGAATGCCTCGAGTGTGGTCAGTTCGATCTCGCTCAGCCATTTGGTCGCCGACACGTACCCATAGAGACCGGCAACAACCAGCCGAGCCGGGAATCCATGATCGATCGGAAGCGGCTCCCCGTTCATCCCTACCGCGAGGAGGGCGGTGCGCCCGTCAAACGCGAGCTTGGTGGGAAAGCCGACCGTGAAGTCATCGACGGAGCGGCCCACGATCTGCGTCGCACCATCCTGTACGCCCGCTTGGTTGAGCAGATCGGAGAGCACCACCCCTTGCCACCTCGCATTGCCGACCAAGCTCCCACCAACCTCGTTCGACACGCACGAGAGTGTGACGTCGCGTTCCACCATCGGCATGGCGAGCAGCTCATCGAACGTGAACTCGACAGGATGGTCGATCATTCCGGTGATCGAGAGCTTCCACGTGTCGACATTGACCTTCGGTGCGGAGAGCGCCGTGTCGATCCGGTAGAACTCCGAGTTGGGGACGTATTGCGGCGAGATCCCCGCAACGTCGAGCGATGCCGTCATGGCCTCCGGTTGGGTGACAGGAGGTTGCAGCACCACATCGTTCCTCGCGCCGGTCGTCGCCGCGGCCTGCACGATGGCACGACCTGCGATCGCCGCGAGTCCACCCAACGCGACCAGGGAACCGGCCTGCCGCAGAAACGCCCGTCGTCCTCCGTCTACGATGCCGGCACCGGTTCGCAGCAACAAAAGCAAGGTCCCGGCAGCCGCGACGAACGCGACGCCGGCCACCAGAATCGCAGCCCACACCGGCTCGGTCACTGCGATCGCAAGACCGCCGACCAATCCGAGAAGGGCGAATCCGACAACCCCAAACCACCGTCTGCGTGCTGCCAGAACACCGAAGAGCGAGCCGAGGAGCAGCGTGAACACGATCACGCCGATGATCAGCGCAGGCTTGTCGGCCGTTCCGAGCGTCGACACGGCGAAGTCTTTCACGAAGGGCGGCGCGGCATCGATCACACGGGAACCGACGGACAGCACCAGCGAGGAGCCTCCGGGGACGATTCCCCCGACGAGTTCTCCGAATCCGACTGCTGCGGCGGCCGCAGCGACACCTGCGAGGGCGGCATATCTACGTTTCATCAGCCTGGATCGTATGTGGATGACGTGTGTTTGTCTCGTATTTCGGCATGAGTTTCGGAAACGTTGAGAGTTCAGATCGATGGCCTGACCCGATGGCTACCGAGCAATCACCAAAGGAAGCACAAACCCCTCCCCCGTTCACTTCGTGGAGCACCTCTCCGGAAGTGCCCGTCGCGCCACGATAGGCAGAGGGAGGCTCGACTACACGGCGACGGGCCGGACGCTTCCTTCCTCACCGAGGAGGAAGCAGAGAAGAAGGCGTCGTTCTTCGCCGTTTCATACACGCGCGACGGGGTCGCCGACCCTGTGTTCGACGATTGCCCGCAACCCTCACATGCGCGTCTTCGTGGCGTCCGGCTCCTTCGACATGGCCATCCCTGGTACGCCACCGACGACACGATTCATCACGTTGGCCTGCCCGACACCGACCGGATCACCGAGCGACGGTACGAGGCAGGCCACATGATGCACGTTCACCGACCGTCACGCGAACGGCTGCAAGCCGATCTGAAGTTGTTCCTGAACCGGAACCTGTGACCGCCCGAACGTCCGATGTGCGCTAGGAGGGACGTTCGGAGGCAGGCAACCTACCGAGGAGCATCTCGACCTTGCGTCTGAGGTTCTCGGGAAGATAGGGCTTCTCGAGATACGCGTCTGCGCCAGACCTGTACGCACGCTCCATCGAATCGTCGCCCGCATGTGCCGTGACCACCAGGACTGGCAGCCTCGAGGTCACCGGTTCGCTCCTCAGGGCGTGGAGGATCTCCCAGCCTCCCACCCCAGGCAGAGCGATATCGAGGAGGACGAGATCGATGTCGCCCTTCCTCGCCCGATCGAGTCCGCTGAGTCCGTTTGCTTTGACAATGATCTGGCACCCCAACCTTCGAAGACTCACCTCCGCAAGCAGCGAGTTGGAACGTTCATCCTCGATCACCAGGATCCTGTCCATCACGCCAGGAATATCGGCGATGGCACACCAAAACTTGACAGGACGAATTCGCGATCTTCCACGCTGCGTATGATCTCAGCGCGATGACTACGCATCTTCTGACCGGGCCAGACGGCTTCACGCGATGCTGGTGGCCTGGCAGCGACCCCCAGTACGTCTCCTATCACGACACTGAGTGGGGGTTTCCGGTCCGCAACGATCGGTTGCTCTTCCAGAAGCTCTCGCTCGACTCGTTCCAGGCGGGACTGGCATGGATCACGATCTTGCGCAAACGCGAGGCATTCCGCGATGCGTTCGACGGCTTCGACATCGACACCGTTGCCGCCTATGGAAGCCGGGATGTGGACCGTCTCCTCAACAACGCCGGGATCGTGCGTCATCGCGGCAAGATAGAGGCAACGATCTCCAATGCACGCGGTGCCCGCGACCTGATCGACGAGTTCGGATCACTGGCTACCTACTTCGATCGTTACACGCCGCCGAGCCTGCCCGCCCCTATCGGCGACCCGCCGGCGCAAACCGCCGAGTCCATGGCACTGAGCAAGGACCTCAAGTCGAGAGGGTTCAGGTTCGTCGGGCCGACGATCATCTACGCGTTCATGCAGGCGATCGGCATGGTCAACGATCACTACGACGGGTGTTTCGTACGGCCCCTCGTGGAAGCAGCCCAATGACGTTCAGGTCGGTGGCGTTTCCGACCGAGCACGGTGGATGGGGATTCACGTTCGAGCCGATCCTGCTCGGGCTGCTTGTTGCGCCTACGGCCACGGGGTGGGAGCTCGGAGTGGCAGCAACCGCCGTGTTCCTCGCGAGGCGCCCAATCAAGCTCGTCACCACCGACCTCGTGCGCCGGCGGTGGCTCAAACGGTCGAGCACGGCTCTCGCGGCCGCGGGCCTCTACGGGCTCATCGCGATTGCGGGAGCCGCAGGTGCCGTCGTCACCCGCGAGGGACCGTTCTGGTGGCCTCTGATCGTCGCGATGCCGCTCGCCCTGGTCTCGCTACGAGCCGACGCACACAGCCAGAACCGCGGACTGGTTCCGCAGCTGTCAGGGGCGGTCGCCATGGGTTCGACCGTTGCCGCGATCACGATGGGTGCAGGTTGGGGCTGGGTGCCGTCGTTCGGGCTGTGGGGCGTGTTGGCAACGCGTGACGTGGCGGCCATCGTCCTTGCGCGCGGGATGGTCCGCCGATTCAAGTCCAAGGCTGTCCCTCACGGACCGATCCTGTGGGTACAGATGGCAGCCATCCTCGCAACGATCGGACTGGCGCTTGCCGATGCCTCTCCGTGGTTGTCGGTCGTCGCAATGGGACTGCTCGCGGTGACATCGATCATCTCCCTTCGTCGACCTCCGGTTCCCGCCAGGATGGTCGGCTGGACGCAGATGGGAGTCGGCATGATTGTCGTGCTGCTCACCGCGCTGGGGGTCCATGTCGGCTTCTGAGCCCGTACCCTTTCGAGGAACGTGTGCGGTAACACGAGTGTGGGTCGCGTGATCACATGATCGGACCTGGGTTCGACGCCGTACTCGACGCCGCCAGGACAGGCGCCGACTGGGCGTGGAGTGAGCTCTATCACGACCTGGCCGGACAGGTGCTCGGATACCTTCGTGCACAAGGGGCCGCCGAGCCGGAAGATCGGCTGGGGGACGTGTTCCTCCAACTGGCCCGGAACATCTCAACCTTCGACGGAGACGAGGCCGCGTTTCGATCGTGGGTGTTCATGATCGCCCATCACAGAGTGATCGATGAACGGCGCCGGTGGTCCCGACGGCGCGAGTACCCAACCGACGATCGCCTGGAATCGATTGCCGATCCGGCACCCTCCGTCGAAGACGAGATCGGCATCAAACTCTCGACCGACGAGACCTATGCCTTGATTCAGGCGCTGTCTCCTGCCCAACGCGACGTGCTGACCCTGCGCATCATCGGCGGCCTGACCGTTCAAGAGATCGCAGTGATCCTCCGCAAACGTCCCGGGGCGGTGAAGGCACTCCAGCGCCGGGGCCTCGAGGCGCTCCGCAAGAGAATGACCGTACCCCTGTGAGCACGTTCCACGGTAACGATGGTGAGATGGAGAGATTCCACAGACTCAGCGGCGAAGACGTCGAGGCGATCCTCGAGGGGACGGCTCCCCCGAGCCCTGTCGGCGACTACCTCGCAAGGCTCCGGACTGTCGAGTCTGTCGAGGGGACCACGGCGACGGCACAGATCGCCGCGGCGGCAGACGCTGTCCGTCTCGCCCCGGTGCACAGCCGGGCTTCCCGACGCTATCGATGGAGGAGACGTACCGTGTTCGGAAGTTTCATTACCGCAATCGTCGCAAAGGTCCTCGCGGCGTCCGTCGCGCTCGCAGCGGTCACCGGCGGAGTCGGTGCCATCGCCAACTCGGCGGCACCCGGCGATCCGCTTTACAAGGTCGACACCTTCATGGAGCGGGTTGGCTTGTTCGACGGAGGAACCCGGGAGCGACTTCAAGAGGCGGAACGACTCGTCACCCGTGACCAGGTCTTCCAGGGCCTCGAACTCGCTGGAACGGCGATCGGACAATTGCGTGACGGCTATGGGCCGGCAGCGGATGCCCTCGAGCAGGCAGCAGTGCAGGTGCAGACTCGCACACAGACCTCCGAGCAGTACCGGGACGATCTGACCGAGATGTTGCGCATCATGACCCGTCAGATGCAGCAACGACAGGTGAATCAGGTCAACGAAACCGCTGAGCAGGTACGAGAGACCACCCGCGAGATGCTGAACCAGCCTACGGAGACCCCCGACACGACGACGACCACGACGGTGCCGTCGACGACCAGCCCCGGCTCAAGCGACGGTCATCATGGCGGTGACGACACCGGCAGCCAGGGTGGCTCCGACAATGGCAGCAACGGGAACGACGGAAGTGGCGGCAACGACGGCGGCGGCAACGGCGCCGGGGGCCACTGACGACTGGATGCGCTGCTCTCCCTCAACTCAACCACGAGTAGCGCGGGGTTTGAGGGGTCCAAGTGGCCCCTCAAACCCCCAACCCGCGTCAATTCCCTCAACCCAGGGCCGGCGGTAGTGGCGGTGCCTTTGGGCGCCTTTCTGCCGGTTGGGTTCTATGTGTTGCGAATCGCAGCGTGGGCGGCAGCAAGTCGAGCTACCGGCACCCGGAACGGAGAGCAGCTCACGTAGTTCAGATCGAGTCGATGACACAGATCGATCGACGACGGATCACCACCATGCTCTCCGCAGATCCCAACTTCCAGGTCAGGCCTGGTCGACCGGCCTCCTTCCACGGCAATTCCCATGAGCTTGCCGACACCGGCCTCATCGAGGCTCGCGAACGGGTTTGCGGGCAGGATCCCCTGCCCGAGATAGTCGATGAGGAAGCCCGTCTCTGCGTCGTCCCGGCTGATCCCGAACGTTGTCTGGGTCAGGTCGTTGGTACCGAACGAGAAGAACTCGGCGTACTCGGCCATCTCATCGGCCGTCAACGCAGCCCTGGGGATCTCGATCATCGTGCCGAACTTGTAGTCGATTGTCATCCCCTGTTCTTCCATCACCTTCTTGGCTTCGGCCTCGAGTACATCACGCTGCCGCTTCAACTCGTTGACGTGGCTCGTCAGCGGGATCATCACCTCGGGATGCGGATCGACGCCCTCCTTCTTGACCTGGATCGCGGCCTCGAAGATCGCCCGCACTTGCATCCTGGTGAGTTCGGGGAGTTCGATACCCAAACGGACACCGCGCAAACCGAGCATCGGATTCGCTTCCCGCAACGCCTCGGACCGATCCATCATCCGCTGTTTCTCAGCGATCTCGGCTTCCGATCCGCCCTTGGCGCGCAGCTCGGCAACATCGGCGGCGAGGTCCTCGTGACTCGGCAGGAACTCGTGCAGCGGCGGGTCGATCAGCCGGATGATGACCGGCAGGCCGTCCATTGCGCGGAACAGACCTGCGAAGTCCTCCCGCTGGAACGGCAATAGCACGGCCAACGGACCTTCTCGCTCTTCGGGCGTCTCGGCCATGATCATCTGTTGAACATGCGGCAGACGCTCCGGCTCGAAGAACATGTGCTCGGTCCGGCACAGGCCGATGCCCTGGGCACCGTAGGAGCGTGCCCGCTCGGCGTCGCGCGGGTAGTCGGCGTTCGTCCACACCTGGAGCCGGCGGATCTCGTCGGCCCAGCCGAGGAGTTCCATCAGCGACGGGTCGGAGATATCGGGCACCTTCGTGTCGAGGCGGCCGACGAACACGTCACCGGTGGTTCCATCGATCGACATCCAGTCACCCTCGCTGACGGTCTTTCCTGCGACGGTCATGGACCGTGCCGCCATGTCGATCTCCAGCTCGGACACGCCGACGACGGCGGGTTTGCCGAACTGGCGTGCAACAAGTGCCGCGTGGGAGGTGCGACCGCCACGGCTCGTCAGGATCCCTTTGGCGGCGAGCATGCCGTGGACGTCGTCGGGCTTGGTCTCAGGCCGAACCATGATGACGTCCTTACCCTCGTCGGTCGCCCACTGCTGCGCCAGGTCGGCGTCGAACGCGACGACACCAACGGCGGCACCGGGCGACACGTTGAGGCCCTTGGCAACGAGTGAGCCGCCGTCGACGGCAGCGGCGCGTGAGTCGGTGTCGAACTGCGGATGGAGGAAGAAGTCGACCTGCTCGGGTGACACGCGGTCTACGGCCTCCTCTCTGCTGATCAGACCCTCGCTGCACTGGTCGACGGCGATCTTGACGGCAGCCTGCGCGGTGCGCTTCCCGTCACGTGTCTGGAGGAGCCACAGCTTGCCGCGTTCGATGGTGAACTCCATGTCCTGCATGTTGCGGTAGTGCTGTTCGAGCTTCGTGGCGATGTCGGTGAACTGGTTCCAGATCTCCGGCATGTCGTCGCCGAGCTTCTGGACCGGGTCGGTAACCCGAATGCCGGCAACCACATCTTCGCCCTGCGCGTTGACCAGGTAGTCGCCCTCGATCTGTTTCTCGCCGGTGGTGGCATTTCGGGACATGGCGACACCCGTTGCGGAGTCACTGCCCATGTTGCCGAACACCATGGTGACGATGTTGACGGCGGTCCCGAGGTCGTCTGCGATGTGTGCGGCCTTGCGGTACGCGAACGCCCGCGGGCTGTTCCATGACCCGAACACTGCCTCCGTGGCAAGTTCGAGCTGCTCGTAGGGATCCTGGGGGAAGTCGATCCCTGCCTCTGCCTTGACGATCGCTTTGAACTCCTTGACGACATCACCAAGAGCTGCCGGCGGAAGTTCGGCGTCGTTGGCGACTCCGAACTGCTTCCTGTACTTCGCCAGCACCTCCTCGAAGGGCTCGTCGGAGACGCCAAGCACGACGGTGCCGAACATCTGGACGAGACGCCGATAGGAGTCGTAGGCGAACCGCTTGTCTCCGGAGAGCATGGCAACGCCTTCGACGACCTCATCGTTCATGCCGATGTTGAGAACCGTGTCCATCATGCCCGGCATCGAAAACTTGGCGCCCGAGCGGCACGACACCAACAGGGGATTGTCGGCGTCACCAAACGTCTTGCCGGTCTCGATTTCTACCGCATGCAGTGCGGCAAGCGCTTCGTCCCACATTCCCTCAGGGAACGACTCGCCTTCGGCCAAGTAGGCGTTGCAGGCCTCCGTGGTGATGGTGAACCCGGGTGGCACCGGAACACCGATCCGGGCCATCTCTGCGAGGTTGGCGCCTTTGCCCCCGAGCAGCCCACGGACCCCGTCCCACGAGCCCGTGTACTTCTCGGCGTCGGCGACCTCTGCGAACGCGTAGACCCACTTCGTCATCGTGATCAACTCCTTGGTGTGCAGCACGGCGCTGCGATGTCGACCGCCATGCTACCGAACCCTCTGCTTCCAACCGCGGGTCGGTTCACTGTCCGGTGGAAGAGAAATGCTGATAGTCCTTCGAATGCACCCACGTGCCACCCCACGTCCACCCGATCGACGAGAATGCCTGCACGACGACATCACCGCCGTGGATCATGCCCTGGACGTTCTGCGATCGGTCCACATACGGTTCGGCCCCCATCGGATCGACCGTCGAACCGTGGATCCACGGGTTGAGGAGCGGATTGATGTCAACGGCCAATCCGAAGGCGTGCTGCGACCACGTCGAGGTGCCATCGACATAACGGCAGTTGAAACCGGATGTGTTGTTGGCAGCCATCGAGGCATCGTCGTCGCCCCCGTAGACGTCGACCAGCTTCATCTGCTCGATTGGAAACCCGGCGTCGAAGAGCTGCTCGAACACGGCGACCACGTCGTCTGCGACGTCGGCATTGACGACCAGCTCCCCGGACTGGACGCCGCCATTCAAGTCGTGAAAGGAGAGCTTCAAGAGCCTGAGTCGGTCGAGTCCGACCGGACACCCCTCGCGCCATGAGAAGGTCATTCGGGCGGCGGTCTGATCGTCGATTGCGAGGATCTCGGCGTGGAAGGTTGGGGCGGTGGTTGACGTGGTGGGCTGGAGCGTCGTCGTCGTGGTGACCGTGACAGACGAGACATCGGCAGTGGTGGTCGGGATGGAGGTCGATATCGTAGGTGTGTTCGCGACGGTTGGAGCTGTGGCACACGCGACGGCGAGCACACCGAGTATTGCAACGACACCGGCCCGAGCTCTGCTCACGCCGCGCAGCGTACCCATCCCCTGGCAGAATGCCTCCATGGAGAAGTACGAGCCTTCCACATACGGCGATCGGATCGCCGATATCTACGACGACCTGTACGGAGACATGGATCCGTCGGCGGCAGTCACGCTCCTCAACGAGCTTGCCGGTCAGGGTCGAGTTCTCGAACTCGCCATTGGCACAGGACGGGTAGCGGTCCCACTCGCCCAGAAGGGAATCGATGTCTCAGGTATCGACGCTTCCGAGGCCATGGTCGAACGCCTACGCGCGAAGTCCGAGACGATTCCCGTCACGCTCGGTGACTTCGCCGACGTGGATGCGGAGGGCTCGTTCTCACTCGTCTACATCGTGTTCAACACGTTCTTCGGGCTGCTCACACAGGAGGACCAGATCCGCTGCTTCGAGAACGTCGCCACGCACCTCGAGCCTGGTGGCCGTTTCGTGATCGAGGCATTCGTGCCCGACCTCAGCCGCTTCGATCGAGGCCAGCGGGTGAGTGTTTCGGACATCGGAACCGACTGGGTCAAGCTCGACTTGAGCATCCACGACGTAGCCAACCAGCGTGTGAACTCCCAGCATCTCATCGTGAAAGGTGACTCGATCACGCTCTACCCGGTGTGGGTGAGGTACGCCTACCCACCTGAGTTGGACCTGATGGCCAAGACCGCTGGACTGGAGCTAGAGCACCGATGGGGCGGCTGGGATCGCAGTCCCTTCACGTCGTCGAGCACCAGCCACGTGTCCGTGTACCGCAGGTAGCGGCCACCTACACTCATCTCATGACGATCGTCGCGGTCGCCAACCAGAAGGGCGGGGTCGCCAAGACCACCTCGGTCCAAACGCTCGGTGAGGCGTTCGAGGCTCGTGGCACTCACGTCTTGCTCGTCGATCTCGACCCGCAATCGTGCTTGACCTATGCGATGGGAATCGACGCGGACGAGCTCGATCTGTCCGTCCACGATGTGATGCTCGGCCGGACGACTGCCGGCAAGGCCCGAATCGAGCGGGACGGCCCCGATCTGCTGCCTTCGACGATCGACCTCGCAGGCTCTGAGATCCACCTGCTGACCATGACCGGTCGTGAGCATGTCCTGGAACGTGCACTCAGGCCACTGCGGTCCGAGTACGACCTGGTGCTCATCGACTGCCCTCCGTCGCTTGGACTGCTCACCATCAACGCGCTGACCGCGGCGACTCATCTGCTGGTCCCCGTCCAACCGGAGACGCTGAGCAGGCGAGGTGTGGGCCAGCTCCTCGAGACGGTCGAGGACGTCCGCTCGTACACCAACCCGGATCTTCGAGTTCTTGGTGCCATCGTCACCATGTACGACGGCCGCACCAATCTGGCCCGACGCGTGCTCGATGAGCTGCCGGATGCCTTCGGCATCGATGTGCTTCCGCCACCTATCCCCAAGACGGTGCGAGTCGCCGAAGCGCCGGAGTACGGCAAGACTGTCCTCACCTACGCACGGACGTCGCGGGCTGCCGATGCCTACCGGAAGATGGCCGAGTCGATCGAGGAGCGGCTGTGAGAGAGGACCCTCAGGGCAAGCGCGCCTTGTTCGAAATGCCCGCCGTCGACGTGCCCCAGGATGATGACGGCCGCGAGGCAGCCTTCGATCACACGCCGGACCCGAACAGGGTGCGCATCGAGTGCTCCAAGTGCGGCGCCACTACCCACGTACCGATCACGGATGCCATCGTCAGCATCGTCAAGCTCACTGTCTGGCTCCCAGGGCCACGGTTCAATCGGTGGATAACCTGCCCTTCGTGTGGCCGTCGCGCCTGGTGCCGGGTCAGGTGGCTCTAGGGTCCACGAGTCCTGGCCAACGAAGTTGTTCAAGAGCGCGACAGGAGGGCTGGATGAACGTTCTGAGAGTTGGGTTCGTCGGCACCCGCACGGCACACGTCGAGGCGACCGCATCGTTCTTTCGGGACGTTCTGGGCCTGAAGGTTGTGCGGGGCGATCCCGAGTGGTCGATTCTCCAGCTACCGACGGGACGATTCGACTTCATGGAGGTCTACGGCCAGGCATTCGACGAGGAACAGATCGCGCCAACTGGTGTTCCACTCTTCGTCGCGTTCATCGTCGATGACCTCGAAGGAGCTCACCGAGAGGTCCTGTCCACAGGGGTCGAGGTCAGCGACATCGTGTGGGCAGCGGAGGCCTTCGACGACCCCGGACTCAAGGGCTTGGGCTGGTTCTTTTTCCACGCTCCGGACGGCAACGTCTACGTGATCGAAAGCGACCCTCGGTAGGACACCGCACGGCGAGCCGCCATCCGATCATGGAACGGTGACGTCGCCATGAGCCTCAGCCGGCTAGGCACGCAGAGGGAGGCAACCGGCCTCGCGGGAGCTAACACACACGCCAACCAACCAGCCGTCGGAGAGAAGAAGCCGCAGGCAACCACACGTAGTGGTGTCTCGAAGTGTTACCCATGTCCCCGCACGCTCATGAGGATTCCCTACACGATCCTTCGATCGGTCGCCCAGCGGGTCAGCTCATACCGGGACGACAGCTGGAGCTTCCTCAGGACCGCAGACACGTGGGTCTCGACCGTCTTGATCGAAATCGACAGCTTCCTCGCCACCTGCTTGTACGGGTACCCCCGAGCGATCAGGCGCAGCACCTCACGTTCCCTCGACGTGAGCTGATCGAGTTCCGGGTCGAGTTCGGTCGGAATGGTGTCGGCAAAGGCGTCCAGCACGAACCCGGCGAGTCTCGGCGAGAACACCGCGTCGCCGTCGTGCACCCTGCGAATCGCCTCGGCCAGATCGTCCGGTCCGATCGACTTGGTGACATACCCTCTCGCCCCCGCGCGAATCATCGCGATCACGTCCTCGGCGGCATCCGACACAGACAACGCCAAGAACCGAACCTCGGGGTTCGTCTCCTTCACGGCGTTCACGACGGCGAGGCCTCCGCCGCCAGGCATGTGCACGTCAACGAGCACAACGTCGGGTTTCTTCGATCGGATCTCGTCGATGGCGGCGTCGACGTCGGACGACGAGCCCACAACCTCGAACGATCGTCCGAGTTCGGCCTGCACGCCGGACAGGAACAGGCGGTGATCATCGACGAGGAGCACTTTGATCATCGGTCCACCTTCAAGTGCACTTCGGTTCCTGAACCGACTTCGGTGCTCACGGTCGCCACTCCACCTTGTCGGTGCATCCTTGCGACGATCGAATCGGAGATGCCCCTTCGCCCGGCCGGCACCGCATCGAGATCGAACCCGTTCCCCTGATCGGTCACGTACACATCGACAGATTCGTCGGTGACTTCGGCAAACACGGACACATGGTCGCACCCGGAGTGCTGAGCTGCGTTGGTGATTGCCTCCCCGGCCGCAGCCACAACTGCTCTCAGGCGATCATCCAAGGGAACGTCACCCACAGCGACCACATCGACCGGAACCTGATAGGTCTCCTCCAGACGAGCGGCCGTCTCTTCGAGGCTGCCCTGCAATCCTCCCTCTACCTTCGACGATCCCCCATACAGCCACGCTCGCAGCTCACGCTCCTGTCGTCTCGCCAGCATTTCCACCGCGTGCGGGTCGTCGGTCCTCTGCATCAGCGCGAGCGTTTGCAGCACCGAGTCGTGAAGGTGAGCCGCCATCTCGGCACGCTCGTCGGCGCGGATTCGTTCCCGCCGCTCGGCACCAAGCTGACTGAACAGCCTCCAGAGCCACGGACCAAGGACGAGCGCGACACCAACGATCGTGAGCACCACCGCCAGCGCGCCTCTGCCGACCACCCTCACCGCGTCAACAGATCGAAGCGACAGTCCAATACCGATCGTCATCACGACGCCGCCGATAGCCAGGCGTACCAGCGTTCCCCTCAGGTCCTCGTCTGAGAACGTCCGCTTGGTCCACTTGGCGCGTCGCTCCTCGTCGATCCGGGACCAGGTGAGCGCAAACCCAAACGCCATGAAGGTCACGGGCCATACGAGCGAATCGCCGAGCCACAATCCGGTGGCTCGGAGCAGGAGGACGAAACCGGCAAACATGACGGCCAGGGCGAAACGCTGCCTCCCATCCTTCGCGCCGATGCGTTCCCGGAGCTTCTCGACTGAGCCCTCTTCCGGCGGTTCGAGTGTCAACACCCAGCCGATCAGGTATAGGAGCACTCCTACACCGCCGGCGGGCACCAGCGACACGAACGCTGCCCGCACGAAGACGGGCGCGACGCCAAGCGTTTCGGCGATCCCGCCGGCCAGGCCGGTTATCAGGCGGTCTTCACTTCTTTGAATGCCAAGTCTCGAGATAATCGACTCCCACACGGATCATTGCACAGGCACACCACGTCGGACAACGGGGAAACCCCCCGAGAAACCCTGAGACGAACCAGGGGACGATCAGGGGAAGCCCCCATGGACCCATGCAGCGATCTCCCTGACAATGCACGCATGGACAACCACAACGAATCATCGTCCTCCGGGGTTGGCACCGACCAGCAGAGTGTGCCGCCGGTCAACGACCGGCCGCCACTCAGAAGGGTCCGAGGTGTACTTGGAGGGGTCTCGGCGGGAATCGCCGATCATTTCAACATCGAACCGTGGATCATCCGGTTCGCGTTCATCGCTACGACATTCGCCGGGGGCTTCGGAATCGTCGCCTACCTCGCAGGCTGGCTCCTGATCCCGGAACTCGGCACCGACGAATCGATCGGAGAGCGGTGGATCAAGAACGTCGCGTCGGGTCCGGCCTGGCTCGGAGTCGCTCTCGTGGTGGTCGGGGTG
>Ga0315535_1000601_pt1 | contig 25407 bp, 20 predicted proteins | sample SalMarSW160220MG_2_FD_203092 | JGI IMG/M metagenome (GOLD analysis project Ga0315535, IMG submission 203092) | Salt marsh sediment microbial communities from the Plum Island Ecosystem LTER, Massachusetts, United States - Salt Marsh Sediment SW1602-20 ... | reverse complement strand
CTGAGCTCTACTTCAGCCCAAAACTGTGGCCCGATTTCGGTTTTGAGGACCTCCGACTGGCAATTGCCGCGTACGCCAAGCGCGTTCGGCGCTATGGCGCGGTTTCCGGGGAGCCGAATGTAACGAACGCGATTTGGTATTGTTGATTAAGTGAAACAATGCAGGCTGAATTGCCCGGTTACGAGACGATAGACCGGCAGATCGAGCTCTTCCTCGAGGAGCACACCTTCGACGATCGCTGGTTGATGATACAGACCTTCCTCATGGCCGAAAGCCGCCGGGCGATCGTCGACGCCCTACCCATCGCGCCCGCTTCAAAGATCCTCGACATTGGAACCGGATTCGGGACACTTCCCCTGGAAATTGCCAGTAAATGGGGTGTCGAGATCGACGGCCTCGACAGCGACCCCTCGAAGGTCGATATCGCCGATAAGCTCAAGCGCCGTATCGGCGCAGTAGTTCGCATGCCCGGTATCGTCCGGTTCACCCACGGCGACGCCTACCAGTTGCCGTATAAAGATGGCTGCTTCGACCTCGTGGTAGCGTGGCATCTATACCAACACCTTCAAGAGCCCGACACGGCGACCAAGGAGATATTCCGCGTGCTTCGTCCCGGAGGTTTCGTCTGCCTCATCGATGCCGACGATCAGCTCGTTCTCACCTACCCGGATCCACTGCCGGAGAGACAGCTTCTCACCAGTGCGTTTCATCAGCTACAGAGCAGACGGGGTGGAGATCGGTTCGTCGGGCGGAAGCTTTCCACCTACCTACAGAACGCTGGGTTCGAAAACATCAACGCGGTCGTGCGTATGGATACCCATCACGGTCAATATCGGACGACCGACGTGAACCACCGAATGCTGCTGGAACACTTCTCCCTGGAGCGTGAGGCCATCATCTCGAACGGGATAATGTCGGAGCAAGCGTTCTCCGAATGCATGAGAGTCCTGAGCGAGCCGAAGAGCCTGGGGTATCGCTTCACATCGAACGGATTGTTCGTAGCGCTCGCAAGTCGTCCGGCGGCCCCTCCTGACAACTGACCAGAGACCGAACATACTCCCTGCGCCGCCGGGACTAATTGAGAAGCGGGTTGTTTCCCGCCGAGGGAGAGCCCGCCGACGAGCCGGCAGCGGGGGTGGACCCGATACCGGTCTTCTCCGACGTCGTTCCGCCCGATATCGCCGTAACGCCTGACGGTGAAGAGCTCGATTGCTGTTCCGAGGAGCTTCCCGAGCCGCTCGACGTCGCTCCGCCTGAGGAGCGGGACTTCGCGATCCGGTTGAGGGCACTCAGCGCCCCCTTGGCGATCTCATTGCTCGAGCTCGATCCGAGCGTCAGCCCGGCGGTGGGTCCGCTCCCCGCCGGAAGGGAGAGCGTCAGGTGCTCCGGCATCGATCCGATCTTCGTCGGTGAGGTGCCGGCGAGGCTCTGGAACAGCGCGCTGTTCTGCAGCTTCTGCACGACGGCGTTATCCCGATCGTGTCGGTATCTTTCGAGCGTGCCTGACGTCCTCGGTTCGGTGCCTGCAAGGAAGATCTCGTTCTTTGTACAGCTCGAGTACGTGGACGGAAGCATGCCGGAGTAGCAGTCGACGATTTCGTGCACGAGACCCGTGTTGGGTTTCGGAAACGGGATCGCCGGTTGGCCGGCGTCGATAGCCTTCATATAGTGCGCCCAGACCGGTCCGGCTCCCGTTGCGCCGGTCAAACCGAGCCCCAGAGAGGTTCCATGGTGGTCGAATCCGAACCAGACCGCAGTCGTGTAGTAGGGTGAGAAACCGACTGTCCAAGCATCGTCCCAGTTTTCCGTGGTGCCTGTCTTTCCGGCCATCGGCATTCCGTTCCACCCGCCGACGTCGAAATAGGTCTGCCAGAGGGTTCCCGCGGTGACGACGCTCTTGAGCAGGTTGACCATGATGTACGCGGTCTGGGGGCTCATGATCTGGAGCTTTTTCCCTTCATGTTGCTGCCGCACCCGCAGATCCTTTTCGGGTTGCAGCACCACCTTTCCGGTGGTTCGGTCCTGAACGAATTTGATCGCAATCGGCGTGACCAATCTTCCCTGATTTGCAAAGGTGGCATAGGCTCGTGCCATGTTGATCGGCGCCACGGGAGTGATGCCCAATCCCAACGGATAGAGATGGGGGAAGTAGGTCTGATTGTTCTTGTACTTCGACAGGCCGAGCATCGGGGCCATCCGGTCTATTGCCTTCTTGAACCCGACTTTCTTCAGAATTTCCAGAGACGCTACGTTGATCGAGTCTTGAAGTGCCCAGCGGAGAGAAACCAGCCCCTGCCATTGACCGAGGAAGTCGCGCGGCCGGTACGGGGTTCCGTCCGGATTCCAGAAGACGACCGGACCATCGTAGAGAGGCGACCCGACGGTTAGCTTGCCGGAAGAGATCGCCGCCGAGTAGTAGAGTGGCTTGATAGAGGACCCCTCCTGCAGTCGCCCGTCTACGGCACGATTGAACTGAGATTGCTTCCAGTTGTAGCCGCCCACCATCGAGAGAATCTCCCCCGTATGATCCCCGAGCGTGATGAGAGCCCCCTCCACCGTTGTCTTCTTCATCTGCTGTCGTCGAAGCGCGTGCGCCCGTGAAGTGAAGGCGGTCAGCTCGGGAATGCCGAGCACCATGGACATGGCATTGATCTCGGGATTGAGATTCGCCAGATAGTAGGCGAGAGCGCTTTGCTCGTTTCGTTTGTGAGTCGCGAGCTCGATCTTCGGCAGGTTGAAGGTGAGGCTGAGCAGATTGAGCGCGGGAGTAATGCTCGATTTCACGTTCGAGAAGATCGACTGAGTATTCTTCTCATGGATCTTGTTGTATTTCGCAATGTACTTCCTCATGATTCGTTGTGCATCGCGCTGATACCGCAGATTCAAGGTAGTATGTACGACGAGCCCGTCGCGTAGGAAGCTCAGGTTGCCGTACAGGTCCTGCTGAAGCTGCTGTCGTACATAGGAGGTGAAATAGGGAGCCTTGCTCGTGCTCGAAGCATACGGCGTCTGGGAGGAAGGGCGCGAATAGGGATAGTCCTGCCAGAACTGCAGGAACGACTGATCCGCCTGCGCTTGCGTTACATATCCGCGCTTCACCATCTGTTCGAGCACTGCGTGCTGTATAGCCTTCGCGTGTTTCGGATGGGATATCCAATCGAGACCCGCAGGATCGGCCAGCTGGATTATGAGGGCGACGGATTCCGCCAGGGTCAGCTTCGTCGCCGAGTGGCCGAAGTAGTATTCCGACGCAGCTTCGATACCGTAGTTGTTGCGACCGAAATAGACGGTGTTCAGATACATCTGCAGGACTTGCCACTTCGTCAGGCGTTTCTCGAGCTGGAATGCATACCATAGCTCGCGCAGCTTTCTACGGATGGTGATGTGATCTCGGTTGGCGTACAGCATCCCCGAGAGTTGCTGAGTGATGGTGCTGCCGCCGGAGAAATAGCTGCCAAGGAGATCGTTGATCGCGGCACGCAGGGTACCGCGGAGGCTGAACGCCCCCTGGTGGAAGAAGTTTTGATCTTCCCGTGTGAGGAGAGCATAGATGACGTATTTCGGTAGACTACCGATCGAGACGCGCTGATGGTGCTCGACACCGTTGAACTGGCTGATCAGCTTACCGCTTCGATCGAGAATCTCGGTCGGAAGGGATACCTTCTTGTTCTCAATCTGCCAGGATTGTGGGATGTTGGCCGTCCTCGCGACCGCGATACCGATTCCGCCGCCCACTATGATTGCGGCGCCTATGCTCAACGAAACCAAGCAGGCGCTCACGATCCGCCGCTTTTTCCTACGATCCATTTTACTTGTGGTATAGGGTACGGAACTCGCCGCTCGAACGTCAACAATAAATCCTCTCATCTTTGATGACAGCCCTGAACTTCACCTCTTTCTCATGTTGGGTGCTTACGATGTTTCCATGTTCCATCTTGGAGCGCTGCTATCTCGCATTGATCTTCGTCTTTCGATAGCGCTCGCAATTGGCCGAATCGCCGGAATGGTGAGCCGCCGACTTCGGGTCGGCGGTGGAACCACCTTCCCCGGCGTCGTCGCCGAGCGATTCGACGCCCACATCCTCGACAAGCTCGCAGGCCACCTCTCTCGCGGGACGATCCTTGTTACGGGGACAAACGGCAAGACAACGACCAGCCGTTTGCTGGCGACGATCCTGAAACAGTGCGGATGGACGACGATCCACAATCGGGCCGGAGCGAATCTGCAGAGCGGCCTCACCACGGCACTGCTCGGCGAGAGCGACTTTGGCGGCCACCCACGGGCCGAATGGGGGCTCTTCGAGGTGGACGAGGCTGTTCTGCCACAGCTGGTGGTGAGCATTCGACCCAAGATCGTCGTCATTACCAACCTCTTCCGCGATCAGCTCGATCGCTACGGTGAGATCGCCTATCTCGCGGCTCGATGGAGGCAGGCGCTTCAGCGGCTTCCCGCCGCGTCCACGGTAGTGCTCAATGTCGACGATCCGACGGTGGCTTCCCTCGGAAGAGGGGTCAGCGCGCGGGTCGTCGGCTACGGCATGAACGTTTCAGGAGACCGACTGTCCCGGCCGGATCATACCGCCGACTCGAAAGACTGCCCGATATGCGGCGCCGAGCTTTCATATTCCGGCGTTCACTACGCCCACCTCGGCTTCTACGCGTGTCCCAATGGTGACTTTCGACGTCCGTCGCCCGATTTCGCAGTGAGCTCGTTGCTCCAGCATGGCGCCGCTGCGACGGAGATGGAAATCACCGGTCCATTCGGCCGGCGACAATGGAGGGTCGGGCTTCCCGGTCTCTACAACAGCTACAATGTTCTCGCAGCCGTAGCCGCCGCCCGTGCGATGGGGGTCCCGATGAAGGCCATCGACGCCGCGGTCGACGATTTCCGTGCGGCCTTCGGCAGGTTCGAACGAATCGAGGTCGACAACCGAACACTCTGCATCGTTCTCGTGAAGAATCCCGTCGGATTCACGGAAGTGCTCAGGACGATACTCTCCGAAGAGGGCGAACATCACCTCGTGATTCTCATCAACGACAACCTTGCGGACGGCACCGACGTCTCGTGGCTTTGGGACGTGGATATGGAGATCCTGGCGCGTCGATGCGTGCACACCATCGTCGGCGGGGCTCGCTCCGGTGACATGGCGGTCCGTCTCAAGTATGCAGGTGTGCCGCATGAATGCATCGAGGAGGTCGAATCCGTGAAACTGGGAATTGATCGCGGTATGGCATCGGTTCCGGAAGGCGGAACACTGTACGCCCTGCCCACCTACACAGCAATGCTCGAGCTCCGAGAAATTGCTGCTCGGCGGCACTACACCGCCAGCTTCTGGAAGACTTGATATGCAACTCAGGATTGGTTATCTCTATGCCTCAGGAATGAATCTCTACGGCGATCGAGGAAACGTGCTGGCGCTCGTTCAGCGTTGTCGATGGCGGGGCATCAAGGTCGAGGTTGTCGAACGAGGCCTCGCCGCCTGCGGATCTCTGGATCAGTTCGACATTCTCTTCGCCGGAGGGGGGCAGGACCGCGACCAGATCTCGGTAAGCCGGGATCTCCAAGGAGACTTCGGCGCTGCGATCACCGACGCAATAGAAGACAATGCCGTGGTGCTCACGATCTGCGGCGCCTTCCAGCTTCTTGGCCGATATTTCAAGACTGAGGACGGTACGACCCTCCCCGGAATCGGGGTCTTCGATGCTTGGACGGAAGCCGGAACGCGCCGGTTTGTCGGTGACATCGTCGTTCACGCCGAGCACGCCGGCCGGCAGTTCAATCTCGTCGGCTTCGAGAATCACGGGGGGGTGACCCGCCTCGGGCCGACTGCACGTCCGTTCGGTTCGGTGAAGTTCGGCGCGGGCAACAATGGATCGGATGGTTTCGAGGGGGCGGTCTATCAGAACGCGTTCGGTACCTATCTCCACGGTCCCCTGTTGCCGAAGAACCCGGAGTTTGCCGACCATCTCATCCGGCTCGCGCTGGCCAGACGATACGGTGACGATTGCGAGCTTTGTGAGCTGGACGACGGCCTCGAGCAGCGGGCCCATGCTGCCGTCATTGAGCGCATTCGACGCCGCGGGCGAGTCGAGAGCGGTGTCCGGTAGCGAAGCCCCTGTTTCGCGCGAGTGTCGCACGATCGGCGATCTGAGCCCGCGGATGAAGTGGTATGGAGGATAGGGGATTCGAACCCCTGACCTATAGATTGCGAACCTATCGCTCTACCAACTGAGCTAATCCCCCGCAAACGTGCTGTACGCCGGCAGACGGACACCGCTTTCCAACGACGGCATTATAGCAAAATCCGTGGAACGTCGCAATCGGGTGCGGCGCTCCGTCGAGCGATCTGGGGCCACGCCTCCTCTTGAGGATGGCGCGACAGCCGGCTTCAAGCCGTCGCCGCGAGTCTTTTGGCACAGGTCACGAAGGGCTGGTGCATCTTTCTGCAGAGGATCTCGACTAGCTGGCGGCCGGAAGTTGCAGCAATGACCGTACCGGTGTAGGGCGCGGTCCACTGGCCGACAGTGAAGAGCCCCGAAAGGCCTGGCAGCGTTCGCAGTAGCGAGCGTTTCATCACGTTGTCGATCGTTACGTACCATCCATCGGGAGACCCTTGCCAGTTGCCGGTATAGCGGACGTAGGTCGCCGGCGTGGCGACCTCGACTACTTCGACCTGGGAGCGAATCCCCGGCCAGCGCTCTTCGAGCGCGTCGAGCGACAACTCGGCTACGCGCGCTTTCTCGGCTTTATATCGAGTCCGCTCCTTGGACAGCTCCTTCCAGTAGTCGTAATGCGTCGCGTACCAGACCTCGAGAGCCGTCTTTCCCTTCGGAGCGGAGGTCGGATCGAATGCGTGACTGATGACGGACATCCACCGGTGCTGCTCGCCTGCAATCTCGATGGGCTTCGCAAGCTCTCGAATGAGACGGTAGGGCTCTCTCGACATGTCGCGGTTGACGCCCATCGTGATCTGAACGAGAGGTTGGACCGGGATCCATTCAGTGTACATCTTGCGAATTTCCTCGCTCATGTACTCGCCACCGAGGATGTCGAAGATGAGGTGATGACCATCGGCGGCCCAGACGACAATATCGGCCCCAATTTCGTCCCCGCTTTCGAGGCGTACACCGGTTGCGCGATTATCTTCGACGATGATATCCGCCACACCGGACTTGTAGCGAAGCTCACCACCCATTTGCTCGAAACGCTCCGCAATGTCGCGAATAGCACGGTTCGATCCGCCTATCGGCACGCCCGCCTCAGTGACCGCAGATCTTGCGAAACCGGCCATTACCGATATTGGGAAACGCTGCATTCGCCAGCCGGGAGAATCGATGCTGAAACGAATGGCGTCTCGCAAGAATGGATCTCGAAAGCGAGATGCGAAATCTTGAATCGTCGTCTTTCCATACTTGCGGAAAATCGGCATCATCGGTAGGGCTGCAGTCCCCATCCGGAGATAGTCGAGCGGACCGAAGAGCTCGGGAGCCTTCAGAGACGCTGCCGCCATCAAATTCGGGCCGCAAAAGAGGTCGACGAACTCTGTCGACAGCTTTGCGTCATCGGGAGAAAGCGCTATGAGCGTCGCTTTCAGCTTCTCTCTATCAGTGGAGAGCTCTAGACTTTTGTCGCGCCCTTCGATCGTGTACAGGGAATCGTGATAGTGAAACTCTCGCTCGCCGACGACACCGAGCTCTTCCCACATTTGGCGATAAGGTCCTCGCTTGGAGCTCGTCAGCAGGTGCATGCTCATATCGAATGTGTAGCCCTTGCGAGTCCAAGCGGCGCAGAGACCGCCTGGGACCTTGTCGCGCTCGAGGATGAGCGTTTCGAACCCATTCAGGCGAGCGTAGAAGCCCGTCGAGAGTCCCGCGATTCCGGCACCCACTATAACCATCTTCTTGCCCATGCGTACCCTCCATTTGGATACACTGCGAACAACGACGTCACGGCACCTGTGTCAGTGATTCAGTTGGAAATTGGATTGGCTGAAATGGCGAACTGCAGACTGATTATAGTCCGAGGCGTCGGTTTGCACAATCGGTGTAGCTCGTTACGCGATGCGGCTACAGCTCGAACTCGGCGCCCTCACGGGCGAACTGGAGTTGGAGGGGGCTCTTGCCGGCGAGACGCTGCTGGAACGAGCTCTCGAGCTCGATCAGTTGCTGGTCGGTGCGCAGAGGATCGTGGTGGAAGAGCAGCACCTTCTTCACCCGTGCCTTGTGGCAAGCGTTGATGGCGAACTCCATCGAGGAGTGTCCCCAACCGAGCTTGGATGCCTCGTACTCCTTGTGGGTGTACTGCGCGTCGTAGACGAGGATATCCACCCCCTCGATGAACTCGAGGATCTTCTCGTTCTCCTCCCTCGCCGAGCGCTCCCCCTCCTTCGCGGCCAATGCGTCGTAGTTCGGGTCTTCGGGATCGGTGGGGAAGACGTTGCGGAACGGCTCGGTGTCGTAGAGCGTGCAGAAGACCTTGCCCTTGTGGTGGAACTTGTAGCCGAGACAGAGAATGGGATGATTGAGGTACTTCGTCGTCAGGGTGATTCCGTCGCCGAGATCCATCGTATTTTCTTTCTGGGGATAGTAAGTGATGGTTGCCGACAGCTCCGAGTGCTTGACCGGGAAATAGCGGTAGGTGAGCTGATTACCGATGATGCGGTCGAGGCCCTCATCCTCGTAGGTAACAGGACCGTAGATCTTCAGTTGAGTCCCCGGGATATAGATGGGGGTGAAGAAGGGGAACCCCATGATGTGATCCCAGTGGGTATGAGTTATGAAGATTTCCGTATTGATCGGGCCCTTTTTCAGATCGTTTCGGACGATCGAGTCGCCAAGAGCTCGGATACCCGAACCCGCGTCGATGATGATGAGCCGATCGTCGAAGCGTAGCTCAATACACGCGGTGTTCCCGCCGAACTCAACCGTGTCGGGCCCGGGACACGGAATAGAGCCTCTCACTCCCCAGAGTTTGATCTTCATCGGCCCGACCTGGTCAGTCCTTGATCCGAAGGAATATCCGAGCTTTTTCGATCTCGCTGTTGACCGTCTCTTCGATCTCGTCCAGCCAGTCCATCGTGATGTTCAGAAGCGAAAAGATCTTCTCGTTGGGCCTTTCCGGGTAACGATCGCCGGCGAACCCGATTTCGAGGCTGTTGGCGAAGTAGTTCGAGAGGGCGACCGTGTAGACAATTTCCTTGTTTTCGCCGTCGTATCCGTCGGCCGAATGATGATAGGCGACCGAATCGGTGATCTCATCGCCGAGCTGCCAGTTAGCCATGATGAATCGTCCGACGTCGGTGTGGTCGGCGCCGATCTCGGCGCGCTCGGCCTGATAGAGAGAGAGTTGCTCACGGTCGGAGTTCGCCATCGCCTTGACGTACTGTTCGGAGAGGCGGTTGTTGAGTGGGATCTTGCCGAGGTCATGGAGCAGGCCGGCCATGAAGTATTCCTCGAGCATCTTCGCGTCGACATTCCTTTTGCGTGCGATCAGCTTCGCCGTAACCCCGACGCAGAGGGAGTGGCGCCAGAAGCCCTCCATGTTGAGGGCGCGAAAGTCGCTCGCGTTCGCCAGATTGTCGAATACGGCGGTACTCAGAGCGAGGTTCTTGACTGTGTTGATGCCGAGCATGATGATCGCTCGCACGAGTGAGGTAATATGCTGCGAAACCCCGTAGTAGGCCGAGTTGATGAGCTTCATTACCTTTCCCATCAGTACGGGATCGAGGCTGATTACCCTGTTGAGATCGGCCGGAGAGGTCTGCGGATCATTGCAGATCTCCAGGATCTTCGAGACGGTGGTAGGTAGACTCGGCATCTTGTCGACGTACGCGCGAATCGCCGACAAGCCCTGTTGGGCTTCCATTACGGCTTCCTCAGCTTCCCTAGAATATGGGCTATTTTGTACTTAAGGGCAAGCCCAACGTCCTTGTCGGGATGGAATTGCGAGAGCTTGCCGATGAACGAGAAGGTATCCCGTATTCGTGACGGGGTTATTCTCTTGTCAGCGGTCGCCGGTGAGCCTGGGTGTGGGTTGGGTAGTTGACGATGGAGCCCCGGCTGACCGCGTAGTCGGCCTTTGAGGGCCTCGAGGCGCATGTGCATGTCGCTCCCTTCGTAAATGGAGCGCTGTTCTTGGGGGAGATAGCGCGTGAGCCCCTCGAGGTAGGCGAAGAGCTCTTCAGGCTTTCGGCCTCGTTCAGATTCTTCTCCGGCCTCCTGCGCCTGCCCCGATTCTTCGGGCCCCTCAGGGGCGGACTCCGACTCGGGCAACGCCCCGGCCGGTTCCTTCAATTCACCAGCCCCACCGGTCTCGGCGGCTGGCGGTTCGCCGGCCGATGGCTCACCTTCCTCTGGCTCGGCCGCAGCCGGTTTGCTCGGAGGCTGCTCTTGTGGCGGGACCATCTCCACCCTGATGGTACCCATCACTTGCATTGGTGCTTGGGGAGGCGGAGCTGGGAGACCCGGCCCGCCGCCTTCGCCCGCCCCGGTATCGCCTCCAACCCCGGAGGTTCGATCGTCGGTGCGATCGCCGGGCTGTCGCCCGGGCTGTTCGCCGGGCGGTACGGGGAAAGGCTGCCACGGAAGCGGTGTTTCCTCAGGCTCGGGCTCCGGGGGGGGCGGCGGTTCCCACTCCTCCTCGAGCTCTTCCAGGCTGATGCTCTCTTCGGCTTCGTTGACTGCAATAATCGGTTCAATGCCGCCGAAGTCGATAATCGGAACCTCGTCTTCGGCAATGTCGGGCATCTCCCCGAAAAGTAGGCTCTCGCTTTCGATCTCAGGTGTTTCGTCGCTTCCCGCTTCTTCCTCCCAAGAACTTTCGAAGGTTCGGATGTTGCGCTCCCAGAGCTCTTCGTTCTGTTTCGCGAGATCGCCGATCGTCTGTTCGTAGACCTCGAGGCTTGAGGAGAGTCGGTCGAGATCCTCCGAGGTATCGGCGTCACCATGCAGCCCGACAAGCTCGTTCGCCGCCTTCGCCGCGCCTTCACGGTCGCCCGCTTTCTTTCGAACCTCGACCAGGGCCGTGAGCACGGAATCGTCCTCCGGCGCCTCATGGCGAAGGGATCTGAGGAGATGCTCAGCGTCTTCATAGCGCCCCTGCTCTGTGTAGAGCTGCGCGAGAAGGAAACGAGGCTGGTTGGTTTGTGGGTTGCTCTTGAGAACCTCTGAGACCTCTGCGACCGCCTCGTCGAGCTTCCCCGATTCACGCAGCAACGAGGCCGCGCTCAAACGTGCTTCAAAGTTCGACGAGTCGTATTCAACCGCTTTCCGGAATGAGGCCAGGGCCTGCTTTGTCTTTCCCGCCTTCCGGAGAAGGATCCCACGTGCAATGTGGGCTCGGGGATTCCTGGGTTCCTTGGCCAACGCCTTTTTGAGATTCTGTGATGCCTCACCCAGGCGGCCGAGTGAGGTCAGCACGCGCGCGTGGCGAAGGGCTATCTCCGGGTCCTCCCTGCGTTCGAGAGGGAGGGTTGCGAGGCTCTCCAACGCCTCCTCGAAGTGGCCGGTATCCTCTTGCAGCTGTTCCAGGTTGAGGGTCGCACGTTGATAGTCTGGCGAAAGCTCGAGCGCCTCTCGATAGCAGCGCTCGGCCGCTTCGGTCTTGCCCAGCTTCGCGAGGGTGTGGCCGAGGTTGTTGCGAACCTTGGTGTTTTGCGGATCCTGCTTGAGAATCTCCGAGAAGACCTGTTGTGCTTCCTCGGTCCGATCGAGCTTTTCGAGGGACACCCCGAGGTTGTTGAGTCCGTCGACCCAGCCGGGACGGGAGCGCAGGGCGTGGCGATATTCGGAGAACGCCGCGTCGGCCATGCCTTTCGCTTCGAGTGCGACGCCGAGATTGTAGCGAAGAGTCGGGCTATTGGGATCGGAGGCGAGCCCGCGGCGATAGATCTTTATGGCCTCGTCATGGCGTCCGAGCGACTCATACATCGAGCCGAGGTTGTTGTAGGCCAACGTGAACTTCGGATCGATATCGATCGCCGTACGATAGTACCGGGCGGCTCGATGGGCGTTTCCCGAAAGCTTGTAGATGTTGCCGAGATTGTAGGCGACATCTGGGCGATCGGGTGCGAGCCTATAGGCGGTTTCGAAGGCGTTGATAGCGGCGGGTGTGTTGCCTTCTTTCTTGTAGATCACGCCGATGTTGTTGTGCGCTTCGGCATTTTCGGGATCGAGTTCGATGGCGCGTTGGTAGGCGCGAATGGCTTTATTTGAGTCTCCGGTCTTCGCATAGACGTTCCCGAGAAGATTAAACGCGGCCGGACTGTTCTTGGCGGCCTCGACGAGTTGAAGTGCGAAGCGCTCGGCGAGTGGATAGTCGCGAACGGTAAAGGCGTTGCGTGCTCGGACTGAGAGCTCTTCAGCCGTCACTGAGCGCTTCCCGAAAGCGCGCTCGGCCGCGCGGCGGTCTCGTTCGAAAACGCGCTGAGGTGGGGCGGCGACGAGGTATCGTAGGCGACGACCGCGAAGTAGTAGAGCTTCCCGTTTGTCAAGCCTTTCAGATCGAAGCTTGTTGCGTTGCCGACATCGATCGGGGAGGAGCCCGACGAGCTGTCGGTGCCGAAGTACTGATGAGGATGGTCACCGTAGAAGATCTTGTAGCCCTTGAGATTTGGATCGACGACTTTGCGCCACGAGAGGGAAATCGTGCCGTTGCCGGAGGTCGCGGTCAGGAATGCCGGGGCGGGGGGAGGTATCCGTGGCTGATAGCTGAACGAGAGGTCGCTCACGGTGGGGGTGTAGTTGCCCGTGCCGCCGGGGAGAAGCTCCATCTTGAACTGAATGAACCTTCCCTTCGGGTTGGAGGGAAGCGGTTTGTTGGGAGCGAACTGAATCCAGTTGCCCGAGAGCTCCCTCGGACCCGACTTCGCGTTCGCGGTCCTGTAGAAGTAGAAGACGCCGGTGTTTCCGGGAGTACGGTCGACCGCCGAAATCGACTTGATGATAGAGTCGGTAGAACCTAGGTCAATCGGATCGGTAATTGCCGTGCCCGGCCTCAACGCGTAGCGGTAGTTGTTTGGTTGGCGGACGAAGGTGCTCGAAACTCGCAGCTCATCGAGGAAACCGGTGAAGCCCGAGCCTATGGTTAGCTGACTTTCCGCGGCCGAGCCGATTCCCGGATTGAAGACTGTGCCGTCTTCCCGATCTTTGTCGTTCGCATAACGGATCGATTCCGGATTGCCGTCGATGAGGTACTCGATCATACCGGTTCGGCTGTTGAATCGGAGAGTATGGTGGTGCCATTCCCGCGGGATCAGATCGTCGGCTCCCTGGAGGCTGACGCTGAATCTGTCGCCTGAAGGAGGCGCGAAAAGATTCGACATGGTCCATGTCAGGCGGTTGTTCTCGATGTCGCAGCGCAAGGCCTGCGGAACAATCGTATCTCCCTGCTTTCGGGCACCTTGCCAAAGGAAGATCGTCTCCCCTTCGGAAAGCGTGGCGGGGTAGAGCCAAAACTCGATCGTGAAATCGTGCCACGCCTGGCCTGGCTCGAACAGAGCCTGCGGCGACGAGGGGGCGAGCCGCACGGCGTCACGTTCACCTTGGAATACCCCCGCCCCGTCTCCGAGACGCGCCCAGCGTCTCGAGGTCGAAATTTCGGAGGCGACTGTCCGGTAGTGATTTGCCGAGTCGGTGGGGCTTCCGCCGTCGAAATGAAGCAGAAGATCGGTCGTCGCATTCGGAAGATATTCGTCGGTTTGAAGCGAGAGTACCGGGAAACCGCCCTCGCCCGGAATGAGGACGACACCGTCCGCGCTAGAGAGGCCCCGCCACAGATTATCCTTGCCGAGGCTCACCGTCTTGTCGAGTCCCGAGAGGGCCGAGGCGCACATGAGCAACAGGAGAGTCGAGAGCACGGCCGCGCGAGGTATCGCGCGCCTGTTGGATTTCGAATCCAGTGAAAAAACCTTCCCCACAGGCATCCCTACCACGATGATTCAGTATTTACATTAATATCGGCCGAATTTGAAGGCTGCAGCACTCCGGAAAGGAGAGGAAGAGTGGAGATGGATCGCCCGCCGGATGCGCGCCGCTCAGGAGAGGTGGTCGGCCGCGAGGCGCATGACTGTCTGCAGGGCCCGGTCGACCTCGCGCTGTGAACGTTCCACGCGTGGGAAGGGCTGCTCGTGCGAATAGTCGAAGGGGAAATCGAGGACCTCAACGATCGGCGTCCTGTCCGGCCTCAACCCCTGCGTGAGGGTTGCTTTGACCGCATCGCTCGGCATAACCTGATCGCGCTTGAGAATGATAGCGGCGAGTCGTTTGCCGACCTCGGCGAGGCGGGCAATGCGAAAATCGCGCAGTTGGGCGGAAAAGAGCATGCTCCTGAAAGTCGTTCCGAGCGACTGTATTCGGTCGAACAGCCGCCGGAGAGGCGGGTTCTTTCGAATCTCCGTTTCGAAGTCCTCTCCGTAGTAGCTCGCGAGAGCAGCGTTCGCCCGACTATCCATGATATATTTCGAGACCGGTGTCATCTCGGCAAGGGTCGGACCGCCGCAGAAGAGCACCGCCCTCGAGCTGGAGAACAGATCGTCTGTGTTTTCGAGCATCAGCATCTCTGCGAGGAAGGCTCCTATCGAGTAACCGAATATGCCGATCTCGGCCTCCGGATCGATCGAAGGATGCCTGCCTGAACGGACTTCCCTGACAAGCTGAAGGACGTCGTAGTAGGTTTCGAGACCGGACCAGAGAAAGCGTTCAGGAGCAAGCTGAAGACGAGTGCTCAGCGCGGCGTTGACAAACGAGATACCCTCGATCGGCGAGAGCGACCGTCGCCGTGCCGCAGCAACCTCCGACATCATTCGGGGATTGCTCCATTCCGAGGGGGCACGATTCATGTGAAAGGCGATGGGAAAGAGGACTACCGCACTTCCGGTCATAGAACAGAGCTCTCGAGCCCACGGAACGTACTTGTCCCAAAACTTCTCGTTGAGCCCGTGGAACAGGAGGATGGCTCCCGTCGCCCGCTTCGATCCCGGGGGCGTGAAGACGCTATAGGTGAAGGAACGGTTCTCCCGCACGTCAATATCCTTCAGGGTGTGGAGGCGGGTCGACCGGGTCTGCAGCTCAGTCGTCGCGCGTTCGGTGTTCCGCAGCAGTCGGTAGGATCGGGACCTGAAGCCTATGGTCGCAACTTCGATTCGGTCATTTGGGTAGCTCATTTCGAAGGGTATGACGCCGATGTCCCAGCATTGGTTGCAGGGATCGAGGCAAAGACTCTATCCAGGCCGTGTCGGCGGACATGATCAGCCCGAACAGCGCGCCGAGAAAAGAGATGCCGAGGAAAAGGAAAAAGAATTGAGAGAGCGTTTCCTGCATGGCAAAATAGTTGCCGATGATGTAACGGTTCGAGCCGAACACGACGAGGAAGGCCAGGTTGATGAGGGCGAATAGGAGCCACGCCGTGGTCTTCTGTGAACGCTCGGTTTCGAACCGGACGCGGCTCATGACCCGCTCGACGAAGTTCCTCTCTTCGAGATAGCGGCGAAGAGACTCGGGATCCTCTCCCGGCAGCTCTATGCCGGTGAGGAGACGGTCGAGTGCAGGACCGCCTTCGCGATAATCGCTCATTGTACCTCCGCGTAGCCGTGTCCGGTCAGCAGTCTCCGAATGGCCTTCTTGGCCCGGTGAATGTAGGACTTTATCGTGTTTATCGGCATGTTGAGGATCTCTGAGATCTCCGGATAGGTCAGCCCGTCGTAGAAGTGCATCTTCACGAGCACCGCAAATCGCCCGGGGAGCTTTCTCAGGGCCCGGTTCACCTCGTCCGCCGATTCCGCTTGAATCACCTTCTGTTCTACCTCGCCGGTGCGCTCCGCAGATCCCTCGAGGCTCGGCGGCAACACCGGCGGTCCGTATCGCGGCTCGAGCGGGACGAACCCGGATTCTGCGGGAGAATCTCGCTCGTCGTCCCAGCTTTCGGTGAGAAAGCGCCGAGCGACGCGGTATTTCGTTGCCGCGAGGTTGAACGCGATCCGGTAGATCCACCCTGCGAACGGCCCCTCACCCTTGAAGCTGTCGAGTCGTTCGAACGCGCGCAGAAAGACCTCCTGGGCAAAGTCCTCCGCCTCCTCGCGGTCCTTTAGGAACTTGAGTCCCAGGTAGAAGATCCGCGTTTGGTGTTGTTCTACGACAAACCTGAAGGCTTCCGTATCGCCTTCAATGATTCTTCGTACCAGAGCCCTTTCATCGACTTTCACGTTGCCTGTTTCGCCGGCCGTGCATGAATACATAGTAGGTTATGATGCCGAGGCCTGCCGCGACGGGCATGATGCCGCCGAGCAGCGAGTTGCTCAGTCCGTTGTACAAAACAAAGAACAGCAAGAGCCCCACGCCGACAAAAAGGGAAACGAGCCCGATCAGGAGGAGCTTGTCGTCGACATAACGCGGGACCGGTTTTTGTCCCTTCTCGATGATGACCTTCTTCATACGGTAGTCCCACAGGAAAAAGAAGAAGGCCAGGACGGCAAGCAGCACGACCGCGACAAGTGGTAGAATTGCTATAAGTATCTGTGCAGCGGGCGTCATGAAGTATCCTCCATATCTGACGACGCAGGAATCGCTCGAAGGTTGCACCTCGATTCACACACGACCTATTCGTGAGTACACTACACTATAACGATGTTCGAGGAATTGAAAGAGAAGGCACGCCAGTTGCCGACCGGTCCGGGGGTCTACCTCATGAAGGACGACCGACGATCGATCATCTATGTCGGCAAGGCGGTGAGTCTCAGAAAGCGGGTGGTTTCCTACTTCACCGGCTCCCGCGATATCAAAACGAGGATTCTCGTCTCGCGGATCAAGACGATAGAGCACATAGTGACTCGTAATGAGTACGAAGCGCTGCTGCTCGAGAACAATCTCATCAAACGGTGGAAACCGCGCTACAACATCAACCTCAAAGACGGAAAGAGCTACCCGGTCATACGAGTGACCTCAGACGATTTCCCGAGGGTGTTCAGAACCCGACGAATCGTACAGGACGGCTCGAGCTACTATGGACCGTTCCCGAGCGTTGTCACCCTCGACAACTACCTCGAGCTCATCGAAAAGCTCTTCCCCCTGCGGAAATGCAAGGGCGAGCTCAAGAAACGGGAGGCGCCCTGCCTCTACTACCACATCGGCCGCTGCTCGGCCCCCTGCGTCGGAAAGATCTCCAAGGAGGGTTATCAGGAGAAAGTCGAGCTTGTGAAGAAGCTGCTCTCCGGCGAGACCGAGGAGCTCATGGGTCGCCTCAAGCGAGATATGCGCGAGGCTTCGGAGGAATTGCGCTTCGAGAAGGCAGCCGAGTATCGCGACGCCATCGACGCGATCGAGAGCATCGGGCGCGAGCAGGAGGTGGTAGATTTCGACCCCGAGGTCCGCGACTATGTCGGTTTCGCGCAGAAGGAGGAGCTCGGAACCTTCATCGTCTTCCAAATGCGCGCCGGCAAGCTGCTCGGACGAGACCTATTCCGCACGGTGGTCTACACATCGGTGGAAGAGGCGCTTTCTCAATTCCTTCTCCAGTACTACAGCGGCGTTCACACGCCGCCGGCGCGCATCTACGTCTCCCACCCCTTCGACCCTACGCTTCTGCGCGAGTTCTTCTCCAGGGAGAAGGAGCGTGAGGTCGAGATCGAGTTCCCCGAGGCAGGCAGACACCGCTCGATCGTCAAGATGGCCATTGAAAACGGATTCCAGGATATCGAGTCGCGCCGAAGGGCGCTCGCCAATATCCCGGCGCTCGAAGAGCTTCAGGAGGTGTTATCGCTTCCGAAAACCCCGAGACGGATCGAGGGGTTCGATATTGCACATCTCTCCGGAAAGCACACAGTCTCTTCGATGGTCAGCTTTCGCGACGGATATCCTGACAAAGCGAAGTACCGCTACTTCCATATCAAGTCGCTCGAAGGTGCTATCGACGACTTCGAATCGATGCGTGAGGTTGTCGGCCGGCGCTACTCACGCGTCGTGAACGACAATCTCGAGCGACCGGATTTCATCCTCATCGACGGAGGCAAAGGTCAGGTAAGTGCGGCCAAAGAGATGCTCGACGCGCTGGGGCTCTCTGATATCCCGCTCGCGGGCCTCGCGAAGAAGTTCGAAGAGGTCTACCTTCCCGGCAAAAGCGATCCGGTGCGACTTCCTGACACCTCCCCGGCGCTCAAGATTCTCCAGGCCGTACGCGACGAGGCCCACCGTTTCGCAACCTCCTTCAACAAACGGCTGCGGCAGAAGGATCTTTCGTTCTCTCTGCTCGAGAAGATCCCGGGTGTCGGCCCGAAGCGAAGCAAGGTTCTGCTCGACCAGTTCGGCTCCATTGGCGAGCTGCGCAGCGCAGGGACAGAGGAGATCGCCGACAAATGCAAGTTCAGTCTCGCGCAGGCTGACGCCATCCTGAGTTTTCTGCGGAGCTCCTCCTACGAATCGGCGGTCGACCGTTCGCAGAAAAAGGCCGGCACCGCGGCCGAAGGGGCGGTGCAGACAGCCGAGGAAATCGAAACAGGCGAATAGCCGAAAATTCGAGTTGGGGTGAGAGGGAATTGGACGAAACCGCCGAGAGACCTAGTTGATTCGTGCGGTTTCCCGCTCGAAGGCCGCTGAAAGCTTGTTCTTGATGACCTCGAGCTGCTGCTCGGTGGAAATGCCGAAATCCTCCAGGACCCGCTGGTCGAGCTGCTCAAAAACGATCTCCTGCCGTTCGAGCCCACAGATAGCGTTGGCCAGGTAGACCGTGTAGACGACATCGGCATGCTCGGGATCGCATTCCGAGGGCTCATGGTGGTACTTGATCGATTCGACGAGACCCTGCGGAAAGTTCCACTTCTCGGCGATCAGACCGCCAATCTCGGCGTGGTTCAGTCCCGCGGAGAGGTCCTCGATGAAATCCTTCGAGATATTGCGATTCGCACAGAAGGTCGTGATCTTCTCGAGAAGCTCCGGGTGGACGTCGGAGAAGATGATCTTGCCCATATCGTGAAGAATTCCACCTACGTAGGCATCGTCGAGTAGGTCCCGCTTCTTCTTGAAGCTCTTCGCGAGGTGATAGGCGTAGAATGCGGTCTTGTAGGAATGGTCCCAGAGCCATTTCTGGCCGCGATCGAGGATCTTCTGGGTACCGTAGGAGTAGAGCAGATTCTTGAGCCCGCGCATCCCCACCAGCTTCACAGCCTCGACGATGTTGTCGACTCGTTTCGGGAGCATGAACTGCGCGCTGTTGACGACCTTGAGCAGGTCGGCGGTAAGTGACGGATCCATACTGATCTGCCGGGCGATGTCCGTAATCTCCGATTCGGGGTCGCCGATGAGTTTCTGCAGGAAGACGATGTTGTCCGGAAATGCGGGGAGCTCGTCGATCTCGGCGACGATCGCCCTGGAGAGCTCCGTCAGATTCTCAACGTGCACCTCGGAGAAGGGAACGGTCATCGCCGCCACCGTCTCGCCATCTTCGACGTCGATGTCGAAGGCGTCTTCACTGAGTCCGATCTTCTTCAGCATCAGGACGAGGATTACGATGCCGAGGCCCGCCCCTTCGGAATCGTCGAGAACGGCCGAGAGAGCCTCCTCCATAGACTCATAGGCACGGGAGCGAGCGATGCGGTCATAGACGCGCATCTGCTCCTTGCGCGATATCTCTACATTATTGCGCACCGAAATGGTGAGCGAACGCCCTTTGGCGTGGAACGTCACCTTGATGTAGAGCCCCTGCTCTTTCTGTTTCTGGAGGTAGTAGTCGATATTGTCGAGGGTTTCCTGCTTGAAATCCTTCATCCCCGACTCATAGTGTTGGGGGTTCTCGATGTCCAGTTGCTTGTCCAGGAAGTAGACACGCTTCGTGTTGGCTTTCTTCGCGTTGACGGCGAGCTCTTTCATGCAGTAGGCGAGGCGGTCCTTGAGCTGTTCCTGACCGAACTCCCCCAACAGCAGGCCGAGCACCTCTTCCAGATATACCTCGGTTTCGTGCGGCAATGTGAAGGTTTTGATGACGAGCGGGATGGAGTTTTGGGCCGCTTTCTTTACTTGGGCAACGTCAACCTTCGGTGCCATACACTACCGCCTTTTTTTCTTTCATGGGCAGTCCTAGATTATAGTATGCCGCAGTTTGGTGTCAAGTTCAGCGGGTTTGTGAGAAAAATCTATTTCACTTCGCGGCTGAATGGTAGGCCCGTTCTCATGCCCTTACATATGCGCACTCTCGAGGTATACTGAGCGCATGGATCTTCAAGGGCTCGATAGGTATTTCAAGGAACTGTTGCCGCTCGCGGATCTCGAGTCAACCGACCACAGCCTCAATGGCGTTCAGGTGGAGTGCTCGGACAAGAATATCGAGCATGTGGCGTTTGCAGTCGATGCATGCATGGCCAGCTTCGAGCGTGCGGCCGAGGTCGGCGCAGACCTTCTCTTCGTGCACCATGGGCTCTTCTGGGGTCGATCTGTCGCCGTCATCAGGAGCCACTATCAGCGATTGAAGTTCCTTCTCGACCACGACATTGCGCTCTACGCCGTCCATCTGCCGCTCGACGTTCACCCTGAGTTCGGCAACAATGCGGGCATCGCAGCCGCCCTTTCGCTCGATCAGATCGAGCCGTTTGGATTCCACAAGGGGTTCAAGATTGGATTCAAGGGGCGGCTTCCGAAGCCGCTTACGGTGGATGAAGCTCTCGATCGATTGGGGCTCGACCGGGCGGCCTGCACGGCGCTCCTCCCGTTCGGACCTGAACAGAATCGAACAGTGGGAATAATTTCCGGAGGTGCGGTCCTGGATGTCGATCAAGCCATCCGGGAGGGGCTCGATCTCTACATTACCGGGGACGCGCTTCATCAAGTCTATCACACCTGCCTGGAAGAACGGATCAACCTGGTGTGTGGGGGCCACTATCAAACCGAGGTTTGGGGAGCGCGACTCGTAGCCGAGAAGCTTGCCGCCGATACTGGAGTGAAGACCTCATTCGTCGACGTGCCGACCGGCCTCTGACGGGAATTGTTGTCCTGCGCGCGCGCGTAGTGTAGTATGTACTCAGCGCCGGAACGTGCGCCGGCGTCAGCCAGATAGCGACGCTGCCTGCGGGCAAAGAAAAGAGGGTTGCATGAATAAGAAGACCAACACAGCTCTGTTCATCGTCGGAGCCACCATCGCCAACATCCTGCTGATGGTCATCCTCATAATCATCGGGATGGCGCTCATTGCAGTCATCGTTCCGCAGGGAGCGGGCGGCCAACTCGCGATGGTTCTCTTTTTGTTGGTCTTTCTCGTGTCGATTGCCGGCTCGTTCTTCATCTATCATAAGGTTATTCAGTTCATCAGCAAGCGTGTGGACATGGAGAAGTATTTTCACCCGATATTCAAACCTCGAAGGCGGTAGGGAAGCGGCGGGAGATCAATAGCCGTCGGACATCGCCCGGTTCCGGTCCCGCTTCGCGAGCTCGGCGTAGACGAACCCGCGCTTCTTGAGCTTGTCCTTGAGCTCTTCGGGGAACGGAGTATAGCGCCAGAACACCGAGCGGGCCTCGCGCTCGAGCTTTTGGGTACCTTCGCTTTCCTTGGTTATCCACAACACGTAGTCCTGGATGAAGTACTCTTTGACGTCACCTCGGAGCTTTTGTTCGCTGAACCACTGGTAGTATTTGCCGGTCAGCCCCTCTTCCATCCAGTAGTGCTGTGCTCGTTCCTTTTCGACCTGCCAGCGCAGATCTGCGAGCGCGCTGACAACAGCTGTTTTGAGGTCCTTCGGAAACATCGGAATTGCGAGGCGGCCCCGACTCGTCGCCTTGTTGAAGCGCTCGAAAGGCTCCCAGCAGACCCCACGATCTCCGTAGCAGGGCAGGATGATGGTGTGGGGCACAATACGGTTGGTCTGTCCCTTGAAGGTGCGTTTGAACAGACCGGGATCGAGCGCCTCGACCTCGGCCATCTTGACGATGACGTTCTCTCGGGTCGCCATTTCACCGATCGAAGGGCGAAAGTACTGCTTCATGAGAATCGGGAAATGGTTGCCCTGTCGGCCGACGCACATTTTGGTCATCTGACGGATGCTGTTGAACTCTTTTCCCGCAATCTGGTCGTCGACGACCCCGCCTGCCGGCAGCGACGCGGACTTCTCCTGGACATCCTTGAGCTGTTCGGTCGCCGATTCCAGGTCCCGATAGAAGCGGGCAAGCTCTCGGTCGAGGTTGAAGAGGCTGCGCACTATGTTGCCGATCTCGCTCAAGGCAGCCTTCTGCGTGTCGTTGTACTGGGCCGGGAGAGAATCGAATTCGCCGCGGCGATCGTGGGCAAGCAACACTGATACCTTGTCTTTCAGGCTCGCCTCGGCCACCTCGATTTCACCCAGCTTGTTTTTTACGAGCCCGAAATGGACGTCGCGCTGTCCGCGCGCCTTTTCGGCCTGCGAAATGACCTTCTGGGTTTCCGAGCGCTGAGACAGTTTCGTTTCATCCGTTGCCGAGGCGGTGATCTGGCCTGAAGCTACTTTCTTGAGCCATTCGTCTGCGAAGTAGACCGGCTCACCGGTGCGATTCTCAAAGATGACTCGACTGAGCATCGAGCGCTGCTCCGCCGAGATGAGCGTCGGCAGCAGGCATCCAAAACGGAGGACGAGCTGCTTTGGCAGAGGCAGGGAGGTCTGGATCTTCCCCGCGATGCTCTCTGCGAGGTTCCAGAAAGCAGCCATCAGCTTTCCACGATAGAGGGATTTGTCTTTGGGATCTTGGGCTGAAAGAAAATCAGTCAGCAGCTTGTGGATCTTCTGGGCGTGCTCGCCCTCCCCGGAAAGCGCCGACTTGTAGTAGTTTTTGTCCTCGAAGAAAGGTTTGGGGGACTCTTCGAACTCGGTAATCTGCGGGAATGACTCTTGAGTGGGCAGTTCCGCGGGCGGGATGTCTTCTATCGCACCGACGGCCGGTCGCCCCTCGCCGAATAGAGAGGTGAACTCCGGCTTTCCAGATTCTTCCTCCGGACCGACTCCGATGAGCTCCGCTATCTCTGGATCCATGTCGCCAGAGAATGTGCTGTTCTGCGCATTCCGATCGTCGTTCACTGGCTGAGCCTTGGTCCCCGTCCGTCCCTGTAGGTATGGGACGACCCTCCCTTTCGGGTTACTGTAATTGTTTACCTACTATGGAGGTGGTGGGAATCGAACCCATGACCTCGTGAATGCCATTCACGCGCTCTAGCCAACTGAGCTACACCCCCGAAAGACGATCAATAATAATCGAATGGCCGTTTCGCTGTCAAGGCAATCTCATGCTGCGGAGGATGAGGAAGGCCGCCACTGCGAGCAGCACCGCCCATGCTCCGATTACGACGACGAGCCCGATTCGGCGAAGGCGCGGGTCATCAATGGGTTTTCGGGCCCTTTCGCGGCACTCCGCGAGCACGGGCCCCGGGACGCTCCGGAGAGATAGGTAGATTCCCAATGGCAGAATGAGAAGATCGTCGAGCAGCCCGAGCACGGGGATAAAATCGGGGATCAGGTCGAGCGGGCTGAGAGCATAGGCGAGGGTGAGGAAAAGAAGCGCCCGGCTGTACCAGGGTACCCGCGGGTCTCGGTAGGCGTAGTAGAGGGTGACGAGCTCTTGTTTGAGCGCGACAATTCCCCTGCGAATCCATCCGCCTCTCACGCTACCTCTCTTTTTGCGGCGACGCTTCCCTCCGCCTGAGGGAGAAATCGTCGAGGGTGAAGACGGCCAGCAGCCAAGAGGCCGAGAAGAGCAACGATCCGAGCACGTCGCTTGGCCAATGCACCGCAAGGTAGATCCTGCTCGTTCCGACGAGCAGGACCCAAAGAACGAGGATGACGGCCGATGCCCGGTGGCCTGAACGGTAGAGCAGGATTGCCGAGAGGCCGTAGAGGGCGGCCGCGGTCGTCGTGTGTCCGCTCGGAAAGCTGAAGCCGATCTCGCGGGCGAGCGGTGGGAAGAGGTCGGGACGTGTCCGCGTGAAGAGCCTCTTGAGCCCTTCGTTCGCGAGTGCGGCGCCGCCGACGCAGACGGCGAAAAGAATTGCGCGGCGGCGCTGTGATCGGAGCCAGAACACGAGGACGAGGAGAATGGTCAACGCTGCCGCGATTGGTTCGCCGGTCCAGGTAACGAACAACATCAGATGCGTAACGAACGGGATGTTCAGACCGTGCAATGCTGCGGATAGATCGACGTCCCATGCCGTAATGGGGCCGCGGGACAGTGAGATGCCGAGTCCGGTGAAAAGCAGTGCAAAAACGAGGATAACAATGATCAAAAGAGGGCGGGAGACCCCTCGCTTCACTTCATCCTGATCCATGCTTCCGATTATAATAGGTCCATGACCGAAGTAAAACGTCTCCTGCTCGAGCTTCTCGGCGATGACGAACAACTCTTCGTCTTCCCCTCTGAGGTTGCCGCCGATTTCTGGAGACGTGAATGCCTGAAGCTTTCGGGCCGTCGGGCAATCTGGGAGGATCGGTTTCTCTCATGGGATCGATTCAAAGAGGCGACCTTCCAGCTCTCGCAGCGTGCGGCTCCGGTCAATCGGGTCATTAGGATGCTCTTTGCCGCAACTCTGCTTGATGAGAATCGAAGCGGGGAGCCGGTGTTCACCTCCCTCGTCGGGAGCGAGTACTCCGAAAGCTCGCCTGCCTTCCTCAAGACCATCACCGGCATCCTTCCCGAGCTGAAGCGCTACCGCGACGTGATGGAGGGGGCGCGCCGCACCGCTCGGCCGGGCGAAGCCTTCAAGGCTGTCGACGAAGCAACGCGGATCGATCTCGAGCTCCTCTGGAAGCGCTACCATGCTTTTCTGGAGGATAATGGTCTCTTCGAGCCCTCCTACGACCGCATCGACGTCTCCGCGCTGAAGAAGCACTACCACGTCTTTTTCCCCGAGGTAATCGAGGACTGGAAGGAGGCTCTGCCGTTCCTCGACTCGCGCCATATCCATCCCGTTTCCGCCGCGGAACCTCCCGCGCGGCCGGTGATTCGCTACGAGAACTCTGTGCAGGAGATGAGGAGCCTTCTGCGGGAGCTCTCGCTTCTTCTCGGCGGGGGTACCGATCCGGCCGACATCGCTATCACCGTTCCGCGCCTCGAGGCCTGGGAATCGTTCATCCGCAGGGACACCGAGCTCGCCGGGATCCCGATCGACATTCGACAGGGCCGTACGCTGGCGGAATATCCGGAGACTCGTCTGTTCTTTCGTCTCTCCGAGTGCCACGGCAGCGGTTACACCATCGACGCGCTCAAACGGCTCTTCCTCTGTCGCGCCTATCCCTGGCGCCACCGCCGCGCCGGAGAGTCGCTCGTTCGTTGGGGGATCGAGCACCACTGCGCAGGGCGGTATGGAATCCAGGAGATCCGCGATCCCTGGGAGGAGAAACTTGGGCAGGTCGGCGCCGGTAACGGAAGCGCAGCGGCCGATGCCCGCTCACTGCTGGATTTCTACACAGGGTTCTCT
>Ga0315535_1000598_pt1 | contig 25454 bp, 26 predicted proteins | sample SalMarSW160220MG_2_FD_203092 | JGI IMG/M metagenome (GOLD analysis project Ga0315535, IMG submission 203092) | Salt marsh sediment microbial communities from the Plum Island Ecosystem LTER, Massachusetts, United States - Salt Marsh Sediment SW1602-20 ... | reverse complement strand
CTGGTCTTGACAAGGTAGTTATATGATGCGTGCATCAGGGCTGAGAGAATGACAATTACGAGCGGGAAGGTATTCATGATTGCAATGTTATTTTGAAAATCCCCGGAGTTCAGCGGAGGGCAAGGATTGTTGGGAGGTTACGTTATGGTCATCAAGGGCAGATCCTTAAACCAGGCCTGGGGAATTGGTTGACAGGAGATGTCATTCAAGCAGTGCCCTTATACTGCGCGCCAGCTCTTCGGGGGCAATAACCGTGATCACTTCGTGATGACCCTTTTCAAAATAGTTGACATCACTGATGCCAAGGGGCGGGAAGCTCGTCCTTGGAATGATCCTGGCCTGGGTCCAGAAATGGCCGGAGTTTTCTATATTGGCAAGGAACGTCATATTGAGGCTGTCATAGTGCATCCGGTGAAAGCATGAAAGGACACTGTGAAGTCCCTCGGAAAAATACTTCCACCCCTCTTCTCCCACCTCATCAAGGGTGCGGACCTTCTCAAACAGGACGACCACCTCTCCGAGCATTCCACACGGACAGTAGGCCGCAAGGAAGACAATGTTCCCGGAGCGAAGGAGGTATCTCTCATTTTCCTTTTCCTCAAAGGACACCAGATCAGCCCAATAATTCTTCTCCCGCGTCGTGTGATATTTGAGACTTTCTGCGACCAGTTCTTGGTGAAACCTGGTCGGCTGCTGATCCACCACGATCTGCAAATGGGGATGGATGATCCCCCCGCCTGCGGGAGGCATGTAATTCCAGTTAATGGAGGCATACGCAACCTGGTCGTCAAATTGTCGGATCTGTCTTATGTACGAAACAGCAGCTTGAAATCCTTCATAGAGGATGTCAGGTGAAAATTCATCCAAGGAAAGGAAATGGTCCTCGGAGAGAATGACCACGGCATTGTAGCGGCTGTAGGGAAAGGCATTGGGCACAACCGTTGCCTGTCCCTGTCGGATTCTCCCGCCGGGTACCATGGACTTCGGAAACCTGGGAGTTGAAGCCTCTCTATTCTCGGAACAAAAAGGGCATCTCTTTTTGGACTCTGAAAAGTCCGGCCGTTCAGGCGAATCCTTGGGCATGCGCCAGCGGTGAGTCAGAACGCGGGCCTTTGAACCGGTAAAGAGATCCTCACGTACCTCAATCTTGATGAGCTTTTCCTCGAACCCATCGGAAAAGACCAACATCCTGGCTTCATGCACTTCCTTATTGAAATAATGCTCCACTCATCCTCCCTGTTCCCGTGAAACCTCTTTAAAGTCAGAATGATAGAAGTAAAGACCATAGCATTTTTCTCTATCGAAGGTGAAGCACATATTTGTGAAAAGCGTGCCGCCGTCCATTAATCCGGATTTCGCACTTTTTTCTGTTTCAGCATGGACATCGCGGTTTCCGACGCGCGTCGCGGGAAATCCACTTGCTTTTTTCTCCGCGGTTTTCTATTTTAGGATATCCAATAAAGATAAAATAATGGCAAATCTTATTTTAGGTTCAAGGCGGACTGGATGAAACGAGAGCTTCAGGGAAAGTACGTGACCATATCGACGGTGGGCGAGAAGGCACAAGCCTTTGTGCCCGCACCGCTGCCGCCACGCCCGCCCATCGACTGGACGCCGGAGTTGCGCAGCAAGTTCGACCAGGCCCTGCTGGCGCTGGGACGGCTGGACAGCGTCTCGACCCTGCTGCCGGATACCTCGCTGTTCCTCTACATGTACGTCCGCAAGGAGGCGGTGCTCTCCTCCATGATCGAGGGGACGCAGTCGTCGCTTTCGGACCTACTGCTGTTCGAGCTGGATCAGGAGCCGGGGGTTCCACTGGATGATGTGCGGGAGGTCAGCAACTATGTCATGGCGCTCGATCATGGCCTGCGCCTGCTGGCAGAAGGGCTGCCTTTGTCGCTGCGGCTGTTCCGGGAGATCCACGGCGTGCTGCTGGCCAAGGGCCGGGGCAGCAACCAGGCCCCGGGAGAATTTCGTCGAAGCCAGAACTGGATCGGCGGCACCCGGCCCGGCAATGCCGCCTTCATTCCGCCCCCTGCCGAAGAGGTGCCGGAGTGCATGAGCAAGCTTGAACTGTTCCTCCACGACCAGCCCGAGCGGACTCCGGTGCTGCTCAAGGCAGCCCTGGTCCATATGCAGTTTGAGACGATCCACCCGTTTCTCGACGGCAACGGCCGTCTGGGTCGTCTGCTGATTACTCTGCTGTTATGCGAGCAGAAGGTGCTGCGGGAACCAATGCTCTACCTCAGCCTCTACTTCAAGACGCACCGCCGGTATTACTACGAGCTGCTCAATACTGTGCGCCTGACCGGCGACTGGGAAGCCTGGCTCGATTTCTTCGCCGAGGCGGTTATCATCACTGCCGGCCAGGCGGTGGAAACGGCGCAGCAGCTTCTCGACCTGTCGAACCGGGACCGGGACAAGATCAGCGGTCTCGGCCGGGCGGCGGCGTCCACCTTGCAGGTACACCGGACGCTGATGGAGCATCCCATTGCCACTTCGGGTTGGCTGGTGGAGAAGACCGGCATCACCCCGGCAACGGTCAACAAGGCGCTGGGCCACCTGGAACAGCTCGGTATCGTGCGGGAGATCACCGCCCAGAAACGCAACCGGCTGTTCAGTTATGCCGAATATGTGGAGATCATGGGTCGCGGCACGGAACTGCCGGCAACGTAAAAGCGGTGAAAGAGGCGAAGTGGAAACAACCGTGACACAACTGGATGCCGGTGGGACTGATTGCTTGATCTGCGGCAAGGGCGTTGAACGCAGGATCATCGGAAAGTGAGAAGGGCCCAGGTCTTGAAACTTGCATAGTGAATCGATTTATGTTTCCATTTACATACAATAATCCACTGAACGGCGTTGTTGCGTCCACGGTGTCCCATGCCCAAGAAAGGGCGGAGCGGCGAGTTGAAAAGAAAGGAACAGCACCATGTCTTTTAACCCGGGCGTCGTAGGCCCGTCCAGGATTCCGGAAGATGCCCTCTGCTTTCTCCTTCAGGGGCAAAAGCTGCTCACAAAGGAGCAAGACGACCGTTATCTCATTCCGCAATTCCAGGATCTGCAGGCCCTTGATCCAAGACCCGAACCCTTGCATTACCTCGGATCACTGGATGGGCGGGCATGCTACACCGGGGAGATGCCGGCAGTAATACTTCCACCGACGACATTTGCACTCAAGGGGATTCGATCCCTCTTCGAACATCTTGAAGAGCCTTTGATCGGGGTCGCGGGCCTGGCCAACCAGCTGGTTCTCTGGGACCGAAATCACCGTTTTTGTGGAAAGTGCGGCCTGGAGACCGAAGACAAGGCGAATGAAAGGGCCAAGGTCTGTCCCGGCTGCGGGCTGATCAATTACCCCCGCCTCTCCCCTGCCGTGATTGTGGCCGTCGTCAGAGAAGACCGCCTCCTGCTCGCCCACTCTCAGCGCTTCCCCGGCAAGTTTTACAGCGTCCTGGCGGGGTTTGTAGAGCCGGGAGAAACCCTCGAGGAATGCATTCGAAGGGAGATTGCTGAAGAAGTGGGCATAGAAGTCAACAACATCCGCTACTTCGGCAGCCAGCCATGGCCCTTTCCGGATTCCCTTATGATCGCCTTTACCGCAGAATACTCGAACGGGGAGATCGTCGCTGATCCTGCTGAGATTGCCGATGCGGGCTGGTTTTCAGCGGACAACCTCCCTCCCGTCCCTCCGAAAATCAGCATTGCCCGGAAATTGATCGACTGGTTTACGGAGAACCAGGGAAAAGGGGCCAAATCTTAAAAAGCCATCTCTGGTTTCCAGACCTTGTGGGAGAAAAGACTGTCTACGCTGACTGACAGTACTTCCACTCCCAACTCTTGAAATTCCTGATTCTTGACGGCAACTGCCGACAATTCTGTCGGTCAGACACAGGTGAAATCTGCAGGGTAGAAACAGAGCATCACCCACTTGCCTTCGTAGTCCGAAAGCGTTATTTCCTTGGCGAGCCCGTCAGCCTCAACCCTCTCGCTACCCCACCGGCACCGAAAGATTTCCCGACGGCAGTGTTCTCCAGCATGTTTCAAATACTGTGCCGCTCATTACGCGAAGGCCCTCTTGATCGCGGCTGACAAATATGGAGGATCATAACCAAAAGAACTGTAAACTGAAAATAGAACTGAAAGGGTTTTATTTGCAGCCGTGTCTCCGGATATAACGGGTGTGCGCACTGAGCGCGGAGCTGTTAGAGTCGCGCTACTGCGACTTTTTCTCTCTGCAAAAATTGCATAAATGCAATCACTTGCTGCAATCTTCAAGCCCTTCCTTTGAAGTAAGTCACAGTTAATCCTATATTTAATTTCCTCACCGCAGGCAGCTACAACGATGGCACACACTTTGCTTTTTATTTCTATGCAGGGTTAAATGCTCCTTCGCTTGCGACGTTGTGGTCATTCCCGCGAATGAGGGAATCTGGATTCCGGATAAGCCCTGCGGGCTTTCCGGAATGACGACAGAGGGATATCCCGCTGCTTGCGGCGGGGCGGTTCATTCGAATTAGAGGCTGATGAGTAAAGAATGACCGGGGCAAGAGAGGCCCAGGAGGGTGCACATGAAAGAGATCAAAAAAATCATGGCTGCCGTCGACCTTTCCGAGTATTCCGGGGATATCGTTGAATATGCGGGAAATCTGGCAAAGAGCACCAAAAGCGACCTGATTATAGTCAATGTGATCAACCACAGGGACATAGAGACGCTCCAAAGAGCCGCAACGGAAATAGGCCGGTTTTCGGTAAATGCATGGATAGAGAAACAGAAGGAAGAGCGTCTGGAGTCCATGCAAAGACTGATCGAAGACACGGGTTTGAGCGAACTTCCTATCAAGACAGTGTTCCGCGAAGGACTGCCGTTCCGCGAACTGATAAAAGCAATAGAGGAAGAAAATGTCGATCTCGTAGTGATGGGGGTGAAAGGCAGGGGCAATGTGCCCGGGGTCCTTGTCGGTTCGACTGCGGAAAAGGTGTTCCGACGGTGTCCTGTCCCCATGCTGAACGTGCGCAGTCCTGACCACAGGAGGATCGTGGCGGAGAGAAGGGATGCTTGATGAAGTATTATGGTTCGTGTTAGCCGCCGGGACGCTTTTCGCCGTCCTGGGTTTATGGATCGTCGTCTCTTACTTTTTGAACCCGCGAACCGATAACCCTCATGGGAAGGCACGCGTTACCGGGCAATGCGGCGATACCATGGAAATCGGCCTGCAGTTCAGAGAGAGTCGAGTTTTAAAGGCCTCCTACTGGACGGATGGGTGCCTTTACAGCCTAAACTGCGTGTGCGCTGCTGCGAGACTCGCCGAGGGAAAAAGTCCGGACGAAATTTTGAGCATCGATCCAGATGTCATTCAAGAGAGCATAGGGGGGCTCCCAAAGGACCACATGCATTGCGCCCGGCTGGCTGCGGAGACGCTGCTTACCGCGCTGGACGACTATATGTTGAAAGCATGCAGGAATGAAATGAAACCGAATGCGCCTCATTCCTGATATTTGCAACTCCAACACGTAAGAATGGATCCTCCGGGCCTTGTTTAAAGGCCGTTGTCTCGCCGGCCTCGGGCCCGGAGGAGTTTCAGGTTCAATCACGTTGTCTTAAGGGGTTCAGATCCGATCCCCGAGCAATAACGCGTGGAAAGGTGGATGTCGCCATGAGATCAACTGAAGCCCAGGTGATTCTGGATGCGTCGCCCGAGCTCGCCATTCACAAAAGCACCCTTTTCCGAAAGATCAAGGTGTTAGGAATTGATCTCCGGGATAAGAAAGGAAAGATACACCGAAGACAAATAAGGTCGCAATAATGCGATTCCAATCATCTAGTTGCTTGCAGAAAAGCAATTTTTCTCCGGAATCTTCACTCCTGTCCTCTGTGCTTTTCTTAAGTTAACTCATCGACAATTCAATAGTTTCTGTCGTTAAGGGATTAGTGTCCACCTCTGGCACATATCTTGCCGTCTCACAAAACGTGAAGGGAGATAGGCAATGAAAGTGGTTCTGACCGTGTGGGAAAACCGGATTTCCCCTGTTGCAGATTCGGCCGGACAGTTGCTTGTCGTTGATGTTGAAAATCGAACCGTTCAGGGCAGGCGCACCGAGTCTCTCGAAACGGAATCCTTGTTCTCCCGCGCCAGAAGGCTTTCTGATCTTGAGACAGCGATTTTCATTTGCGGTGCCATATCTGATTTTTTCGCCGGCCTTCTGGAAGGGTACGGAATCCAGTTGATGCCGTTTATCTGCGGGAAAGCGGAGGAAGTGCTGGATGCATACCTCTCCGGATCCCTGCCGTGTCCGAGATTTACTATGACAGGATGCCCGCCCTCTTGAATCGAAAGGAAGGACGATTATTCCATGCTGAAGAGGCGACCCTGCACAGCAGAGGATATTGCCGGGGCTTTTCGGATGCATCTCGGCGAGGTGTCCAAGTACCTCGGCAATTTCCTCCGGCAAGGACGAATCCATACTGATCGCACGAGTAGATCTCTTTACTATATGGCCACGAAAAGAGGGAAGACATAAGTATACCCACGGGTGAATACCATTCTGAAGAATATCGGTCCAGCTCGTAACATTTCCACAGGATTTGGTCGAGATGGGTCAAAAGGCGATCCGAAAAATAGAGGCGCTTCTCAGCGGCTTAGTGACCTCAAGCCGGTTCGAACAAAACAGAGGTTTTATCGCCAGGGAGAAAAAGCAAGACCAAATGACTCGTAGGGAAGGTTCAATTTTTGCGGCGAAAGGTAGCTATGAAGAAATCGATATTTTTGACGTTAATCTAAGACCAAAGGAGGTAAATATAATGCCTAGAGGTGACGGAACAGGCCCGAGAGGTCAGGGACCGGGAACAGGCAGAGGCATGGGCAGAAGCGGTGGCGGCGCTGGCCGCGGGGGTAGCGGACAAGGGCGGGGAGGCGGTTCTGCGGCCGGCCAGGGCGGATATTGCGTTTGCCCCAATTGTGGTGAAAGAGCAACCCATAAAACGGGAAGCCCCTGTTACGAACAGAAATGCCCCAAGTGTGGAACGGCCATGACAAGGGAATAGGTGAGATTTCGCGGGTGCGCTCTTCTAAGAGCGAAAAAGATGGGGAAAGTGAGGAAAATGAGCAGTGCCCCGAATATCTCCTTTTGAGAAATATGCGCAGCGATACGAAGAATGGTTCGAGAAAAATCGTTGGGCCTATGAAGCCGAATTGCGAACCATTAAAGCCATGATGCCAACGGTTGGAAGCGGCGTAGAAATCGGAGTAGGCACGGGCCGATTTGCGGGGCCACTGGGGATCAAGAATGGAGTAGAACCTTCAAAACGCATGAGGGATTTTGCTCGGAAGCGGAGAATTCGAGCCCTTGAAGGAGTGGCTGAGAAACTTCCCTTTGGTGATTCACAGTTTGATTTCGTTTTGATGGTCACCACAGTCTGCTTTGTTGATGACATCAGCAAGGCCTTGAGGGAAGCCCATCGGGTGCTGGGCGACGAGGGCATTCTCATTATCGGCTTTGTGGATCGCAACAGTAAAATGGGGGAAATTTATCTGGAACGGCAGGAGGAAAACGTGTTCTACAAGGAGGCCACTTTTTTCTCTGTTGACGAACTTGTTGAATGCATGAATCACGCTGGGTTTACAGGTTTGACCTTCAATCAGACGATATTCGGGACCTTGTCCGAAACTGGCGAAGATGAACCTGTCAAGCCTGGTTACGGTGAAGGATCTTTTGTGGTGGTACGTGGAAATAAAGAACAAAAGGATCATAGCACTGTTCCGCTCACAATTCCCTCCCAGGAAAAATTTGAGAACCCCGGGTTGTTGCAGAGGTTTTTACACTGGTTAGCAAAGGGAGCGGAGGAATCGAATATGGGAAAGAGATCCTGTCCGACTTGAGGCGTCCGGGAGTAGGGATTTGCCGGGTCGGCATGAATACCAATCCGCTATTTTAGGGAGATTCACTATGCAATGTGAAAGATGTAAGGCCGTTATTGCCGAAGGAGAAGAGAAAGAACTTCACGGCCAGATTCTTTGTGAAGATTGCTACATGGATCTCCTTTCTCCCGCAAAGGCTTGCGACCCATGGGCGGTGTACAGCGCGAAGACGTTTTTAAAGGAACAGGGGACTGAAGCGCAGCTCAACCAGCTTCAGAAAAAGATCCTTGAATTGCTTTACAAGGAGGGTGCCATTGAAGCAGGAAAGCTCCCCGAGCGCCTCCAAGCAAAAGAGGCGGACATTGAACGGGAACTGGCGTCGCTGCGTCATATGGAAAAGGTGCGGGGTGAACTGAGAAACGGCAAGCGGATGGTCCGGCTCTGGGATTAATGCTTTTTGGCCAAGGGCATTTTTTGGTTGGACCTACGTCTTGCTTCTCACGCTCCTGACCGTGGGAGGGTCGCTTTCCGTGGGGTTCGCAGTGGGCGCCTTATTGGATTCTCCAACCGGGCCGCGAAGAAACCGCAAGGCTTGATAGGTGGAGAATCCAACCATCCAAGATGCGCATGACAGCGGGATCGCTATCGAGTGCGTTTACGTTACGGCGGACCTGAGCTTTGCCAGGGCCTGGTGTGCCGCATTGATCAGAGGGTGCACAGTAGGCGCCGACGAAAGCAGAGGGTGGGTTGCGATCTGCATCATGTCCAGATCCCGTACATTCAATCTCATCTGAATTCCGATAGCCACAGCATTGATCAGTTCACCCACGGAAGGTCCTCCGGAAATCTGGCCTCCCAGCAAGGCGCCCCCTCGGTCCGCAAAGACCAGTTTTACCCTGAGCGGTGCAGCGTCAGGCAAGGTACCGGGATGACGGTCGGGGGCGACTGCCTCCCCTGTGACGATCCGGAAACCTTCCTCCTCACAGGTCCGACATGTCATGCCGGCGCTGGCGAAGCAGACCTTGCCGATTTTCGTAGAGAAGGCGGCCACCGTTCCCTGGATCTGGCGAAGGACCCGGATCCCATAGATATTGGTTCCTGCGATCCTTGCCTCCGCCGTTGCGGTGGAGGCAAGCCACACCGGGACCTCTTCTCTGGTGAAGAAGTCACGCTTGAGGGCGCAGTCCCCCACGGCGAAAACGTTTTTCACGTTGGTCCTCATATAGGAATCCACCCATATGGAGCCTCCTCGGGTCAACATCAGCCCTGCATTTTCAGCCAATTCAGTGTTTGGTCTTCCACCGATGCCCACGATGACGACACCGGCAGGCAGAGAAGCGCCGTCGTCAAGGACTACCGACTTTACACCGTTTTCTCCGTCGATCGAGATTGCCCGCCTGCCGGTATGGACCCGGACGCCCGCATTGGTCAGTTCCTCCGTAACAGCATCGCAGAATTCATCGTCAAAGGCCAGATTGACAAGTTTCGGCATCATCTCCACAATATGGACTTCGGCTTCAGAATTTCGCGCCAACTCATCGGCGAATTCCGCGCCGATAAAACCACCCCCCAGGATCACCGCCTTTTTTGCGCCTTTTGCCTTTTCTCTGAGGGCGGTCATGGCGGAAAGGCTCTTTTCGATCGCACACACACCGGGTTGCTCTATGCCGGTTATGGGGGGCAAGACCGGCCTGCTGCCGGTGGCCAGCACAAGACGATCATAGACTGCCTCTCTGCCCGAGCCGAGCGTGAGCCTGTTCGCTGCTGTGTCGAGTGATATAGCCTTGTCCACGACGATTTCAACGCCGGCGTTTTCAAGGGGTTTATTGCCCATGATGTTCTGTGCAGGATCTGCCATGGTATGGATCATGTACGGAATGGCGCAGGGGATGACCCCATCCCCGATCTCCTTGATGATGCAAACCGATTTCTCCGGATAGACGCTTTTTGCGGTCATGGCCGTGATAATACCTGCTGGTCCACCGCCTATGATAACCACATCGTATCTCATAAGGAACCCTCCTTTATGGTGAAAAAACTAACGCAATAAAACAACAGCAACCGGAAGCGAGCTTCCTGGCCCTTTTGAAGAATCTTTGCGACTCCGCGTAAATTCCTCGAAAGAGGTGCCGACAATTTCCGGATATTGACTTGGATAAACGTGAGAATACCTCACCTCCTCTCGCTCTTGGGCCGAGGCGCAATTCAAAAGGACGGCTAAGTCACTGTTTCCAACAGCTTCTTAGCACAACTCACTGATGGGGTTTTGATTGGACCTTCAGCGGATCGATCATGAAATCAGTTTTTCCCGAATCAAAAATAGCGTTCAGGGTTCTTCAAACAGAAGATGTTGTCCCCTGCCATACACAACGCAATACTCATGCCGAAGGCCATCGAAGGAGTGATTGAAATCTAACCCATTGAAAGTTTTATGAAATGATCTGCAGGATGTAAACTCAGGCTCCTCTTATCAAAAGGAGGAGTGTCAGGGTTTTTTACAATTTGTAACCCTGCTTTTAGAATCTCAGAGAAGTCTTCGCCCTGAGTCTTTGAGCCACCCAATGCGCGCGTCGGGGAATGAATCGATGGATGCGGAATAGGGTTTGAGGTCCAAAAGGGGCGATCCGTCCAGCGCATCCAGGCCGTTCACCCTTACAAGGCGTCCATCGCGTCCCAGAAAATCGACAACACACAACCCGATCGGGTTGGGACGATTCGGCGATCGGGTTGAGAAAACCCCATGTATCTCCGGTCCCCACGGAGTCTTTGTTTGCAGGATGCTTCTATTGCTCCTGTCCTGCCAGTACAGGACATAAAGATGCGTACACCTGTCAATGTCGAGAAGCCCGGGTTCATAGTCCTCGAATATCTCTATGGTGCACTCCTTCTCTTCATGTCTTCCCTGGTAAGGCGTTCCTCTTTTTTCTTTGTAAGGGGAATAAATTACGCCTATGGGCTTCAAAGAAACTGTTTCCACTGAACTTTTCATCAAATCCGCCCTCCTTAAGCTCGCTTATGATTTACGATGGATTAGCCGTGGGACGACGGTCATGGCAAACTCACCCGCGGGCATCCTGTTGAGTTCACGTCACATCTCCATCTCGGCTCCCAGAACTAAAAAAAGCCACGAAAGCCCTCTTCTGGAGACAACGCCTTCGTGGCTGGTTTCCTGAACGATAACCAAACACCCAGGACTTCATGGCCTGGATATGCTTACAGAATCAGCATATCTCCAACCCATCGTTTTTGTCAATCCCTTCTTTCGGGCAAAGCGGGATGCTCTCTATAGGAGGGTTGAGGCTTTCGGAAGGTGCGGAGGACGAAAAAGGTTGATTCGTAGAGATTTATGCAGTAAAAATGACTTAATAATTTCGGCAGAAGCCGTTTGATTTTGGGCTATCTGAGCGCCACCCATATTTCGGAAGCGATATCGTTATGTTATGAGGTATGCGGAACAGGTCCCTTTAGCGGGATATCCCATTTTTTCATGTACTTCCAGACTGCAGTCCTGCTCAGGCCCAGACGCCTCCCCGCCTCGGCCTTGTTCCACTCGCAGTCGGTCAGGATCTCGACCAGCATTTCAGGGGAGAGTTTTCGATTTGAGAATAATTTCGCCTTGGCCGAAGAAGGAGGCTTTTCAAGGCCTGTTCGATAGGCCAGTTGCCGTATTTCAACCGGCAGGTCGAAAACGTCAATATATTCTCCGGTGCAAAGGACAAAGGCGTGCTCGATTGCATTTTCCAGTTCCCGCACATTGCCGAACCATGGATACTCCATGAGAATCCTCATGGAAGACTGCGTCACTCCTTCTATTTTCTTGCCTGTCTTACTATTCTGGGCATTGATGAAATGACTGACCAGAAGGGGAATGTCCTCCCTTCTCTCACGAAGCGGGGGAATTATAATCGGAAAGACTTTCAGCCTGTAGAAGAGGTCTTCACGGAACTCCCCGGTCCTGACGAGATCACCCAGGTCCTTATTGGTTGCCACGATGAACCTGAGATCAACCCTGCGTTTCTTTGATTCGCCGACCCGTTCGATCTCCCGCTCCTGCACCACGCGAAGGAGCTTGACCTGGACGAAAGGACTGATCTCCCCGATCTCATCCAGAAAAATGGTCCCTCCTTCGGCCTCTTCAAAACGACCTATTCGGTCGCGAACGGCCCCGGTGAAAGCGCCTCTGACGTGGCCAAAGAGTTCGCTCTCCAGCAGGGATTCGGAAAGGGCACTGCAGTTCACGGTCACAAAAGGCATCATCTTGCGGGCGCTGTGATGGTGGATAGCGCCTGCCACCAGCTCCTTCCCCGTACCGCTTTCACCCTCCAGAAGGATGGTTGCTTCGCTTTCAGCAGCCGCACTGATGGCTGAAAAAACCTGCCGCACGGCATGGCTCTTGCCGATGATATTGCCGAGTCTGTGGATTTGACCCAGCCTGCGGTTGGCCTCTTCCGCTTCGCGCCGCGCCTTTTTCAGTTCCGAAAGATCGGTCACAGTTTCTACGACACCCTTGATAGAACCCCTTTCATCCTTGACCAGCCTTGCGCTCTTTACTACGGGCACGTCATAGCCTTCTTTGTGACGCAAGAAGCACTCCCTTCCGTCGAGCCGGCCATGCCGAAGAATGCCACAGTCTCCGATACCCGTGGGGCAGCTTTTCTGAAAACACAGGGTGAAGTTCAACAATGTGCATGACCGGCCTATGGCTTCACCGGCAGTATATCCTGTTATCCTTTCTATGGAAGGGTTCCACGATGTTATTCTCCCGTTCTCATCAAGGGTAAATACTCCATCAGCCATGGACTCCAGCAGCAGGCTGGAAAACCCTGGGTCCAATATCCATTTTGTCTCTTTCTGCATGGTGTAAATTGGTCCTTCTGCCCCGCCCGATTCTAGCCCTCTCGGAACAGATCTGAGATTTTGAATGCAAGTAACGTTACAAACCGTTCTCTCACAGCATAGGTAACGTTACCCCTTGAGTCAAGCAGGTTTACGCTTTTCGTCCCATGACCCCTCATGCAATATCCCCTCAACAAAATGATATCGTGTAATTTCAACTGGATATCTCTCTCCCGGTCTCATAAGCGACTGATGAAAGGCGTGGATTCAGGAGATGGCATGATAGTTGAATTTATTGATCTTCAGAGCAAAAGAAATCTGGTTCTTCAATCCACAAATGCAAGGAGGGAAGACGCGCTGGATTTAGAAGAGATAACATCCGATGAGCGGTTGGAAAAGGTGAAAACGAAGGGCTTGACGCTGGTTGATTTTGGGGCGCCCTGGTGCACCCCCTGTCGCTTGCAGGAGCCTATTCTGCGCCGACTTGCCGCTCAATTTGAAGGAAGGGTCCTCGTCGCAGCGGTGAATGTGGATGAGTTTCGCGAAATGTCTTCGAACCTGGTTATCCAGAGCATCCCCACCCTGATACTTTTCAGAAATGGCAAAGAGATCCAACGCTTCGTAGGGCTTCAGTCGGAATTCACACTCTCAGATGCCCTCAAAGGACTCCTTGATCGGTGAAACTCCTATCTTTATGGCCTGATTTTCGCCGAGTTGGATCGGCGTGTCATGAGCGAAGATGAACGAAGTGTGAGGCAGTGATAATGCGGGAATACACCTTGTGGCCGACCTTTCTACAGGGAGTCTGCGGTTGCGGTGATCGGCGGGAGAGATACCGCCGTGGAAGAGGCTCGGAATCAAGAGGCATTTCAAGGGATACTTGGATTTCTGCGCCTGGGCCGGACTTGATCCGGGGATAAAGGTGCCGGGGAAGAGCTTCCATATGGGCAGGCAGGCTAACGACCCAAGGCGAACCGGGAGGGCCAAGGAAACCGTGGAGACCGATCTGGCCTTTTATAAGTTCGCCCTCGACAGTTTGCCGATCGGCATTATCACCGTCAATCCGCAACTGGAAATAACCAGCTTTAATCCCTGGGCTGAGTCGCTCACGGGTTATCGCGAAAAGGAGGCATTGGGTCATTATTGCGGCGATATTTTGCAAGGGGGGATGTGCAAACTCCATTGCCCACTAAGGACAGCTATTCATCAACGCCGTCCGGTTGTTCGGATGGAGAGCACGGTCCAAAGCAAGGCTGGAGGAACCATCCCGGTCAGGATGCAAACGGCAGCCATGATCGATAAAGCAGGCGGTCTTATCGGGGCTATAGAGGCATTTCAAGATATCTCCCAGCTGAAGGCCCTTGAGCGTGAAAAGGACAACCTTATTTCCATGTTCGCCCACGACATGAAGTCTGCTCTGACGATTATAGGCGGATTTGCGCTGCGTCTCTTGAAAAAGACCACCGATTTGGATGAAGAAAAACAGAGGAGATATCTGGGAATTATTCGAAATGAGACGGACAAGCTGGATTTTATGGTCAATGACTTCCTTGAATTTGCCCGTCTGCAGGCCGGGAAACTGAAACTGAATTTTCAGACCACCTCCCTGGATAGGGAATTAATGGAGATTTTTGAGATCTACCAACCGAGGGTCGCCGAGACAGCCATCGTGCTTGAACTGCAGAATGATACAGTCCTGCCCGTTATCGAGGCAGATCCCCAACGTCTGAGGCGGGTCTTTACGAATCTCCTGGATAACGCCTTTAAATTCTCGCCCAAAGGAGAAACCATTACCATATCAACAGAGGAGACCGCAGAAGAAGTTATGATCACCATCAAGGACCATGGCGTAGGCATCGATCCCGAAGATGTTCCCTACATTTTTGATATGTTCCACCGCGGAAAGGCCGGCGGGACAGAGGGGAGCGGCGTAGGCCTGGCGGTCGTAAAGGCTATTGTGGAAGCTCACGAGGGGAGAGTACAGGTTGAGAGTAAGCTCGGCAAAGGCTCAACCTTCAACGTCATTCTGCCCAAATTCGAGCGTGCGGAGAATGAGGCGGCAGATCCATGACCCTGTTTGGATAGACATCCTCCGAACGCGTTTTCAAGAATTCAATAACTGAAGAGATTTTATGGAATACCACAAAATCATGTTCCTGCCTCATACAGACAGAAGGCTCTTTCCTTCCGTCGATCACTGAGGACGGAGGCATGGGAGCTTACAGGTTACAAGAAAGCAAAGGAGGCATGCATGGAAAGATTATTCGAGGAACTTACCCTTGGAACTGCCAAGCTCGCAAATCGCTTCGTATTCCCTCCAATCAAGCTTGGCTATGGAAACCTCGATGGCATGGTCACGGACCGGCAACTCCTGTTTTATCAACAGATTTCCGAGGAAGGTCCCGGCGTGGTCATCCTGGAGCCTGTTTCCGTCACCCTTGAAGGAAGAGAGCATCCCAGGCAGCCTTGCATCCATCTTCCTGGAAGCGCCATGGAACTGAAAAAGATCGTTGACGTAATCCACAAAGAAGATCGCCTCGCCTGCCTCCAATTGAACCATGCCGGTGCGGCTGCGAACCCCATGGCCACCAAAACCAAGCCCAAGGCGCCATCTACCGTCACCTGCGCCATCAGCGGTCAGGAGTCGGATCCTCTGAGAGACGAGGATGTAAAGACGATTATTGCCGGCTATGCATCGGCGGCCAAAAAGGCATTGGAAGCGGGATTCGACCTAATCGAGATCCAGGCCGGTCACGGTTACCTGATATCCCAGTTCCTTAACGGCAAAATCAACAGAAGAAAAGATTCCTACGGTCGAAACCGATTGCTCTTTGCAAAGGAAGCCATATCGGCTGTGAGAGACTCGGCGCAGGATATCCCCATAATTGTTCGGATATCAGGCAGTGAAATGTCGCCCGAGTATGGCTTAGGTCCCGAAGACCTGCTGCCCTTTCTGAAACTTGCAGAGGATGCCGGTGCATGTGCCGTACACGTCGGCATGGGGAATGCTTGCTTCAGTCCGCCGTGGTATTTTCACCATGCCAGCCTCCCTGAAAAACCCCAGATGGATGCCTTGGCCTGGGTTCGCGAACACACCACGCTCCCCCTCATCGTCGCAGGAAGAATGGGCAGGAAGGAACGAATCGACAGGTTCTTGGCAGACGGTCTTGCCGACCTTATCGCCGTCGGGAGGCCCTTGATCGCAGACCCCCATCTGATCGAAAAGTGGAAGCAGGGGAAAAACGAAGAAGCGCTCCTTTGTGCTTACTGTCTTCAAGGGTGCCTTCATCGGGTAAAAAGCGGGCAGCCTCTGGGATGCAACCTGAACCCGGAGGTCGGACTGCCTCCTTTGAAGCCCACAGAGCGTCCAAAGAAGATTCTGGTTGCGGGAGGCGGCCCTGCCGGGATGAGTGCGGCCCTGTACTTATCCCGCCGGCGTCACATGGCCACCCTTGTCGAAAAGGAGGACCGCCTCGGTGGACAGTTCGATCTCGCCTGGCAGGCGCCCGGGAAAGAAAAGATGAAGGACAGCCTGGAATCAATCAAGCGGTCTTTGAGATCTTTTGGCGCAACCGTCGTCCTGGGCAAAACCGTGGATCCTTCGTTCGTAAAGGAGTTTCAGCCAGATCTTTTGGTGTGGGCAACAGGAGCGGTTCAATATATCCCGGAAATCCCGGGCATCAAAAACCAGTATGCCCTTACGTCGGTGGAATATTTAACCGCGCAGAGGGAAATAAAAGGTCCACGGGTCATGGTTATCGGGGCCGGAAGAACCGGCATCGAGATCGCAGAGAAACTGGGACGAGAAGGTTACGAGGTGGTTGCTACAAAACGGACCGATCCCATCGGGAGCATGATGGAGATGATCACAAGAAACTTGGCCCTGAAACGGATCGGGAAAATGGGAAACGTCATTATTATGCCTCACACCACCGTCATGGCCTTTTTGGAGAAAAGCGTGGACATAGAACAGGACGGGGCCAGGATGTCGCTGGAACCCTTTCAGACCGTGATTCTCGCTTCAGGCATGGTCTCCGCGGTGGGGCCGGACGAGGAGATCCGCAACCTTGTATCCGGCATAGAGATCATAGGTGACGCTCGGGAGGTGCAAGACATTTTCAGCGCCATGAGGGCGGGATATGAATTGGCAACCAAATACTGAGGAAAGAGTCAAGGTTCGTTTGACGCGCGGGAGCAGATAAGCCTGGGGAAGGGAGGGGTCAGGCTTAGGAAGGAGTTTTTATCATGAATGAAATATCCTTTGCTAATATCGCTATTGTTTCCTGCGGCACTTTAAGCATGGAGCTGCACTATCTCAGAGAGGCCGGTTTTCTGAACACAAATCACCTGATGTTTACAGCTCCAGGTCTCCACGAGGATCCCCGGGAACTGGAACGGCGGCTCGTTCAGGGGATAAACCAGGTTAAGGAAAAAGCCGACAAAGTGCTGGTGGTTTACGGAGGTAAGTTCTGCTACGTGAACTCGCATGAACCAACACGCAGGATGAAGACAATCATTGATGAACAGGGGCCAAAGGTTCGCAGAATCCAGGCCAGTCATTGTGTGGACATGCTGGCAAGCGAGGAGGAGAGAGAAAAAATCGCTCAGGAAATGGCCGGCGGCGAAAAGGTGTGGTGACGCCGGGCTGGATCAAGTTCCGCAAATACGTGTTTAAGGACTGGGACAAAGGCCTAGCGAATGAGAATTTTCCGCGGCACACCGGCGGCGCCATTGTTCTTGACGGCATAGGGTATGTGGAACGTTACATGGAGGAGCATCCCGAGGAATTTCTCGAATATTCCGATTGGATGGGCATCCCGATCCAGCCATATTCGATTACTTTGGATCGGTTCAAATCTCTGCTGTTGGACCAGGCAAGAGCATGACACGGACGATAACCTTTGGGCCGGACAGAGAGCGATGCTCCAAAAGGCTCTTTTTGAAGAATATGCAGTGCGATATAAGGCTTGGTCTGTATGGAGGCCCATCGTCTCTTCTCCTTCGGAGGCATTGTTGGATATATGAATCACACCGGGTTTACGGACCTGACCTTCAATCAGACGATTTTCGGGACCTTGCCTGAGAGCGCTGAAGATGAACCTGCCAAGGCCGGTCACGGTGAGGGATTTTTCCTGGTGATACCTGGAAGGAAAAAATAGGTTGAAATGACGGGAGCATTAATATGAACAGGATAAATAATGCATGCGTATTGAGTGAAGAAACGGCGATTAACAAGCAACTGGAAAAACTTAAATCCAGGGTTACGCAACTTCACAATGACATCTCATGCCTTGAGCAATGCTCTCGTCTGAGCAGCCTGTTGCAAAGAATATACGAAATACGGGAGGGGATCAATCAACTGGAACAGAATCTGTTACAGTCCCATCTCAAATATTGCATCTCTCCTAGTCTGAAAGTTCCGGGGGAGGTCGTCCTTTCAGTCTCTAAGTCGAGTGGGAGACGTCACGGTGCAATCATGGCGATGGAGCACGAAGATAACCTGGATAAACATCTCCAAGGAGGAGTGGTCATTGACGCTTCTGTTAGTGCGCCGATCTTAGAGCATCTTTTATCCTGGAAGCTCACTTCACGATGGGGCTGTGATTATTAGGAATTCCCGAATTCGAAAAGCAAGCGTCTTTCTTCCCTTAGCGCCGCACGCCTCAGAACTTGAAGCACTCGGCTTGGGATCCAGGCATCGTGCGGCCCTTGGTCTGAGCCAGGTAGGCGACGCCTTGATCATCGTGGTATCTGAAGAGAAGGGTTGGATTTCAATGGCCCACCGAGGTCAATTATATCCGAACCTCGGCACATTTGCTTTGCTCGAAAAACTCGGAGACAGTGTGGAGGATGAAAGATAATTGTCGTGTTGATCGCCTGCACTTTGGCACAGGGACGGGAGAGGTCATTCTGAAAGACGCTTGTCTGAGGGGCGGTTCATTCGTTAACGCAGCGTATGTCTTTCCACACGGTATTCATATTCATTTTCAAGAAGAAAAATGATCAACTCGAGACTGATTCCGTCCAGGATGCCATTCCGCCATCCAAGGGACTCCAATGCCTCGTTGACCGAAACAAGGGTAAAATCTCCCCCCTCCTGGAGGATATTAAAGGCATCCCGGATAAACCTCGACACTTCAGGTAATGTCAAGCCGCGGGAGCAGAGTCTTTCAAACAAGACATTGCAAATACTGGTGACCATTTTTCTCCTCTGATTTCAAATTATTGATCTCAAAGGGGCAGACTTTCCTGCGGTGCAATCTGATCCCATTTTTCTCCTGTAAACAGCAGGTGGACAGATCGTCCCTTTAAATCAAGCAGGTTCCGCAAAAAGATGTCCCGGCCGAACGGATAGATTTTCTTAAGAGAATTAGTATGAATAAAGATCCTTTGAAAATTGCGTGAACCTTTCTTCACTGATCGGAACAGTTCGCACGCCGAAGAACCGTCAAAATCTCCAACAAGCTTCAAATGAAGATTATCACTGTTCTGATGTGTACTGATCCTGAAATTGGATGCCATTTCTCATCCTCCTTCCACAGCAGACATGCATTGTGCAAAAATTTTTTCAGTCAATATGGACTTCACAATAATCGTGAAGCAAAATCTACCCTGTTTTTGAATCACCATGATTTTCCAGACAATACGTGCGCCATGCGCAGACAAGTTCCGCACATTTCCCGCCAGCTCTGCCAAAACAATCCGGGTTACCCTCCCTACGCTGAATGCTCCTGATCAGCCGGTTGATATCGGGAGAAAAGCTCTCCTTTGCATCGGCGGCCGCTTTCCAATGTTTAGGTTCTTTTGCCATTGTTGTTTGTAATTGCAAGACCAATTCCCTTGACTATCGACCCGCTTTTCAGCGACATCCTCCACGAGAAGACACTGGCATTTTGCTTGAACAGGTCAACCCTCCATCGAGTTCTTATTATTGTAAGATCCAGGCCGTTTGTCTATGGGGGAAGGCCACATTTTGGCAGGAGAAAATCCCAGATGCAGCGGATCAATCCGGGGAGTAGCGGGCGGATGAGACTACGTCTTCCAGAGATCTACATCTATCAATCCCAACTTCGCGGCATACCGAACAAGCTCATGGCTGCCGTGAAGATCGAGTTTGTTCATGATATTGGCTCGATGATTTTCAACCGTCTTCCGGCTGATGAAGAGTTTTTCAGCAACTGCTTTTGTGTCGAATCCTTCGGCCAGGAGCCTCATCACCTCCTGCTCCCGAGGAGTAAGGGACCTGTAAGCATCGTCATGTATCTTTGCCTCTCTTGCCGGCCATTCCATCAGTTTTTTCACCACTTTTTGAGAAACAGAGCTGTCCAGGAAATAATCACCCCTCATTACATATTCCAGCGCGTGAAGGAGTCTCTCAGCAGTCGATTCCTTGATCACATATCCTGAAGCGCCGGCCTGGAATGCCTCGGCAATGTAATCGATCTTTGAATGCACACTGACAACCAGGACATGAGTCTTCTTGGAGAGGCGCCGTATTTCACCGATCAGCTCTATCCCGCTTTGATCAGGGAGGGATATGTCCAGCAGTGCAACATCGGGTCTAAATCTAGTCACCAGTTCAAGCGCATCACGTCCATTCCCTGCCTCGCCAACCACCTCAAAGCGGGAGGACCTTGCTAGAATAACCTTTAATCCCTCTCTGAAGAGAGGGTGATCATCAACAATCACTATCTGTTTCTCTTTACCCACTTTTTTCCCCTTTGTAAGGAACCTCTACAAATATTTTCGTGCCTTCCTTCAAGCGTGACTCAATTTTCCACTTTCCGTGAAGCCAGTTCACCCTCTCCTGCATACTCCGAATTCCCATCCGCTTTTCACTTAATGCAGTGTTCAAACGTGACTCCACGGGGAACCCTTTTCCGTTGTCCGCTATGCGAAGGATGATGTTGGGAAAAGACGCCACAAGCCGAATCGTCACGCGGCTGGCGCCCGCATGTTTTTCGATATTAATGAGGGTCTCCTGAATAAGACGATAGAGGTTGATCTCAGTATCAAAATCGAGCCTTATTTCATCCATTCCTGCTGAATGGAAATCCACTTCCACCCCGGTCTTCTGGGAAAATTCCTCGCAATACTGAAAAACAGACCGAATCAGTCCCAGTTGATCCATGATTGGGGGCCGCTGATCATATGCAAGGTCCCTCACGGAGGTAATAATCCTCTCAACAATGCGACAGAGGTCCGCGACCCTTTCCCTTATCTTGTCCGGGGCCGCTGGAAAATCATCCGGTATGGGCGCCAGGTGCATTTTCAGAATTGACAGGTCTTGAGCCACAACGTCGTGGAGATAGTGAGAGATCTTTTGCCTTTCGCTTTCCTGGCTCCTCATCAACATCTGAGTGAGTGCATGAACGCGTTCCTCTGCCTCTTTCTGATCGGTCATGTCTTCGAGTGAGCCTTCGTACCACAAAACCGTCCCTTTGGAATCTCGGACTGCCCGAGCATTCTCACGAAAATAGAGTTTCGTATTGTCCCGTCGCCTCCAGAATGATTCCATACCTCTTATTTCACCATCCCGCTCAATACGTTCACGAAACAGACGCCTTTCATATCCAGGATGGTAGCCGGAACTTTCAAGATTGACGGAAGCCAGCTCTTCAAAAGATGGATACCCGAGCATTCTCACCATGGCTGGATTGGCATCCAGTATCCTTCCATCGGGGGTTGTTCTATAAAAACCGATAGGTGTGTTCTCATAGATGCTGCTTATGAGTTCCTCTTTTGTGGAGAGCAATTGTTGGGTCTTCCGCAGTTTTGTAATATCCATGGCGGTCATGATGGTTCCCTTTTGAGGGCTTGCCGGATCGAGGAACTTCACCTGGAGATAGCAGTCAATCACCTTTCCCCCCTTCTTGACCCACCGGGTTTCCACCTGTCCCATTCCCATTCTCGCGGTCTGTTCATGTAACTCGCTGCGTACACGCTCATATTCATCGCTGTCAGGGTAAAGGATACGTGCGCTTTTGCCAAAGAGACTCCCTTCTTCATAGCCCAACATCCGGTACATGGCGGTATTGGCCCAATCCAGACGGCGGTCGCGTACCAGTCCTATTCCTACCGGTGACGCACTCAGGATGGTCTTCAAGGTGTCTTCACTCTCTCTCAGAACATCCTCTGTTTTCTTACGTTCTGTAATATCGTTGAGAAAATTCAGTGTGGCAGGTTTCCCTGCCCAATTGATCACTACCGCCTTATTTTCCACCCATCGAATTTCCCCGCTTCTATTAATTATTCTTAGCGGATATATCTCGGGTGTTTTTTCTCCCTTTGTCCTCATTTCGTAGTATTTCACCACCATTTCCACGTCATCCGGATGAACAAAATCCAAGAACGACCTGGACATAACCTCTTCCTCTGTCAAACCCATGGCACTTGCTGCGTATGGATTAGCAAACTTGAGCACGCCATCCTGTGCAACGACTATTCCTTGGATTGAATTCTCTACTACTGACCGGTATATTTTTTCCCATTCCCCGAGCCTGTTTTCCAGAGACCTTCTCTTCGCGATCTCAGACTGGAGCGCCTCCTTCAATCGAAAAAGATCAGTCCTTCCTTTCTTCTGACCCTGGATCTCGAGGGAAGATTCCATATTTTTCTTTCTGGGCCGACGTGTCTTCTGTTCATCCGCCACTTTTTGTCTTTTCACTCGTTCTTTTTCCAATGTTCACTCCAATTACATTCTCCTGTCATTTGCCGACAAACCCTGCGGTTATTTCACCAGAATGGAGACGAAGGAGCAAGGCAAAACATCTTCAGTGTAAGACCGCTTCCTCCGTTGCAGGGCTTCCCCGGGATAAAATCCCGCTTGGCAAGGATTTCCCCTAATAAAATGAACCCATTTCCCTATGGACTGATCAGCCTTTTCCGCATATTATTAAATCCAGTTCAGGTTCAATTGATGACTGCCCCTTTGCTACGCCAAAGCGGAATGTGCGATTCGTTGTGACCAGGCTGGATTACGGAGACTCTTCCAGTTGTGACGACACCCCTGACCTCTTGAGTTCATTTTTCGCTCCTCTTACATTCAACTCCTGTTTTCATCTTAGCGTGCTGCATGGAGTGCCTCATTAAGAGCCCGGGCCGCATGCCCCATCTTTTGAAACCAACTTATTTGACAAGGAGAAATGCCATGAAAAAACAAGTAATGAATTATGAAACCCTTTTAAAGGTTACTCGGACCGTTGCGACGTCAAAAGACCCCGAGGAGGTTGCTCGCCTTGTTGTGGAGAGCGTCAAAATGTCTTTGGATGCCAAGGGAACGGCTTTGCTGCTCTTCAACCGCAAATCCAATGAACTGGAAGTGGCCACATCTTTCGGACTCAGCGAGGGGTATCTCAACAAGGGCCCGCTCAGTTCGCTCCATTCTATCGCGAATTCTCTGCGAGAGGGGCCGGTCATGGTGTACGATGTCGCGGACGATCCCCGAATCCAGTATCCTGAAGAGGCGAAAAAGGAAAACATCTCCTCGATCCTTTCTGTTCCCATTATTGTACGGCAAACCCCTCTGGGGGTGCTAAGAGTCTACTCTGCGGAACCTTGGGAGGCCAGCCTGGAGGATGTGAACTTTGTGCAGGCCCTGGCCCTTATCGCAGGAATGGCTCTAGAAATGTCGCGAATCTACAAAGGGCTCAAGGATAGTATTGAGATACTCAAGTCAAAACGTGATCCCAAGACGCTGAAGACGAAAAGGTGGACTCCCCACGAAGGTGTTCCCAAGAGCGCCGGGAGAGTGGCCCCCATTTCCCAGGAGATAATATAGGGCCGGGCAGTTTGCCAGGACGCTGATTCAGTCGGCAAAGAAAGAGCTGTAAGATCCTACAGAGACCTGTAAAAATCCAAATCGATCTGGAAAACCAGGGCAGCACTTCAAGGTCTTGATCTGCCTCTCACAATAAGGGTTATCATCAAATACATGGACCCGGCTGCAGGAATTGCCTAGACAACATCTTTTGGAAATCCGGAAACCGATCCGTTCTACTCGCTATCTGTTCCTAATTCCCCTTCGGGAATCTCTTCGCCCGGCCGCCATGTAGAAAAGGAATTGCGGGGAATGAACTCGCCTTTCCGCACCTGCTTTTCAACCCACACAATACGGGCATTACAATCCCAGACCCGTCGTTTAAGACTATGTTGTCTCTCTTCGAGGGCCTTTTCAGCCTCCGCTCTCGTCCCATGAACGGAAAGGACCTCTTTTACTTTTTCATTGGGCTCATGCTCGTCATAGATAAGCGCGTACATAGTGCCTACCCCCCTTTCATCATGGTGAGTCTTCTCACCCCCTTGATTTGCCGGAAGTTCGCGCCCTGGCTCACACACCGCGGGGCAAGGTCCGGATCAATGACCCTTGTCCCCGATACCGCATTTACGCCGTGCTCGAACAGAAAGGAAGTAAGGGGGGCGGTGTCACCCAGCATCACCACATAAGCCTTGGGATCACTCAGCTCAAGCAGATGATCGAGGGTGTGGGTGGTCAGAGAGGGCCCCGTAATGGCCACCACATCCGCCTGCGGGATAAGCCCGGCTGCGTCGAAATCGAGAGCAGAAAACAAATCTTCCAATATTTTCATCTTTCCTCGGCAATCTGAATTTACCGTCGAATGGAGTCGACGGCGCCGAAAGATTTTCTGACGGCGCTTTTCTTTAGGATACTTCAAATATTGTGCCGCTCATCACGCGAATGCCCTCTTGATCGCGGGTGACAGATGTGAAATGTCATAACCACAAGAAATGTAGACTAAAAATAGAACTGAAAGGGTTGCATTTGCAGCCGTATCTCCGGGTATGAGTGGTGTGGGCACTGCACTCGCCGCTGTTAAAGTTGCGCTAATGCGACTTTACATCGCTGCGAAAATTGCATGGATGCAATCAATTTCTGCAATCTTCAAGCCCTCCCTTTGAATTAAGTAACTGTTAACTTTATATTTAATTCCTTCACCGTGTCCAGCCGCAACGATGGCACATACCTTGCTTTTCAGTCAGGGAGGAGGCTAATGAGCGATGGATGAGCAAGGTGGCGAGGGCAATGGCGAATGGAGATTCAGGATTTCCTGATCGCAGCCGTACAGAACATTGTCATCCTCATCAGGCAGTCCGAGAAGCGTCGAATGTCAGGCAATCGTGGCCTTCATGACTCTCTCCACGGGACATTGTGCGAAAATCCCATTTGAAATACTTTTTGCTCGATCAGCTTCCCGGGAATTTACCCTTCGGAGGCACTTCGGGCAACAGCCCGTTCAGGAATGACCCCGGCAAAAGGAACGGACGAGGAGATTGCAAGAGCAGTCTCCAGGATCGAAGTCATGAGTGATGCAAATAAGCTGCAGAATATTTTCAGCGCTGTTCACAGCGGCTACGAGCTGGCTTGCCAAGTGTGAAGCCGGGGAGGTTATAAATATGACGGCAAATTCAAGTTTTGTAAGATGAACGTTGACGAGGCTCAAGCCACCGCTCTGAACTGCGGTATTAGGAGCATACCCACGCTGATGTTTTTCCGTGACGGAAAAGGGGTGGACGAAATCGTGGGAGCAGTGCCGGAATCAATGATCGCTGAAAAAATAGAAACGCTTCTTTGAAAAAAGGATCCATTTGTGACAGACCCGTATTTCCTGGATGAGGCATCTTCGGACCGTTTTGAGGCGGTGATTCAGAGTATCAGTGACGGCGTGATGACGGTCGATTCTGACTGGCGAATTACCTGTTTCAACAAGGCAGCAGAGCGCATCTCCGGGGTACCGCGGG
>Ga0315535_1000597_pt1 | contig 25497 bp, 20 predicted proteins | sample SalMarSW160220MG_2_FD_203092 | JGI IMG/M metagenome (GOLD analysis project Ga0315535, IMG submission 203092) | Salt marsh sediment microbial communities from the Plum Island Ecosystem LTER, Massachusetts, United States - Salt Marsh Sediment SW1602-20 ... | reverse complement strand
CCCACCGAGCCATTTACAGTATAATCTTCATAGAGAGTTTTCCCTTCAAAATCAAGCTGTATATCCTCTCCCGGACTGGCCAGCAAGGTTATGAAATCTGATTTTGAAAAACCTATCTGGTAAAAATCGGGATATGAGGCTTTAACATGGAACCTGAAATGACCACTCCTGTTTATTTTTGCAGAGTCCAATAAAACGGCTGTATTTACATCTAGCCTGTTCAGATAAATATATTTTTCTTTTCTCCCTTTCACATTACCATCTACGGTAAAGCTGTCCTTGTCCCTGCAACCTGAAAAAATAATTACCAGCGCCAGTATAAATAATGTACGTTTCATTTATTATATATTTTGCAACAACGAATATTACGACAATTTTCTATTTATTGAAAATTTCAGCGAGTTTATTCTGCAACTGTTCTCCTCTCAGGTTTGATGCTATAATACGACCGTTTTTGTCGAGCAGGTAGTTACAGGGTATCGATTCTATCTTGTAAAGGGGAACTACCACTGAATTCCAGTATTTCAGATCACTAACCTGTATCCATTTTCCAAGCTGGTCTTCTTTTATACCATCCAGCCATGCTTCCCTTACCTTATCCAGTGAAACCTGGAAAATCTGGAAGCCTTTATTATGGTAAAGGCTGTAAGCTTTAACAAGATTGGGGTTTTCGCGACGGCATGGGCTGCACCATGACGCCCAGAAATCGAGAAGCACCACCGATCCTCTTGTTGAGGAGAGCTTAATGGTATCACCTTCAGGATTGGGCAGGCTAATCTCAGGAGCTTCGGCTCCAACCCCGGCTTCCTCGGTGGTTGGTTCTCCGTGCATTCCTGTTTTTAGCTGTTTTACCTGTTCATGAAGAGTGGCAACCGGATCATAATCGGGATATTTACTATACATCGATGAATCAACTTTTTCAAAGTAGCTGATATCCTTTTCCGGGTTAAGAACATATACACTTGGAGCAACCTGTTGATAAAGAGCAACAAGGCTGACAAGTGAACCGAGGTTTCTGTCGATATATTTCTTAGTGTACTCATTAATCTCTTCAAGATAACCCTGTGCCAGGTTGTCCAATGAATCCATAACAGCGGCCAGGTTGGGATTGTCTGAATTCTTCATGTATATGTCATTGAGAGCTCTCAACTTATTTATTGTCTTGCTCATTGTCCGGTTATATATTGCCATCTGTTCGGTTCCTTCAGAACCCTCTACTGAAACAGGAAAATTAAGGGAATCATGTTTGGCATCTAAAATAATTTTGTCTCCCGGGTCAACAAGCAAGGTCAGAAAATTGTTATCATTAAACTTAACGAGGTAGAATGCAGGGTTTTTAATTTCACCTTTGAAACTGAATTTCCCGTCAGCAGATACCTTAACTGAGTCAACAGTAGTAAGTTCGTTTGATTTTAATTGATCAAGAAAGATGTATTCTCCATTTACCGGGTTTGTTAGTGTGCCTGATATCAGGAATGTATTATTTTTGCATCCTGTAAGGATCATGATAGCAAACAAATAAAAAAGACTTTTCTTGTTCATCCGGTTTTATGTATTAGTTAATATCTATAATTATAGAAATGCAAAGTTATTCTTTTTTTAATGCGTCGAAAATTTTATGAAATTTTATTACTTTATAGCATGCCTTAATACTATTGTATGGTTGACAATTTATTTCTACCTTACTTAATCTTTTATACTAATAAACATCTAGATATATGAGTTATATAAAGTTTGAAAAGACACAGGTTGTCAACCTGGAATACTCCCTGTCAAGGGAGATTATCAGGACAAACAGGGCAGGATCGTATTCCTCATCTACCATTGTTGACTGTAATACAAGAAAGTATCATGGGCTGCTGGTATGTCCGGTCGATAAATTCGGAGACGAGCGTTTTGTGCTCCTGTCTTCGCTCGACATAACTGTTCTGAACAGCGAAAAGAAATTCAATGTTGGAATACGCAAGTATAAAGGAGATTATTTTAGTCCTAAAGGTCACAAGTATATAGAGGATTTTAATGCAGAGAGCATTCCTTCGCGGTTGTACAGGGTAGGAGGTGTTATGCTCAAGCAGGAAAGGCTACTGGTACACCATGAGGAGCAGTTTCTGCTTCGTTTTACCGTTGAGGAAGCAACTGAACGGATGAAACTGCAGATACGACCTTTCCTGGCATTCAGGAATATTCATCACCTCACTCATGCAAACCTTGCTGCCAACACAAAGGTTGACTTTATTGAGAACGGGATCAGATCTAAGATGTATGAAGGTTTTCCTTATCTTAATATGCAGTTTTCCAAAGATGTGGAATTTATTCATGTCCCTGACTGGTATCTGGGAGTTGAGTATATTGAAGAACAAAAAAGAGGATATGATTATTCGGAAGATCTTTTCACCCCGGGATTTTTTGAATTTGAGGCAAAAAAAGGTGATGTAATAGTATTCAGTGCTTCCACAAAAGAAGAGAAAACATCACAACTTAAACAGAAGTTTACCAAAACAGTAGCTGGTAAGATACCACGCGACAGTTACATGAATTGTCTAAGGAATGCCTCTCAGCAGTTTATTGAGAGACGTGGAGGCAAAACACTGATCATAGCCGGATATCCCTGGTTCGGAGCCTGGGGTCGTGATACATTCATATCGGTACCGGGCCTGGCACTGGCCAGGCATAACCTGAAGCTTTTCAGAGAAGTGATGAACACCCAGGTGGCGAAGATGAAGGACGGGCTGTTCCCAAATATGGGGGATGATGATAATCCTGCATTCAATTCCGTTGATGCACCTCTCTGGTTCATATGGGCCATACAACAGTATATGGAGCAGGGTGGAACGGATGGCTGGGAACTTTATGGGGAAGCTGCCATATCGGTTATTAATGCTTTTCGCAATGGAACAGCTTTTGACATACACACACGGGATAACGGGCTTGTTTATGCCATGGCAGAAGGCAAAGCTCTTACCTGGATGGATGCTGTTGTTAATGGGGTTCCGGTAACACAACGCGGTGGTTTTGCTGTAGAGATTAATGCCCTCTGGTACAATGCTGTCTGTTTTACCCTTGAGATAGCCAGGGCTGCAAAAAACAAAGTATTTGTTAAGGAATATGAGGGTATGCCGGAGCTGATAAGGAAATCTTTCCTTGAGCTTTTCTGGGATGAAAAGCTTGGTTACCTGGCTGATTATGTAAATGATGAAGAAGGACCTAATTTTTATGTCAGACCTAACATGGTAATTGCCGTGTCGTTACCTTATTCGATGCTCGACAAGGATCTGATGAAGAAAGTACTTGATGTCGCTGATAAGGAACTGGTGACAAACAGGGGATTGCGAACCCTTTCTCCAAGAAATAAACTTTATAAAGGTATCTATGAAGGTAACCAGGAGGAAAGGGATAATGCCTATCACCAGGGCACAGTATGGCCATGGCTGTACGGACCATTCTGTGAAGGATGGCTTAAGGTATACGGTAAACAGGGAGAACAGAAAGTGAGAAACCTTGTTTTTGGTCTGGAAGAAGTTATGGGGGAACACGGCGTAAGTACGCTTTCCGAGATCCATGACGGTAATCCTCCTCATTCTCCAAAAGGTGCTATCTCCCAGGCATGGAGTGTGGGTGAAGTGTTAAGAATAATAGAATTGCTTGAGAAAAATTATACCGGTTAACTTTATTTAAGAGGAATAATATGAGAGTGTTAATGTTCGGATGGGAATTCCCGCCACACATCTCGGGAGGATTGGGGACCGCGAGCTACGGTTTGACAAAAGGGATGGCTACCCTTGATGATCTTGATGTTATTTTCGTTGTTCCCAGGGCATGGGGTGACGAAGACCAGAGCATGGTCAGACTGATAGGAGCCAACAAGGTTCCTGTGGCGTCCAGGAAAGTCTTTTATAAGGGTTTCAGGAAACCTGTCGAGATGATTGAGGTTTCTTCCAGGATAGTACCGTATATTGATCCTAAGGACTTCTGGAAAGTTGTTTCTTCAGAAGAATCCGGACGTACACTTTTTGTCCAGACCAATAATAAGGGAATGGTTGATTTCTCCGGACATTATGATGTCAACCTGATGGAAGAGATTAACAAATATGCCATTGTAGCTTCAGTTATTGCTGAGGAGAATGATTTTGATATTATACACGCGCACGACTGGTTAGCATATCCTGCGGGTATAGCAGCTATGGCTGTTTCAGGTAAACCTCTTATCATACATGTGCATGCGACCGATTTCGACCGGAGTGGAGGAAGTGTTAACCCCGATGTATATCATATTGAAAAGAATGGGATGGATGCTGCTTCCAAAATCATAACGGTAAGTAATCTTACCAGGGATATAGTGATAAACAGGTATAATATCGATCCTGATAAGGTTGAGACAGTTTATAATGCAGTTGAACCGGTGAATATATGTCGCGATTCAAAATTTACAAAGGGTTTTAATGAAAAGATCGTAACCTTCCTTGGCAGGATAACACTTCAGAAAGGCCCGGAATATTTCATTGAAGCAGCTAATAAGGTGCTCAAAAAAATGAATAATGTAAGATTTGTAATGGCCGGATCGGGAGATATGATGGAAAGGATGATGCGACGGGCTGCTGCTTTACGGATTACCGACAGGTTCCACTTTACCGGATTCCTCAAGGGTCCGGATGTGTTTAAGATGCTTGAACTTAGTGATGTATATATAATGCCTTCAGTATCGGAGCCTTTCGGTATCTCACCACTGGAGGCAATGCAGTCAAATGTCCCTGTAATCATAAGTAAGCAATCTGGTGTGTCGGAGATACTGACTCATGCGGTAAAAACGGATTTCTGGGATATAGATGCCATGGCCGATGCTATATTTGGAATACTTAATTATCCTGCTCTTTCTGGCATGTTTATTAAAAATGGCAAGGAAGAGGTAATAAGGCTGAAATGGGATAATTCAGCAAGACATGTACGAGATATTTATTACAGAGTTATTGAGAACTATAAGAATTAAAATATGAGCGCATCAAACAAGAAAGCTATTTGCTTCTATTTACAGGTTCACCAGCCTTTCAGGCTAAAAAGGTACAGGTTCTTTGACCTGGGGCACGACCATTATTATTATGATGATTATACCAATGAATCAATAATGAGAAAGGTGGCAGATAAGTGTTACTTGCCTGCCAATAAGGTGATTATGGATCTAATAAATAAGCACCATGGTAAGTTCAAAGTGGCATTCTCCATTTCAGGACTGGCCATTAACCAGTTCAGGCTATATGCACCTGAGGTTCTTGAATCATTCAGGCAACTGGCTGAAACAGGTATGGTGGAGTTCCTGGCTGAGACCAACGCTCACTCTCTTGCCTCAATAAAAAGCCGTACTGAGTTTGAAGCACAGGTAAACCGCCATCGTGCTATGCTGAGGGAATTTCTTGGCGTTGAGGCAAGTTCGTTCAGGAATACCGAGCTGATATATTCTGATGAAATTGGTTCATGGGTTGCCGATATGGGCTTCAAGGCGATGCTGACCGAGGGAGCAAAGCACGTTCTGGGTTGGAAAAGTCCTAATTACCTGTACTGTAACTCTATCAATCCGAGACTTAAGGTATTGCTAAGGAATTTTACCCTGAGTGATGATATAGCTTTCCGTTTCTCAAATCGCGACTGGAATTCGTGGCCTCTTACCGCAGAGAAATATGCTTCCTGGGTAAGTAAACTTGGATCCCGCAGGGACCTGGTCAATATATTCATGGATTATGAGACTTTCGGGGAACACAACTGGAAGGAATCAGGGATCTTTGATTTTCTGGCTCATTTACCGGCTGCCATCATGAGAAAGACACCATTTAAATTCATGACACCATCTGAGATTGCCGATGTACTTCAGCCTGTGTCGGCAATAAGTATTCCGACTCCGATTTCATGGGCCGACGAGGAAAGGGATTTAACGGCCTGGCACGGTAATGAACTGCAGGTGGCTGCCCTTGATAAACTCTACAGCCTTGCAGACAGGGTGAGCAGGTGCAATGATGTTCATATCAGGAAGGACTGGGATTACCTGCAGGCCAGTGATCATTTTTATTATATGGCAACAAAGTTCTTTTCTGATGGAGCTGTTCATGCTTATTTTAATCCCTATGATACACCTTATGATGCGTTCATGAACTATATGAATGTCCTTGGTGATTTTGAACTAAGGGTTAAACAGTATTTTCCGGACTCAGAAGAGCAGCAAAAGATATTTAAGCTAAGTGAGGAAATCAATCAGCAAAACAGTTTGATAGAAAAGCAGACAAAAGAGATTGAAAAGCTCTCCAGGAAAATTGTCAGGCTAAGTCCTGCAAAGCCTTTAAAGACTAAAAAAGCTACTGCTGCAGGAACAACAGCGACAAAAACAATAAAAGAGCAAAAAGTGTCGTTAAAGACACCGCAAAAAGGAACATCCGCGAACAAGACCATTAAGAGTTCACGGACAAAAAAGTAGCTCAATAAGAACAGTTTGATAATCAGATCTTTCTGTGTATCAGAAGGCCTGATTAATTATTTATCTTTTAGTATTGAAAATCAAATAGAGGGACACAATGAAGGTTGATTTTATTTTTGAGACCAGTTGGGAAGTATGCAACAAGGTAGGAGGTATTCATACGGTCATCTCAACCAAGGCACTTAATGTGATTAACGAGGTAGGAGAGAATAACTATATTCTTATAGGCCCCGATGTATGGAGAGAAGATGTTGTAAACCCTGAATTCATCCCTGATGATTCCCTGTTTATTGACTGGAAGTCAATTGCAGCTTCGGAAGGGCTCAGGGTTAAGACGGGAAAGTGGAACATTGCAGGAAAACCTAATGTGATCCTCATCGACTTCACACATTATTTCGGGCAACAGAACGAGATACTTGCCGATTTCTGGGAGACATATAAGCTGGATAGCTTAACCGGACAATGGGACTATATAGAGCCGGCCCTTTTCGGATACGCTGTTGGTAAGACAATTGAGAGCTTTTCCTCTTTCTATCATGACGGACATAATGTAATTGCCCAGTTTCATGAGTGGATGACAGGCACAGGCATCCTGTACCTTAAGAAGAATGCACCATGGATAGCAACATCCTTTACTACCCATGCCACTGTTCTCGGAAGATGCATAGCGGGTAATAACAAGCCCCTGTACGGAAATATGAAAGAATATATACCGGCACAGGTAGCCCGCGAGTATAATATACTGGCCAAACAGTCACTTGAAAAGATCACAGCTGCAGAGGCCGATGTCTTTACCACTGTCAGTGAGATAACTTCAAGGGAATGCAGCCATTTCCTGGGAAAAGATGTGGATGTGATAACACCAAACGGCTTTGAGGATTCATTTGTTCCGACCAGGGAGGTATTTGATGAGAGCAGACAGTTGGCCCGGGAAAAGCTCATTAATGTGGCAGAGGCTGTTCTTGGTTATTCACTGGCTAAAGATACTATCCTCATAGCAAACAGCGGCAGGTATGAATTCCGGAACAAGGGAGTGGATATTCTTATCGATTCCCTGGGCGAGCTGAATATGAATGAAAATGCTCAAAAGGATTGTGTCGCCTTTTTCCTTATCCCGGCCTATCATAAGGGGCCCCGTCAGGATATAATGGAAATACTGGTAAACGGAGCACAGGCCAACAATGGTGATAAATATCTTACACACAGCCTTCATTATCCGGGAACCGATCCGGTGCTTCAAAGAATTTTTGCCAACAATATAACAAATGAACAGTCATCAAGGGTTAAAGCAATTTTTGTTCCATCATACCTTAATGGCAACGATGGTATTTTCAACATACCTTATTTTGAACTTCTGATAGGTTTTGATCTGACTGTATTTCCTTCCTATTATGAGCCCTGGGGATATACCCCTCTGGAGAGCCTGATGTTCTCTATTCCAACTGTAACAACTTCATTATCAGGATTTGGTCTCTGGGTAAAACATTATTTCAAAAATCCCGGCAATGGTATATCAGTAATCGAAAGGACAGATGATAATGAGAAGGAGGTCATAGATGGTATCAGGAAATTTATTACCATGTTCACTGGCCTGGGTGCAGCTGAGGTTGATGATGCACGTAAGAAGGCACATGAGATTTCGAGGATAGCTCTCTGGGACAACCTGTCTAAATATTATTTCGAAGCTTATGCACAGGCTCTTGAGAACAGCATAGAGAGAAGGAAAGAGCCAAGGGATTTTGCCAAGTTCGTTGAAGCTCCGGGACTTGTAATCCGGAAACCTCATCAGGTGCCAGTATGGAAGGATATCTATGTGCAGAGTGATGTCCCTGAGCGTCTTGCAGCTCTGAAAGACCTTGCGAATAACCTGTGGTGGTCATGGAATACAGAGGCAGAACTACTCTTTAAAAGAATGGATCCTTCCCTGTGGGAAAATGTGAAACATAATCCCAAACTTCTTCTTGAAAAGATAGATTACAAGAGGCTACTCGTTCTTGAGGACGATGATGATTTTGTATCCGACCTCCAGGATATCAGTGATTTATTCATGAAGTACATGAATCGTAAGATGGACAGCTCAAAGCCTTCCATAGCTTATTTCAGCATGGAATTCGGTATACACCCCTGCCTGAAGATATACTCGGGAGGATTGGGCATTCTTGCCGGTGATTACCTTAAGGAGGCAAGCGACTCAAACCTGAATATTACAGGTATCGGACTTTTGTACAGGTATGGTTATTTCAAACAAAAGCTTGGCCCCAGGGGTGAGCAGCTGGCTATTTATGATGCCGAGGAATTTTCACGTCTGCCAATAAGCCCGGTAAAGGATTCGGCTGACAACCAGCTGATCGTTAGTCTGGTGTGGCCGGGACGCACTGTTAAGATAAGGGTCTGGGAAGCTATGGTTGGAAAAGTTAGGCTTTTACTTCTTGATACAGATTTTGATGATAATATCCCTGAGGATCGCCCCGTAACTCATTACCTGTATGGTGGTGATCATGAGAACAGGCTCAGGCAGGAACTCATTCTTGGCATCGGTGGTATCAGGACCCTGGAAGCAATGGGCATGAGTCCCGACTTATTTCACAGTAATGAAGGTCATTCAGCCTTTATCAGTCTTGAAAGATTAAGAAAACTCATTAACGATTATCATCTGACATTTAACCAGGCCCTGGAAGTGATAAGATCATCGACACTATTTACAACTCACACTCCTGTACCTGCTGGTCATGATGCTTTTGAGGAGGACCTGCTGCGTAAATATATCTCGCATTATACAGGACGTCTGACAATATCATGGGAAAGCCTGATGGCACTCGGCCAATGTGAGAGTGACTCTGATAAGAAATTCAATATGAGTTTTCTGGCAGCCCGGATGTCGCAGGAGATAAATGGTGTCAGTAAACTGCATGGAGAGGTAAGCCAGAGCATGTTCAACAAGCTATGGCCTGGTTATCTCAGGGAGGAACTTTTTATCGGGTATGTTACAAATGGAGTACATCATCCTACGTGGACAGCATCTGAATGGAACGACATATATGAAGAACTGACAGGAAAGAAAGATTTTGATCAGACCGACAGAACGTTGTGGGAAAAAATATATACACTTGACGATAAAAGAATATATGAAATAAAGAAGGATCTTAAAAAGAATCTTTTTACCCATATCAGGCACAGGCTACAGTCGGATATGATGGATAAGCACGTAAGTCCGCATACACTTCTCAGCGTTAGCAGTCATCTGGATGAAAAGGCTCTGACAATAGGGTTTGCAAGGCGTTTTGCAACATATAAAAGAGCTGCTCTTCTTTTTACTGATCTCAACAGGCTGGAACAAATTGTCAATAATCCTGATAAGCCTGTGCAGTTCATCTTTGCAGGCAAGGCACACCCTAACGACGGAGGGGGCAAAGACCTGATAAAGAGAATATTTGAAGTGTCGCAGATGCCTCAGTTCACAGGAAAGGTGTTGTTCCTTGAAAACTATGACATTGAGATGGCCAAATACCTGGTTAGGGGGGTAGATATCTGGATGAATACCCCGACAAGGCCGCTCGAAGCTTCCGGTACAAGTGGAGAAAAGGCAGTTATGAATGGCACACTTCATTTCAGTGTCCTTGACGGATGGTGGGTTGAAGGATATCGTGCCTTTGCCGGATGGGCCCTTCCAAAGAAGAGGACCTTTGAGAACCAGGATCTCCAGAACGAGATTGATGCGGAGACAATTTATAATATGCTGGAATATGAAATCATCCCGGCATATTATTCCTTTAATGATAAAGGCGTACCGGTGGAATGGATAAGCCATATGAAAAACACTATGGTGAAAATTGCACCGGAATTTACGACGAAAAGGATGATAGACGACTATTTCGACAAATATTATAGCAAGCTGTCAGAACGGAATAAGCTACTTATCGCCAATAATTTCGAAAAAGCAAAGGAGATGGCTGAATGGAAACAGAGGATGAGAGAAGGATGGGATAATATATCGGTAGTTAATTACAGCCTTGAACGTTCGAGCGATAATGTTTACAAATCGGGCCACGATTACCAGGCCGAGATTGCGCTTGATGTAAAAGATATACCAACGGAGAATGTAGGGGTTGAATTCATTATCACCCGTTTGGGAAAATATGGGAATCATGAGTTTGTAGCAAGTGAGGAGTTCGAGCTCATAAGCTGTAAGGCAGGGAAATGTCTTTACAGGGCGAGTCTTGTACCGGAAAAGGCAGGTTCGTTTTTCTATGGCATCAGAATATATCCAAAGCATAAGGATCTACCCCATAAGCAGGATTTCTACCTGCTGAGGTGGATAGACTAGATATCGGTTGCCCGGGGAACAGGTTCATTCTTCAACACAAGTGCGGTTCGTGCCGGCAGGTAAAGATAGAGATAAAGGGGAGCGCTGACAATGTTCTTTTCTGCCTTGCGGATGGAAAGGTATACCCTGGTCCTGTCAATTCTGTTGAATCCTCCGTAACTCCCATCATCTGTGTCAAGAATGATCCTGAATCTTCCGGGAACAGGAATGCCGTAATCGGTATATGATGTTGAATGATGAAAATTGAAAACGAAGAGGAGATCCCCCCTCATATATGCAATTACCTTGTCCGGACTATTGTCATAGATCCTGTCGATATAAAGTGTATCAAGAAAGCTGAACTTTCTTTGAAGATTTATCATATCCCTGTCGAAGTTTGCCAGGTAATGATACTTTAGGTCTGTATTATCCACCAGCTGCCACTGTCTCCTGGCATATTTGTAACTCCAGTTATTTCCTTCCCGTGGGAAGTCTATCCATTCGGGGTGTCCGAATTCATTTCCCATAAAGTTAAGGTATCCTCCGGCGGATGAACTGAAGGTTATCAGTCTTATCATTTTATGCAGCGCTATGCCTCTGTCGATTACCAGGCTATGGGATGATTTCGACATTCCTGTATACATTTCAGCATCTATCATTCTGAAAATAAGTGTCTTGTCACCCACAAGAGCCTGGTCGTGAGATTCACAGTAAGAGATGATCCTTTCTTCCGGACGATGCTGAGTCAATTCGTACATCAGGCTGACGGTATCCCAGTGTTCATCCATTGTCTCCTTTATAAGCTTTATCCAGAAATCAGGAACACCCATGGATAACCTGTAATCGAATCCGTATCCTTTTTTCCCGGTGGGGGCAGCCAGTCCCGGCATACCGCTCATCTCCTCAGCTACCGTGACAGCATCGGGCCTGAAGCTATGGATCATCTTATTGGCCAGGAAAAGATAAATAAGAGCGTCTTCATCCTCATTCCCATCGAAGTAATCATTGTAAGCTGTGAAATTTTTTCCCAGTCCGTGATCATAATATATCATACTGGTAATTCCATCGAACCTGAAACCGTCAAACCTGTACTCTTCCAGCCAGTAACGGCAGTTGGACAACAGGAAATGAATGACATTGTCTTTACCGTAGTCAAAACAAAGTGAGTCCCATGCAACATGGTACCTTCTGTCGCCGGTGTGAAAGTACTGCCCTGGTGAACCGTCGAACAATCCCAGTCCTTCATTTACATTCCTCACCGAATGCGAATGAACAAGGTCCATTATCACCCGTATTCCTGCCTGGTGGGCAGCATCTATAAGTGCCTTAAGATCTTCAGGGGATCCGAATCGTGAAGACGCGGCAAAAAAGCTTGAAACATGATATCCGAACGATCCGTAGAAAGGATGTTCCTGTACAGCCATCAGCTGTATGGTATTATATCCTGCTTTTGTTATCCTTGGAAGGACATAATCCTTAAACTCAAGATAAGTACCTGTCTTCTCTTCAGGGGTTGACATGCCGACATGTGCTTCATAGATAAGGGGAGCTCCTGCCGATGGTTTAAAGTCATTTATCTCCCACCTGTGTCCGGATTTTGGCTTCCAGACCTGTGCATTGAAGATCTTGGTCCTGTCATCCTGTACCACTCTTGTTGCATAGGATGGTATCCTTTCCCCTTTCCCTCCACTCCAATGCACTGACAGCTTAAAAAGATCTTCATGCTTCAGCGAGTTTTCAGGAAGAATGATTTCCCAGTCGCCATAGGTATTTATCCTTTCCATCGAGTATTCCTTAATCTCTTTCCAGTCGTTAAATGTCCCTGTAAGGAATATTTGAGTTGCATTGGGAGCCCATTCCCTGAATATCCATTTACTGTTTTCAAAATGAAGGCCATAATATTTATGTCCCATCGCGAAATCTGCCAGGGAACCATTTCCCACGAGTTTATTCTCTTTGTCCAGGCATTTTCTGATCCGTCCGTCAATAATCCCCGTGAAAGGCTTGAGCCACGGGTCAGCTTCATAAAAATCCTCAGCTTGCATTGTTTTCCGAATTAATCTTAACATAAAAATACAAAAACTAAATCAGAATACATTCTCCTTTCTACAGGCTTTGCTATTTTTGCATCCATAATCTTTAGGTATGGTTATTCACAGGGGCTATAAGAATCTTAACCTGTTGAACCCGGTCGTAACGATGGGTATTTTTGACGGAGTTCACCGCGGACACAGAAGCCTACTTGATATTCTTGTCAGGAGGGCAAAAGAGTTGAAGGGTGAGAGTGTCGTGATCTCCTTTTCTCCTCATCCCCGTCTTGTGCTGGAGCAGGATCACCTCAACCTGTCATTCCTGAGCACTATAGATGAGAAAATATCGCTCCTGGAAAGATCGGGGATTGATCACCTTGTCATTATTGAGTTTGACCGTGATCTCAGCAGGAAGGGAGCATGTGATTTTATCAGGGATATCCTGGTGGGCAGGATTGGCATGAAGCATCTGATACTGGGGTATGATCACCGTTTCGGACATAAAGGTGAAGGCGATTACAATACAGTAAAGGAATGTGCTGCCACTATGGATTTTGCCGTTGAGCAGGTACAGGAACTTCAGACCAGTGAGGGTGCAATAAGCTCATCCTCAATAAGAGAGGAGTTGCTCAATGGAAATATCGAAAAGGCGAATGGATGGCTCGGATACTATTACAGGCTGGAAGGTCTGGTGGTTGAAGGTAGCAGGATAGGACGATCGATAGGCTTCCCGACGGCTAATATTAAAGCAGTTGACAAATATAAACTCATTCCGGGCAACGGCGTTTATGCTGTCGAGGTTGAGACAGGCGGTGTAACTTATCCTGGCATGCTGAGTATCGGGTTTAATCCGACAGTTAAGATAGAGGGATCGAAAAGATCGGTGGAGGTTCATATCCTTAATTTCAACAGGGATATATATGGTCAGAAAATAACTGTTGTTTTCAGAAAAAGGCTGAGGTCGGAGAAAAAATTTAAGAGTCTCCGACAACTGGCTGATCAGATGGAGGTTGACAAAGAGAATACATTGAAATTATTATCCTGAATAAGCAATAGTTTTCTTATCTTTGCACTCTCAAAAATAATCACAATATGGACGTTAAAACAGATATAATGCAGTACAAGGTAAAGGATATTAGCCTGGCCGACTTTGGCAGGAAAGAAATTGAGATAGCAGAAAAAGAGATGCCGGGATTACTGGCTATCAGGAAAAAATATGCTTCTGAACAGCCTCTCAAAGGAGCTCGAATAACCGGTTCATTGCATATGACAATCCAGACGGCGGTCCTGATAGAGACCCTGGCAGAACTGGGAGCCGATGTTCGCTGGGCCAGCTGTAATATTTTTTCAACGCAGGATCATGCTGCTGCTGCAATTGCTGCAAGAGGTATTCCCGTTTTTGCCTGGAAGGGTGAGACACTTGAGGATTACTGGTGGTGCACCGCACAGGCTCTCTCATTTCCGGGGGGCAAGGGTCCGAACCTTATAGTCGATGATGGGGGTGACGCATCACTGCTGGTACATTTGGGTTATAAAGCGGAGAATACACCAGGGATGCTTGACAGGAAACCGGGCAGCAGGGAAGAGTCAGTTATTTTTGCGACCCTGAGGAGATTACTTGAAGAAGAACCGGGTAAATGGCACAATGTTGTAAAAGACCTTAAAGGGATCTCTGAAGAGACAACTACCGGGGTACACCGCCTGTACCAGATGATGGAGAACGGTGAGTTGCTTGTGCCGGCTATCAATGTGAATGACTCCGTTACAAAATCAAAATTCGATAATCTGTATGGTTGCAGGGAATCACTCGCCGATGGCATTAAAAGAGCAACTGATGTGATGATAGCCGGTAAGGTGGTCGTTGTATGCGGGTATGGTGATGTTGGTAAGGGATGCGCCCGTTCTATGAGATCTTACGGAGCAAGGGTCATAGTTACTGAGATAGATCCTATATGTGCCCTTCAGGCCTCCATGGAAGGTTTTGAGGTTAAAACAGTAGAAGATACTCTCAATGAAGGTAATATATATGTAACTGCCACAGGTAACCGGGATATAATCACTGTTGACCATATGCAAAAGATGAAGGACCAGGCTATCGTATGTAATATAGGGCATTTTGACAACGAGATACAGGTCGACAAGCTTAATGAATCTCAGGGTGTTGATAAGATCAATATTAAGCCGCAGGTGGATAAATACGTATTTCCCGACGGTCATGCTATTTTTATGCTTGCCGAGGGAAGGCTCGTCAATCTTGGTTGTGCTACGGGACATCCTTCATTTGTGATGAGCAATTCTTTCAGCAACCAGACCCTGGCACAGTTGGATCTCTGGAAAAACAATTATGAGACAGGAGTTTACAGGTTGCCAAAATATCTCGACGAGGAAGTGGCACGGCTGCACCTCGATCAGCTGGGAGTAAAACTCACAAGGCTTTCAGGTGAACAGGCAGATTATATTGGAGTGCCCGTTGAAGGGCCGTTCAAACCGGAGCATTACAGGTATTAGAAGGTTTCTGAAACTTGCCAGCCTTTATCAGCGGTTATTCCAGACCCTGACAAACCTGCCGTCAAAATAGGTCCGATAGTTTTTGAGCGGGTATTTCCCGGGCCCGGATGCAGGGGTACCGCCTGCCGTGAGGGCATATTTGGTACCACATTCAGGGCATACTGCAAACATTGATGATGACGGATCGATATTTACAGGAATGCTGAGACCGTTAACCACGTAATCGTGCGGGCAGGTCCTGTCATAAGCATAGTATTCATCGACCCAGGCACAGATAATAATACCGTTATTGTCGAAACCTGCTGCACTGAGCCCCCAGTTATTGGTCCTGGCATCCACAGCAACCGATCCTCCGAGTGTGTTGAGAATCACAAACTCAGGATCACTCAGGTCTAGAGTGAAGTCAACCCAGGTATTTGGGATGACATCATTCACACTCTTTTTACATGCACCGGTAAGAATGAGAAATACCACAGCTATAAAAAAAAGGGCTATATTTGGCCTTGAAGTCAAATGGATGATTTTTGTCAAAATTAATATTACCGGTGGTATTTTAACGTTTACGGTAAATAATTATTGTTATTTATAAAAATGGATAAATTATACCTGAAGAGATTTATATTATTATTTATTCTTGTATTGCTTGCAGCAGGACCATCAGAAGCTCAGCTCTTTAAGAAAAACTCCCTGAAACATGCCGAACGTGGACTGTTCAGTAAATCCCGTTCTTCTTTCAGGCAGCCTAAGGTGAAAGAACCACGTGCTGTTACAAAGGCCAAAAGAAAGCAGGAGGCACATCAGAAACAGCTCAAGAAAGAGTATAAGAAATCGGTTAAGGAAACAAGAAAGCACGCTTATGAGATACAGACACCTGACGTAAAAGCCAGGATGGACCAGAATAAAAAAGATTTAAAAGCTCGCGATAAGGCAAAAAGAAAAAATAAGAGATCAAAAAACCGGAAAGCCGGGAGGAAATATAAATAAATGATGAAAATCTAAATCTTTGTTTTATAAATAATTGTGCGACACCAGTTTTGAGTTACAATTATTTGTAAATAATCAAATTAATTATTACATTTGCTCATGAAGAGTTCCGGAATCCCCGGGATTCTTCTTATTTTTTAATATTACAGAAAAATGTCTGAGGTTATATATGTGACAGAGGATGGTCTCCAAAACCTGAAAGAGGAGCTCAACCAGTTGAGAAATATTGAGAGACCTGCGATATCAAAGCAAATCGCTGAGGCCCGGGATAAAGGCGATCTTTCTGAGAATGCAGAGTATGCTGCTGCCAAAGAAGCGCAGGGTATGCTTGAAATGAAGATTTCAAAGCTTGAAGATACTATTGCCCGTTCAAGAATAATTGATGAATCAAAGATAGATACAACATCTGTCCAGATTCTCAACAGGGTTAAGATCATGAATAAACTGAACAGTACAGTGATGGAATATCAGCTGGTCCCTGAAAGCGAAGCAAACTTTAAGCAGGGTAAGATAGCGGTGAATTCACCAATAGCACAGGGTCTTATCGGGAGAAAGGTGGGAGATATAGTTGAGATAAAGGTCCCCTCTGGTATCATACCTTTTGAGATAATTGCTATTTCATTATAATAACTCTTATTTTACTGATCATGGCAACTCTTTTCACAAAAATCATCAAAGGAGAGATACCCTGTTACAAGATTGCAGAGGATGAGAATTATTTCGCTTTTCTGGACATTAACCCTCTCAGGGAGGGACATACTCTTGTGGTTCCTAAGGAAGAGACTGACTATATTTTCGACCTGACGGATGAAAAACTCTCGGGCATGATTCTTTTCTCCAAAAGGGTGGCTGCTGCAATCAAAAGCGTCATTCCATGTAACCGTATCGGATTGGCTGTAGTAGGACTTGAGGTACCCCATGCTCATATTCACCTTTTGCCTATGGATTCTATGGAAGATATTAATTTCAGTAATCCGAAACTAAAGCTGACACCTGAAGAGTTTAAGAAGATATCTGACAGCATCAGCAGTAAGGTAGTTCTTTAGTCTTCTGCCTTTACAGGGCACAACTTACCTTTTTCTCATAATTTCATATCTTTACGGCAGCAATTCATATCGCTGCATGAATTACCTTTATGACCTGTGGGATGATTTTATCAGCCTCCTCTTTCCTCGTATTTGCTATGGGTGTGGTAACCAGCTGATGCGAAATGAAAGCCTGATATGCACGGAGTGTTATGTACTAATACCCCGTACCGGTTATCATAATATCGAAGGGAATCCTGTGGAGCAGCTTTTCTGGGGGAGATGCTATCTGGAACGGGCTGCAGCATTTTCCTTTTACACCAGGGGCAGCAGGATCAGAAGTCTTATCCATAATCTTAAATACAGGGGAATAAGGGAGATTGGGAATGAACTGGGAAGGATATACGGCCTATCGCTGAAATCAGCCGGTTTTACCGATGGCATCGACATGATTATACCCGTTCCTCTTCATGCCAGGAAAATGCGTGTAAGAGGATTCAACCAGAGTGAGCTGATTTCTGCCGGCATATCTGAGGTAACAGGATTACCGGTTGATACAGTATCACTTACAAGGGTAGTCCATTCATCAACACAGACACGCCGGTCGAGATACGACAGGTGGACCAATGTGGAGGGTATTTTCATGGTTATGAATGCCAGCACTCTTATCAACAATCATATCTTACTTGTGGATGATGTAATAACAACAGGATCGACAATAGAATCATGCGCCTGTGAATTACTTAAGCTTCCGGGTGTGAAAATCAGTGTTGCCGCCCTGGCCGTTGCTACTCTTTAGCAAGATTGTTATTTCTTTGTTTTCACCCTGCCCGGATTTTTATTCATAAAATCCTTCCAGCTGTTGTATTTTGACTCAGCGACAGGATTACCGGTCTGGTAGAAATGACAGAGAGCTGCGGCCAGTCCGTCTGTTGCATCCAGCTTGAAATCGTCCAGGCTGAATTTAAGTATGTTCATCAGCATGCCTGCAACCTGTTCCTTGGAAGCGGCTCCCTGGCCTGTTATTGACATTTTTATCTTTCTGGGTGCATATTCAAAGACAGGAAGAGATCTTGAAAGAGCCGCTGCTATAGCAGCTCCCTGGGCTCTCCCCAGCTTAAGCATCGATTGTACGTTCTTCCCGTAGAAAGGAGCTTCGACAGCCAGCTCATCCGGGTGATATTCATCGATGATACCACTGGTCCTGTCGAAGATATACTTGAGTTTCAGGAAATGGTCCCGGTATTTCTTAAGATCAATAGCACCTATGGCAATCAGTTCAGGTACGTCACCTGTCACCTTTATGACACCATAACCCGTTATGTTGGTGCCCGGGTCTATGCCCAGTATTATCCTTTCTGTTGTTTTTGACTTCAAATGGTTCTATTCTTTATTTCTCTTTAACAAAAGCATTATTCATCCATTTAGGCTTCTCGGAAAATTGTGGATAACGTTTAAACAGGCGATAGCTTTTGGCAGATACGGATCCGTTTTCAAGATAATAAATAGCATCCTGCAGGCAGAGCTCATGCCTGTCACTGAAGTCATGGGTAATATCATCCATCTCCTCTTTATCCGGAACGAAACCGGCAAAATAATCACCTTCATTCTGTGAGTTGACAATCTTAAAGGTAACCGGCCACATCCAGTATTTATCACCAACTGACCATCCATTCATACCGGTAGGTTTACCTTGTGTTGTATCACCTATTGTCACAACATTCACGAATGGTTTAAGACCGTTTATCACTGCTTCGCTGGCTGATGCTGTTTCCCTGGATGTTATTACCACGATTCTTGAAAGGCCAAGTCCATTGGTAAGTGCAAAATATGGATAGGAAGTGTTCTTGTCAGTATGTTTTTCGTTATAGAAGAGTTTTGCAAAGACAGATCCCTGATGAGAACTTCCTGCTATGTAGCTTGCCAGTCCCTGTGCAATTTCCAGATATCCTCCGGGGTTGTATCTCAGATCGAGGATTAGATCAGTTACTCCGCTGTTTTTTAGATAACTAAATGCATCATTTAGTTCCTGAACTGAAGGCTTAATAAAGGAATCAAATACGAGATGGCCTGTTATACCAGATGTAAGATGAAGTGTATCACAGAGTATAACTGTATGTATAACAAAGGTCGATTTGGTAGCAGATATAGTCGTATCTGTACCGTCGGGCTTTGTGAATTCGAAGATATTTGTCACTCCTGCCTCACCAGGCCCAATAAGGTTTGAATATGCGGTATAATCTCCAGCAAGGAGTATAGGTGCCAGGTCGGTACCATTCAGCTTTTTGATGATCCAGCCTCTCCTTACACCGTAGGCATACAATGGTGAGTTATCATAAATCATTGCTATGCGCGCATTACCTGCGTCATCAAGTCCCACCCTGAAACCATGCCCGACAAAAGAACCCTGCATCTCGGCATTGAATTCGTCATAGTCGGCAACAAAACTCCACCTGTCGAGCTCCTTGTATCTCATGGCCTCAAGCAGCTTATAGGGATCGGGGTAATCATTTTTTGTTGTGGTTGTAATACTGGTTGGCTCTGGCATATTATACCAGTAATACCATGACTTCATGATATAGAAAAGGCTATCTCTTGCCATTTCGTCCGTTACAGTCGTATCAGGAGCTACCTCGCTCTTTTTGCATGATGAAAATATGACAAGAAATATAATGGGCAGAAAAATAAGTTTTTTCATGTGTAAATAATTTTGATTTTATGATCAAATACAAACTGCATATTGATAAATTTTATAACTCCTTATTAATACCGGCTGAGCGGGATTATTATCTCAAAATAATTATAAAACCACCGGTAAATATAACATATTTATGTACCGGAGGGTTTACTGTTTTGTATCAGTATGCCTGAAACAATAAAGATAAGTCCTGCCGGGGTTGTATAGTAAACGGGTTCATGTAAAATAAAGTGTATAAAGACCAGTGAAATAAACGGGGCAAGATAAACAAGGTTACTTATCCTGTCGGTAGTAGAAGCTGTCTGAAGTGCTTTCAGCCAGAAGAAAAAAGTTATCCCCATCTCAAAAATACCAACATATATTGACGATACAATCCCTTTCAGACCTGTCATAATGTTCCATTGTCCAGTTATTAAAAGAGCTGTGATCAGATATGCTGAGCCGAAGAGAAAGTTAAGCATCAGTTTTACCCCTTCATCTCTCTTGTCTTTTACGTTAAGTATGAAATAGAATGCCCAGAAGACTGAGCTGCCGGTAGCCAGCAATACACCTCCGGCGTTAGGTACTGCAGTATGAAATGGATTTCCCTGTGATGATATGAAATAGACGCCTATGAAACTTATAAAAAGTGCCAGGAAGCTTTTGCCCGCGATTTTCTGTTTTAGAAGTGGCACCGAAAGGAAAACAAGAATAATAGGCCATATCATATTTAGTGGCTGTGCAACCTGGGCCGGCAGCAACTGGTATGCCTTAAGTAAAATCAGGTAATACAGGAAAGGATTAATAAAACCCAGTATAGCTGAGTTTAGAAGCTCCCTGCCTGTTGACATACCTATGAGATGTATTTTCCCGCCTGCAATAACAACTGTTGTAAGTACCACCGCCGATGTTACGGAAGCTATTGTAAGCATAGGTAATATTGCAAGCTCTCCAAGGCTTATCTTGAATGCTGTTGGCACAGTTGACCAGAAAAAAATTGCCAGTCCGGCATATATATATGAACTGCGGGTTTTTTCCATTATGGTTCCGGGCCTGTATCCGGAAACTACCATTAGTTTATCATATCAAAGCCGGTATAGGGGACCAGGACCTCCGGTACCTTTATTCCGCTTTCTGTCTGGTTATTTTCAAGTATGGCGGCCACAATCCTGGGAAGGGCCAGGGCACTCCCGTTCAGGGTATGAACCAGCCTGGTCTGTTTTTCGCCTTTTTCCCTGAACCTGCATTTAAGCCTGTTTGCCTGGAATGATTCAAAATTTGATGTTGAACTGACTTCCAGCCATCTTTCCTGGGCCGCGGACCATACTTCGAAATCGTATGTCAGAGCTGAAGTAAAAGACATATCGCCGCCGCATAGCCTCATTATCCTGTAAGGAAGGCCAAGCTTTGAAACCAGTCCTTCAACATGTTTAACCATTTCTTCCAGTGACTCGTAGGAATGTTCAGGGTGAGCAATCTGAACAATCTCCACCTTGTCGAACTGGTGAAGCCTGTTAAGCCCTCTTACATGAGCCCCCCACGAACCGGCCTCCCTTCTGAAGCAAGGTGTATATGCAATGTTCCTTACAGGCAGATCTTCTGCATTAAGGATTACATCCCTGAAAATATTTGTAACGGGGACCTCTGCTGTGGGAATCAGGTAATAGTTATCGAGAGTGACATGATACATCTGACCTTCTTTATCAGGCAGCTGCCCTGTTCCAAATCCTGAATCTTCGTTCACCATAATAGGAGGCATTACCTCATGGTAACCTGCTTTTTCGCCTTCATCGAGAAAAAAACTTATCAGTGCTCTCTGCAGCCTGGCTCCTTTTCCTTTATAAACTGGGAACCCGGCACCGGTAAGTTTAATTCCCATCTCAAAATCGATAATATCGTACTTTTTTATCAGATCCCAGTGAGGAAGAGCAGGTTCAGCGATAACAGGAAAAATACCGCCCTCCCTTATTTTAACATTATCATTGGCACCGGTCCCCGGCGCAACCGACTCATGAGGCAGGTTGGGAAGCTTAATGATCTCGTTCCTGAGCTCATTTTCAATCGGCCCAAGCTTTTCGGATAATGATTTTATTTCCTCTTTAAGCGAATACGTTTTTTGTTTTGCGGCATCAGCTTCGGCTTTTTTCCCTGACTTTATAAGTGATCCGATCTCTTTGGAAATACGATTCATCTCTGCCTGCATGTTGTCATTCATGGACTGTATCTCCCTGCGTTCAGCGTCAAGTTCTATGATCCTGTCCACAATGATTGAGGCATCAAAATTCTTGATTCTCAGACGTTTGATGATAAGATCTCTCTTTTCACGTATAAGGTTTATCGTTAACATATTACATGTTTATTAAATAAAAAAGCAGGCTCCGAGAAGCCTGCTGTAAAAGTATTAAAATCTCCCGATATACTTTCCCGGCACGGAAAAGAATTTCGGTATCAGTATCTTTTCAGATAACAGGTTATTTGGTAACCGGTTTAATGGAAACGTATGTCTTGTTATCTTTCCTTTTTTTGAACTCAACCTCACCATCGGTTAGTGCAAAAAGTGTATGGTCCTTACCCAGGCCCACATTGAGACCCGGATTATGTTTTGTACCTCTCTGGCGCACGATTATATTGCCCGCTTTGGCGGTCTGTCCGCCAAAGAGCTTCACGCCCAGTCTCTTACTGTGGCTTTCGCGACCGTTACGTGAACTACCTGCTCCTTTCTTATGTGCCATAACTATATAATTTTATATGCTTAAACTTTCTTATTCCTCTTTACCTTTAGCTGGTTTTTTTGTGGCCGGTTTCTTGGCGACCGGTTTTTTCTCAGCCGGTTTCTTAGCAACCGTTTTCTTTTCAGCCGGTTTCTTTGCCGCTGCCTTCTTTTCAGTTACCTCTTTACTGGCTGAAGTTGTCTTTTTAGCAGCAGGTTTCTCTGCCTTGACAGCTTTTTCCATAGTTACTGCTTCAGCCGGTTTAGCTTCCTCTTTACCGGGGGCAGCTTTTTTCTTGCTTCCCTTACCGGAGATATTCACTATTTCCACATGTGTAAGGTTTTGACGGTGACCGTTTTTGACACGATACCCTTTTTTCCTTTTTTTCTTAAAGACGATGACTTTATCGCCCCTCATGTGCTCGAGTATTTTCCCCTCAACTACAGCGTCCTTAATTGTTGGTTCTCCAATTGTTACCTTGCCGTCGTCTTCTATAAGAAGGACATTGTCAAATTCAACACTGGAACCTTCTTCTTCTTCCAGGCGGTGAACGAAAATCTTTCTGCCAGCTTCTACTTTAAACTGCTGACCTGCAATTTCTACTATTGCGTACATCATGAATAGTTTTTACGTTACTCCGTGAGGCGTGTAATATTTAAAGATACCACAACTTTACAGTGCCCCTGCGGATTTATTTTAATTCGGACTGCAAAGATAATCATTTAAGATAATCTACAAACTGATGCTGCCAATTTTTTAGTGTTTTATATTCCAAGAGATAACGCTGTTTTGATTGCCGGAATAAGTCCCTGATTATAGTTCTTGTTTTATCGATTATTCTCAGACTTATCTTTACATCATGTTGAAAAAAAGACCATACTTAGCCGGAGTCTTACTGCTAATATCTTTATATTTGTCAGTAACAATCTTATTAACTGTTATTATATCCGGGGATAAAGCGTTGATATGAAGAGAGTAAAGCTTAATGTTATGGGTATTTCCTATAGTCAGACCCAGTCTGGAGCGTACGCTTTGATACTGGTTGAAGAAAACGGGGAAAGACGGATACCCATTATCATCGGAGGATTTGAGGCACAGGCTATTGTGATAAAACTGGAAAATCTTGAACCTCCCAGACCGCTTACCCATGATCTGTTTAAAAAATTTGCTGATGAGTTTACTATCTCTGTGACAGAGGTTATGATCTATAAGCTTGAGGAAGGTGTTTTTTATTCCAGGCTGATATGCAATAATGGGGACAGGGATTATTCTATCGACAGTCGGACCTCTGATGCAGTGGCCCTGGCATTGAGATTCGGATGTCCCATATTCATAAGTGAAGACATTCTTGATAAAGCAGGTATTACCCTTAATCCTGCGGATGCGGAGACAACTGAGCCGGATGAAAGTGAAAGCTTGTTAAACCCCGGCAGTGGTAAATACGATTCTTATTCAGATGAGGAACTGTACAAGATGATCGATGAAGCGGTCAAAACCGAGGATTACGAGCGGGCAGCGGGTGTGAGGGACGAGCTTGAAAGAAGAAAGAAAAAGAACAAGAAAAAGGACTAAAACCTTTCCTTATATCCCCGAAACTTAAAACCTGAAATATGATGAAAAGATCATTGCTATTTATTCTGTTATCCGTTCTTGCTGTGACTATGATTAATGCAAAGGATTATAAAGTCAGTTCGCCCGATAATAAGGTCACCCTTACTGTCAGCGTGGGACCAGACATAAGCTGGTCGGCTGTATATAATGGCAAAGAGGTTGTAAGTGCTTCAAAGATAGCCATGATCCTCGAAGATGGCAGAGTTCTGGGTCAGAACGAAAAGGTCAGGAAAGCAAAGATCAGCACACTGGACGAAATTATAAGACCTGTTGTGCCGAATAAAAGATCAGAAGTGATCAATAACTGCAATATCCTGGAGCTGTCATTCAGGGCAGGTTTTTCTGTTCAGTTCAGGGCCTATAACGATGGTGTGGCTTACAGGTTTGTTACTGCCTATAAAGGAGATATAACTGTAAAGAACGAAGTATCGGACTATGTTTTTCCGGACGGTTCACATTCGTTCTTTCCTGAAGAGACTAGCTTTATGTCGCATAACGAAAGGACATATATTTATTCTTCACTTGACACTTTGACCAATAAGCATCTTGCCAGCCTGCCCACCCTTTTCAGGGTTGACGGAACAGATGTGCTGATAACTGAATCTGACATTGAAGATTATCCAGGCATGTGGCTTCGTGGCGGAGGATCCGGTAATATAACAGGTACATGGGCTAAATATCCGGCTACTGAAAAATTGTCGGGAGACCGCAATCTGTTTGTTACCAGTACAGAAGACTATATTGCCAGGACCTCTGGGTCACGTACCTTCCCGTGGAGGGTCTTTGCAATAGCTCCAACTGATATCAAACTCATTGAAAATGACCTGGTATTCAGACTTGCTCCGCCTAACAGGATCGAAGACACGAAATGGATCGAGCCCGGCCAGGTAGCATGGGACTGGTGGAATGCCAATAACTTATATGGTGTGGATTTCAGGGCCGGAATAAATAACGAGACATATAAATATTATATTGATTTTGCTTCCGGGAATGGAATCAAATATATAATCCTTGATGAGGGCTGGTATAAACTTGGTGATGTACTTACACAGGTTCCGGAGATAAATGTACCTGAACTTTGCAGGTATGCTGCAGACAGGCATGTTGGAGTCATCCTGTGGGTTGTCTGGAAATCTTTGTGGGATAAGATGGATGAGGCTCTGACACTATATGAAAAGTGGGGTGTAAAGG
>Ga0315535_1000596_pt1 | contig 25501 bp, 18 predicted proteins | sample SalMarSW160220MG_2_FD_203092 | JGI IMG/M metagenome (GOLD analysis project Ga0315535, IMG submission 203092) | Salt marsh sediment microbial communities from the Plum Island Ecosystem LTER, Massachusetts, United States - Salt Marsh Sediment SW1602-20 ... | reverse complement strand
CCTCCGGTGAGAGGCTCGATACGCCCGCCGATGAGGCCGGCGGCGGCGAGCGCGAGGAGGGCGGCTGCGCTCTGGCGCAGGCCGGCGATGCGCGTCTCGGGCGCGCGGATCGGCAGCGCGATGCCGGCCGTGATGAGGACGCCGAGGACCAGGAAGCCGAGGTCGGTGACGGGGTTGGTGTCGGCGTTATTGTGGGCGAGCCAGAGGCTCAGGGTGAGGCCGGTCACGGCGATGAAGGTGGTGGCAAGGAGGAGCGTGAGGACCGTGGCCCAGACGCGCAGGACGGCGTGGCGGGCCGCGCCGGCTACGCGCATGGGTCCCGTTCGGCGGTTACGGCCGCGCCGCCGCCGTCGGCGGGGTGCCCGTCCGCGGGGCGCAGGGTGGCGCTCACCTTGCGCGCCCAGCTGCGAATGGCGGGCCAGTCGCGGATGTCGCTTGCGGGTTCGCTGCCGGCGAATCGGTCGAGCGGGAAGCGGAGCCGTGCGGGGTCGAACCTGCCGCCGAAGAGCTGGACGGCGATGGGCTCGAGCCACCGGAAGCGCGCGAGCTCCTTGTCGAGCTGCGCGCGTGAGGCCTGCCACTCGTTGTCGTCGTGGGGGTCCTTGACGGGGCCGAGTGCGAAGACGGCGACGGGCCGTTGGAGGAGGACGCGGCGATGGCGGGCGAGGAAGTGGCGGGCGCTCCTATGCCAGCGGTACATGTACAGGGCCGCGCCCATCACCACGGCGCCGTAGGGCTCGAGGTCGCGCACGGCCTCCATGGCGATGCTCGCGGCCTCCAGGCCCTCCTCGCGCAGGGTGGCGGCGATGGCGTCGGCGACCTCGCGGGTGGAGCCGTAGCGGCTGGCGTAGGTGACCAGTATGGGCTTCGCCACGGCGCTCACGCCGTTCGAGAGGCCGAGGTGCGACCCGACCCGGGCCTGGCTGCGGTGACGAGGAGGTGGACCAGCGCGGCCACCACAGCCGTGGCGGCGGTAGCCCGGCGGACGGTCGCGCGGGAGGGCGAAGGTTCGGTCGCTTGCCCGCTGCAAGGAGCCGCCTGCACGACGTTCTCCCTTCCGATCCCGCGAAAGGATCCGGCGGCGCGGCCTGCGGGTCGCGCGGCACTGGCGCCGGCGTCGCTGAGGTGACGTTGACGGCCGCTGGTGGTGGCTGCCGGCACCCCTCTGTAGGGGTTCGCGCGGGTTGCCGCAAGTGAGGATCGTCCCGGCGCGTCGAGGGTCCTGTCGAAACCCGCCATGGCCTCCCGGAAGAGGCGTGGCGAACCCGGGTGCGGGCCGCACGCCGTATCCTCGGCAGCATGACGAAACGGCTGCACGACCCTTCCCCCGACCACGTCGAGGTCAACCGCGCCTACTGGGATGCCCGTGCCGACGCCTGGGTCGCTGCCGGCGAGCGCAAATGGGCGCAGGCCGAGCCGACGTGGGGCGTGTGGAACCTGCCCGAGGCCGAGCTGCGCCTCCTCCCCGGCGACATGCACGGCATGGACGCGATCGAGCTCGGCTGCGGTACGGCGTACGTGTCCGCCTGGATGGCTCGGCGGGGCGCCGCCGTCACGGGCATCGACAGCTCGGAGCGGCAGCTCGCCACGGCGCGTCGCCTCGCGGCCGAGCATGGAGCGCCGCTCACCCTGGCGCACGCCAACGCAGAGGTCACGCCCTTTGAGAGTGCCTCCTTCGACGTCGCCATCAGCGAGTACGGCGCTGCTATCTGGTGCGACCCGCACCGCTGGCTGCCCGAGGCGCACCGGCTGCTGCGCCCGGGCGGGAGGCTGGTGTTCCTGGGCACCCACCCGCTGACGACGGTATGCAGCCCCTGGGACGGTTCGCCTCCGGGAGGGGAGCTGGTGCGGTCGTACTTCGACCTTCACCGGACCGACTGGACGGAGGTGGAGGTCGACCCCGGCGGGGTGGAGTTCAACCTGCCGATCGCCGGCTGGTTCGCGCTGTTCGCGCGGGTGGGGTTCGAAGTGGAGGGTTTCCTGGAACCGCGACCGCCGGAGGGGGCGGAGGCGGAGGTCCCTGTCGTGGAGCTGGCGTGGGCGCGGCGATGGCCGGCCGAGCAGGTGTGGAAGCTTCGCAAGCCGGCCCGGTGAGGTACCTGCCGGGGAAGGCCACGCCCCGAGCTCCGCGCACGGCCCCTCGCGCTGCCTGCCGCGCGCGGCACGCGGACGCGTCGTTCCCATACCGGGCGGCCCGGGCTGGCCGCAGCCGCGACGACGCGCCGTTGCGCCGGGAGTCTAGCTGGCGGCGGCGCCTGCGAGCGCGTCGAGGGCCGCGAGCGCGTCGGGATCCAGGCGGACGGCCCCGCTGGCCACGTTCTCCTGGAGGTGCCGGGAGCTGCCGGTTCCCGGGATGAGCAGCGTCTCGTCGTGGTGCGCCAGCAGCCACGCCAGCCCGATCTGCGCGGGCGTCGCTTCGAGCCGCGAGGCGGTGTCGATCACCACGGGATGCTCGGTGACCTTGGGCACGTTCGGGAAGGCCGAGCCCAGAGGGAAGAACGGCACCCACGGCACGCCGGCCTCGCGGCACAGCTCCAGGACGGGCTCGGCGGAGCGGTCCAGGACGCTGTAGGCGTTCTGCACGCAGACGATGCCGGCAGGCAAGGCCCGACTCAGCTGGTCTGGGCCTACGTTGCTGAGGCCGATGCCGCCGATGAGCCCCTCGTCGCGCAAGGCGATCATCTCGGCGAGCTGGCTGTCGAGGTCCACGCGCTCGGCGGAGGACCGGGCGTCGCCCGATGGTTCGTCCGTGAGGCGCAGGTTCACGACGGGCAGGTGCTCCAGCGCCAGACTGCGCAGGTTCGCTTCGACCCCGGCGCGGAGCTGCTCGGGGCGTTGGGCAGGGATCCAGGCTCCACGTTCGTCCCGCTCCGCGCCGACCTTGCTGACCAGCACGAGATCCTCGGGGTACGGGTGCAGCGCGCTCCTGATCAGCTCGTTGGCGACCCCGTCTCCGTAGAACCGCGCGGTGTCGATGTGGTTGACGCCGAGCTCGACGGCCTCCCGGAGCACGGCGAGCGCCGCGTCCCGGTCGACGGGTGGGCCCCACACGCCGGGTCCGGGGAGCTGCATGGCGCCGAAACCGATGCGGGCGACGGGGTGGCCGGCGAGGACGGCCTGGCCGGCTTCCTCGGCGCGGGCGTGCCCGTGCGCGGCGCCGGCGCTCGTGGTGTCTTGCTCAGTCGTCATGACTCCTCCTTGCGGCCGGCCCTGGCTGGCGCCGCGGCTGGGTCGGTGGCGGCCTGTGCCGATGCCGGCAGCAGGGGCTCGCCTGGCCGCAGCTTGACGACCGGGCGGTGGACGTTCGCGTGGCTGGTCAGCGGGCGCACCGCGCTCGCGGGCGCGTCGCCGGCGGCGTGGTGGCGGGGCGCGACCGCCCGCGTGAGGGCTGGCGCGCTGTGCCGTTCGGTTGCGGCGCGTCGGCCGCGAAGCCCCAGCGCGGCGACGGCGAGGCCCGCGAGCGCGGTGAGCCCGATGAGCAGGAAGGTGTCGGAGTAGGCGGGCTCGGCCAGGTGGTAGAGGGGGTTCACGGCCGGGGCATGCGCGGCGGTGCGGGCCGCGAGCAGCGCGCCGAACGCCGCCGGGCCGCTACCGGCGCCGAGGAAGAAGGCGGCCCGGAAGATGCCCAGGCCCGCGCCGGACTCCTCGGTGCTGAGGGCCGCCGCGGCGGCGTTGGTGGTCGGGGCGTTGAGGAGCGCCAGGCCCACGTCCGCGACGAGGATCGCCGCCCCCGCCACCAGCAGCGCGGTGCCGGCGCCGAACGCCGACAGCAGCGCGGCCGCGGCCGTGACGAAGGCGAGCCCCGTCACGATGAGCGGCTTCGACCCGATCCGGTCCGAGAGCCGCCCGGCCCGAGGGGACAGCAGGGCCATGGCGAGGGCGCCGGGGGTCAGCACCAGGCCGGCTTGCGCGGAGCTGAGGCCCCCGGCCACGACGATCAGCAGGGGCACGAACACCAGCAGCGACAGGTAGGCGGTCATGGTGAGGAAGGCGGTGACGAGGGTGGCCATGTAGGCGCGGTTGCGGAAGAGCGTCGGCGACACGAAGGGATCGTGTGCCGACCGGATGCGCCAGCCGAAGCCGGCGGCGGCCAGCAGCGCGGCCGCGACGCTGGCCCAGGTGGCCGGCGCGGCGGCGCCGAACGTCTGGAGGTTGGTCAAGCTGAGCAGAGCCAGGCCGGCCGCTCCTCCGATGAGCAGGCCTCCGGGCAGGTCGAAGGCGCGCCGGTTGTTGGCCGGCTGGCGTGGCAGCACGCGCAGCGCGCCCACCTGCAGCAGCAGCGCCAGTGCCATCAGCGCGACGAACAGCGCCCGCCAGCCGAGGTACTGGGCGAGCACGCCGCCGACGATGGGTCCGGCTGCCGCGCCGGCGCCGACGGTCGAGGCGATGACGCCGAAGGCGGCGCCGCGCTGCCCAGGCGGAAGCAGCTTGGCCACGGCCACCGTGGCGATCGCCGGGATGCCGGCCGCGCCCGTGCCTTGCAGCACGCGGCCCGCGATCAGGAGGCCGAGGTTGGGCGCCAGCGCGCACGCCAGGCTCCCGAGCGCGAACAGCGGGAACGCCAGGGCGAACACGCGGCGGACCCCCCAGTCGTCGGACACCCGTCCGTAGAGGGGCACGCCCACCGCGAGCACCAGGGCGTAGCCGGTGATGGTCCAGTTGACGTGCGGCACGGAGGCGTGGAAGGTGGTGGCGAGCATCGGCACGATGATGTTGACCACGTTGTCGGTGAGGACGACCATGAACACCGCGGCGGCGATCACGGGGAGGAAGAAGGTGGGCGGGCTCGAGTCCCGCCCGGCGGCGGCGAGGTTCTGACTCATTCAGCTCCTTCGAGCTTCGCGGGATGCGCGGCGACCGGCCGCGACAGCAGGGGACGTGCGGGGCCGGCGTGGCCGGACGTAGCGGTGACGAACAGGCGCATGGGAGCACCCCCGGTCTGGACTCGTGCACGGACGCTCAGGTGCCGGCCGGACCACCTGACGTCAGTGACTGACATGGACTGTACGCGTGATGTCAGTGGCTGTCAAGGCCCGTGTATACTGAGGCGTGGGTCGTTGGCAGCCCAACGCGCATGGTCGACTGGAGCAGGCCGCGCTGGAGCTCTTCGCCGAGCGGGGCTACGAGAGCACCACGGTGGCGGAGATCGCCGAGCGCGCCGGCCTCACGGAGCGGACGTTCTTCCGCTACTTCGCCGACAAGCGAGAGGTGCTGTTCTCGGGGTCGGGCGGGATGCGCGAGTTCCTGGTGACGAGGGTCGCGGGGGCTCCAGCGGGCCAGCCGCCCATCGAGGTGGTCGTCGGGGCCCTCGCCGAAGCCGCCGCGAGCTACCTCGAGCCGCGCCGTGAGCTGGCGTGCCGGCGCCGCGCGGTCATCACGGACAATCCCGAGCTTCGCGAGCGGGAGCTGGTCAAGCTCGCCAAGATGGCCTCGATGCTGGGCGATGCCCTACGGCGCCGAGGCGTCGAGGAGCCGGCGGCGAGCCTGGCGGCCGAGGCGGGGATGACCGCCTTCAAGTCCGCCTACGCACGCTGGGCCGAGGGTGGCGGGCGCGGGAGCCTGGCGGATCTGGTCCGCGCGAGCGCGAGCGAGCTGCAGGCGGTGACCGCCGCCGGAGCCCGCCCCAAGGGCTGACCGGGCGGAGCGCGCTCCCCGCGGCAGTTCGCCTCAAGCGCCCTCGCCGCCGTCGTACCAGAAGCTTCCGGCCGCCTTGGCCCGGTACATGCGATCGTCGGCGCACGTCAACAGGGTGTCGAGGTCGCGCCCGTCGGACGGCAGGCTGGCGGCCCCGAGGTTGGCGCGCAGGTTCTCGCCCGGCGGTGAGTGCGAGGCCACCGCCCGCGCCACGCGCTCGGCGATGGCGCGGGCGTCCGCAGCGGCGGCATGCGGCAGCAGGGCCGCGAACTCGTCCCCGCCCCAGCGGAAGGCCGTGTCCCCGGCACGCAGGCTGTTCTTCAGCGCCTCTGCCACGGCGCGCAGGGCGTCGTCGCCGCGGGTGTGGCCGAGCCGGTCGTTGAGCTCCTTGAACTGCGAGAGGTCCATCACCAACAGGGTGAGCTCGTGTCCGTGCCGGCCTGCACGGGCGAGCTCGCGCGAGGCCTGCTCGTTGAACGCGCGGCGGTTCCCGAGGCCGGTGAGCTCGTCGGTCCTGGCGACCCGGTCCAGCCGGGCGCGCGCCTCGGTTTCGTGGAGCAGGAAGCCGATCACTGGTGCCAGGTCGGCCGAGGCCCGCCTGGCCGCCTCGCCGAACGCCTGCGGGTCGTGCATGGCGTCGAGGTTGAGCACCGCCAGCACCTCATCGCGGTAGAGGATCGGGAGACACAAGTCCGCCACGATCTCGTCCACGCGCCCTGCGTCGCGCATCCACTCGCGCGGCGTCGTCAGGGCGCTGACATCGCCGATCGTCCGCTCGTCGCTCGACACCAGCACGCGGGGCTCGCCCGTCTCCCAGCCTTGCCGGTGCTGGCCGTACCAGGTGCGCATGGCATCGATATCGAGGCGGAACGTGGTGAGCCCCTCGAGGGCGAAGCCGACCGCGGCGACGTAGCGGAAGCGGCCGTCGTCGCCACGCACCAGCAGGCTGCCGGCCTCGGCCGGCGCCACCATGCGCTTGGCGGCTTCCAGGACGCGCTGGTACATGGTGGCGATGGGCGTCGCCAGCAGCTCCGCCTGGAGCCGTACCAGCTCCGAGAGTCGCTGCTCGGTGTCGCGTCGGGCCAGCGCCGTCTGCAGCACCGCCGCCAGGCTGGAGAGCAGCGCGCGTTCGCGTTCCGGCCAGGCGCGGGGCCGGTCGTGGAACAGCGCCACCATGGCGGCCTCGCCGCTGCTTTCGCGGCCGACAGGAACCAGCGCCAGGGCCCGGGCGCCGAGATCGGCGAAGTCGTCTACCTCGGAGGCGCCGGCCGCGCAGTCCTCGAGGTAGAGCGGCCGCCCTTCGCGCCTGACCCGCCACAGCGCACTGTCGCCGTAGCCGATGCCACGCTCGAGGCGCTCGCGCAGAGGGTGGGGAAGGCTCCCCGCGATGGCCGCTGCGACGAAGCGGCCGTCGCGGTAGCGCAGGACCGCGCCGCTTCTCAGGCCGGTCTCGTCCAGCAGCCTCTGGAGTGACCGGCGCTCGATGGTGACGTCGCCGGCCCCTTCCGGCTCGTTCCGGACCACGTCCAACACCAGCTGGCCCGACCACACCTCGTCGAGGTTCGCCAGCACGGGGGAGAGGGTCCTCGCGAAGTCGGCCAGCATGCTGCGCTCCCGGGCGCGCAGGGGCTGCTGCCGCACGACCGTGAGGGCTGCTCCGAGCGCAGCTCGCCCCGGCACCGGCATGGCGAGCACGTGGCGAGGGCCCGCGGGGGTGGTCAGCCTGGCCGCCGCCCCCTCGCCGCTCGCTGCCGCCTGTCGCACCAGCTCCTCGAGCTGCTCGGCGCCGGCAGGGGCGACCGTGCCCGTTAGCAGCTCCGGCCCCGCGGGCGCGATGCGCCACAGCGCCAGGCCGGGGGGCAGGCTGGCGGCGCGCCCCGCATCCGGCGCGGCCTCGGGGTCCCACGCGCCTCGCGTGGCCGCGACGCCGCGGATCGCGGCGAGGCACGCGTCTGTCAGCGCCAGGTCGGCGGCTGCCTGCCGCCGCGCCGCGCCAAGGCCCTGCAGGCTGGCAAGGACCGCGGCTGTCGCCAGCGCCAGGTACGCCTGCAGGGGCTGGAAGCCCAGCCACAGGTAGGCCGCCAGCCAGGCGAGCAGCAGGGCCGGGACGCTCCACCGGAGGCCGAGCAGGAGCTGCAGCTCGATGACCACCAGCACGAGCGGCGGCAGCACCAGAGCGGGGGAGCCGGACAGCGCGATGAGGGCCAGCAGCCAGGCCGTTACCGCCGTCAGCGGTAGCAGCCGCAGCCACGCCCGAGGTGCGCCCCCGGCGAGACGCTCGGGTGCGGCCATCAGCCCGTACGCTGCCGCCCGGCGCGCAGCAAGGCGGACGAGCCAGGGGGAGTCAGGGGGTACACGGCCCCGAGTTTACGAACGGCGGCCGACGCGCTCCGTCGAGCATTGCACAACCTGCCGGGCGCCTCACGGCAGGGTGTTGCCCGCCGCCTGGTAGATGCGGTACCACTCCTCGCGGCTCAGCTCCACCTCGCTGGCGCGGCAGCACTCCCGCAGGCGTTCCGGGTTCATGGTGCCGATCACGGGCTGCATCCGCGCGGGGTGGCGCAGCAGCCAGGCCAGGGCGATGGTCGTGTCGCTGACGCCGTGCTCCACCGCCAGCGTGGCGAGCTCCCGGTTGAGCTCCGGGAAGTCCTCGTTGCCGAGGAAGGGGCCGTCGATGAAGCCATGCTGGAAGGGCGACCAGGGCTGGACGGTGATGCCCTCCAGGCGGCAGTAGTCGAGCACGTAGCCGTCACGGTCGATGGCGGCGTCGGTGCGCATGTTGACGTTGAGGCCGCTGTCGATCATGCCTGCGTGGGCGATGCTCAGCTGCAGCTGGTTGGCCACCAGCGGCTGGCGCAGGTGCTTGCGCAACAGCTCGATTTGGCGGGGGTGCATGTTGCTGACGCCGAAGTGGCGGACCTTGCCCTCGCGTTCCAGACGGTCGAAGGCCTCGGCGACCTCGTCGGGCTCCATCAGCGCGTCCGGCCGGTGCAGCAGCAGCACGTCCAGGTAGTCGGTGCGGAGCCGCGCCAGGATGCCGTCGACCGAGGCCAGGATGTGTTCCTTGGAGAAGTCGTAACGCCCCTCACGGATGCCGCACTTCGATTGCAGGAGGAGGCGCTCGCGCAGCGACGGCGTCATCGCCAGCGCCTCGGCGAACAGGCGCTCGCAGTCGCCGCCACCGTAGATGTCGGCGTGGTCGAAGAAGTTCGCGCCCTCCTCGAGCGCCGTGTTCAGGAAGCGCTCGGCCTCCGGCAGGGCGAGCGTGTCGAGCCGCATGCAGCCGACGGCGACCGTGGGGACCTCGAAAGAGCTGGCGCCCAGCGTGATGGTTCGCATGCCCGGACCTCCTGACGCATCGCAGTCTAGCCTCCGGCGATGCCGGCCGCCGGCGGGCGCGCGCAGAGCGCGTGACCGTCGCCAGGCCGCCCGTGGCGGAGGGGATTGCCAGGCATGACGACCGGCCGGCGGAGCGCGCGGTCCGGACGGACCACAATGAGATGTAAACCCGCTCTTGACAATCTGTAAAGCCCGGCCTATCATTCTTTCGCCGGAGTCGGGCGTTACCGCGGACGACCCGTCGACGGCTCGGAGGACATCATGCCATCATCCGCGACGGGCACGAGGCCCGGGTCAGCTTTCACCACTGCACAGCACGGCCGCTCAGCGCCTCGCCGCCGGCCGGCGGCGGCCGGCCGAGAGTGGCGGCCGCACCCATGACCGGCACCGGTCCCGCGGCCGAGCCTGCGGCCGAGCCTGCGACCGAGCCTGTCCGCCCCTCCATGGCCCGCGTCCTCGGGCGCCGCGGCTTCCGGCTGCTGTTCATCGGCAGCACGACATCGCTGCTCGGCGACCAGTTCGCCCTCGTCGCCATGCCCTGGCTGGCCCTGCAGCTCACCGGCGACCCGCTCACGCTGGGCGTGGTGCTGGCGCTCGAGGGCGTGCCGCGCGCCGTCTTCATGCTGCTCGGCGGGGTCGTCACGGATCGCCTCTCGCCGCGCGTGATCATGCTCGTATCGGACGTGGTCCGGATGGTCCTGACGGCGGCGCTGGCGGCCCTGGTGGCGGTCGGGATGGTACACACCTGGATGCTCTACGCCTTCGCGCTCGGCTTCGGCCTGGTGGCGGGCTTCGCCGTACCCGCGTCGACGAGCATCGTGCCGACGCTGGTCGACGAGTTCGACCTGCAGGCAGGGAACTCCCTGGTCATGGGAGCCGAGCAGCTGGTCGGGTTCGTGGGGCCGAGCGTCGCGGGCCTGCTCATCAGCGCCTACACCGGGTCCTTCGCGGGCATCGTGCTCGCCTTCGGCGTCGACGCCATCACCTTCGCCGTCTCGGCCGTCTGCCTGGCGCTCATGGCCGGCGAGAGCGGGCCGCTGTCCGACGGCTCTGACGCCGCAGGGAGCGTGTGGTCGTCGATTCTTGCTGGGCTCCGCTACCTGTGGCAGGACCGGCCGTTGCGCTTGGTGTTCTTGCTCCTGACGGCCGTGAACTTCCTGCTGATCGGGCCGATCATGGTGGGCATCCCGGTCCTCGCCGATCAACGGCTGGCGCAGGGGGCGGTGGCCTTCGGGCTGCTGATGTCGGCCTATGCCGGGGGCAACCTTCTCGGCTACCTCCTCGCCGGTTCCCTGCCGCGCCCCCGCGCCGGCGCGCTTCGCGCGGTGTTCGCGGTGCTGCTCTTCGGGTTCGGGGTGGTGTTCGTGGCGATCGGGGTGCTGGACTCGACCTGGGTGGACGCCGCGTTGCTGCTCGGGCTCGGCCTCGGCAACGGCTACCTCGCCATCCTGCTGTTCACCTGGCTGCAGAAGCGGACGCCCCGGGCGATGCTGGGCCGCATGATGAGCATCCTCATGCTCTCCACCACCGGGCTCATGCCGGTGTCGCAGGCGATCTCCGGGGCGGTGTGCACGTGGGACGTCACGGCGCTCTTCGCCTCGGCCGGCGCGCTCGTCGTGCTGGTGACGCTTATCGCCCTGCCCCGTCCCGAGTTCACGTCCTTCAGCCGCAGCCTGGCCGCGGGCGCGACCGGCGAGCCCGGAGCGAGCGCCTAGGCGCCGGGCGATGACGGCACGCCGCCGTGGCGGCGAAGGGCAGCGCCCGGCCGCGCCGGCGTCAGCCCTCCGGGTCGCGCTCGGCGAGCATGGCGTCGACGTCGTCGGCCGGCATCGGATGGGCGATCAGGAAACCTTGCGCGGACGGACAGCCCGTTGCCTGCAGCACCTCCATCTGGGCGGCCGTCTCCACGCCCTCGGCCACCACCGAGAGCCCCAGGCCCTGGGCCAGCGAGATCATGCTGTGCAGGAGCACCAGGGCCGTCTCCGTGGCGTCGCGCGGTGACTGCACCGCGCTCACGAAGGCGCGGTCGATCTTGAAGCCGTCGATCGGCAGGTCCTGCAGCCGGCCCAGCGACGAGTAGCCGGTGCCGAAGTCGTCGAGGGCGATGCGCACGCCCAGGGAGCGGAGCTCGACGAGGGCGTCGGCCACGTTCCCCTGAGTGACGGTGCCCTCGGTGATCTCGAGCTCGAGCAGCTCGGGGCTCAGGCCGCTCTCGCCCAGCGCCCGCCGCACCTCGGCCGGGAAGTCGCCGCCCGCGAACTGCACCGCCGAGACGTTGACGGCGATCCTCAGCGGGGTCCGTGCCGGACGTTGCCAGGCCGCGCCCTGGCGACACGCGCGCTCGAGCACCCAACGCCCGAGCTGGTGGATGATGCCGGTCCGCTCCGCGACGGGGATGAAGCGCGCGGGCGGCACCTGGCCCAGCTCCGGGTGGTGCCAGCGCAGCAGGGCCTCGACGCCGACCACCTCGCCGCTCCTCAGGTCCAGCAGCGGCTGGTAGTGGACGTCCATCTCCCCGCGCTCGAGCGCGTGCGCCAGCGGTCCGGCCAGCTCGACGCGGTCGAGCGGGAGCTCTGCCGGATCGTCGTCGTGGACGCTGTAGGTGCCCTTACCGAGCGCCTTGGCGCGGTAGAGGGCGGTGTCGGCGTGGATGAGCAGGCGCTCGGCATTGCCGCCGCCCTGCGATGCCAGGGCCACGCCGATGCTGCCAGTCCGGGAGACGCCGCGGCCTCCGATGTCGAAGGGGGGCTCGAAGACGCTGAGGATGCGGCGAGCGAGATCCTCGGCTCCCTGGCGCCCGTCGACGCCGTTGGCGAGGATGGCGAACTCGTCGCCGCCCAGCCGGAAGATGCTGTCGCTGGCCCGCGTGGTGGCCCGCAGGCGGCGTGCCAGGTCGACCAGCAGGGCGTCGCCGCCGTGATGCCCGAAGGTGTCGTTCACGCCCTTGAAGTCGTCCAGATCGAGCATCAGCACCGCCACGTCGCCGCCCTGGCGGCGCCAGCGCGCCAGCGCTTCCTGCAGCCTGTCGTCCAGCAGGAGGCGGTTGCCGAGGCCCGTGAGGATGTCGCGGAAGGCGTACTGCGCGGTGGCCTCGGCACGCTCCCGCAGCCGGACGGTGCGCTCCAGCACCAGCGCGAACATGTGGAGCAAGGCGATGTAGAACACGCTCGCCACCACGTACTGGGCGGCCGCGCTTACCGCGGAGGGTGTGCCCGCGGCCACCAGCACCACCAGCGCCGTGCCTGCCGCGAGGAAGGCGGCGCTGACCCGGATGCCGAGTCGCGTGCCGAAGATCAGGTAGGCGAAGACGTACGCCAGCGCTCCCCAGGCCGCGAAGGCCGTGACGGTTGCGGCCCGCGACTCGGGCGGCGCGTGCGTCGCGAGCGCCTGGATCAGCGGGCTCAGCACGCCGAGCGCCAGGATGGGCATGAACACGCGCTCGAGGATGGGCAGCGTCTTCGGGTAGCGCCACAACAGCACGGCGCCCACGACCACGACCGCCATCACGCCGGCGAGCACCACGCTGCCCTCGGACTTCAACGGATTGATGCTCGGCACCAACAGGAAGACCGTCATGAGGACGAGATCGAACGCGAAGGTGGCCAGGTAGAAGCGGCGCTTGAGCTCGGTGGCGGGGTTCGCGCTGGCGGCGGTGGCCATCATGCGGCTCACGGCAGCTCCTGCGGCGCCGGCCGCTCCGTGAACCGTGCGAGCGCCGGCACGTCTCGCCTGGGCGGTTGCTGCATGAGCGAGAGGAAGGCGTCGACGACGGCCGGATCGAAGTGCTTGCCGGCCTGCTTGCGGATGTGCTCGAGAGCGCGGCTCCTGTCCCACGCCGGGCGATACGGACGGTCGCTCGTGAGCGCGTCGTAGACGTCGGCGACGGCGAAGATGCGGGCGGGAAGGGGGATGTCCTTGCCGGCCAGCCCTTCGGGGTAGCCGCTGCCGTCCCACTTCTCGTGGTGGGAGTAGGGGACGTCGAGGGCGGGCCGGAGGAAGGTGATGGGCCACAGCAGGTCGCGCGCGAAGGTGGTGTGGCGCTCCATGATGGTCCACTCCTCGTTGGTCAGCGAGCCGGGTTTCTGGAGGATGGCGTCGGGCACGCCCATCTTGCCGATGTCGTGGAGGAGCGCGCCGCGCCGCAGGTTGGTGAGGGCGTCCTCGTCGAGGCCGAGACGGTGGCCGAGCGCCAGGCTGAGCTCGGTGACGCGGCGACTATGCCCTTCGGTCTCCTTGTCGCGGAGGTCGAGGGTGCGCGACCACCCTTCGATGGTCGCGTCGTAGGTGGCCCTCAGCGCCTCGTTGCTGTGCCGCAGGTCGCTCAGGAGCGCCGCGTGATCGATGAGGATGGCGCCCTGGACGGCGAGCTCCCGGAGGCTGCCGAGCAGCTCCCGGCCCCGGCCGAGGGGCTGCCGGTTGCCGGCCTCCAGCACGCCACGAAGCTGGCCGCGGGCGATCATCGGCACGGCGGCGAAGACCTCGAACCCTTCCGCGGCGAGCATCGCCCGCTTCGCCGGCTCGACGCTGTCGAGGATGGCTTGGCGACCCTGCGTGACGATGGGCTGGCGGCGTCCGGCGGCGGCGCCGGCAACGCCCGCGTTCAGCGGGACCGCGAGGTGGCTGGGCGTGGGGGTGCGGTACCCCTCTGTTGCCCGCAGCTCGAGGTGCTCGCCATCGTTGGTGAGCAGGAAGACCGATACCGCATCGAGGCCGAGGCCGCTACGAACCGCCGCGACGTAGGGTTGCAGGCTGGGTTCGAGCTCGTCGCCTGCGGTGATGACGGCGTCGATGTGATGGAGGGTCTCCAGGCGCGCGACCCGTTGCCGCAGCTCCGCGTTCAGCTCCTCGATGCGCTCCTTGGCCTTGACGCTCTCGGTGATGTCCATCAGGGCGGCTACGTAGCGGCGTGGCGCGTCTGCGTCGCCGCCGACCGACGTCACCGCGACGTCGCTGATGTACTCGCTGCCGTCCTTGCGATGGCTGGTCAGGCGGCCGCGCCAGGTCTTGCCCGCCTGGACCGTGCGCCACAGCGAGCGGGTGAGGGCGGCGTCCTGGGCTCCCAGCCCGAGCTCGCGGGCCGACGTGCCGATCAGCTCGTCGCGGGTGTAGCCGCTCACCGTCTCGGCGTGGGGATTGGCCCAGATGACGGTGCCCTGGTCGTCGGTCACCAGGATGCCGGTGGGGGCGACCTCGAGGGCCGTCAGCCCGGTCCTGTTGCGGAGCTCGTCCGCCGCCTCGCGGGTCCGGTCCCGCAGGGTGCCGAGGATGGCGGGCTTGCCGTCGATGGTGAGGGCGCGTCCCGCCACCTCCAGATGGATGATGCTGCCATCGCGCGCGCGGCCGCGGAGGCGGTAGCGGGACGCGGCGTTGCCCTTGGACATGCGCTCGGTGACCTTCTCGCGGACGATGCCCCGGTCCTCCGGAAGGGTGAGGTCCTCGGGGCCGAGATGGCCGATGATCTCCTCGGGCCGGTAGCCGACCGCCGCGGCGAAGGCGGGGTTGACGTACTGGAAGACGCCGTCCTGGACGAGGTAGACCCCAGCGAGGGACTCCTCCGCGAGCAGTCGGAAGCGCTGCTCGCTCGCCTGCAGCGCGGTGGTGAGGGCCTCGCGCTCCGCGAGCTGGCGTTGCAGCTCGGTTCGGGCGCTGGCGAGCGCACGCTGGCGGACCCGCAAGACCCCGGCAGCGATGCCGGTGGCGAGGGTCAGCACCGCGCCCAGGGGGGCACCCGCGACGGCCGTGTGCAGGCTCGTCTCCGCCGCCGCGGAGTACAGTGCGACGTTCAGGACGGCCAGGGCGGCAGACGCCAGGCCGCCGGTGAGCGGCCCGAAGAGCCAGCCGGCGGCCGCTGCCGGCACCAGCACCAGGGCGAAGGCGGCATCGCCGGCGAGGTGCCAGGTCGGCGCGAAGCCGAGCGCGTAGGCAGCCGCCAGCCCGACCACGGCGGCCGCCGCCGGAAGCTCCGGGGCCGCCGTCGTGGGGGAGGGTCGGGTCGAGGTGGACAGGGCAGGTCCCATCGTCGTGTGACTCCAATGCGGCGGAGGCGCCGCCTGCTCCGATTATGCGAAGCGAGGTCTTTCGGCACTCTTACTCCGCCAGGGCGGCGCAACCAGGGGGTCGGCCCGCTCGGCGGCGGCAAGCTCCACGGCCGGTCGCCGGCCCGTGACGTGCGGGTCCGCAGGCGCGGCTGCCCGGCCGCGGGTAGGGCCCACCGATGAGTCCCACAGATTACGTCAGGGACGTGCGTCCTCACATATAGGGTGGTGGGATATTTGCCCCTGGGAACGGCCTCGGCCGCGGACGTACGCTGGCCGCGTTGCGGCATGAGGCAGCCCAGCGGTGCGACGTTCCAGCCGTCAGGGTGCCGGGACGCAGAGATTGCGCCTCGGCGCCCGCGCTGCGCAGCGGGCCGGCTCGCCGCGCGCGGCAGGCCGGGCCGAGGGACCGCCCGGGCGGAAAGGACGGGTGAGCAGGCATGGACGCTCGCGACGACAACGAAGGAATCCTCACGGTCACGGACGACCGCACCGGGAAGACCTACCAGATTCCCATCCAGAACGGCGCCATCCGCGCCATGGACCTCCGCCAGATCAAGGTGGCAGAGGACGACTTCGGGCTGCTCTCCTACGACCCGGCGTTCAAGAACACCGCCAGCTGCAAGAGCTCCATCACCTTCATCGATGGCGAGAAGGGCATCCTGCGCTACCGCGGCTACCCCATCGAGGAGCTGGCGCAAGAGGTGTCGTTCCTCGAGGTGGCCTACCTGACCATCTACGGCGAGCTGCCCGACAAGGCGCAGCTGGAGGCGTGGCAGAACGACATCACCCACCACACCTTCGTCCACGAGAACGTCATCAAGTTCATCGACGGCTTCCGCTACGACGCTCACCCGATGGGGATGCTGGTGAGCACCCTGGCCGCGCTCTCCACCTTCTACCCCGACGCCAAGGACCTCTTCGACGACGACCAGCGCCGCACCCAGGTCGTGCGTCTCATCGCCAAGATGCCCACCCTGGCAGCCTTCGCCTACCGCCATCAGATGGGCTTCCCGATCGCCTACCCGGACAACGAGCTCAGCTACCCCGGCAACTTCATGAACATGCTGTGGAAGACCACCGAGCTGAAGTACCAGCCCAACCCGGTCTTCGAGCACGCCCTTGACGTGCTGTTCATCCTGCATGCCGATCACGAGCAGAACTGCTCGGCCACCACCATGCGCACCGTCGGCAGCTCTCACGCCGACCCGTTCTCGGCGGCGGCTGCGGCCTCCGCGGCCCTCTACGGCCCGCTCCACGGCGGGGCCAACGAGAAGGTCTTGCGCATGCTGCGCGAGATCGGCTCGGTCGACAACGTGCCCGACTACGTCGCGCGGGTCAAGAAGGGCGAGTTCCGCTTGATGGGCTTCGGCCACCGCGTGTACAAGAACTTCGACCCGCGCGCCAACATCATCAAGGGGATCGCGGACGAGGTCTTCAAGGTGACCGGGCGCAACCCCCTCCTCGACATCGCGCTCGAGCTCGAGCGCTACGCCCTGGAGGACGAGTACTTCATCTCGCACAAGCTCTACCCGAACGTCGACTTCTACTCCGGCATCATCTACCAGTCGATGGGCTTCCCGGTGGAGATGTTCCCGGTGCTGTTCGCCATCGGCCGCATGCCCGGCTGGCTGGCGCAGTGGCAGGAGGGCCTGCTCGACAAGGAGCAGGCGATCTCGCGCCCCAGGCAGCTCTACCTGGGCGAGGGCACGCGCCACAAGGACATCGGCACGGCGGCGAGCGACTGATCTCGACGCGCGGCGCGCCCATGGCGCATCCGTCGAACGGCCAACGACTGCGGGGACCCCTCTCGGGTCCCCGCAGTCTGCTCGTGGCTGAGGTGCCCTCGCGCGGGCGTCAGTGCGTGGTGGTGCCGCGCCGCCTCACCACCACGTCGACCATGATGGAGGCCAGCAGCACCAGCGCGGTGGCGATGAGTTGGATGGCCGCGCTGAGGCCCAGCAGCGACATGCCGTTGACGATCGCGGCGATGACGATACCGCCGAGCACGGCGTGCAACGGGTGGCCGCGGCCGCCGAAGAGGCTGGTGCCGCCGATGACGGCGGTGGCTACCACGTAGAGGACGATGGTGCCGCCGTCGAAGCTGGTGGAGATCGAGCGCAGCCGCGAGGCGTAGACCAGGCCGCCGATGCCGGCCGACAGCGCGCCCAGCGTGAACGCCGCCGTCCGGATCCAGGCGAGGTTGATGCCCGCCCGGCGCGCCGCCTCGGCGCTGCCGCCGATGGCCACGATGTAGCGTCCGAAGCGCGTGCGGCCCAGGATGAAGCTCCATAGCACCAGCACGCCGAAGACCAGCGGGATGACGATGGGCATGCCCCTCAGCACGAAGCGCCCGACGCCCCGGTCGACGTTGGCGAGCGCCACCAGGCCCACGCCGGCAAGCGCTACCAGCAGCACCCGCAGGTAGGTCATGAAGGGCCTGGGGGCGGCCAGCCCGCTGGCGCGGCGGCGCCCGTCCTGCACGATCTGCACGATAGCGAAGGCCACCACCACGGCCGCCATCAGCAGCCAGCTTCCCAACCGGGTGAGCGTGCCGTTGGAGATGGCGTTGACGACGTTGTTGCGGATGGGGATGGTGCCGCCCTCCCCGAGCAGCAGGATCATCACCCCCTGCCAGCCCAGCAGGCCGGCCAGCGTCACCACGAAGGAGGGTAATCGCAGGCGCGTGACGAGCGTGCCCTGCAACGCGCCGATGCCGGCGGTGACGACCAGCGCCGCGAAGATGGCGCCGTACCAGGGCCAGTCACGGCCGGGTTGCACCAGCTCGGTCACCACCACGGCGCCGATGCCGGCCACGAATCCCAGCGACAGATCGATCTCCCCGAGCAGCAACACGAACACCTCGCCCATGCCGATCAGCATGTACACGGCGCCCTGCACCAGCAGGTTGATCAAGTTGCCCGGCGAGAGGAACTTCGGATTCTGGGTCTGGAAGATGATGCCGATGAGGATGACGCCCAGCACCACCGGCAGAACGCCGCTCTGCCCGGCGCGGATCTGCGTCCACCAGCGCGACAGGTAATCGCCGAAGGTGCGCGGCTCGCTCTCCTCGGGGAAGGAGTCGTCGATGTCGTCGACGTCTTGGGCGCCGGCCGGGGTCGGTGCGGGCGCACCGCCCGACCCCCGTGCGGCCTGGTCGCGCTCCGCGTCGGAGCCCGAGCGTTCGTCCGGCGCGCTCACGGCATCACCGTCCTTCTCCTGCGCCGGGGCCGTTACCGGCATCGGCGCCGCGGCTGTTCCTGCCGGCATCGCCCGAGAAGCGGCCGGTGGTCATCAGCTCCACCGCGCGTTGAGAGTCGAACTCCGCGGCCGGCCCCTCGCCGACCATCTCGCCGAGGCGCAGCACCGCCAGGCGGTCGGCGACCTGGAAGACGTCGTTGAGGTTGTGCGAGATCATGATCACCGCGAGACCGCGATCGGCTAGACGCCGGACGAGCTCCAGCACCTGCCGTGTCTGCGCCACCCCCAGGGCAGCGGTGGGCTCGTCGAGAATGACGAGCTTGGAGTTCCACATCACCGCCTTGGCGACCGCCACCGACTGGCGTTGGCCGCCGGAGAGGTTCTCGACCGCCAGCCGCACCGAGCGCACCGTGCGGACGTTGAGGCTGGAGAGCGTCTCCTTCGCCGCCCGCTCCATGGAGTCCTCGTCGAGCAGGCCGCGGACGAGCCGCTCCCTGCCGAGGAACATGTTCTGGACGACGTCCAGGTTGTCGCACAGGGCGAGGTCCTGGTAGACCACCTCGATGCCGAGGTGGGCGGCATCGCGCGGGTTGTGGATGTGGACGAGCTGCCCCTCGAAGTAGATCTCGCCCGCGTCGGCCTCGTGGATGCCGGCGATGGTCTTCACCAGCACCGACTTGCCGGCGCCGTTGTCGCCAACCAGCGCGGTCACCTGTGCAGAAGGCACGTCGAGATCGACCCCGACGAGCGCGTCCACCCTGCCGAAGCTCTTGCGGATGCCCCGGACCTTAAGGAGCGGCTCGGCCCCGGAAGACCGGGACCGAGCCGTAGAGGTCGTCATGCCACGCCTATTGGGAGATCCCAGCGGCCTGACACTTGCCGGCTAGATCGCCCGAACAGAGCTTCGACACGTCCACGAAGCCGTCCTTGACGACCGTCTCCTGCATGTTGGAGGGCGTGACCCAGATGGGCGTCATGAGCACCGAGGGCACCTCGACGTTCGCCTGGGTGTCCTTGGTGGTGCCGTTGACCAGGGCCTGCGGCGGCTGCATGCCCGCACGCAGGTAGATCGCCAGGGCGGCGGCGCCCTGCGCCTCGAGCTTGATCGACTTGTAGACGGTGCCGCACTGGTACCCCGAGAGGATGTTCTGGAGCCCCGTCAGGGTGGCGTCCTGACCGGTGGTCGGGAAGGTCATCGGCGGGACGTTGAGGCTCTTGAGGTAGGCGATGATGGCGTTGGCGTTGTCATCGTTGGGCGTCACCACCGCGTTGATGCCCGGGTGGGCGGTGTACTGCTGCTCGAACTCGGTGCGCGCCGTGGCGGGGTCCCAGGTGCCGGCCGGCTCGCCCGCCTTGGTGTAGGTGCCGTTGTCGAAGTAGGGCTGCAGCACGCTCATGTAGCCCTGCGCGAAGAGCGTGGCGTTGTTGTCGGTGGGGGCGCCCTTCATCACCAGGATGTCGGGGTTCGCCACGTTCCAGGCCTTGAGGCAGTCGACCATGCCCTGGCCGATCTTCTCGCCGACGCCGACGTTGTTGAAGCTCACGTAGTAGTCACGGGTGCCGCCCAGCGTCAGGCGGTCGTAGTCGACGACCGGAACGCCGCGATCCTTGGCGTAGGACTCGATGGAGGCACCGACGCCGGAGGAGATGGGGTCGACCAGGAGCACCGTGGCACCGTTGGCGATCGCCGACTGGGCCTGGGTGAGCTCGCTCGACTCGCTGCCCTGAGCGTTGGTGATGATGTACTGGTCGGGCGTCAGCCCGGCGGCTTCGAACGCCTGCTTGAGGTAGGGCGCATCGAACGAGGTGTAGCGCGCGGAAGTCGTCGTCTCGGGCAGCAGCACAGCGATCTTGCCCTGGCCCTGCGCCACGACGCTCTTGAGCTGCGCCATGGCCGAGAAGTCGGCGGTGAAGGAGTCGACGCTCAGTGTGGAGCTCTGCGCCAGCCCGCTACCCCATAGAGCCAGCACGCCGAGCAGAGCGAGCACCGCGGCCGCTCTGATGGGACGGAACCAACCGGTTGCTGACATGGATACCTGCCTTCCCCCTGTTGACCTTGTTGCCTACGCCCGCCCGAACGAAGGGTGAATGGCGGCGGGATCGTACGCACCGGGGCGCCAGGGTCGCGCCCGACCGCTCCAGGTGTGAGACATCTAACACGCTAGCGCCGGCGCACCGCCGCGTCAATACGTCGACCCACGGAACAGCAGGTGGTGACGTGGCAAACGTCCCCTCATCGATCGTCGCGGCCGTGCCCGCCGGCCGTCGCCGAGCCGCCTCTGCCTCGCCCGCGGGAGCCGCGGCGCCGCCGGCTGCGACGGGGACGGCGTTCGCTCTCGGTCGCCGGGGGCGGTTGCGTGGCGCTCGAGTTCGCGGTCGCCGGGGTCGGCAGCCGGCCGTTCCCAGTCCCCGTCGCCGGGGCCGGTTGCCTGCCGCCCGCACTCGGGCGGGCCTCGCCGTCGCGCCGCCCGCGGTGGCTCCCGACCGGTTCTGTCGCGCCTACCGCCGGCCGCTCGAAGCCCGTCACCTGGACGCGTTGCAGGCGCCGGCCCAGGCGCCGCTCGATGTCCCTCACCAGGCCGTGGTCGTCCGGCGTGACGAAGGTGAGGGCCTGGCCGCTGCGCTCGGCGCGGCCGGTGCGGCCGATCCGGTGGATGTAGGCGTCGACGGTGTCGGGCATGTCGAAGTTGATGACGTGCGACACGCGCAGCACGTCGATGCCCCGAGCGGCGATGTCGGTCGCCACGAGGATACGGATGTCGCCGGCGCGGAAGCCGTCGAGCGCGCGCTGGCGTTTGGTCTGCGAGAGGTTGCCCTGGATGGCGGCGACGAAGTGGTTGTCGCGCTCGAGCTGGATCGCCAGCTTCTTGGCGCCGTGCTTGGTGCGCGTGAAGACCAACGCCGAGCGGGGGTCGTGCTCGCGCAGCAGGTGCTTCAGGAGCGCGGTCTTGTCCTTCCGCTCCACCGGGTAGAGCGCCTGCTCGACGGTGGCCGCCGGCTCGCGGCGGCCGACCTCGACGGTGACCGGGTCGCTGAGCACGTCGTGAACCAGGCCGCGCAGCTCGCCCGCCATGGTGGCGGAGAAGAGCATGCGCTGCGCGCCGGCCGGCACGCGGGCCAGGATGCGCCGCACGTCCGGCAGGAAGCCCATGTCCAGCATGTGGTCGGCCTCGTCGAGGACCAGCACCTCGAGACTGCTCAGGTCGACGTTGCCGCGGCCGAGGTGATCGAGGAAACGCCCGGGGCAGGCGACCACCACCTCGGCACGCCCGCGCAGCGCGGCCTCCTGCTTGGCGAAGCCCACGCCGCCGTAGACGGTCGCGCTCCGCAGGCCGGTGGCCCGGCCGAGAAGCTCGACGTCCTGATGGATCTGCTCCGCCAGCTCGCGGGTGGGGGCGACCACCAGGGCGCGGATGCGCCCGCGGGGGCCCTGCAGTAGCCGCTGCAGGATGGGCAGCACGAAGGCGGCGGTCTTGCCCGTGCCGGTCTGGGCCAGGCCGAGCACGTCGCGGCCGGCCAGAGCCGGCGGCAGCGCGCGTTCCTGGATGGGGGTGGGGCTCACGTAGCCCGCGGCCTCGATGCCCTTGGCGATGCGGCCATCAAGGCGGTAGCTCTCGAAACTCACGAATGCCTTCCTTCCAGCTCACCACCGGCCAAGCGTGGCCCCAACCGTGCGGGAAAGCCTCGGCAGTCTACGCTGCCGGGGCGCTCGCCGTCGCCGCCCGCGACACGGCGGCAGGCAGTTTCGTTGTCACGCGGGCGCCGCCCGTGCTAGCATTCGAAGGCTGCCGGCCCGTACCGTCACGGGCCGTACCCGTCGAGATCGCGATCGCGCGCCGCCCTCGCGCGCCGTGGAGGAAGCGAAGGAGAACATGGCCAGGAACCTGTCCGCGATGAAGTACCATCGCCAGTCGGAGAAGGCGCGCCTCGCCAACCGCGCGCGCAAGAGCACCATCCGCACCTTCACCAAGAAGGCGGTAGCTGCCGCCGAGAGCGGGGACTTCGAGGCCGCAGCGAAGTACCAGAAGGTGGTGCAGAGCCTGGTCGACAAGGCCGCCAAGGCGTCGACGCTGCACAAGAACACCGCCGCCCGGAAGAAGGCGCGTCTAGCGAGGCATCTCGACGCCATCAAGGCGGGCCGCGCCAGCTCCTGAGCCGCGAGTAGAGTCGCGAGTGCGCGCGGGCGCCGCCGGGAGGCGGCGCCCGCGCTCGCCTGGTAGCTTGGGTCGTGACGGTGCCCCGCGTCATCCTGGTACGCAGCAAGGACTCCGCCAACGTCGGCGCCGCCGCCCGCGCCATGAAGAACTTCGGCCTGGGCGACCTGGTGCTGGTGGCGCCCCGCTGCACCGTCGACCGCCGTGCCCACGCGCTCGCCGCGCACGCTGGCGACGTGTTGGAGGGCGCCCGGGTGGTCGACAGCCTGGAGGCGGCCATCGCCGACCGCAGGCTGGTGCTCGGCACCAGCGCCCGCCGCCGGACCACCGAGACGCTGCCGCTGCTCATGCCCAGAGCGGCCGCCCCGCAGCTGCTGGGGGAGGCCACCGCGGTGGTCTTCGGGCCGGAGGACCACGGTCTCAGCAACGAGGAGCTCGACCTGTGCCAGGGGTACGTGTCGATCCCCACGTCGGCCTACAGCTCCCTCAACCTGGCGCAGGCCGTGCTGCTGGTGGCGTACGAGCTGCACCTCGCCGAGCCGGGAGGCGCTTCGCGGCGCCCGCCTCGGCCGGAGGAGGACGCTCCGGCAGCGCGAGAGCAGCTCGAGCGCTTCTACGAGCAGCTGGTGCACGCTTTCCACACCATCGGCTACACCGACGCGCAGCGTGAGCGGGCCACCGCCCGGCTGTTCCGCGGCATGTTCGACCGGGTGGCGCTCTCCGAGCGGGAGGTGGCAGCGCTGCGAGGGCTCCTCAGCCAGCTCGAGTGGGCGGCGGAGCAGCCGCCTGAGCGCCTTCCCGGGCGCAAGGACGGTCGTTGACACCCCTCCGCGCGGCTGGCTATACTGACCGGCGCTGACCGGACGGCCGGCACCGGACGTCACGACGGTCCGGAGGGTTCGTCCGCGTTTCTCCGCTGACCGGAGGGTTGGCTGAGTGGTTGAAGGCGGCGGTCTTGAAAACCGTTGACGGGGAGACCCGTCCGGGGGTTCGAATCCCTCACCCTCCGCCAAGCGACCGGCCAGCAGCGCAGTCGGGAGAGGTGGCCGAGCGGCTGAAGGCGCTCCCCTGCTAAGGGAGTATGGGGGCAAAACCTCCATCGAGGGTTCGAATCCCTCCCTCTCCGCCAGATCACCTGCCACCCGCAGGAGCGCGCGCCTGTAGCTCAGTTGGATAGAGCGTCTGACTACGGATCAGAAGGTCCAGGGTTCGAATCCTTGCAGGCGCACCACAAGAAAGGCCGTCCGAGACGGTGAAGACCAGGGAGCGGCTCCGAGCCTCGGGGCCGCTCCCGCGCACTATCACGCAGCTCGTCGCCTCGAGGGACGCCGCGTCATCAGCGAGATGATGGCCAACGGGACCTTCGCCATCATCAACTTGGCCCGCGGGGCCCGGCTGGAACTTGCCAGGCACGGTACGCCCGCGCACGTTCCAGCACTCATGCATACGCTAGATGCCGGTCCCGGCGAGAACGAGCGCTCGTGATGGCGAGGGTCGTCGAGGCCGCCGCCCGGCGTCCGCCGGTGTCGCTACCGGCCCGAAGATGAAGGTTCAATGAAGATTCCTCGTGGGGACTTCTCATCGAACGCACAGAGATGCTGTGGGCGCCAGAGCGGGCGCGCCCTTTGGCGAAGGAGGACATCATGCCAGATGGAAACCCGCTTGCCACCGGCTGGGACCTCGCCGAGCCGGGAGCCGCCCTCTCCTCGTTCCTGGCGGCCCTGCCCGCCCCACCTCGGCTTCTCGCGCTCGGGGAACCGACGCACGGCGTGTACGCCTTCCCGGCGTGGCGCAACCGCATCTTCCAGACGCTGGTGACGGAGCACGGCTTCCGCTCCATCGCCATCGAAAGCGACGTCATCGCCGGCATGCGCGTGAATGCCCATGTCGCCACGGGCGAAGGAACCCTGGACGAGGTCCTTCACCAGGGCTTCAGCCATGAGTTCGGCAGGTTCACGGCCAACCGTGAGCTGGTCGCCTGGATGCGCCGGTTCAACGCAGAGCGCGACGAGGCCGATCGGGCGCGCTTCTACGGCTTCGACCCGCCCACCGAGACCATGTGGGCCCCCAGCCCCCGGGCCTCGCTGACGGCGCTGCGTGCCTTCCTGGTCGATCACGGTGTGGACCCGCGCGTCGACACGCCCATCATCGAGCGCCTGTGCGGTGAGGACGCGCCCTGGACCGACGAGGCGGCGGCGATGGACCCAGCCCGCTCCATCGGCCGGGCCGCCGCCGCCCGGGACCTGCGGGTGCTTGCCGATGACCTGGACGCTCTCCTCGAGACGCAGGCGCCCGGCCTGGACGGACCGGACGGGCTCTGGGAGGCGCGGTTGCACGCCCGCACGGCGCTCGGGCTGCTGCGCTACCACGCCATCATGGCGGACGGCTCGGAGGACCGGATCGCCCGGCTGATGGCGCAGCGCTCGGCGATGATGGCCGCCAACCTCGAGGCGATCGCCGAGCGGGAGGCGTGGCGCGGCCCCACCCTGGTCTTCGCCCACAACTCGCACCTGCAACGCGACCTCGCGCAGATGAGGTTCGGGCAGGAACTGGCGCGCTGGTGGCCGGTGGGAGCGCACGTCTGCGCGCACCCGGACCCGGGCTACGCCGTCATCGTCACCGGCGCCGGCCAGGGCGCAGGCCTGCCCCTCCCCGCGGCCGACACCCTCGAAGACTGGCTGCGCAGGCAGTCAGAGGGGCCGCGCCTCTACGCCACCCAGCGGTTGCTGGGCACGCTCCCTGCGTCGCTGAAGCGGCGGAGCGACGCTCCTGCCAACCGTTTCTTCCCGCTCGAGCCCGACCGGATCGCGCGGACCGACGGCCTGCTCTTCCTTCCCGAGGTGACGCCGGACGCGTGACGCCGCCTTGGACGGCGGGGTCTGGGGCCGGGCAGAGCTTCAGACTGACTGACCGGACGGCGGGGCCGGCGGTGGATCGTCCACCTTCCGGCTCCGCCTCAGGCGCCGACGTACGCCGCCAGGTGCTCGCCGGTGAGGGTGGAGCGCGCCGCCACCAGGTCGGCCGGGGTGCCTTCGAACACCACCCGGCCGCCATCGTGGCCGGCGCCGGGGCCTAGGTCGATGATCCAGTCGGCGTGCGCCATGACGGCCAGGTGGTGCTCGACGACGATGACCGAGG
>Ga0315535_1000595_pt1 | contig 25555 bp, 21 predicted proteins | sample SalMarSW160220MG_2_FD_203092 | JGI IMG/M metagenome (GOLD analysis project Ga0315535, IMG submission 203092) | Salt marsh sediment microbial communities from the Plum Island Ecosystem LTER, Massachusetts, United States - Salt Marsh Sediment SW1602-20 ... | reverse complement strand
GGCAACAGGGAGTTCAAAGGATCTCATCGAAAAGATGGAGGTCTACCACGATCAGAGAGAAGCGCTTGCGTCTTACCACTATCTAATTGGCACCACAGCGCGTAGCGGCTCTTTGAGACCGACCATAGCCCGGCCCAGATTACTTGCCCAAAAACTTGTCTCTGTCTCCCAGAATAACCTGACAGGCATCCTCTTCGGGCCGGAAGACCGCGGCCTCTCTAATGACCACCTCCGCCACTGTCAAACCGTTGTTACGATTCCGACGGCCTCTTTCTCATCTCTAAACTTAGCCCAGGCGGTTATGATAATCTGTTATGAGATTTTCCTGGGCACAAGAGAAAGGCCTGCGGAGGTTATGCCGCGCCTTGCCAACAGCTTCGAATTAGAGGGTATGTATGACCACCTGAAAGATGTGCTTCTGAAGATAGGATTTATCAATCCCCAGAATCCGGAACATTGGATCGGAAATATCCGCCGGTTTCTGTCCAGGTTTCCTCTCAGGGCACGGGAGGTTCGGATTGTCAGAGGAGTGTGCAGACAGATAGACTGGTACACGTCTCAGATGGAAAATCGAACAAGCGGCAAGCAAGGGAAGGGTTAAGGAGGAAAGCCTGTTCAGGCAAGAAGGACGTCCCAGTCCAAGGTCTTGAATGTCTTGTGGAGGAAGTGGTCATCGTCGACGATGTTGAAGGAGAGGTCATTAAAGATCTCTTTTGCGACGGGGTCTATATCTGTCAATAAAATCACCTCGTCGTCCCTCCCATGGTAAATCCGGACCGGCACGGAAACCTTTCCTTGCTCCTGGGGGGCAAATCCAAGCATATTGATAGCTGGGGCAAGGAGTATCATCCTCTTTACCTGCGATCCATTCTTCATTGCGAAGAGAGAAGCCATAAGCCCCCCGAAACTAGAACCCACGATCCTGATGTCGGACTTGCCAGAGAGAATCCGGTTCAGTTTTTCCATTCGTTCCGGCAGATTACCGGTAAAGGTAGGGATGATCATATCGGGATATTTTTCGCGGAAGAAGACCGCTTTGGTACCCTTGCTGCTGCTCTCCAAACCATGTATGAAGATGCGGTGGATCATTACCCGCACCCGATCTTTTTTCTGCGCTGGGACTCGCGGGCTGCTGCGATTTCGGCCTCGCTGGCCCTACTGATTGCCACAACCTTTCCCCTCATGGAGGCGGAGATTCCGGCCATCGGCTTGTTAAAGTCTACCAGTACCGTGTCCGGTTTAACCTCTAAAATTTTGAAAGAGACCAGGCTTCCCATTTTCATCTGGCGATAAAATTTTCCCTTCTTAACCCTTTGCTTGACAAGGCCTTTTTTGGGGATTTCTCTGATTAAAGACGGGTCATGCTCGCCATAAATCTCTGATGGGGGTATTTGAAGACTGAACTGCTGGCCCACTTGCGCCCCCTCCAAAACATTTTCAAGCGCTGGAACCTGCTCTTCAACGCCAAAGATAAATCGGACTTCATCCTCAGGACGTTCTTTAAATTCACCCGGGGAAATCTCAGTGCTCATCGTAAACCTTATTGTTACTGCGCAATCCTGCTCGATTCTGTCCATTAGCACCTCAGCGAATTCCCAAAATCTCAAATTCCTGTTCCCCTCGAGGGATCGTTATCTTTACCTCATCTCCTACCATCATCCCGATCAAACCTCTGCCAAGGGGAGATTGTATTGATATCTTTCCCTTTTCAGGGGCAGACTCATAATGCCCGACAAGCTGATAACTCACCTCTTCATCGGTCTGAAGATCGTATAAGAGGACAGTCCGGCCAAACACAACCCTGTCGGTCGGTCCCTCATCGATATCGATTACTTCTGCCTGACCTATGGCGATCTTTAATTCATTGATCCTTCCCGCTAAAAAAGATTGTTTCTCCTTGGCCGCGTGATATTCTGCATTCTCGCTGATATCGCCGTGGCTTCGGGCCTCGGCTATGGCCCTTATGTTTTTTGGTTTCTCTTCCTTTTCGAGATGGGCAAGTTCCTCTTTCAGCTTTTCAAGCCCCTCCTTAGTAATCGGCATTTTTTCCATATTTCAATTCTCTCCACAATTTATTTGGTAACAGTTCAGCTTTTTTAGACAGGATTAACAGGATGAACATGATATTTTTCTTATCTTGTTGATCTATTAGTTCAAATCCTTGGTTTTGCATTTAACATCAACCTTTCTTTCTCCAAAATACAGAATCAGCCCCACTGGTTTTCCCGTTGCAATAACGTAATCCACTAATTGTACTTCATGCGCTTGAATAATTCGTCTCACTGATTGAAGTTCCAAGATGTTTCATAGAAACTTTTTTTAAATCATGTCTATCCTGTTATCCTGTCAAATGCTTTTTACACTGGTGGACTATCACTTTATTTTCAATAATCAATCGTCAATCCTATCCCAGTCCCAACGCCATCCCTACCTGCCTGATACAGAGAGATACCGCATAGGCCACAACGAGATTGAAAGCAATGGAAAACCATGCCCAACCCCATGAGCTCTCCTTGCGGATAATGATTACCGTAGCAATACAAGGGACATAGAGCATGGTAAAAACAATCATTGTAAAGGCCTGCAAAGGGTTCCATCCGGGATCCTGTTTAAGCTGTTCAGAAATAGAACCCGTTTTTTCCGGATCCACCTCGCCCAAAGAATAGGCAGTCCCTAAGGTGGAGACCACTACCTCTTTGGCGGCAAAGCCACCCACCAATGCTATGTTCGTTCTATAGTCAAAGCCGAGGGGCCTCGTAATTGTCTCTAACCGCTGTCCTATCCATCCTGCAATGGTCCTCTTTAGGGCGGTCTGTTGCTGCAACTGATCAATATAACTCATCCGGGTTCTGAGTTCCAAGTATCGGGAGGCTGCTTTTCTATATCTGTTATCAATTTCTTCCCTCCTAATTTTCCCATCTTCAAGTTGCGACGCGACCCGCGCCATATTAATTGCGTCCCTGTTAAGGGTTGGAGGGATTACCGGCTGTTTTTCTTTTTTCACGTATGCTGAATAAATCTCATCCAAGGCAGTCAGGTCTTTCCGGTCCTTTATCAATCCTCTGATATCAGACGCATCAAGAAAGGCGGCGGCAAGCTCCTTTCGTTGTTCCTCAAAGGAGTTTACCTGGTCTTTGGTGAGTCCCGGAAAGGTCATCATAACCCACAGGATGACGGAAAACGCCAAGATGACCGTCCCTGCCTTTTTGATATAGTGCCAGGTCCGTTCCCATGTATGAATCAAGAGGCCAACCATGGTTGGCGCCCGGTAGGGAGGAAGCTCCATCACAAAGGGTGTCTTTGGACCCTTCAGGATCGTAGATCTGATTATCTTGGCGGCAAAGAGCGCAAAGGCCCATGAAAGAAGGGTTAGGAGAAACATCATCCTGGCCTTGTCTTTAGAAAAAAAGGCCCCTATCAGCATGGCATATACAGGCAACTTGGCCCCGCAGTTCATAAACGGAACCACTAAGAGGGTTGCGATCCTCTCCTTAGGGTCCCTCAAGACCCTTGTTGCCATGACGCCCGGTACTGCGCATCCCCCGGAGATTCCACCGCTCACAACCAAGGCCATAACAGAATTGCCATGCAGTCCGAACCAGCGCAACAATCTGTCGAGCATATATGCGACTCGAGCCATATAGCCCGAGTCCTCCATAACAGCAATAGCAAAAAACATGAACATGATAAGGGGCACAAAGCCTAAGACGCCTCCAGCACCCCCAATAATGCCGGATATGATCAGTGATTGAAGTATCCCTGGGGGGACCACCGATATGACAGTGCTTTTCAGGAAATCAAAAATGGCCCCTAACCAGAGGATCGGCATCTCACTGGCCCAGAAGGTAAAGGAGTACATGCCGTACAGTATGGTGATCATAAGTAAAGGACCTAAAAAGCGGTTGGTCAGGATCTTATCAAGTTTGTCCGAGAAATTGAGTCGCGACTCGATCTTTCGCTTCACCGCCTTTTTGGTAATACCCGCGATATAACCATAACGATGGTCCGCTATAATTGCTTCAGGCTCTTCTTCCAACGTATTCATCGTATGTTTATAGATACGTTTGCATATCGACCCTATCTTCTGTCCCAAAACAGGATCTTTCTTCAGCAACCCGGTTATTTGGCTATCCCCTTCTAAGCATTTGAGGGCACGCCATCGGGAAGGGTATTTCCTGGCAAAGGTCCGGGATTCATCTATTATGGCGGATATTTCATCAAGCCCCCGGTCGATATCCATACCGTAGGAAATCGGAGGAAGTTCCCACTGAGGTTTGTCTCTTACCACCTCGATCACTTCATCCAAAAGTTCCTGTATCCCCTTGTTTGATCTTGCCACCATAGGCACCACAGGTGCGCCGAACTGGGATGATAATTTCTGGGGATCCACCACGATTCCGCGGGTCTCCGCAAGATCCGTCATATTAAGCGCAATAATGAGCGGAATCCCCAATTCCTTGAACTGTACTGCCAAATAAAGATGCCTGTCCAAGCTTGAGGCATCAACGATGTCAACCACTAAGTCCGGCCTTTCGTTGATGACAAAATCCCTGGCTACAATCTCTTCCAAGGAATAGGCGGTCAGTGAATATGTTCCCGGCAGGTCTACGACCTCTATTTCATAGCCTTTGTGAACGACGGTGCCGTACTTCTTTTCTACGGTAACCCCGGGATAATTGGCAATATGCTGCCTGGCACCGGTAATACAGTTGAAGACCGTTGTTTTACCCGCATTGGGGTTCCCGGAAAGGGCGATTGTGATTTTGTTTTCCATATGCATAATCCGGATGGACCGGAACGTTGAATCCAATCCCGCCCGTGGCGGGACCAACATCATACTTGAATGGGGTTTTCGTTAAGAGACTGAATACGCTAATACCCATTATCAATAATTACAATAGAAATCAACCTGTGATACGCCAGTGGGGATCTGGGGCAGATCACTCTTCCAATACCTCTTCTCGGTAGAAATTGCGCGCAGAACTCCCTCCGGATTTCTCAAACCCTTTTATCCAGGAGTCAACCCGGGTATTGCCATAGGCCTCTTTCCAGGCAGTTACAATGATATCCACCGGGATATCAGCATAAGTCCCGTGATCTGCGACATATTCCATAAACTGTTTTTTTTCCAAATTGTATGGGTGAAAAATGGAATCTTCGCGGCCATTAAATTCCAAGGGGGCTACCCTGTGTCTTTCGCATAGCTCCCTGTTAAATGCCGGGGTGGCCTTGACCCACTTGCTTTCCAGATAGAACTCTACAAAACCGTGGTACACGAAAAGGTCTGAGCCCAAAAATTCAAGAAGTTGCCTTGTGGCCAAATGGTTTCTGACGTCGGCAAATCCCACGCGCGACGGTATTCCGCACGCCCTTCCAAGGGCACAGAGGAGGGATGCCTTGCAGACACAGTAGCCACTGCCGCTTTTCAGGACATTGCTAGCCCGGTAATGCTCGGGTAGATAGAAGGGGTAGTAGGGGTCATACCAGATACCATCGCGAACAGTGTAATAGAGTTTTATGGCCCGTTGAATAGTATCTGTGGTTTCGCCTATCGTCTCTGAGGCAAAATCAATTATAAATGGATGATCGCTGTCAATAATAGGCGTTGGGTCTAAGTATTTCTGGTCAATTTTGCTCATTAGTTTTGCTCCTTTATTTGATCCGGCGTCAACGTAAAGCCCTCTTAAAAAGAGCGTATATCACCGTCCTATTTTTAAAGGCAATTTTTTTCTTGACACGTAGTTACTTTATAGCTAAATTGTAACCACATTTTTTCTTGCCGCTAATCATAATAAATTCGAAATTAGCATTCACATCAGATAGTTGCTGTTTATTTCAGCCCCATATGGGGCATGAAAGAAGCTTAACAGAAATGCCCGAAGAAAAGAAATCAAAAAATGAGAAAAAAAGCGCATCCGGAAAGACTCAGGGTAAGGTCAAGTTAGAGGTATATGGCGAGGAGATGGTGGAAAAGGTCGTCAAGTTGAGCGGGAATAGCGGGCGGGTTTATCTTCCACCTGATTGGGTGGGGTGTAGAGTAAAAATTATAAGGATTGATTAAATTAAGTTGCCCAATGGATGAACTGGTGGAAAATTTGCAGATAAGAAAAATAAACGCAGAGGACGCTTCTGATATAGGGAGTATCCAGGCAGCCATTACCAAATCGCCTTCAAACATCGATTTCAGGCAAATCATTGAAGAGCAAGTCCGAAAAGACGAAGATGCCAGCTTTGTGGCCGAGATTGGTGGCAAAGTCGTAGGTTATATGATCAGTTACATTGTGTTCGGCGGCTTCGGCCTTGAAAAAAGCGCCTGGATTGCTACCGTCGGCGTGGACCCCAAGTTCATGGGCCGGGGCATCGGTAAGAGATTGGCAGAGGAGATATTGGCGGTATACAGGAAAAAAGGGATCAACGATATATATACCTCTGTTCGTTGGGATTCAGCGGACCTGTTGTCTTTTTTTAAGACAATGGGTTTTGACCGCAGTAATTTTATTAACCTTAGAAAGGTGTTGGATTCTTGACTGCCTGGATGTCGTCCAACCGGTGCAGAAAATACGTCCGGCGCCAGGAGTGGAGGACCGCGTTTTTCCGGCTTTGAAGGCAGCGCGGACGACCATATCACAAGTTGAGTGTAAGGGGAAACAAATGAGGTACGCAGAGACAGGGTTTAATTTAGAAATTGATCTAACCCGGGGAAACATTGAGAGGGTAGAAACCGACCCAAGAGACACCGAACTTTATCTTGGGGGCCTGGGTACGAACGCCAAGATATTGTGGGACAGGGTTCCCCCTGAAGTTGAACCCTTTTCTCCTGAAAATCTACTCATATTCGGCACCGGTCTTTTATGCGGCACACCTGCTGTCGGTTGTAATCGTACCATTGTGACCACCGTTTCTCCTCAGACCAGGTTAATGGCATATTCAATGATGGGGGGATTTTGGGCACCGGAATTGAAGTATGCCGGTTATGACAAAGTGATCCTTCGCGGCAAGTCCCCGGATCTGGTTTATTTGTGGATAAACAATGACAAGGTGGAAATACGTGATGCCTCTCATTTGCAGGGTAAAGGTGCTGTTGAAACTGCAGAACTTATTCAGCAGGAATTGAATGAGCCGAAAGCCCAGGTGGCTGCGATCGGCCTGGCCGGTGAAAACAGGGTCTATTTTGCTTCCATCGAGCAGGGCAGGTCCAGTGCCAGCCGACTGGGTATAGGCGCCGTTATGGGAGACAAGAGGGTAAAGGCGGTCGTTGTTCGTGGAACAAAGGACATCAATGTTGCCAAACCCCTTGAATACCTGGAGCTTTGCAATGAAGTGCTGGAATATATCAAATTCCGAAATGAAAATCCGATTCCCGGGGTAATGACTATTTTGCAAGGGCTTGGGTCACCCCAGGAAATGGCAACCCATGATGAAAAGTGGCACACCGAGAATTTCATGTGGGGAAACTCCCGCCTGCGCAGAAGAGATTTCTGGAATGAAGAGATCGCAAAGGCGTGGAAGGATACGATGGAAAGTATGCAGACGCGTTTGATCAGTTGCTATAACTGTCCCATGAAATGCGGGGCAACAATTACCCCCCCGGGACAGCCGACATACATGATGAAATGCTTCTCGAAACTCACCTATACAATGGCGGCCATGTCGGACCTGGAATTTGGTTTGGGTATCGCTCAAAGTGCCACGGAGTATGGAGTGGACGGATTCTCAACCCCGCAGGTTATGGCCTTCGCCCTTGAGCTGTATGAAAACGGCATTTTAACCGACGATGACATGCCGGGAATGCCGTCCGATAACGAGGGGAGATTTTACTGGTTACTCGACAAAATTGTCCGGCGGGAAGGGATAGGAGATGTTTTGGCCAACGGTACCTATTGGGCGGCCAAAGAGATTGGTAAGGGCGCGGAAGAATATGCGCATAATAATATTAAGAAACATGAACAGTTGCCTCTCAAGCTGTCAATGCTGAATCCCGTTTATTTCCTTATGTATGCTACCGGCGAGAAGATAAACATTACCCAGATTGAAGGGCAGTTCCCCCAGGCCCCTTACCCGAAAAGAGAGCATAGAGAAGCGTTTGTAAAGGACTGGTTCCAGGTCCCTGATGAAAAGTTCAAACAGTATTTTCTGGACTGGGAACCACGCGGAGAAAATTCAAATCCATATTACCCGACTGTTCAAATGTCCTGTGATATCGTGGACTGGCAAGAGAGGATGCACTACATCGATGATGCCCTCGGGATGTGCGCCGGTCTGTCATCATTCCCACTGAAGCCTCCCTATCATATGCACAATTATCCGAAATTTATCTCAGCAGGGGCCGGGATCGATATGGATGAAGACAAATTAACCCAAGCAGCCAGAAGATACCGGACTTTAGTTAGGGCCAATAATATCAGAAGAGGCATGAGACGGAAAGATGATAAGCCTCCGGAGAACCATTGGAAGAAACGATTTCCCGAGCTTGAAGAGGAACTCCTGGATACATATTACAAATTCAAGGGGTGGAATAATGACGGTATTCCCACTAAAGAGTCTTTGCATGAATTGGGTTTGGATTACGTTGCAGAAGACTTCGTGCAGAGGGGGATCTTGACGGATGATGAAGATACTTCTTCTGAAGAGACTTCAGCTGGAAAAGAGAAGAAATAGAGTGGAGGAAGTGAACCGTGCAGGGTGAGAAAAAAAAGAAAATAGTTAAAACAATAAAAGTTGATGCTGACAAATGCAATGGTTGCCGGGCCTGTGAGGTCATCTGCTCCGCCTTTCATTCTACACCGAAATATAGCAGCAATAATCCGGCGAGGTCTCGTATTCGGGTGATTCGTCACCCACTGAAAGACATATATATTCCCGTATACGCGGGTGAGTATACTCCGGCCGAATGCGCCGGCAGAGACAAATATGTGCTTGACGGAAAGGAATACGAAGAGTGTGCCTTCTGCAGGGCTTCCTGCCCATCCAGGGACATTTTCAAAGAACCCGATTCCGGTCTCCCTCTAAAATGCGATATGTGTGAAAGCGATCCGGATTTAAAAGAGCCCTTGTGTGTTCAGTGGTGCTTAAATGATGCCCTGATTTACGAAGAAAGGGAAGAGGAAGTGGAAGAAGAAGTGGAGCAGGAGGAGATGGAAATAGGATTGGAAGCATTGGCAGACAAATTTGGATTGGATAAGATAATGGATAGCGTTGCCCGAATGTCAATGAAAGACTAAAGGATTACGGCCAAAGAAGAGGATGAAGAAAGACAGTGGAAAACGTAGCTGACTACAAAGAGATCATCGATGTCATAAAAGAGAGCGGTGGAGAAGCCTTCAAAAGATGCTTTCAATGCGGGTTATGCGATGTTGTTTGTCCTTGGAATCGTGTTCGAACCTTCAGTATGCGCAAGATAGTCCGACAGGCGACGTTCGGTTTGACTGATATTGAAAGTGAAGATATATGGCTTTGCACGACCTGTGGTAAATGCCCTCAGCAGTGCCCCAGGGACGTGAAACAGATAGAATCCGGAATCGCCTTACGAAGGATTGCCACGGAATATGGGGTTTTTCCGAAATCAGTCACCCCTGTCCGCACCATAAGAGGAAGTCTTGTCGGTGAAGGGAACACTCTGAGTGAAGAACGGGCAAAGAGGGGGGATTGGGCGAAAAATCACTCTGTAAAACCATTCACCGAGGGAATGGAAATTTTATATTTTCCCGGTTGCTATCCCAGCTATGACCCAAGATTGAAAAAGGTGGCTGTTGCCACGGCCAATATCCTCAACCTGGCAGGGGTAGATTTCGGGATACTGGGCGCCAGGGAGAACTGCTGCGGAGAAAGCATCCGAAAGACAGGCGATGAGGAGGTATTCAAACGATTAGCCAGGGAAAACATCAAGACCTTTGTCGATAACGGGGTGAAGAAAATCCTTGTTTCGTCCCCCCACTGCTACCATACCTTCAAGAACGAATACCCCGAATTTATGGTTGACTTTGAGGTGGTTCACATCACCCAGTATTTGTTTGAGCTTATTAATAAGGGAAAGCTTGAACTCAAAAAGGAGTATGGGAGGAAAATTACATATCATGACCCGTGTTACCTGGGTCGACATAACGGCATCTATGACGAACCCCGGGAGGTCTTGAAGAAGGTTCCCGGCCTGACGTTGAAGGAGATGCCCGATTGTCGAGTCGATAGTCTCTGCTGCGGGGGCGGAGGGGGCAGGGTCTGGATGGAAACTCAGAAGGGTGAAAGATTTTCCGACCTCAGAATACAACAAGCAATGGATGTCGGGGCTGAAATGCTTGTTACTGCCTGCCCCTACTGCATTACCATGTTTGAGGATAGCAGAATAACCATGGAGGCCGACGAAAAGATAGAGATTAAGGATATCACCGAGATCATACAGGAAGTTGTTTAGTGTCGATCCATAAATGGCTATTTTCCGCAATCTCAGCGTCAGACTCAAATTTTAATCCTCGAAATACCCCAATGTATTTCTGTGGTTAAAACTTTCGTCTTCCTTGATCTTGCAAAAACTATCTCATTTGTGGATGGACACTATTTAGGGAACCTTAGAACTCTGATAAGGAAATATAGACGTGGAAAAAGAACCAGTTGAAGGACAGCTTTTTAAAATCCCCGCGGACAGCAATTTTGGAGATGTGATAGTTGTCGGTGGAGGCATTAGCGGTGTTCAAGCCTCTCTTGATCTTGCCACTGCCGGTTTTAGGGTTTACCTTGTTGAGCAATCACCTTCCATCGGCGGCCATATGGCCCAGCTTGACAAGACCTTTCCCACCAATGAATGCTCCACGTGAATACTCGCGCCCAAACTGGTCGAGGTCGGCCGGCATCCGAATATAGAGGTCCTGACATATACTGAAGTTGACGGTGTAGAAGGGGAGGCGGGAGACTTTAAGGTAACCCTGATTAAAAAGCCCAGATACATTATAGAGGACATATGCACGGGTTGCACTACCTGTGTGGAATACTGCCCGGTCATGGTACCTGATCCATATAATCAAGACCTATCTTCGAATAAAGCTATTCATATATACTTCGATCAAGCAGTTCCCCTTGTCACCTATGTTGACCCTGAAGAATGTCTTTACCTGAAAGAGAAGAAATGTCTTATTTGCCAAGGCGTCTGTGAGAATGAAGCTATAGATTTTAGTCAAAAGCCTGAGAAGGTAGAAGTAAGCGTAGGGGCGATCGTTCTGGCTTCGGGTTTTGAGCCATTTGATCCAAAGATAAAGGGGGACTATGGCTACGGAACGATGGAGAACGTGGTAACGAGTCTTGATTTTGAACGGTTATTATCTTCCACCGGGCCACACGAAGGTGAAATCCTGCGTTCTTCCGACAAAAAGCATCCCCATAAAATTGCCTGGATTCAATGCGTCGGTTCCAGACGGGTTACCCCGGGCGATAACAGCTATTGTTCAGCCGTATGCTGTACCTATACCCAGAAACAGGTGCTATTGACAAAAGATCATTACGCAGACGCAGAATGCACGATATTTCATAACGATATTCGTTCCTATGGCAAGGATTTTGAACCATATTACCAAAGGGCTGCTGATCTCCCGGGTGTTCGATTTATCAGAAGCTATGTATCAATAGGAAGAGAGATCCCGGAAACCAAGAATGTAACGATAAAATACGCAACTGCTGAGGAAGGAGTAAAGGAGGAAGAATTCGATCTGGTTGTATTATCCATTGGATTGAATCCCCCTGCTGACTATGAGGATCTGGCAGATAAGTTCGGAATCGAGCTCAATTCTCACAGATTCTGTAAAACCAATCCTGTGAATCCTATTGAGACCTCTCGCCCGGGAATTTTTGTAAGCGGAGCCTTTCAGGGTCCTGCAGATATCCCCGAGTCGGTTTTTACCGCCAGCGGAGCCGGCTCCCAATGTGGTGAATTCCTTGACTACAGGCGAGGGAAACTGACTAAAGAAAGGATATATCCGCCGGAAAAGGATGTCTCGGAAGAGGAGCCCAGGGTGGGTGTCTTTGTGTGTCATTGTGGGGCTAATATCGGAAGAGTGGTAGATGTACCTTCCACAGTTGAATATGCCTTGACCTTACCCAATGTTGCCTACGCCCAGGAACAGCTCTTTTCATGTGCTACTAATTCTGCCAGGGAAATAACAGACATGATACAGGAAAAAGGGCTCAATCGGGTGGTTGTTGCTGCCTGTTCCCCCAGGACCCTTGAACCGTTATTCCGGGACACCCTTCGGGAGGCAGGAATTAATCAATATTTCTACGACATGGCGAATATTAGAGAACACTGCTCCTGGGTCCACTCTATGGAAAAAGAAGAAGCCACCGGAAAGGCACAGGATATAATCCGGATGTCGGTAGCACGAGCTTGCCATTTAGAGCCATTACAGGAAATTGATCTGCCCGTAAACAAGACAGCGTTAGTGGTTGGTGGAGGTATAGCAGGCATGACTTGTGCCCTCTCCATGGCCAACCAGGGGCATGAGGTAACCCTGGTGGAAAGGGATGCGGACTTAGGGGGAATGGCTCGAAGACTTCATTATACCCTGGAAGGGATGGATGTCCAAGCGTATTTGGGAGATCTTGTGCGTCAGGTTTATAAGGACCCTTTAATACATGTATATACTGATGCCATCATCACGGAGGCTACCGGTTATGTTGGAAATTTCGTAACCAAGGTGAAATCTGGAAGGGGGCTCGCAGAGATAAAACATGGGGCAGCCGTCATTGCTATAGGTGCTGACGAGTATAAACCGACCGAATATCTTTATGGGGAAGATGAAAGGGTAGTGACCCACCTTGAGTTGGAGGAGCAAATCGCCAAAGGAGGAGAAAGGCTGATTAGCTCCAAGACTCTGGTCATGATTCAATGCGTAGGTTGCAGAAATGAAGACAGAAATTACTGCGCCCGGGTATGTTGCAGCCAGGCTGTAAAGAACGCCTTGAAACTCAAAGAGATAAACCCCGAGATGGATATCTACATTCTTTTTCGTGATATGAGAACGTATGGATTCAGAGAGGATTATTACCGGGAAGCGTCCGAAAACGATGTAAAGTTCATCCGTTATGAGCCGGAGGATAAACCTCAGGTGGAAGCTATTGAGGAAGGGGGAAGGCCTGTTTTAAGGGTTACTGTTGTCGATCCTATTTTAGGGCAGAAGCTTGCTATAGATACCGATTACCTTTCTTTGGCTGCTGCCGTTATTCCCCCCTCAGGGAACAGGGAAATATCTGAACTATTCAAGGTCACTTTGGGACCGGATGAATTTTTCAAAGAAGCCCATGTCAAATTAAGACCTGTTGACTTTGCTACGGATGGCGTTTTCCTGTGTGGGACAGCTCACTATCCCAAGCATATACCGGAGGCCATTAACCAGGCTTATGGAGCTGCAGGACGGGCTTTAACCCTTCTCTCACATGATATAGTCACGGTCTCAGGTTCTGTTTGCGAGGTGGATGAGAAGAAATGTATGGGGTGCGGGGCATGTATCTCAGCCTGTACGTATGGTGCCATAGAGTTTCGTGAGACCCGACAGGGCAAAAAGGCTGTCGTTAATCCTGTTATCTGTAAAGGAGATGGCCTCTGTAACTCAAAATGTCCAACAGGTGCTATTTTTCTCAAGCACTTTACCGATGAAGAGTTCATGAGCCAAATTGATGCGGCGATTCCAGAGGAAGAGATAATACAGCAATTTGATGCGGCGGTTGGAGATGTGTAGAAGTATCCTATCAGATACTCGGGTTCGAGGGACAGAACACTGAAGTAACCCTATAAGGATTTACTGCTTTAAGTAAATTACAATAATCAAAAACAAATAACAAGTAAATCACAATGACTAAAATTCAAAATTCCAAACCATATGATCTTGAAGAAAGGACATTCCAATTCCCTAAAGCTGTTGAGATTTGGATATTGTAATTTGGAATTTATTTGAAATTTGGTGCCTGCAATTTGTTGTTTCCGGTTTATCCGGGGTAGGAGTTGAGAACGAATGACTACAGGGGTTAAATTTAAGCCAAGAATAGTAGGCTTTGTATGCCATTGGTGAGGATACGGAGCTGCTGACCTGGCTGGAGTTTCCAGACTGCAATATACAACTGAAATGAGGCTCATTCGTGTCATGTGTTCCGGTAGAGTCGACCTGAAATTTATCCTCCGGGCCTTCTCAAATGGAACGGATGGGGTGTTTATTGGTGGTTGCCGGCTTGGCGAATGTAATTATGTTACTCATGGAAATTACCATGCACTAAACATGGTGCTTCTATGTAGAAAGATAATGGAACATATAGGGCTGAATCCGGAAAGGTTAAGGATCGACTTTATATCTTCCGGTGAAGGAATTCGTTTCGCCCAAGTAGTCAATGAATTTGGTCGGAAGGTAAAGGATTTAGGACCTCTTGGTAAAGCTGAAGGAATAGACGAAGATGAATTACAGTCCAAACTTGAAGCAGTTAGCAAGCTGATCCCCTACATTAAGCTAATGAACAGGGAGAAGTTAGGGTCACGTCTTGAAAACGAAGAAGAATATGAGGGATTTTTCACTAATGACGAGATAGACGAGTTGTTTCGTGAAGTTCCCTCGTACTATATTGATCCGGATAAGTGTCAGGCCTGTATGATTTGCAGTAGAAGATGCCCTGTAGAGGCCATTACAGGCGGCAAGAACCGTATCCACGTCATTGACCAGGACAAATGCATAAAATGCGGAACCTGCTTTGAAGTCTGCCCCCCTCGCTTTGGTGCGGTGAAAAGGCTTTCGGACGAGCCTGTTCCGCCTCCCATTCCTGAAGAAGAAAGAACGATCGTCAGAAAGACTAAGAAAAAATGAGAGAAATCCGTTTAAGGAGGGCACATGAAGGAGAACACCATTAAGATAAGACTCATGAAGGCTGACGATTTTGACGCTGTGGTTGCGATTGACGAGAAAATACTCAAGGCTTCCCGGCCGGAGTACTATGAAGTGAAGTTTGAAAAGCTTTTTGCATCCAAAGATTATCTGCCCGCGTCACTTGTGGCAGAGGAAGAAGATGGAACGGTGGTAGGGTTTGTAATGGGGGAAATCTATATGGGAGAGTTCGGTATTTTCCAGGAAGAAGCAAGTCTGGATACTATCGGTATTGATCCCGATTACCGGCATAAGGGTATCGGTGAGCAGTTGATTAATGAATTTATGGAACATTTGAGAACTGTCGGCGTTAAGAAAATAAACACCCTGGTCGACTGGAATGATTCCAAACTGATACATTTCTTTAGCGCGAACCACTTTAGCCCCTCCAAAACCATTAACCTGGAACGAAGCCTTTGATTGCGGTGAGGTGATACATCCTATTCCTCCGCCATACATTTTATGGCCATTTTAGCTTGACTCACAATTTCAATCTCACTATACTCGGCGATCAAAAAGGGTAACTTCTTATAATCATACTTAGTGCAAAAGGATGTTTTATGGATAGGAAGCACACCATTGTAGGCACGCGGATGACAAGGACGGACAGCCTTTCCAAGGTAACCGGGAGCGCGAGCTTTACTGCCGACCTCAAGTTTCCCAGGATGCTCTGTGCGAAGGTGCTGCGAAGCCCTCATCCGCACGCAAAACTTCTCAATATCGACACGAGCAGGGCGTTGCGACTCCCCGGCGTGAAGGCTGTCGTGACAGCGGCCGACACGCACGGCGTCAAATGGGGTGTCTTCAAATACACGCAGGACCATCCGATGATAGCGGTGGATAAGGTCCGATACGTTGGGGAGGATGTGGCAGGCGTCGCGGCCGTAGACGAAGAGACGGCGCTGCAGGCCCTCGATCTTATCCAGGTCGATTATGAGCCCCTGCCTGCGGTCTTCAATCCCGAAGACGCCATGAAAGAGGGCGCGCCGCTGATTCACGAGGAGTACGCCAATAACATCAACATCCATGTCCACATCGAAGTTGGTGAAGTGGACGAGGCTTTCGCACAGGCGCATCTCGTACGGGAAGACACGTTCCATGCCGCGGGTGAAGCCTACTCAACGCTCGAACCATACGCGGTTGTAGCCTCCTATGCCAGCGGGTACCTGGACCTGTGGGTGCCCAACGCCGGGCCGCACGTGCGAGCCAAGGCCCTCTCCAATCTGCTTAAAATGCCACTCAATAAAGTGAGAGTTCGACGTATCAACGTGGGGGGTCACTTCGGCTCACGCTCCGAAGTATCTCCAGGAGATCTCGTGACGTCCCTGCTGTCCATAAAGACGGGATGTCCCGTCAAGCTCGTCCTGACGCGAGAGGAAAACGCCGCCTGTACGCGGCAGGTTCACGACATAGAGGCCACGATCAAGACAGGGGTCAAGAAAGACGGCACCATCACGGCAAAGGAGTTCCGCGTGATCTATGACGGCGGAGCGTACAGCAGCACCGGACCCATCGCCGCGTCGATTCCGTACTACGTCTATGAGGAGGCCTACCGATTCCCGAACGTTAGATACAACGGATATCGAGTGATTACCAACAAGGGAATTCGGGGGATGTACGGAGCCCACGGCAGGGCCTTCCTCGGCGGCAACGAAATGCAGCTTGATATGATCGCCCGGGAGCTGGGCATGGACCCCATGGAGATCAGGCTCAAGAATGGGCTCAAAGTCGGGGAAGAGACGGCCACAAAATCCGTAATCATCAGTGGCGGTCTTGAGGAACCCATACGCCGGGCGGCTGAGCAGGCCAGGTGGACGGAAAAACGGTCCGGTCTGAACGAAAGAGAGGGAATCGGCATGGGTTGCGTCGCCATTATGTGCGGCTTCCCCATGGGATTCAGGTCCGGCTCCGCGTGTTACGTCAAGATCAACGACGACGGACAGGCGACCATCGTGACGGGTATCTGCGATACGGGGATGGGGAATGAGTCCATGGCGATACAGATCGCCTCAGAGGTGCTCGGGATCCCCGTTGAAGACATTAACCTGGTCAATGCAGATACGGAGGTAACGAATCTCGATCCCGGGGCCTACTCGCAGGCCGCTTCGTTCGTCGGGGGAAACGCGGTGAAGCGCGCGTGTGAAGAGGCCAAACGCCAGATTCTGAGCTTCGCCGCGGCCAAGTTGGACCTTCCCGCGGAAGACCTTGACCTGAGGAACCGAACGATCGTTTCGAAAACAGACCCTTCCAAGAGCATGCCCATGCGGTGGATTGTCCGTGAAGCCTTTTTTCAGGGAAAGCCCATCGCCGCTACGGGTGCATATATGCCGAAAATCGATTTCCAGAGGGAATGGATCAAGAAACCGTACGGTCAAATGGCCGGGACCTACTCATTCGGTTGCTCGGTCGCGGAAGTGACTGTGGACAAAGAGACCGGGCAAATACGAGTCCCGCACTTTGTCGCTGCCCACGACTGCGGATACCCGATCAACACCATGGCGGTGGAAGGGCAGCTCGAGGGGTCGATCCAACAAGCGGGGATAGCGGTCCTCACGGAAGAGACCCGGTGGACCGAAGGCCGGCTTTTGAATCCTGACCTCCTCGAATACAAGATGCCGTTAGCCTGCGACATGCCTGAGATCGAAACCGTGATTGTCCGCTCCAACGACCCGGAGGGGCCCTTCGGCGCTAAAGAGGGGGGGCTGACAACGCGCATGAACGCCTACAGCGCGGTGGTCTGCGCGGCTCACAATGCTCTCGGAGTGCCCCTCAACGAGTTCCCGCTCACCCCGGACCGGGTCCTCAAGGCTCTCGACACCGCGAAAGGTGGAGGTAAGTCATGATAGCCTCTAAATTTGAGTTTAGAAGCCCAAAGGATGTTGAGGAAGCCGTCCGGCTTTACCGGGAGTTCAAAGGCGCGGCCGTTTACCTCAGTGGGGGGACCGATCTGGTTCCTCGTATGAAACTGGGTCTTGAAAAGCCCAAAGTCGTTATCGATCTGAAGCGTATTGTCCCGCTCAAAACAGTAGAGGATCAAGGCGACTGGATCAGGATCGGGGCCCTGGCGAGAATCTTCGACCTCAAACAAAACGACCTCGTTCGAGATTACTTTCCTGCGCTCGAGGCTTCGCTCGAGGCGACTTCGTGTGAATCCCTCCAGATGAGGGGCACAATCGGCGGCAATCTGCTTCAGAATTCCAGATGCCTCTTCTATAACCAATCGGAATTCTGGCGCAGGTCCAAGGGTTTTTGTCTGAAGATGGGCGGTGAGAGCTGCAATGCCGTCCCGGGCGCCAAGACCTGCTTCGCAAACTATTGCAGCGATAATGCCCCCGCTTTGTGTACACTGTCTACGGAGATGGAGATCTCCGGACCCGACAAGGTGAGACGCCTCAATCTGGAGGAACTCTATACCAACAAAGCCGACAAGCCATTTGACCTTCAACCGGGTGAAATTCTCACCGCAATATTCGTTCCGAAGAAGAAAAGTGTCGGGGGTTACGAAAAGCTGCGGGTTCGGGGCGCCATTGACTATCCCCTCTTGGGAGTGGCCTTCTCATTTGTGGACGGGACGGGCAAACTCGCCGTAGGAGCCGTCGGACCCAAGCCGTATGTGGTTGAAATGAAACAACCATCGCATGACGCAATCAAAGAGGCTGCTGAGGAGGTCCTAAAACAGGTAAGGACTGCCGGCAATACGGTCCTCGATCCCGATTACAGGAAACGGATGATTCCCGTGCTGGCCGGAACGCTTATAAACAAGGTGATGGAAGGGGCGAAGTGATGGAGCGATTAAAAGTCAAATTACAGGTGAACGGAGAGGCCGTGGAGTTGGATGTCAATCCTCCCGAAACCTTGCTTGAGACCCTGAGAGACAGATTGGAAATGACTGGCACAAAAGACGGTTGCGGGCTCGGCGCCTGCGGGAGTTGCACGGTGCTCCTTAACGGACTTCCCACGCGATCATGTATAGTGCTGACCGCCGAATTGGACGGCTCCGAGGTAACGACCATTGAAGGTTTGGCGGACGGAACGAAGCTGGACCCCGTTCAGGAGAGCTTCATGGAAAAAGGCGCGGTTCAATGCGGGTTCTGCACACCGGGTATGATACTTACGGCCAAAGGCCTTCTGGACAGGAACTCACAGCCGACCAAGGTGGAGATCATCCGGTCCATTTCGTCCAATCTGTGTCGCTGCACCGGGTACAAGAAGATTGTCGAAGCCGTTGAGGCCGCGTCATCCACAGAGACTCCAAAAACATAGATAAAGGAGTAAAACATGCGTGCATTCGTATTGGGCGGGGCAGGGGGTATGGGACAGGGCGTGGCGCGGGACCTGATAAAACAAGAACCGGTCACGGATGTTGTCCTGGGAGACTTGTATCCGGACCCGAAAAGATTGGCGCCGAAATTACGCGATAGCGCAAAAGTCACCCTGGTCAAGATGGACGTAAACGATCATAACGGCATGGTAAATACATTCAAAGACTCGGATGTTGTCATCAACTGCGCGGGCCCCTTTTACAAAACGGCCGTGCCGGTGGCCAAGGCCGCGGTAGAGGCGCGGGTCAACTATATTGATATCTGTGATGATTACGAGGGAACCGAAATACTTTTCAACTCCGACATAGATGAAATGGCTAAAGAAGCAGGCATTACGGTTCTTACGGGTATGGGATCCGACCCGGGAACCAACAATGTACTGGTGAAATGGTTCGCGGATCGTCTGGACAGTGTTGAAGAGATTTACCTTTATTGGGTAGTGGCCATTGCCGAACTTTCAGGCGCAGCCTGGGACCACAGTCTGCATATGACCCTCGGGAAGATCCCGCAGTATATAAACGGTGAACTGGTCCACGTGGAAGGCGGGACCGAAGTAGTGGCGGAAGAGTTCCTGGAACCCTTAGGGACGTGCCATGTTCGCTACGTGGGTCACCCGCAGCCCTTGACCATCCCCAAGTATATCAAAGGGGTAAAGCATGTCATCATCAAAGGGGCGCTCATACCTCTCTGGGTGGACGAACTGATCAAAGAACAAAAGGATATGGGTTTGTTGAGTCAAGAACCGAAGGATATCAACGGCACGACCGTAATACCCTACGACCTTACGCTCAAGCTTTGGGAGACCATCCCGGAAGGGAGAGACAAGGGTCCGCAGTCTTCGGGCCTAAAAGTCATTGTCAAAGGTGAGCGTGGCGGCAAAAAGGTGACATACACAGCCGATATGGTGGGAAGGATGGCTCCCGGGACGGGGCTTCCCGCATCCATCGCAGCGCTCATGATGAATGCCGGGGATGTGACCGTAAAGGGCGTGACGGCTCCTGAGGGCTGCATCGATCCGGACAAATTCCTTGCGGCGTTCTTGAAGCGAGGCGCAAGAATCCACCAGACGGAAAAGATATCATCCATGTTTGCGGTCTAACACAGGGCAGGAGACTTTCCATGAAAGAGACGCAAAAACTGAACATTGCCAAAAGCCGGGAACTTTACGAAGAAGCGTCCGGCCTGATTCCGGGAGGTGTGCTCGGGGCCAGAAAGCCCGGCGATTTTATCGAAGGGGAATACCCCATATTTCTTGAAACCGGCAAAGGCTGCCGCCTGACGGATGTGGACGGCAACGAATTTGTCGATTTCTTGTGCGGTTACGGCCCCATCATACTCGGTTACCGTGAAGAAGAGGTGGATGACGCCGTTTGTAAACAGATAAAAGAAAAAGGCTTCTGTTTCACGCTGACACAAAAATTCCAGAATGCGCTGGCGAAGAAGCTGACCGAAATTGTGCCCTCATCCGAGATGAGTATCTTCCTGAAAACAGGCTCCGACGCCACCACCGCAACTATTCGTATTGCAAGGGCCTATACCGGCAAGATCAAAGTAATGCGTTGCGGTTACCATGGCTGGCATGACTGGTGCGTTGAAATGAAAGGCGGGATCCCTTCGAAATTTTACGAAGATGTATTTGAGTTTCAATACAACCGGCTCGATCAGTTGGAAGAGCTGATGACGACCCATGGTGATGAGACCGCTGCAATCATCATGACGCCGTTCGGTCATCCAAACCATCAAAAGATGGAAGAACCCAATCCAGGGTTTCTTGAAGGCGCAAGAGATCTTGCAGACAAATACGGCGCGGTGCTGATCTATGATGAGATACGGACGGCCTTCAGACTCAGAATGGGCGGCGCGCAGGAACTCTACGGAGTGACTCCCGATCTAACCGTCTTGGGAAAGGCGATCGCCAACGGATATCCGATTTCTGTTGTGACCGGTAAGAAGGACGTCATGATGGCGGCCGCGGACAAGCTCTTTATTTCGTCAACCTTTTTCCCGAACAGCAAAGGCTTTGTCGCCGCGCTGAAGACCATAGAAATCCTTGAGCGGGACAAAGTGCTCGAGAATATTTGGGAAAAGGGCGACCGCTTCATCGAGAAGATCCGGGCGCTCCTCGACAAATATGCTGTGGGGGCCGAGTTGACCGGAGTGGCCCCCATGTTCTATATCACCTTTGAAAAGGATGAAACAGGGGCATACAAAGGCAAACGTAAGGATTTCTATACGCAGCTGATCCGCAAAGGGTTCTTCTTCTCACCGTACCACCACGCCTATATCAGCTTCCGACACACGGAAGAAGACCTGACCTTGACCCTGACGGCCATTGAGGAATCCCTGGCGTATGTGAAAGAAAAATATTGGGCGGACATCTCTACCTGACCTCTTTCATTCGATGTCTACATAGATCCGATACCCAGCACTATTACCACAAAACACTGTAGGTCTTGATTGGATTGTGGATGCCTTTCACCTTTACCACACCAATCTCTTCCACCTCAATCAGGCCTTTTACCAGACTGTCTGTCCTCTGACTGATCAAAATCTGTCCGGCCTTGGCCGACGTCTCAAGACGCGCCGCCACATTGACTTGGTTTCCTATGATAGTGTAGTCCCTATACGCGTCTGAGCCCACATTGCCTACAGTCACAAATCCGCTGTTGATACCTATACCCACACCCAATTCATGGCCATACTGACCCCATTCACCTGATAGATCCTCAATCCTTTTTTGCATATCTATAGACATTCGGACCGCCCGTTCTGCATGATCTTCCATCGGGATCGGATCGCCAAAGAAGATGAGGAGCCCGTCGCCAACAATCTTGTTCACTGTTCCGTCGTAGAGGTGTATAATCTTTATCATTTCAGAGAAATACCTGGTCAAGAGGTGAAAAAGCTCCTCTGGTTCCAAGCTATCCGTGAGATTTGAAAACCCCCTGATATCGGTAAATACCACGGTCATCATTTTTCTCTGCGGCTCTATCCCAAGTGCATGGTCGCTGGCTAAGATCTTCTCCGCAAGTTTTGGAGAGAGATACCGGCGCAGTTCATTATGTCTTTCCAACTGGACAACCTGGGCCCTAACCTTTTCCTCGAGGTCACGATTGAGTCCAAGGAGATCCTGCTGAGCCTTACGCAGTTCAGAAGTTCGCTCTTCGACCCTGTTTTCCAGTTCTCTATTGTGCTCATCTAAACGGGACTTGGCCTCTATCAGTTCTGCGTTGGTTTTTTCGAGCACAAGATAAGCCTCATTCTTGGCTCCCATGCTCTTTCTTAGCTGATTGATAGTCTCGATCAATTCCTGCCCCGACCACCTTTTATCTCCCCGAAACTTGAATACCTGGGACATGCGGTGTAGATTCGATGCCCGGTCATATGAGACATCCAGGACAAAATAGGGCGCCATGAAGATTTCTCCGGCCGTGAGCAGGAACCGGCCATCGAACTTGATCGTCTCTGTGATAAGGATCGCCTCTCTTTGATCACCATGGACAGGCTGGTAATCAGGGGGCTTTACCGTGTATTTCCCCAAAAAAATCTCTTGGCTGTTAATCATCTCAGGCTCAAGAAGGATCTTTTTCCCCACCTGGATACGCTGGCCCTTGTCTGGTTCTCTCAGGGTCATGATGTCTTCTTCTATTTTGACGTCCAGCCTGTATTGGGTGAATTCAGGTTCCTGGTTGAAGAGGACCTCGGGATTGTACCCGGTCACGGTTTGTCGAATCGTAGCCGGGGCCAGACCCCAAATGGTCGGGATAGAGGAGAGAATACCCCTCAGATATGGATCGCCTATATAATCGCTGTTGGGATCGATATCGCTGTGGAACTGGACCTTCAGAATGGTCCTGATTTTTCTTGACCGGTGATCGTAGGTGGGAGGCAGGATTACCTCTATTTCTTTGGTGTCATCAAAGTTCTTATTAAAGAAGGGCACCTTCTTAAACCCGTCATTAGGAGAGGCGAAGACCCTCACAAAATAATGGAACCGCCCCCATGAACGTAGACTGGCCGGAGATGCGCCGCAGTTAAAAAAGAAATCCGGTTCATTAACAAGTTCCTTCCCCTTCCTGAAGATCCGCTCATAGTTGTCGTAAGTGGTCCATTCATCTTCGTTCAGGAAGAAATCCTCTGCCGAAATGTATTGATCCCGAGGGTAGGAGAGCCCTTCGAAGAGGGATTCGTGATTACCCACTCGGTTTTGGACATAAGTGGCTATGATTCTGATATTACGATTACTGATACAATCAGGACGACTCATTGATTTCACCTAAAATCTTGGTCGGAAATGTTGTTTATCCCCCTAATCTCATCCATCATATTCATATTTTGATAAACTGACAAGTAACTTTCTTATCAAATCAGTTTTGATAGTCTTGTGCAAAGATCAATTTTATCTCTTGACAAAGAGGGAGGGTGTTATAATATGATCTCATTAAATGCGGGACGTGGCGCAGTCTGGTAGCGCACCTGAATGGGGTTCAGGGGGTCCAGAGTTCAAATCTCTGCGTCCCGACCAGTAAAGCTAAAAATTTTGGCGGGTTAGCTAATAAGCAACCCGCCATTTTTTTGCCATTTTTAGAGAATTTAACGCTTTTTGTGTATTGGGGGACATCCTATAATGCCCCTGTAAACAGCGAATGTCTAATACAATCTTCCATGTTTTTCCCGCTAAAGATAAATTTGTATGGACCAAATCTCGCATTTTCGCTAAATTGTTTATGTTTGTTGAATCTTAGAGGGTTTGAAACCCAAAATCGGGCCTTTGCACGAGAGCTATGACGATGAAAAAGAAGATCGTTCCCCTTTTTCTGTTAATTACAATTCATTTACTGTCCTCGTTTGTCCTTGCAGGCCAATTCAAGGTAATGAAGGTTTATGACGGTGATACTATAAAGGCCGAGGGGTATGACATCGAAATAGAGGTCAGACTCGTTGGCATAGATAGCCCTGAAAGATCTAAGAAAAAGGGGAACCCCGGACAGCCATTTGGCCAGAAAGCAAAGGAGTACCTTTCTGGGTTGGTTTTAAACAAGACAGTAGATATCAAGGACTATGGACTGGGACCATCCAACAAAGTATTAGGGGTTATTTATCTGGATGGGAAGAACATCAATCTTGAAATGGTCAAAGCTGGATTGGCTGAGGTCTATCGCGGTATAGCTCCACATAAATTCAACCTTATAGCTTACTGGCAGGCAGAGAAAGAAGCCAAGGACGACATGCGGGGGATGTGGAGCTTGGGGGATAAATATATAAGCCCAAAGGTTTGGCGGAAAACACACAGAAAAAGATAAACAACGGAAGTTTTGACAGGGAAATATTTAAAGGCATTGCAATTTAAAGGGGTTAGCCCCGCTGCCGAAAGCGGGATTAGCCCCTTTTCGTTTGAACTTTAAACATCAGATCGCTTGCCCTTACATCTTTCTGCGGGGACCCTTCAAGAGAGCAAAAGATACCAGATTCACAAGCCCCCAGATGCCGGAAGCCGGAAAGTAATTTTCAATGGATCGATCAAAAAGCACGGAAATCTTGGGATCGAATTCCCCGTCCCCTTTCCATAGGAGGTAATACAGGGGAACCCTTGGGAAGGGCAGGAACCGGTAGGCCTTATCGGCCATATCCAGAGATTTCCCTTCATAATAGTCGGCAGCTGTTTCAAATCCATCAGCGTCATGCCCGTATCGCTCCAAAAGGGGGACCAGTCTGAGTTTATGCCGTCCTTTAAAATAATGAGCTTCTCTGAGGTCTTTGGCTCCGACAATATCTTTACCTAATGGGTGAAACGAATCGACGTGATTGAGGTACAGGAGGGTAATCAGTTCGAGCAGGGGATCATCTGCATTTCTCCACTTATCCCCCTCTGATTTTTTCAGGCACGCGTTTTTAATGTCGACCAGAATGTCTTCCCTCAAAAAATGAAAAACCAACCCTCCCGATGGGTGGAGAGTAAAGAGGGTGAGATTAAGGAGGGTGTTTTTGTCTCTGCCCTTCAAAACCTCCCAGTACTCGGGAGGCACTCGGATCAACCTTTCATTATGGTCAAAAGGAGGCGGCCCTCCCTGCAACCGTCTTTCCTGCATCGCCAAAAAGCCTTTGCTGAAAGGGTAGGGCCCCGCATGGAAGTTCTCGCATGGAAAGGCATGGCAATCTCTCAGGCAATAATCGATACGGTTCATAACGGCACATGCCAGAATCGTGCAGGTTCCCTCGAAAACAGCCTTCTGGGCCTCAAGCTTTCTTTCTGCTTCTTTACTTCTCCCGGGTCCACAGGTGGAACAAAGCCCGAGGAGACGCAATTTGCAGACATCGCAATTTATGCCACATGCTCCGGTAGGCATG
>Ga0315535_1000594_pt1 | contig 25556 bp, 35 predicted proteins | sample SalMarSW160220MG_2_FD_203092 | JGI IMG/M metagenome (GOLD analysis project Ga0315535, IMG submission 203092) | Salt marsh sediment microbial communities from the Plum Island Ecosystem LTER, Massachusetts, United States - Salt Marsh Sediment SW1602-20 ... | reverse complement strand
CGTAGAAATCGGGGTTGGCGGCGGTCATGTGCATGACACCGTCGCCGATCGAGAATCCGACGTGGTCATCGCTGTAGGTCGGCCAGGTTGACGAGGCGTCGAAGCTGTCGCTGACTGTCGGCGTGCCGAGATTGGCCTTGGGATCATTGGGGGAGAAGGTGGCGGTGGGTGCGGGTGTTGGTGTGTCCGTCCCTTCGGGGGTTGGCGTGTCGGTGGCGGCTTCCGCCGTGGCTGTGACCGAGGTCACCGGCACAAAGAACACGTCCCAGCCGAAGTCCACCGAGTCGACCGATCCACCCTCAGCCAAGGTCACCGTTTGCGAGGCCACGCTGGTGCCCGTCATCCCCTCCGGATGCGTCCACGCACCGGCGTTGAGAACGCCGGCGTTCTCAGCCTGGCTGGCGTCGATAGAGACGCAGTAGGTTCCCGGCGTCAGATCGGAGAAGCCGTAAGCCCCATTGGCGTCCGAGGTGGTGGTGGCCAGGCCAAATGCCGGGCAGGCGCCCGTCCCCAGTCTGACCACGGCTCCTTCAATCCCGGTCTCGGACGGCTGCATCACCCCATCCGCAGACTGACCGGAGGCCGCCTGGTCGTTGGGGACACAATCTGCAGGACCTGCCTGCCCCTCGGCCACCGGAGAACAATCGTCCTTCCAGACCGTCCCCGAAAGCCCCCCAGTTTGGGGAGCAGGCGTTGCGCTGGGAAAGATGAACGCTGTCGGCGTGGCCCCAGGCGTGGTCGACTGCGCGGGCAGGTTGCAGGCTGCCAGAAGCAGCGCTAAGCCGAGGGTTGTGCCAAGAGCGTTGCGGACTCGCTGGCGAGACAGCATGGTCAGATCTCCCATCTTCCGTCAAATCAGAATGGGGCGTTACGCCCGCATGATCTTTAGAACTGCGCGCCATTCTAACCCCGGGCGAGCAAAAATGCATCCAGCTGCGCAGCCAGCAGGAGCCAACCCTGCCAGGAACCATCACCTGACCCTGATGGGCCATTTCATGAGCTTTCGATTTGGGCTATACTCGAACACCTCACAGTCAGGACGAGGGAGTCTCAAGTCTTGGTGGGGAGACGGTGGGAACCACGAGGGAATTCTTGATCCATGAGTGAGAACAGCCTGAACATGCTTCCGCACTACCAAATGCTCAGGGGTGTCAGCCGGACCTTCGCGCTTTCGATCGAGCAGCTCCCGGCCGGATTGCGCGATTCCATCACAGTTGCCTACCTGCTGTTTCGCGTGTCTGACGCCATCGAAGACCATCCCGATTTGCCGCCTCAGATGAAGTCGACCCTGCTCAGAACGTGGGTGGCCGTGCTGGAGGGCAAGGAAAACGTAGCCCACCTCACCTCAGCCTTGTCCGACCTGGACCCAAGCGACCCCGAGGTGCTAGTGGCTCAGCGGGCCGGCGACGTGATGGACGCTCTCCACAGCCTGCCCCCGGTGGTAGAAGAAGCTATCTTGCTTCGACTGACGCGCAGCTCCCTGGGGATGGCTCGCTGGCAGGACCACGGACCGTTTGTGGAAAACGAAGAAGCTCTCGACGATTACATGCACCAGGTGGCTGGACGCGTCGGGTACCTGCTGACGGACGTCTTCGCCTGGTACTCGCCGATCGTGCGTGAGCGCAAATCGATGCTGATGCCGCTCTCGCGTGAATGCGGCTTGGCTCTGCAGACGGTGAATATCATCCGCGGCATGCGCAAGGATTATGAGCGGGGCTGGGTCTTCGTGCCGCAGAGCTACTACGAAAAAGCTGGGTTGACACGCGATTCAATGTTCGAACGGGACAACTTCGAGAAATCGCTGCAGGTGGTGGAGATGCTGGCCCAAAAAGCGGAGCGCCACCTTTGGGGAGGGATGGAGTACGTCATCCACTTGCCCAGGCGTCTCCATAGCGTGCGCCTGGCGTGCATGTGGCCCGTATACTTCGCCGTGGGGACGTTGGCTGTCAGCCGCAACAACGCCAGCGTGCTCTCCAGTGAGGCCAAACTCGGCCGGGACCAGGTGATGCAAATCATGACCAGCACACGCCTGCTCGGCTGGTCCAACCACTGGCTTCGCTTCTACTATTGGCTGCTCAACCGTCCCGGGCAAACCCCGGAGAGGCCGCAGTTCGAGCTGATTCCGACCACACACTAGCCTCGCACAGTTGCGCCTGCGCTAGACCACTCGAAACAGATCCCCGTCCAAGTATTTCAACCCCGAGTCCACCGCCACGGTAACCACGACCTCTCCTGGGGTCATTTCGGCCGCCAGACGGCATGCGGCGGCCACGTTGAGACCGGTGGAGAAGCCAGCGAAGATGCCTTCCGTTCGAGCCAGCGAACGTGCCATGGCCGCGGCCTCGGCCTCGCTCACGGTCATTACCTGATCCACAAGATCGGGATCAAAGTGCGGGGGCACAAAGCCCACACCGATGCCTTCTATTCGATGCGAACCGGGTGCCCCTCCGGAAAGCACGGCTGAACTGGCCGGTTCAACGGCCACCACGCGCACGCTCGACGACCCCCGGCGCAGCTTCCGCCCGACCCCCGTCAAGAACCCCGACGTCCCGACACCGGCACAGAAGACATCCGGGGGACCTCCAAGCTCCTCAATGATCTCATCCGCGGCCGGCTCGTAGCCCAGCACAGCATCGGGATTGTTGAATTGGTCGGTGTAATAGGCGTCATCGCTTCGGACGATTCGATCGACCTCACGGCGCATGTCTTCCATCAACTCGGCGCTGTGCCCGCCATCATGACTGGGGACCACGGTGAGTTCGGCGCCAAGAGCCTCCATCGTGGATAGTTTGGCCGCCGAGAAGGCATCGGAGGAGACGACTTTGAACGGATAGCCCTTGACGGCACATACGAGCGCCAAAGAAGATCCGGTGCTGCCTCCTGTCCGTTCGACCACCACCCTGCCCGGGATGAGCTCGCCTCGACCCTCGGCAGCCTCGATCAGGCTCAGTGCCATACGATCCTTATAGGACGCGGTCGGGTTGAACATCTCGAGCTTGACCCACACCTGGGCCCCGCCCTCCTGCGGCAGTCGGGTGAGCTGGACCAGGGGTGTCCCCCCGATCGCCGACAGGGCCGTCTTACCGCGGCGTTCCTCCCCTACCATGGCCACATCCTTTCCACACACTGATTGCCCATTTGTGACAATCTTCACAATCCTTAGGAGCAGAGAGACGGCATGCCTCCCGACCCTCAAAGCCCCGACCTAGGACTGCCCCAAGAATTCTCGCGCCACGACCTGAAAGAGGTTGGTCGGCGCACGGTCGAGCAGCCAGGCAAGCGCATTCGGGTTCCCCACCATCCCGTAGGCGGCGTAATACCGAAACATGGCTGTCAGCGTTTGGCGTTGATAGGCGTCTATGGTCTGTATCTCCGGGCGCGCCAGCCATTCTGCAAGCGGCAGTTCTTGCGCCTCGACTTCCCTCCCAAGCGCCTGCCCCAAAGTGGCGGCTACCTGATCTTGGGTGAGAGCATCGGGGCCGCAGAGCTCATAGGTCGCTCCGACATGCCCATCCTGGCTGAGCACCAAGGCCGCAGCTTGGGCGACATCATCCAAATCCACCAGACTAAGGCGTGTTTCGACCGGATAAGGCACGCGGTAGACCCCTTGCCCAACCACCTCATCCCAGTAGCCTTTCAGATTCTGCATGTACGAAGCCGGCTGCAGGATGGTGGCCTCCAGGCCGGACTCAAAGAGTCTCTCTTCGACCCGCAGTTTCTGCCAGTGATGGGGCATGGCCTCAACTTGCGGATGCAGAACGGAGTGGTAGACAAACCGCTTTACGCCCTCTCGGCCGGCGGCATCGATCAACCCCGTGAGCATGCCATACTCATCTGGCGCCATGTTGGGACAGATGGCATAGACGGTATCCACCGACCGGAGTGCCCGCTCAAGATCGGCTTGATTCTCGAGCTTGCCTACTTGGACTTGGTCAGCGCCAGCCGACTGTGCCCTGACGCTCGACTCGTCTCGGTGCACCATGGCGCGCACCGAGACGCCGGCGCCGTGAAGCGCCCGAATGACTGCCAGACCGGTTTTGCCTGCGCCGCCTGTCACCAAGATCACGCCAGCCTCCTTGCCTTTCCGCCCCTTGGTATTCTACTGGCGCCGCGGCCGTGATTCGACTCTGACAAGAGTGGCTGCCCCTTCCCCGCGGTTTGGGCGTAGACACTCGCTGTTCACCAGTGCAACGAATCCCAGTTGGAAGGCACCTGATGGCCTCCGGCAGCGGCATGCTTGGGGCGCGTCTCGCCGACCCAGATCCAACCGATCATGGTTCGAGCCTTGCTCGGATCAGATGCTGCTTCAATCTTAGGGGGACGGTGCCTCTTCGAGCCAGGTTGATTCCCAGCGAGCCACCCAACTGGGGTCGAGCCGGATTAGGCGATTCTTTTTTAGATTCTGTTTCATGACCCATCGCACGTGGGGCATCGGATCAGGAAGCCAGGCTTCCATGGCGGCTTTCCCTTCCTGAGGCTGGACGCAGACAGCCACGCTCCAGGCATAGGCCAACCCCTTTCGAAGCACCTTGCCTGATTCATCCAGCCTGCCCGTTTGTCCCCTCAGCCAGCGGGTGGCATCATCCAAGTGCTGGAACACAGGTTCGAGGCTACCCATCGCCCTTAGTACGCGGGGCTCGCACAATCCAGCGAGAGCTGCCCGACGCTCCAAGGGATCACGTGCCCAATCCTCGACAGCAGCCAGCAGGGCATCGACGTCGGCATCCCCCAGGCGCTGAAGAGCCATGGCCACCGCCTCGCGTATTCGCCAGCGGGGATCATGCGCTCGCTGCCGAAGAATTGCGAGCTGGTTGGATTCGCCTTCGGCGATCAAGCGCCCCAAGCCGTAGACCCCACAAAAAGCCAGGAAGCCCATCGGTGAGTTCTCCGGGGCTTCCTCTGCTTCAAGCGCGGCGTACTTGAGGATCAAGCTGCGGGGTGCGATGTCGACGAAGGCGGCCGCCAATTCAAGGTTGCCGCGCGGCCCGGGCAAGCCCGACTCGGCCTTGAGGTAGGCGTCCCAATCCTCGATCGAGGCAAGATGTTCTGCATATGCCTGTCGTTTGCCCATATCTCAACCGGGATGGCCCCTTTGAATGCCCGGCGGCGGCCCCTGCCCGCAGAAGGGTCAGGAGACTGGCGCCTTCAACAGTTCGCCATAATGGGCCCTGAACTTGGCCACCTTGGGCGCGATGATCGCTCGACAGTATCCTTGATTGGGATTCTTGGCAAAGTAATCTTGATGGTAGGGCTCCGCTGGAAAGAAAGCCTCCAGCGCTTCGACCTGCGTCACCAAGGGGCGGTCCCACAGCCCTTGGCTCTCAATCTCGTCGATCACCCTACGTGCAGAGTCTGCCTGCCCTTCATCATGGGTGAGGACAATCGATCGATACTGCGGACCGACGTCGTTTCCCTGACGATTTGGGGTGGTGGGATCGTGGAGCGTGAAGAAGATGCGCAGGATGTCCTCATAGCTGATGATGCTCGGATTAAAGGCTACCTGGACCACTTCAGCGTGGCCGGTGCGACCCGTGCACACCTGCTTGTAAGAGGGCCGGTCCACATGGCCTCCGGCGTATCCAACAGTCACCTCCTCCACGCCTTTCAGTTCTTGGAAAGCCGGCTGGAGGCACCAGAAACAGCCTCCACCCAATGTCGCCAGCTCACGCGAGGTTTGCATTGTGTTGTCACTCATACTAAAATTCCTGTTTGATGCGTTCTATATACTGGGATCAACGCCGACTCTGAGGCAGGCTCATGGCTCGCGTGGCATGAGGCGGAGCACGGGAATGCTTCGGGCACCGGCACGGTTGGCATAGATCCCGTAACCCTGGAAAAGCTCCGTCGCCAGAGACCAGGCGCGCTGGCGATCTTCACCCTCAAGCTCCTCCACGCTGTAGTCCTTGGGGGAGCCTCGCCAAATGACTTGAGCTACCCGTACCGACCTCAGAAGCGCACACCAATGCGGGTGCCTCTTGCTCCCGAAATTGGAGGCGACCAGGATCAAGTCGCCCTTATCCGGGATCACCACCAGAGGGACACTGTGTAAGGCCCCCCGGACAGAGTCTTCGACACTCACCAAGGCGACTGGGAGCCCCGTCACCAAATACGTCAGGCTCCATCGGCCGGAGGTCAACCTCAAGATGCCACGGTCGATGGGTGGAAGCAGCCTGCGAAGCACACCGCTCGCCCAACCCCGGCCCACCAGTCTGCGTACTGCCGCCTGCCACCGCTTGATGATGGCCATCGGCCCATGAGATTGCCTGGTCAACTCGGGATCCAACCGAAAACGCGCGCTTGCCGATCATCCACAGGGCAACTCACAGGTCTTGATACCAGTCGCCCGAGGCCTCGATCTCTTTGCGGGCATTTTCTTCTTCCCAGAACCTGTCGGCTCTGGCACGCATGGTTCTGTGCATGGCAGCCAGGTGCTCGGATTCCCTACGCCATCCCCGAAAATAGAACCACCCTGGAACACCGAAGATCAGGCCCACTTCTCCAAGATAGATCAACCAGATTAACCATTCCTTACCTGTCGTGGTATCCGGGACAAAGTATAGGCTGGCCGCCGGAGGCGTGGGGAAGCTCAATTGGTACAGTCCAGGCTTATCGATCGTGAAACGGAGCACCGGACGCCCTTTTGCGAAAGGCGTATCGTAGGGCATCAACCCGCGGCTGACGTTGGCCACCGGGTACCGTTCGCCCGTGTTGGGGTCGGCCACATGGAACCAAGAGATGTTGGACGTTGATTCTTCCATCTGCATGCTGATTGTGAGCAATTCATAATTCGACGTGAACACCTCGAACGTCCCAGCATTCTTGAAATAGGCATTCACCGGCGTGCTCTCCAGATCGAGCCGCTGGATGGTTTCTGGTCGTGGGACATCCACCAGACCCAGACGAGAAGGGACATACAGAAGCCCATATCCGACAAGCTTCACCGTGGTTGACAATGAACAAGCCAATCCGATAAGGACGACGAACAAGATCACACCACCGATGATCGCCAAGAATCCCGGCGGCTTGTAGCCTTGATTTGCCATCCAACAACCTCCCCTTGATCTCGCGAGGGAACCGTCGAGCGGCGCGCCCCCAGGGGCCCACCGCCAGCGACATCACTCAATTATGCACTGGAATTCGCCTTCGGAGGCCGCCGGTGCTGAAACGAACAACGTCACCCGCATCGCTCCCCCCTCAGATAGTACTCGCTGCGGTGCCTGGCCGGTTCATGTGGAAAACTTCCAGTCCGGCGACTCGCTCATGCCCGGCAACACAATGGACTGATTCGACTTATGGATTCGATCACAAATGATTGGGGGTTGCCCTTGCCCGACGGCAAAAAGCAATCGTGTCGAGGGAAGCCGAGCTCGGCAGGCAAGCAGGTTCTGGTCAGCTCAACTGCTTGGTCATATTGAGGTCGGTGATCGCATACTCTAGCTTCTCATACAGGGACAAGGCGGCCTGATTGTGCCCAAAGACATGCAGCCCAAGGCTGGTGAGCCCGAGGGATCTCGCCCATCTTTCAGCTTCCAGCATGGCCGTTGTTCCCAAACCCCTGCGGCGTAGATCGGGGCGGATCCATATGTCATAGATGAACCCCTTCCTCGCCCCGCCATCTTCGATGATTCCCAGCCAAAGAACCCCCACCGCCTCTTCCTCGTCCGGCACAATCAGGTCAAAAAGGGCGTGCCCGGGTGTGGACACCCCATCGACCAGCAGCCTCGTAGTTTCGTCGCGCGATCTCGCCAAGGCGCCGTCTTCTGGCCAATTTCCGGAACCCACCTTGTCTTCGGCGTATTCCACAATCAGCCGTTCCAGATAGACATCGTAGCTTGCCTGGGACATGGGCCTTAGATCCATCATGACTCCGGTGAAGGCGCTCCGATCGGCGAGGTGTCAGGGGAAATCGCAGAGGTGCCGAACGCCGGCCGGCTAGTGGCCTTTCCCGTTCAACCAGGCCACTGCCCGAGCGTGGTATGGGTTCCACGCCCGCCAGACGCTCTTCGCCCAGGCCTCCACCCGATCGGCGTATTCCTCAGGGCGATGGCCCCACACGTGCATCAGGGTGAGCTGGCCATCGATGGGCGGCGGTTCGAGCCAAGGCAGACCATCATCCGAGGACAGCCGCGCCAGCACAGCCGAGGGCAACAGGTCCCACCCCGGCTGGCCGCCGCGCTCAACCAGCCAGCACAGACTGGTCAGGTGAATGGCGACCGACCGATTAGAACGGCCCTTTGAATGCTGGAGGACGTAGGCGTTGTGCACAAGATGATGCATCCGGCGATCAGGCTCGCCGAAGAAGTCGAGGCTCAACAACTCTTTGAACAGGAGAGCGCATCCGGCGGTGCCGCCAACCACCTGTGCACCGCATTGGCTGCATGGCTGGAGGCGCTGAGTCTTGGATTCCAGACTGGGCATGGCGTTGTTCCGGCGCCCGTCCCCGCACCACACGGCGCACAGGACGGAAGTCCTAGGTGAGCCCTGTTCGGATTGTCGGTCGAAAGTCCGGGGAATGCAAGGCGGCGCCAAATCACAGGCCGCAGCCTCGACGGCAGAGATCATCCGCACAAAAACGAAGGACAGCCGCCGCCCGGCCATGCGGTCCGGCGTACACACCACGCGCTTCGCCTGCCTAGATGCCTATGACGCCTCGGGCTCCCAGGCGAACGTCGTGGTCTTGGTGAGCTCATCGAACCCGTGGCGGACCAAGATGCGGTGACTGGCCGCTTCAGCTTCGACCGTGACATATCGCCGCCCTCGAGCTTGGGCGGCCTGAACTCTCTGCGCCAATATGGCCGTATACAGCCCCCTTCCTCGAAACGCCGGCACTGTGGATCCCCCCCATAGACTGGCGAACCCACTCCATTCTTGAAAATGGGTCCAACCCACGCTAACGGCCTTCCCTTCAACATAAGCTAAGTAGATCTCGAGGAATCCCGGCTGCCGAAGTTCCCGGCTGAACCGCTCAGGGATCCAACTGAAATCACCGCCCCAAACCCGCTCGTGGATGGCGACCACCTGGCTCAGCTCGGCGGCATCAACCAGGCGCCGGATGTCGGCAGACGGGGGCATGGTGAGGGACGCCGGAAGCTCGTCCAAATCCAGGCAAAGGACCGGCGCCGGCGTGTCAGGAATGAAACCGTGATTTTTCAGTCGATCTCCCAAATCGGTCGGCCGATCATGCTGGTATGTCTTCCACTCGAACGGTCCTTCGAAGGCTTTCAGCTCGTCAATTTGAGCCTGGATGGTGATGTCGGCCGTCTCAGGTTGCAGATGACTGTAGAGGACGAAATTCACTCCCGGCCCGACTCGAGAGAAGCGAACCAGGTCCGGGAAGCTTTCTCTCTTCATCCCAGGAAAGTCGGCTTGGATGCGCTCTTGAAGGTCGAACTGGCGCAGAACATCGGAGGGTTTCATAAATGGGGCCCGTGGGTCTCAGCAAGAAAGAAGGGCCGGGAAAGTCGACCCCGCTCAATCTTGAGCCGCGCCATAAATCACACCCATATCCGGCTTCTCGGTTGTGAAATAGTGGACCCACACATAGGCGTGGTTGAAGGCCGCCAGAAGCAAGGCCGCACTCGACCCCCAGATCAATCCCGGAAGGTAGAGCACCATCAGGCCGGCGACGTACATGGCGTTGTTGACAAATCGGAAGGCCCCGCGCTTTTCCAGGGGTGCCCCCCGGTAGGCGGCTTCAAAATGGTCTGCGCCCAAGGCTCGCCTCAACCCAAAGTACCGACCGACGGAGTACAACACATACAAGCTGGGCACAGCCACCACCACAAGGAGCACACCGATAACGATCGGGCTGGCGCTCAGACTTCCTCGGTTGGCCAGGGCCAGCAGGATGATCATCACCAGTCGCAAGGCGAACAGGATCATGAACACCACACCGTACAACGGAAACGCTTTGTCACCCAGCAGCCGCGTCGGCCCTTTGGACACAAGCTGCCAGCGCCAGACAATCATCACATAGGCTTGATGCACCACCGGAACGGCAGCCGTCAGCCAGTACCAGGTTGGCGTGTCCCAGCCCCACAGTGAGCCGCTCGACATCACGTCCAAGCCGGCCGCCCATGCCAGGACCATAACTGAGATGACTGCCGCCAACAGATGAAATCCCTGCTTCTCTAGAAAGCCGATTTCAGAGGACTGCGTTGACTGCGACACGGATTCACCTTTTCCATGGGTCAGGCTGGAGCGGCGACCGCCTTATCACGCCCGATACAGGCGGCGTCAGAGGGCCAATCTGTGGTCAGAGACTGGCATGTGATCGGGCGACGTAGGCGGCGATCAGGATATAGTGGCTGAGACATCCGAGGATGACGAAGATGTGCCAAACCTCATGAAATCCGAACACTCCTGGCAGGAAGTCCGGCTTCTTGAGGATATAGATCAATGCTCCGAGCGTGAAGAACGCCCCGCCGGCGAAGAGCCACGCAAGCGCGCCAACCGGCATGGTGACCATCATTTCGCCGATCGCGACCACGGACAACCAGCCCATCAGCAGGTAGATGCCTGCTGAGAGCCAGCGCGGGGTCTTGATGAACAGCATCTTTAGGGCCACGCCCACCAGTGCAATGCCCCACACGATGGCCAGCAGCCCCCAGCGCCAGAATCCCTCGAAGAAGTGGAGACATACGGGCGTGTACGTGCCGGCGATCAGCAGGTAGATGGCCGCGTGGTCAAGCTTGCGCAGCCACTGGATCACCCGCGGGCCGGCGACAATCAGATGGTAGGCAGACGAGGCAGCGAACATGATGACCAGCGCCATGCCGTACACGGCCAGTGAGACCCGTTTCCACTCGGGCCCCCCGCCGATCACCAGCAGGAAAACCAGACCAGCCACCGCGGCGATTGCGGCTCCGAGATGGGTCAGCCCACTGACGGGGTTGCGCAATCTGATTCCCACGCTATTTCACACTCTCAATCGATGTCAAAACGGTCGGCTAGCTGCCGGCCATTCTACTCCGACTCATGCCTGATTCACCAGGTGCTGTCTGTTGGAGGATCGGATTAGGGCGTCGGCGTGGCACCGGGAAAGGTCGGCCAAGGGATCTTCACCCACTGGGTGTAGCCATGTTTCTCGGCGGTGTACAGCCTCCCGGAGGATGGCTGCAGGCAGCCAGGTTCGTCATCCACGTAGGCCGGCGGGGCGTTGACGTGGATCGGTGTGAATATCAGCTGCTTGTCTTTGCACACCCACGTCTCAAGCAGGTATCCCCGGTCATCGTCCTCCGTCATCCAGACCGGCGTCCAGGTGATGTTGACTCGATTCCCATCGCGTGTGGCGCCCACATTGGTCGGCGGTTTGTAAAGCTCGGAGAATGGCAGCCGGCCGTAGAAAATGGGCGCGTCCAACAAATCACCCCGAAAGACATCCAGCAATGACGCCTTTACCCAACAGCGTCCTTCGTACGTCCAAGGGTCCACATACGCCCAGGTTCCCTGGGCATTTCGGCCATAGATCTCCACTCTGTCCTTGGGATACAGACCCCATTCGTAGAGATAGGCGGCACCTGGGCCGTAGCGACAGTTGGACTGCTCCAAGACATGTGCCTGCGGAGGGCTGTAGGTGGGCGTCGGGGTGATGGTAGGCGTCCGACTTGGAGTCGGCGTTCGGCTTGGCGTGGACGTAATGCTGGGAGTGAGCGACGGTGTGGGCGTGTCCGTCACGGTCGGGGTTTGACTGGGTGTCGGCGTCCACGACGGCGTTGGGGTTGCGGTGGGCGTGCTCGAGGGCACTACGGTCGGCGTCGCCGTCGGGGCCGGCGTCGGCGTGGCGGTAGGGACGGCAAGCCGGGTCCAGACCAGTCCGCCACCGAATCCCAGCCCAAGTAAAACCGCAGCCAGGGGAATCTGCAAGAGAAGCCAACGCCGCATGCACCTAATCTAACCGTGTGAGCAGGTTCCTGCAAGGCGTACCTCGGAGGGATATGGGTGCCCCGCTAGCGGCTTCCGAAGATCAGAGGTTGGAAATAAGCCGAATCGAGCTGCCTGACTTGTTCGAAGCCGGCTTTGGCCAGGAGGGCCTGGAGCCGGTCGAGGCTGATGCAGAAGTAGCGCCCACCGCGGATGGCGCGCGTGGTCGGCTCACCTTCCCCAGGATCGTCGACCAAATAGAGCGTCAGATCATAATGGTCACCGCTGAAATCCCAAACATCAAACAAAATCAGCCTTCGGTCCCCATCCTCATGCACACGGCGGGGATTGATCAACTGCCCATCCCGCGGCATCCCGGCATAGTCCCTGCTCGAAATGACGACCATCCCACCCGGCTTCAGACAGCGATGGAAAGCTTCGAATGCCTCGAGTATGTCGGTCTCGGTTGGAAGGTGAGGCACGGCGTTGTCGCAAGCGATCACCGCATCGAAACCGCCCCCTGCCTGCTCGTCGATCCGGCGCATATCACCTAGGAGATACTTGATCGCCAAGCCACGCCGGCGGGATTCGTCTTCTGCCTTGTCGATCGAAGCCTGCGAGATATCCGACGCCGTCACCAGGTAGCCAAGCTCAGCCAGGCCGATGGCTTGGGTCCCAATGCCGCAGGCGGCATCCAATACGGTCCGGACCGGCTCGGCAGCCTGGCCGCTGAACACGGCATCCAACTGCGCCGCCTGCCGTCTCAGGCTGGCCTCCCAATCCTGATAGATCAAGCGGTAGTCGGCAGCCAGCTGATCATAGAAGCCTTCGAGATCAGTCATCATCTGAGCCTTCCGCAGGCACTGACCATCAGGCAAGACTTCGTCACGCTAGCCGGCCGATGTGGGAGAGGATGGCAGCTCGGATATGTCCAACTCGGAAGCGGCCTCGATCAAGTCCGCCAGCGCCTCCCACGGAACGGTTGAATATGTGAAAAGCTTCACAAATCGCTTGGCTTTGCGCTCACCTTCAAGCAAACCCCGTCGGTCAGGCAAATAGGCACCGTGGATGAACGACAGGCGGACGTGCCCGGGATGGAATTCGATCTGGCACAAGCTTCCCTTGACCGGCCCGCCGCGATTGGGATCGTTGTAGGACAAGCCTCGCCAAAGGATGCGCTCTTCGGCCTGGGGCGCGATGGAGACCACCAGATCCCGCAAGCCCATAGCAATGTCGGCCTGGTCGACGGGCTTGTGCTGGAGCCACGCGCGGACCTCGGCCACAGGCAACAGTCGGCTTTCATATGGCGCAGAACTCGTCTCACCAACCATCGCCCGCCCTCCCAGGCAGGGCCAGCGCGCTTTGAACGGGGGCCGGCCGAGGGCTGCCTCCGCCGGGCGGCGCTGCCGTCAGTCCCCAGCGGCAAGCGTGCGTACCGCTCGCCAATAGGGTGTTGATGAATAGTCGATGTACTTCACGCGCTCGATCCACAGACCATCGGGCACATCCAGGCCCCGAGGAAGCCATCCGTTGTTGAGACGTATCGTCAGATAATAGGGCGGAGAGATCTCGGCCACCAGCTTGCGGTGCACGGCTGAATTGTTCCACTTTGAGATCCCCTCCGGGTTGGCGAAGACCACCAGGTTGGCGAAGTTGCCATTCGCCACACGCACCGTACTCAGGCTGAGCAGATCGGGGTGGTTGTGAAACTCAGCTTCGAAGAGCTTGTCCGCCTTCAACAGCGGACTGATCTTGGCATTGGGACGTTTTTCGCCGAAGAACCCCACCACAGCCAGGTTCTGGAGCCTGAACAGTCGATCCGCCTGGATGTAGTAGATCCGAAAGTGTCTCCCCTGCGGATCCGACTGGCACACGGGTCCATTGCGCAGGGTGAAATCGCACACCTTCGGATCCTCATAGGTATCCACCAGTTGACTCGCCATTTTGCGCATGGTGGCGAGATCCTGGCTGGTGTGCTCAACATTCGAGAACGCGTGACCTTCGGACCGCTCCTCTGGTCCCAGTTCAACCCCAAAGGGCATCGACTAACTCCAACTCCCAAGGAGAGACCATGGCCAACGCCATGACATTCCAAAGCAAGGTCTCAACGACCTGACGCACCCTTCCCACGCGGATTCTTACATACGCTTGCCCATCAGGCAAATGTTGGCCCTCAGCCGCCTCCCATCTCTTCATGGGGGAGTCTCTTTTGTGCCGCTCGCTCCCAGTTGGCGACCGGCCCGGGGACAATTCCGAATAGCGAGTGAGGCTCGGGAGAGCGGACCTGTTTGTTGGCCAGGAAGACTTCAGGGGCCCGCTGGGCAAGCTTGGCCATGAGATGATCCCATTCAAACGCCAACTGGCATGCAGTGGTCGGGATCGCTAGCTGAGCTTTCTCTATCCCAATCTTGGACTCATCAAAACGGTAGCCGCGGAGCAAAGATTCATCATGCACGCCGCGAAGATAAGCCGCCACCGCGGACGCTGGATCCATCTGCGCCTTGAACCGCGCCAACTGAGGATGATTTCGGTAGCCGCGAGTTCGGCCGAGGAGCACGGCTTGTGCAAGCAGAGCCTCACGCCAAACAGCCACCAGGCCGGCCGAGTCGAGATACTTCGGATGCAGTGTCCAAAGTCGCACCGAGGACTTCGTCCCTTCCCGTCAGACCTTGGGGCGCTCCTCCATCAGAGCCATCAGATGCCTGTCCGGGTCATAGAAGAAGGCCATCCAAAGTTCGTGGCTGTCCGTCTTGTGAACGACATGTGGCGCCCCCGCGAATTCAACCCCCGCCTGATCCAGTGCAGATACTTTGGACTCCAGATTCGGCGCCTTGAAATACAGCACCGAGGCATGCTTCGGATCATCGGGTGACTCTGGCTCCGCCAACATGAGGCGAACGCCATCCAGATCGAAGAAAGCCAAGCCCTCCGCCTGAAAAAGAAACGGCAATCCCAGCACATCCCGATAGAAACGGATCGACTGTTCGACGTCTTCCACACTGACGGCGATCTGGCCGAGTCCAGTCAGACCGGTGGCATCTGAGCTTGGTTCATCCATGTTCTCCAACCTGTCCTCTGGTTGTTGAAGGCTTGCCTACAACGGTGCGGCCCGGCGCGCCAGGGCCAATCGGGAACTCACGCTACGTCGAGGAATCCACCGCCGAGGGACCAACCATCTGGCGCACTCGCTCGCTCTTGATCCAATCCTGCGGGAGTTCGGATCCTGGATGGGTGAGGGCGGCCAGGGCCTTGCGCGCCCGAGTTCGCAGGGCTCCGCTAGCACTCCCCTGAAGCCGGCCGATCGCCTGGACGGTGCCATTGGTCGTGCCTGGGTCCAAGAAGGCCACCAAGCAAAGACTCGTGATGGCCCAACTGGCGACGAAGACGCTCTCATCGTCCAAGAGGCCGAGCAGTGCGGTCCGAATCTTGGGTCGAAGATCGGCCTCGATGGCCAGATGCCCGAGAAGCATGGCCACATGCCAGCGGACCATCGGAACGCTGTCCTCCAGCCAGATGTTGATCAGCCTGTCCACGTGGGGGACGATCGCATCGGGCTCATGGCGGCCCACCTTCTCCAGCGCGTCTGCAGCCCGGCCCCGCACCACAGGATCGCTAGATTCCATTGACCCAAGAAGCTCCGGGAGAAGATCAAGCTGACCGCACACGAGGTCGGCGACTTCGTTCGATGCGCCATCGGAGCGGAGATCGCCGCCGGCCAACCAACCCTCCATCTGCGTCATCGCGCCTCACCCCTTCCCGATAGTTTCCGGGAGGACCGGCCTTCAGGCCTGGTCAACGCAAGCCCCTCGCCTGTTCGTAGCGGGCGATCATGTCTTTTGGCCGCATACTGGCCACAATTTCACCGATCACGTCCAGCGGCAAGTCGTCCAGCTTGCGAAAGCGAAGGCACGACTTGCCCATATCAAGCTGCTTACCCGCTCTCTGGAAACCCTGCCGCAAATGACGTTCCTGGTTGGGATCGCTGTAGACTCCCATCAAGTACAGTGCAAAGTGGTTCTTCTGAGCTGCCAGGGCCAAATACGCCAGCGGTTTCTTGTTGTATGTGTCCGGGTATTGTGCCAACGGGATCTCATAGCTGATCATGCCCCAGGTCATCGATTCCTCGTATCCCTCGGGAAGATTGGCCAAGATCACGTCCCGGACCTTGGAGACCACCTCCCTCTTCTCGGGAGGAAGCTCCTTCAGGTAGGCTTCAGGGGTTTTGGCTTGGCTGCTGACCATTTACATCTCCTCTGGCAGTCAAGGTTCCCGAGCCTCTTGCCCTGCCTAGTTGTCTGCAGGGCCGGGCTTCTAGCCCCCCTTTGTCCCTGACAAGTTGGCGGCACCGTCGCGGTAGGCCTCGCCGAACAAGGCTGCGGCCACCAAGAGCGAGTAGAACGAAACCGGAAGGATAAGGAGGGGCATCAGGCAGGCCAACACCAATGTGTAGTAAGCGACCATCAGCCCCCAGTACATGAACGCCCACATCCCGGCCAGCAGAAGCCAGGCCACGATGTAACCCCCTGGATTAGCCTTGATGACGGCATACAGCCTGCCGAGGGCAAACGCCGAGCCGAATGATTTGCTCTCAGACAGGCGGGCCTCAGCGGCAGGGATCGGCAGCGCGCCCAGAAGGCTGAGGATGGCCCCGATTGAAAATGACAGGAAGAGGGCCACCATGGATACCACCAACAAGGCCGCAAACACGCCATCCGCGCCTGATGTCGCACTGGTGTTTTCGGAGAGACCAAAGAGGAGGAGGCTGGAGCCGCAGTACGCTCCCAACCCGATCATGAACGCGAGCATCCCCGGCAGCAAGTAGACCAATCCGACCAGAACCGCCTTGAGCCCATCGACAAAGAGCGCTCCCCAGTCTTTCCACTCAGGCAGCCTGGCGGGTTGGCCGTCGATGACTTGGCGCATGATCTGAATCAGATAGCCATAGACCACCAGGGCCGGAAGGACGGGGATAACAATGGACAAGAAGAGGAGTCCCACTCCGGCCAACAGACGATTGGTGGCGTGATCAGAGCGGAAAGGGAAGGCCAACGTATCGGCGATGGACGTTGTGGATACTCCGCGCTTGCTCACGGTCTCCCTCCCCATCCTCTAGCCTGCTGCACCGGACCCGCATGAGCTACCGGGCTGCAAATGATGATTGTGACCGGCTTCACAAAGTGACTCCTGGCCATGCCGACAACCCAAATCAGGTGCCTAGAAACTGAGCACGCGGTCAGCCTCGAGCATCAAGTCCGTCATCTCGTCCGGCCCCACAAAGCGGGCATGCTTGCCTTGAAGATCGGCTTCGGTGACCCCACGGGCCACGCTGCAAGGGTGTCAAACGTAGATTGGCACTCCGTGGGCAACAATCTTGTCGAAGGGCCCTCTGAGGGATGGAAACCCCACGCCCTGGATGGCGTCCACCACCGAATCCTTAAGCAGGTACACGGCTTCCCCCATAAGGACAATGCCGGCCTCGTGGCCGCGATCCAAGCCCCCGGATGCCACAATGAATGGCATGCTGGCCCGGGTCGGATCATCTGACCCAAAGGTCCCCACAAAAAGCAGCTTCCCCATGCCCACCTCCCAGTGATCCCAACGGCATGCCCATTCTCGCCTGTGCGAGCAGGAATGTCAAAACAGACACCGGTTGATGCCAGCAGCCCGAGGGCGCAACTATGGGGGATGTTTGATGGAATGTGTGTGGTAAATGGGGGTCAGCTGCGCGGCTGGAGCCGGCGATCAGGATCCGTGGAGTTCTCTTCCCTTGGCCGACCCAAACTTGGTCACTTCGACTACGCGGGCCTCGGCCCGGACAATGGAGGGCACCGTCAGCCGCGCGCCATTCTCATCATCCGCCTCAACAAATCCCCATCCGCAATGCACGCCCGATTCACACCCCCACTCGAAATAGTGCAAGTAGCCCATGGCATGGACTTCTCGAATGACCATCTGGCAATCCCCAGCCGAATGTGGTGTTTCAACCAGGTATCTCTTCATAGCTCGCCTCCTGCTTGAGGGTGCTTGCGCAGTTTTTGCGCGAGAACGTCCAGGCACTGCCAACTGCCGCGGATTCTATCATGTGCGGTTTGGCCGGGCCCCAGCTCTTGTGAACTCTTTGTATGGTCTTTGTGGATCAACCCTTTGTTGGGGTCCCGGCTTAGGAGAAGAAGATGAAGTCCAAATCGCCAGGGGATCGGTCAACAGCCGTCAGCAGCTGAGCCAACTCGGCGTGGTGCTGCATGCCGTGAAGCACCAGATGCTGCAGGACCCGCCAGTGCGCCACGCGCATGGTCCGGCCGCCGCTCCGGAGCACGGCTTCGGATTCAAGCGCCGCATCGTCCAAGCCCACCAAGAAAGCATGCCATTCCGCCTCTTCATCGGCCAGCCCCGAACGCAGGGCAGTCAGATCGGGATAGTCTTGACTTGCCAACGGTGCCGGGCGCTGGCCCGTCTCAAGCGCCCCTCGCCAGCCTGCATCTGTGGCAAGGATGTGGAAGAACAGATCGCGGATCGACCGTCCGCCGTAGACTGATGGGCGCTCTAGCCCAGCCCGGTCAACGCTGGCTGCCAGATTCAGCAGGTGGTCCGTCGTGCGCCAGTGATATTCGAACTGAATCGTGTAGTTTTCACGCACAGACATGGCACATCTCCTGGGCTTAGGATCAGGCGCCTCGGCCAAGGCGTTGGGTTGGCAGGACGTCGCACCGCGCGTAGCCAGGAGCACAAAACCATCGGGCTCAACTGGCCGAAATTCCGCCCAGCCTCACGCGGCTGTACGACCTGCACCGAGCAGACCTCTGCTGCATGCGAACAGCAGCGTCCTCCATTTCGCACCAATGGCGAGCTTATCTCGCTCCCCTGTCTCCCCCCACGGAACCTCGGATCTGCTGGGATCGTCATCCGACGAGAGCGCAACCGGTTCCCCATGTGACAGCATCCGGGCTTGCCCTGCCCTGTCACTCATCCAACGAAGCTGGCGATCTCTTGCAGCGACTTGCGGCCAATGTTGGGCACCACGGCATCTTCGGCCGGATAGCCGACGACCAGGAGCAAGAAAGGTTTCTCCTGGGCCGGACGGTTCAGGACCTCGTTCAGGAACCCCATGGGGCTGGGGGTGTGGGTCAGACAAACCAAGCCGGCGTGATGCAGGGCGGCGATCAGGAAACCGGTGGCTATGCCGACCGATTCTTTGGCATAGTAGTGCTTGACCCGGCGTCCTTTCGACCCAACGCCGTAGCTCTGACTGAAGATGGCGATCAAGAACGGGGCCGTCTCGAGATAGGGTTTGTGTTCATCTGTTCCCAAAGGAGCCAGCGCCTCCAGCCACGCTTTCGGTGCTCGATGGTGATAGAACTCGTACTCCTCCCTTTCGGCGGCAACCCGAATCTGGTGCTTGACCTCCGGGTCGGTGATCACCACGAAGTGCCACGGCTGCAGGTTGGCACCGCTCGGCGCTGAGCCGGCCGTCATCACACACGAGGTGATCACTTCCAACGGCACGGGCCGGTCGGAGAATTGGCGCACGCTGCGCCGCCGCTGCATCTCTGAAAGCAGCTCGGATGCGCGCAAGGCCATCTCCTCAGCAGGGTACTCTCTGTACTCCGGCAAAGGCACGAAATCGGCTGAGCCCATTGCGTTCTCCTCTTCCTTGGCCAACCATCAAGAAAAGCAGGTGCGGATAGGTATGACTCTCTCATGAGCAGCGAGCCCGGACAATTTGTGAATTTCCTCACAATTCGCGCGGCAACAGGTGCCCGGTTGGCGTGAACGGAACCTGGCTTGGCTCATGGTGTGGCCAGGACCAGGATCATCCCCACCTCGACCAGGGCGGCCAGAAGCGAAATCCCCAGCCACCCGATCAACCTGCCCGGGGTCCGCACGACCAGGACCAGGCAAGCTGCGCCGAAGACGAGCGCCACCGGCGCATACAAAGCGCCGACGGAAAGTCTGGCCATCCACGAAAACCCCGCCAGCACGCCCAACATGATCCAGACGGACACTTCCGCCAGACGATGATTGGCGATCCACAGAGCAGCGCAGACAAGGGCCAGGGACACCAATTCGACAAAATAGACCCCCGGCAGCGGCCATAAGGACTGTTCGTGGGCTGCGCCGCTCCAGATCCCCAAGGTGATGGCCAAACACAAACCAGATCCTCCAATGGCGAGACTACGCACTGGGCCATCAGAGTGGCTCGTGTCCCCGGCCCTCTCGGCCTCGGCCCCTGACAAGCTCTCCTGTGCCATATCGGATGAGATCAGCGCGTCAAGCGCCGTGGAAAGGCCATCATCTCTCTGGAAGACCATCGTGAAGCCACCGGACAACACAGCTGCTGTTCCCGGATCCAGCGGCTGTGCCACCCACTTCCGATCGGTCAGGCCGTATTCGACTTCCAGTCCCGGGGCGTAGATCACCCGCAGGCTTTGGACCCGCCCCCAATCTTCCTCGTGGACGGAGATCACGGCTCCCATGTCGTCAAGCCAGCCTTGTTCGGCCAGCAATCGCCCCGGCGCTTCAGTCAGGATGACCAAATCCACGTCCGAGCCGGATCCCGCTTCACCCCGCGCCCATGAGCCGACCAGAAGAACGGCAGCGATGTCCGGGCGTGCGGCGGCCCAGCGCTGTACACTTTCTAGGAACGACGCCAGGGGGCGAAGATGCTCATGCCCCGAGAAAGTCGAGTTCATCCGTCAGTGCGCTCGCCCCCAGTCTGCAGCGGATCAGGCGCACGCCCGACCCAATCTGGCGCGTCACCGTAGGTCTGTCCCAAGATATGGTTGAGTTGCGCCGCGTGATCCTGGACGTGGCGCATGTTGTAGATCAGGAGTTCAGCGTAGGAGAGGCTGCCCCACGAGAAGGTGCAGATCTGCCCAGCCTTTTCGTCGTCGAATGAGGCCAGCATGGAGCGAGCCTTCGCCCGGCAGTGCTCGAGGTAGGCAACCAGGCTGGCTTTATCGATGGGCGACTCGGGGATCACGCCGGCCGGATCCAGCTCCTCGAGACCGAACGGCTCCGGTGGCCGGAAGCCCTCCATCGAGCCCGTCAGATACAGATCCAGCCAGAACAGCGTGTGATATGCGACATACCACAGCTCAGGCGATTGAGTCCGATCAACCAGCCGGTCATCCGGAAACGCCTTCAGGGCCCGGTCCAACATGTCAATGGCTGCGCCGAATTGGGACCAGATGATGCTGTTCCACTCTGAACGCACGCGCTTGCTCCTTCCACGCCAATCCGCTTTCCCATCTCCACGGCATGCTGAGGGCTCTCGTCATTGTCGCCCACGTACCACGCCAGTGCAAGACAAAGCCCGCTGGGGTCTTCTCCCGGCGGGCGACTGTTATCGATATCAGTTGTGGGATCGGGCAAGCCGGCTTTCAGCCGATGTAGACCATCGGAAGCAGCCAGCCAAAGCCGACAACCTGCACAATGTGCAGGGCGGTGAAGTCGGCCAGCCCGCGCATCTTGAAGACCAACGCGGCCATGATCTCTAAGGCCACACCGATTCCCAGCGCCAAGAGGAGGAAGGATCGGGGGGCGTTGGGTGAGGTGGCGCCCCCCATCCAACCGAAGACAAACGTCCCCAAAACACCGACCACCACGGCCACCCCCACATAGAACACGGCCGTGTCCCAGCGGGCTCGTTCCAGCCCTTTGGCTGCCAGCTGTTCCGGCATGGTGAGCGTTGCAGCCCTAAGGAAAGCGTACACACCGGATATTACTGCCACGATCAGGATAAGCAGGACCAGACGTACAAGTGAAGGAGACATCGGTCTCTCCTGAGATCCCCGCGGAGTTTGCCTTCATGCGGGACGGATCTCTTCCAGCCCGCGTCCAGAATAAGGCCGATCGCCAACCCTGCCCAGTGATGAACGGCTGGCTCTTGCGAGATGATCATCGCTGACTGCTTTGGGGCCGTTTCGCATTGGTGCGGCTGGGACCTGCCCCTGCCTTCACCGCCCTGGAAGGCTCACTCGTCCTGGGGCCCCACGGCCATGTGCGGGTTCCAGGCAACTTCCCAAAGATGACCATCCGGGTCGGCGAAGTACCCGGAATATCCGCCCCAATCCGTGTCACGCGCAGGTTGCACAAGGCGGGCTCCGGCATGCAGCGCTTGTGCCAATACCCGATCGACTTCGGCCTTTGACCCGACGTTGTGCGCCAACGCCATTCCGCGAAAGCCATTCCCTTCTGACGGGATCCCTGCATCGGCCGCCAGGTCATCCCACCCATAGATCCCAAGCCAACTGCCTTGCAGCGGAAAGAAGGCCACATTTCCATCCATGGGCAGGCGAGGTAGGCCCAGCCCCTGCTCGTAGAAGGCCGCCGCGCGTTCAAGATCGGCAGTTCCCAAGGTGATCATGCTGATGCGGGGTTTCATGGTTTGGTGGCCTTTCGCGAAATCGGGACCGCCGATGCCGTCCTGAACGGCCTCGGCTCCATTCGTCAGCCTTCGAGGACGGCTTTCATCCCCTCGAGCACGGTGCGCCAGTTTTGACTCGAGCTCTCGGCCTCTTCAGGGGAAGCGTTGTTGTCCTGGGTCACACTCACCCGCGTCCCTTCGCCCTCCGGTGCAAGCTCATAGGTCACGGTCTTGTAGTAGGCCGGCTCGTCGGGCACACCCGAAAGGGGACTCCAATACGTGCTCGCCAGCCGCTTCTCAGGTTGGACCTCCAGGACAACTCCTTTGTCTTCATAAGCTTGGCCCTGCCACTCCCCGCGGTAAACGATCGGGCTGCCGGGCTGCCAATCCGTCTCAACGTGTGCCCCGAAGAGGTACTTCTCGATCAGATCAGGCTCGGTCAGCGCCTGCCATACCCTAGCCGGGCTGGCATGAATCACGACCTCCGCCTGGGCGACCACTGGATCGGTCACGATGTCTCCTCTCTCCCGGTGTGATTTGTGGCTTTGTCCATTCTATACAAACATCCGTTCTAGTACAAGAAGGGAGAGAGGTCTTGATGCACAGGATGAGGGGTTAGAAGCGGGCCGATGCGAGGATCAGCCCGGGAAAGCGTCTCGTTTTCTGACTTTGGGATCCCTCTATGGCCGGCCTTCTTTGCGCAAATCAGCCGCCCGCTCCTGGGCAACGCCGGCTGCCGCCGTGTCGCCCAGCGCCGTCAGATTCTCGGCCAACTCGTCAAAGACAAACGGATCGGGTGCGTGGCCGGCTTCCCCCTCGGCCTCAAGTTCGCGCAGCATGGCCAAGGCTTCAGCATGCCGGCCGAGGGACCGCAGGCAGTGAGCCACCGACCAGCGTGCGACGTGAATTTGGCCCGGTTTCCCCCTTTCCCGCCAGGCTCCGTGCGCTTGCTCGAACACCGACAAGGCATCCTCAAAACGCCCCATGTCGTGCAGATCCCAGCCATGGTTGTTCAGCAGAGCCGGCACGAGAGAGATGGCCTTGGGATCTTTGGATCCCTGAGCCAGATCCAATCCCCTTCGAGTCCAGACTTCGGCTTCAGGCGTGCCAGCCAGGGTGATGGCGACCATGTGGGCCGCATCCACTGCCAGGCCGTCCTCTCCAGCGGGTTGGGCCTCATCCCAAGCCCGCTCAAAGAGCTGGCGCGCTTTCTCGCCCTCTCCGCTCGAGTTGAAGGCTCGCCCGCGTTCGAGCAGGTAGCGAAGGTGTGGCCGAGGTCCGGCCGTGGCGAGTTCAGATTCGACCTGGTCGAGCAGACGATGCGCGCCCTCGAAATCGTCCTGCAGTCCCCGCGCCCGCGCCACTTGAGTCAAGAGTTCGAGAGCCTCATCACCGGCGGCAGACGCCAAGGCCGTTCGAAAGGCGGCTTCGCTCTTCCCAGGGTCTTCATATTCCCAAAACGCGTCCATCGCCATGGCCCACCTCTTGGCGGGGCGAACCGCTTTATTCCTTGGGCTGTAATCCGAGTTAGTTTGGCCGACAGCTGGAGCGAAACTCGCCCCATGATCGGGCCCCAGGTCTCTCGCCGAGGGCGGTCCGGCTACGCCGATCTCACATCGGTCCCCCGCCCCAGATCGTCTCGTACAGAAGGAAGATGTTCAAGGCTACGATCAGGGCCGCCACAATCCAGGCGATGATCGTGGTGATCCTTCGGTTGACCAATACCCCCATCAGCTTTCGATCCGAAGAGAACACGACCAGCGGGATGATGGCGAACGGCAGCCCGAAGCTCAGGACCACCTGACTGAGCACCAGCGTGTTGGTTGGATCCAGGTGCAGCCCGATGACGACAAACGATGGCAGCATGGTCATCAGACGTCGGATCCACATCGGTATCTTTCGATGGATGAACCCCTGCATGATGATCTGGCCAGCCATCGTACCCACCGTGGACGACGAGTGGCCCGAAGCCAACAGCGAGATGGCGAAGATCAGGCTGGCCGCCCCGCCCAGCAGCGGCTCGAGGGTGCGATAGGCCTCCTCGATGCTGGCAATGTTGCTCAGCCCGTGAGTGTAGAAAGTCGAAGCGGCCATGATCAGCATGGCGGCGTTGACCAAACCAGCGATCGTCATGGCGATCAGGATATCGGCCACCTCAAACTTGAACAGGCGGCGCAGCTGCTGAGGCTCACGGGTGACAATCCGCCCCTGGGTCAAACCAGAATGCAGAAAGATGGCGTGCGGCATGACCGTGGCACCCAATATGCCGGTCGCCAGCAGGATGCTCTCCGGCCCGGCAAAGGTGGGGACGACGGTACTGTAGGCAATTGCCCCCCAATCCGGCTTATCGATGATCGTCTCAATCAAGTAGCAGACAGCGATTATCCCTACCAGGCCGGTGATCAGCGCCTCCAGTGGCCGGAACCCACCATGCTCGAGAAGCAGAACCACCAATGTCAGCACACCCATCAGCATGGCGGGGATGAGCAGCTCCGGTAGGCCAATGGCGGCGCCAATGTTGGCGAAAAGGCCGGGGAACAGCAGATACACGCCAAGCGCAGCACCCAGAAACTCGGCCAGGTCAGTCGCCATGGCCACCAACTCCATCATGATCCACATCACGAAGGTGGCCCAAGGCGGGTAGCGATCCCGCATCATCTCCGCCAGGTTTTTGCCGGTGGCGATGCCGAGCTTGGCGGACATGGATTGGATCAGCATGGCCATGAAGTTGCTGGCGAATACGACCCATACCAGGGTGTAGCCAAATTTGGCGCCGGACTGGATGTTGGTGGCGTAGTTGCCCGGATCGATGTAGGCCACGGCGGCGATGAAGGCCGGCCCCATGAAAGGCAGCAGGCGCTTGATGATGTTCTTTTCTTCTTTACCCTCCAGGATTTCTTGTGCGGCCGAGACCGTGCCCTTGTCCGCCGGGCCATGGCGGGTTTTCGGATGATCCGAGGGCTGGTCTACGGCGGAAGTCGGTGGAAGATCGGGCATGCCCAAACCTCAGCTTCTACGAGTGGGCTGGATGCGGATCCAGCTGTTTGACAAACACGTGGCTTGCAGTTGTCTGGCCGACAATCACCGGGTTGCCGCCCACCTTGATGGTGAGCAGGCCGTCGAGCGGCTCGACGGCCTCCACCTCGATCATTGTGCCCGGGTACAGACCCAAGTCTTCCAATCGAGCCAGCAGCTCCGGATCCCTGTCATAGACCTCAACCACCTCGGCCTGGGTCCCGGCGGCCAGATTCGCCAGCCGGGTCCGCCCGGCATCGCTGATCGAGCCATCCAGGGCCGGGATAGGCGATCCATGCGGATCCGAGGTTGG
>Ga0315535_1000592_pt1 | contig 25574 bp, 27 predicted proteins | sample SalMarSW160220MG_2_FD_203092 | JGI IMG/M metagenome (GOLD analysis project Ga0315535, IMG submission 203092) | Salt marsh sediment microbial communities from the Plum Island Ecosystem LTER, Massachusetts, United States - Salt Marsh Sediment SW1602-20 ... | reverse complement strand
GAAGAACGAGCAGGATAGCGTTTCAATAGATGGAACGCCCATCCCCTTAAAATCGCTGAATAAGCTCCTCGCCGAAGGCTATGTACAGGTGCAGCCCTATAAGGAAAACAGGACCTTCTCCTTTTGGGGAAAGTCCTGCACCGCCTGCTTCACGGAAGCTCAGCTCGTGGACCATTCCTGATCGTGAGGTACCTGGAAAATCGCTGATCCATGTCCTCAAGGGAAACCTGCTCATATTCCTCGCGAAAGAAGTGCCAGAGCAGGGAAAGGACTTTTCTGACCCGCGCTTCCCTGGGCTTTTCGTCTACGTCTGCAAGGCCAAGGATATCCGAAACGAAAACGTCTTCAAATCCCGGCATTCGGTAAGGCGCATCTTCTTCCCCGGCCCTGAGGCGTGAGAAAAAAGTCCGCACCTGGGAGACGGTAAGCCCTTCAAAGGAGGGCGGGACGGCCAAGAGGGTCCGTGCCCACACATTGAAGAGAAGGGAATGAAACGTGAGCTCACCGCCACTCTCCTCCCTGAGAAAGGGCACGGTTTTACACAGGCTTGAAAATAAATAGTCGAGTGTCATGACGTTGCGGACGACCTCATGGCACTCTTCGAGATCAGCAAGGGTGCTGAAATCTCGATACTGCTCTTCTTCTGTATTTCCGCGGTAGAGGAGTGGTTTGTCAAAGAGCAGTCCTCCAATTGTCTCGCCCCACCGCTCGCCCCAGAAACCGAGATCCAGGCCAAGTTTCATAAACCAGGCCTCCTTTACCCACCGCGCAACCTCCCACTTGAGATGTAATACGAGCCCGAAACCGACCCGAAAAAGGAAAACCAGGGGATGCCTTTTCAGAATTTCACCGGCCTTGTGAATATCACCGGCACACGTCTTTTCAAGTGAGAGATTCACATAACCTGCCGCTTTGCGGCAGGTTCTCACCAGGACATCCAGGTCGTTTATGATGGTCCCGTCTGCCGACAGAATCTGGTTGCACAGTCCCGCGAATTCAAGGTAAACCCTGTCCTGCAAGAGCGGATCTGAAAAGCCCCTGACCGCACTGACAAGCATCTGGTCTTTGTCAAGGTTTGAGAATGGGGCAAGAGACAGTAGTTTCAGCGGGACTTCATCCACCCTCGTGACCTCTCCATTTTGAGGTTGTTCACCCATTCCGAGAATCTTGAGGTCCAGGGGACTGTAAACCGAGACGGCTTCGTCAAAAGGCAGGAAACCATGCTCTGCGAGCCGTACATCTCTCATCCGGTACAGTTGCTCTTCTGCCTCTGCCGGCAATACTCCCGCAAGTCCGAGAAGGAATGATTGATAGGCCACGAGGTTCTCTTCCGCCAGAAACCTCAAGAGTTCCCGGATCAGTGGTCGGTGTTCCGGATTCAAGACTCGAATATAGTACGTTCCATCAAGGGTGAAAAAACCATCGGGAAAATCGCTGGGATCCTCTCCCTGCTTTACCTCCACCTGGACAGAACGATAAAAGAAGAAATAGGCAGTCGACCGGCCTTTTGAGAAGAGCCATTTTACCAATCGACGAGGGTCTGCTTTCTCGAGCCGGGACAGCCAGGCAGCCGCTTGATACAGATCCAGCCGGTCCCGGTTCCAAAGCTCCATATCCAGGAGATATTGCCACTGTTCCATGGATCCCTCTTCAAGGATAGGCAGGCAGTCATCTTCCCCCACCTTTTTTATGAGCCAGTAGAAATCTCCGTGGGCCATGCCTTGCACCAGCGTGCGCGGATTCGGAGCTTCAAGGATATGATTGAGGATCTCCTGCCCGGAACGGGGATACATGGTACTCAATCCCCCCATGTCTCTCCGTACCGGCAGGCTGTTCTTCTTTTTTCCCGCTCTCATTTTTGATTCCATGCACCAGCCCGCATCGAGATTTTTGACTTTCGTTTCTCTTAGCTATTATGTTATGTATACCGTGACCGGTTGTCCAGACAAAAACGATGAGGTTTGTTTAGAGAAATGGCTGAGTTCATTGTAAAAGGCGGGGTCTTCATGTACCCTATCATATTCTGCTCGGTGGTAGCGCTGGCCATCTTCCTGGAAAGGCTCTGGTTTCTGAGGCGCAAAAATATCATCCCGGAGGATTTTGTAAAGAAGGTCGAAGGTCTCGTAAGGAAGGGCAAGATCGGGGATGCGACCTTTCTTTGCCAGAGTGATGTCTCCTCAATAGCCAAAATCTTTCTGGCTGGCCTCAAAAATACCCGGAAAGGACTGTGGCTGGTAAAAGAGGCCATAGAGGAGCGGGGCAGCAGGGAAGCAACTATTCTTGAAAGAAATGTCAATCTCCTGGCCACACTGGCGAACCTGGCCCCTTTGCTCGGGCTCCTCGGCACGGTCTCAGGCATGATAAAGACCTTTAACGCGATCTCCGTCCAGGGAATCGGGAATCCAGCTCCTCTTGCAGGAGGCATCGCTGAAGCGCTTCTCACCACCGCCGCCGGCCTCTGTGTTGCCATCCCTGCTCTTGTCTGCCATCGTTTCTTGAGGGACAGGGCCGGAAAGCTGATTTTTGAAATGGAAGAAAATTCCATAAAACTTGTAGAGATCATGGAAGAACAGAATCAGGAGTTGATGTCTTCATAAGTACACAGGTGAACAGGCTGTAGACATTCAGGCTACAGTCTAAACAACCTGAATAGTGACGATTGTGAGTATATCCGACAATGCGCTTCAAAAGAAACAAGGAAGATGAGCCGGGTCTAGGAATCGCACCCTTGGTTGACATTGTCTTCCTCCTCTTGATATTTTTTATGCTGACATCCCATTTCGACATTGCATCGGGCATTCGCATCAATTTGCCGAAGGCGGCACACAGGGTCCTCGAACAGGAAAAAGAAAATATTACCCTCCTCATGGATAGTAGTGGAAAGGTCTATGTGGAGGGGAAAGAAATCAAGGATGATGAACTCCGGAATAAGCTGCGGCTCATGGTCGAAAAGAAAGATATGATCCAACTTGTCCTGCAGGCCGATAAAGAAGCAAGACATGGGAGGGTCGTCCAGATTATGGATCTGGCAAAGAATGCGGGGATTCGTTCCATTATTATTGCCGCCCGCATGCCCAGCGGGGGAAGTTAAATTGGGCAGGAGAAAAAGAAAACTCGTAAAGATTTCCCTCGCGGTTCTCTGCGTCCTCGGCCCGGTAATCGCATGGCTGGGTTTTGGTCAGTATGGATTCATCCATCTTTATCGTGTTGGAAAGGAACGAGAGGCACATGTACAAAGGATCAAGAAACTGACGGAAGAGAACCAGGCCCTTTTTGATGAGATTCAGCGTCTCCGGAAAGACCCCAAGTATGTTGAGCGGGTTGCCAGGAAAGAACTGGGCCTCGTCAAGGAAAACGAGGTCATTTATCGTTTCCAGGACGACAAGAAGCGGGAAGCAGAACCTGATAAAATCATGGAAACAAAAGCCCTCCAGAAAGATACGACGCTCCCCAAGAGGTGACTGTTCAAGTGGGCGCTAAAGAGAAAAGGATGACGATAACTGGTCTGTCACCAGAAGAGAAAGGCGGAAAATCATGGAACGAGCGAATGACCTGTACAGCACAATTTTGACCCACGGGCCGTCACCGTCAACGCTTCTGATCATTCTCCAGAGAATGAGGGAAGAAGGACGCGTCGATGAGGCCCTGCGTGAATGCATAAAGGGTCTCAGGTTGTATCCTGACGACGTCCGTATCCATCGGATGCTGGCCGAATGTTACCTGGAGTTGGGGTTCTTTTCCATGGCTGAGAAGCAGATTGCCTTGGCCGCCGAAAATATCGATGAGCTCGTTTCGGTTTTTAAAATCCAGGCCGATCTGTTCGAAAAACAGGGAAGGCATGAAGAGGCGGCTGCAGCCCTCGAAAAATACCTGGCCCATTTTTCCGGAGATACGGAGGTCATCGAACGCCTTCGTACCCTGAAGCAGGAAGAGAAAACTCCTTCGACGTATGCCCCATCATCTGAAGAGATAGTCCCGGAGATAGCCACCCACACCCTTGCGGAAATCTATGAAAGCCAGGGACAGCGCAAGGCCGCCATTGAGACTTACAAGAAACTCATAGAACAGTATCCTGAAGATCTGCGGGCACATGAGCATCTGCGGCACCTGGAGCAGGGAATCCACAGCGGGGACGAACCAGTGAAGCCCCCGGAGAAGAAGCAAGACGGAGTTCAGAGGATGATCGGGGTCCTCGAGGGATGGCTGGCCAGAATGCAGGAGATGGGAGGTGCCTGATCATCGTGTCCATTTTCGCTTGAAGGCCACGGGCATCGGGAGCGTTCCTTTCCTGGATATTCAGAAAACCTGCCGGGACATCTTTCGACTCTTCCCTGATATCCCCTTCTGGCCCCAGTTCGTCCGCAGAAGTCATCGGGAGGATATGAACATCCAGTCCAGCGAGGGTCTTCCTCTTCTCGAGATTGACCATGAAAAACATTCCCTCGTTCTGGGTCAAGCCTCGGATAAAGAAGAACAACTCGTTTCCTTTTATGATCATTTTCTCGCAGACGACGTGGACTACTTTGCAATAAGCAGAGAGTTTGCTCCCGGGCTTTACACCCTCCTCGAGTTACTGGAAGCGGAACCCAAAAAAGGAGAGCGCTTTATCAAGGGACAATGCGCCGGTCCGGTTACCTTTGCTTCCGGCATCCCCGGACCTGACGGCAAGCCGGTAATTCACAGCCCTGAACTCCAGGAGGCCTATACCCAAGGGCTGGCCATCAAGGCGCTGTGGCAGGCCCGAAAACTCTCCACATCCGGAAGAACGCCAATCCTCTTCCTTGATGAGCCGTCACTTTCGGGTTTTGGTTCCGCCTTCTCTTCCCTTAAACGTGAGGAAGTTGTTCGTCTCCTGCGGATGGTCATCGACTACCTGAAGGAGCATCATGCAGACCTTCTCATCGGGATCCATTGCTGCGGCAATACGGATTGGGGGATGGTCCTGGAGGCCGGACCGGATATCGTTAATTTTGATGCCTTTTCTTATCTGGACTATTTTCTGCTTTACCCGAAGGAAATTGCCGCCTTCGTAAACAACGGCGGCTCCATCGCATGGGGAATAGTCCCAACCGCCGATTTTACCGGAAAGGAAACAGTCGCGAGCCTGCTGCTCATTCTGAAGAGAGGCTTCCAGACATTGGAATCCTGGGGCCTCTCGGCCGAAACGGTTGCGAGTTGCTCGGTCCTGACTCCCTCGTGCGGCATGGGAACCATGTCACCTGAAAGAGCCGAATCCGCCCTCTCCCTGCTCTCCCTGCTCTCCGCCGGATGTACGCAATCACCAGTCCTTTTCCGCGACGCAGCAGCCTTCTGATGAAGCTCAAAGCTTCACTTCCTCTTTAAAATCTGTCTAGTTGGTGGAGAAAGTGGTAGGCAACGATCCCCACCGTGGTGGAGAGATTCAAACTCCTCACCTTCCCCCAGATGGGCACACTGTAGGAGGGGAAGGCATCCAGGAGCTCGACGGGGAGCCCCCTTGTTTCCTGCCCGAAGAGCAAGTAATCGCCCTTTGTGACACCGGCTTCCGTGTATACTCCTCGAGCATGCCGGCTGAATGCAAAGAGAGATGCGCCGGAGGTCATTTCCTGTGAAAAGGAGTCGAAACTCCGGTGATGGCGAATGTCAACCTCACTCCAGTAGTCAAGGCCCGCCCGCTTCAGATGCCGGTCATCCAGGCTGAAGCCCAGGGGATGAATCAGGTGGAGCCGCAGCTCTGCCGCCCCGCAAAGTCTGGCAATATTGCCGGTGTTTGAGGGAATTTCCGGTCTGAAGAGAACAATTTGCAGATAGGGATCTTGAATGATCTTGTGGGAGATATTTCGGATTCCATTAGGGATCATGGCTTGGATCTATTTGCGCATATCGTTGATCACTGCCCGTTCAATGGCCAGGCATCCCAGCTTCCCAAGAGTAGTCAGGAACTGCATCTCATCGTGGGTCGGCACTTTTTTTGACGAAAAATAGACCCGCAGGATACAGTAGGTAGATTCATTCACCGTAAATGGGATGCCTATCACCGAACAAAGACCTTCCTTTCTGGCCGCGACGAGGTTCTGTATCCGGCCGTCGTTCTCAAAATCGTTAATAATGATAACATCTCCCTGGAGAATTTCCGTTATGCTCTTCCCGAAATCAATGGCCCCCGAATGGATATATGCCTGACTGAGACCGCAGCTGGCCACCACTTTCAGGTCGAAGGTTCCCTGCTCCAGGACGCGAATCGTACTCCCTTTCGCACCGGTGAGCTCCGCTGCCAGGGAAACGATGAAATGGAGTACGTCACCCAGGTCCTCTTCCTCTCGGTAAATGACATCGATCACTCGAACGAGAGAGAAAAAGTAGGAATCCATTTTTGACTGTTCCACTGCGGAGCGCCTCCTCGTGCATATCCTTATATCTTTATCACGGTCCCTGGTTCATGCTGCATCGCCACCGACACGCGCACATTCTGAAGCCCGAGCCGTTCCAGCGCTTCAACGGCCGTTGCGTATGCCTTTTCAGGGTTATTGTTGATCTCGCTGAGGTGCGCAAGAACGAGGTGCCTGAGATCTGGGTGTCCCACCATACCCAGCAGGTGCGCAGCCTGCTCATTTGAGAGGTGTCCTTCAGCGCTCCTGATCCTCTTCTTCAAGTCAAGGGAATAGGGTCCTTGATCCAGCATGACGGGATCATGATTGAACTCAAGGACGAGCGCCTGGCAACTCCTCAAGTGCTCCTCCACCACCCTGGTGCTCCTGCCCAGGTCGGTTGCAATGCCGAGTCTTTTTCCATTGGAACAACATACCAGCCCCAGGGGATCAGACGCATCATGGCACTTTGTGAAGGTTTCCACCGAAATATCCTTCACCCTGACCGCTTCCCCGGTCTGAATGACAATCGGCTTCGGCAGCTTGCCAAGAGTCTTTCCCCCTCTTTCCAATGTCCCTTCAGTCAGGTACACCGGAATCCCCAGACGACGCGAAAGAGGTCCGGCGCCCCGTATATGGTCTCCATGCTCGTGCGTGAGAAATATGGCGTCAAGCCCTTCGATGTCAATCTCTGCTTTCTCAAATCTCCTGGAGATCTCGCGCCCGCTTAAGCCGGCATCGACCAATATCCTGCAGTGCGCTGATTCAACATAACAGGCGTTCCCGCTGCTCCCTGATGCCAGCATGCATATCTGCAGGAATCTCTTCCCATCAGCAGCAGATGATTCCACTTGCCCCTCTAGTCTTTGCCGGAATGGCCAAATCCACCGGCGCCCCTCTCGGTGCCGTCCAGTTTCTCGGCCACTATGATTTCCGCATGATAGGTCCGCGATATAACCATCTGCGCGATCCTGTCGCCATTTCGAATGACGTAAGCGGTCTTCCCCCAGTTGATGAGTATAATCGCGATCTCACCCCTGTAATCACTGTCGATGGTACCGGGAGAGTTCACCATTCCAATCCCATGCCGAAGCGCCAGTCCGCTCCTCGGCCTGATCTGGGCTTCGAAGCCGGGAGGGATGGACATGGCAAGACCCGTGGGGATCAGCTTGATTTCGCCGGGGTTCAGGCGGACCGGCTCCTCAACGGCGGCGCGAATATCCAGTCCCGATGATCCTTCTGATGCATAGGCCGGCAAGGGCAAATGATTGCCTTCGCTCAACCGCTTTACCCTGATGGTGATCTTTTTTTCATCCACCGCAGTATCCCAGAGAGAAATCGAAGTCAGAATCTCAGGTGCCCGGAATCAATCTTCTCCCCGCTGAAAGGACCGAGTGTAGCCAGAAACACCCCGTCATCCCGAAAAATAGCTCCAGCGGCTGCAACGACCTCATCAATAGTAACCTTCTCGATGTCTTCAGCCAGTTCCTCGTAGCTTACATACCTGTCAAAAACAAACTCATTTTTTGCAATCCGCATCATCCTGTTATCTGGATTTTCAGAGGAAAGGTATATTCCCCCGACAATATGATCTTTTGCCGCCACAAGGTCATCCGTGGACAGACCACCATCCTGGATTTTTCGTATTTCTGCGTGAATGATCTCAAGTGCCGGATCCACATTGCCGTTGTCGGTGGCCAGGTAGACACCAAACATGCCGGAATCGCAATATGCGGAATGGAAGGAATAGACGTTGTAAGCCAGTCCCAGATTCTCCCGAATCTCCTGGAACAGCCTGGAACTCATGTTCCCGCCCAGGAGAACGTTGAAAATGCTGCAGGCGAATCGCCGGTCATCTTTCATGGAAGGAGCCTCCGCGCCCAGGCACAGGTGGACCTGTTCGTGTTCCTTTTCCTGGCATGAGATCCCGGTACTCGAATGGGGCGGTACCCGGCTCTTTTTTTTGTTCCCAGGCTCCAGATCCTCGAAAAAAGGTCTGAAATAGGAGACCACAGTCGCATGCCGAATATTCCCGGCTGCAGAAACAATGACGTTCTCAGGGCTATAAAATTCGCTCATGTAGGCCGGGATATTCTCTCTCTGGATGGCGGCCACTGTCTCATTAGTGCCAAGAATGGGCAGTCCAAGAGGGTGGTTTTTCCAGAACTGCCGGTTAAAAAGCACATGAACGTTCTCGTCGGGAGTGTCCTCCACCATGCTGATTTCCTGAAGGATCACCTGGCGCTCTCGCTCCATATCCAGGGGATCGAAAAGAGAATGAAGGAAGATGTCGGAAAGAATGTCAGCCAGCCGATTAAAATGTTTCCCCAGTACCCGCGCATGGAAACAGGTATTTTCTTTTCCTGTGAAAGCGTTCGACATGCCTCCAATGCTGTCCAGTTCTTTCGCTATCTGGAACGTGGAACGCTTCCGTGTTCCCTTGAACAGCATATGTTCGATGAAATGCGATATACCGTTCTGTTCGGGCTCTTCATCTCTCGATCCGGTATTGACCCAGATGCCCAGAGAAACCGATTTCAGGTGATCCAGTTGCTCGGAGACGATCCTGAGCCCGTTTTTGAGAACCGTCTTATGATACATTGTCCGGATTCTCGTCCAACGCCGCCTTTCGGGAAAGGCGAATTTTTCCATTATCATCCACGTCGAGGACCTTGACCAGGACTTCGTCCCCTTCCTTCAGCACATCCGTGACCTTCTCGACCCTTCCTCGATCGAGCTGGGATATGTGGACCAAACCATCGGTACCGGGAAGAATTTCTACAAACGCGCCAAAGTCCATAATCTTCCGAACCTTTCCCATGTAGAGCTTCCCGATTTCAGCCTCCTTGACAATCTCATTGATCATCCCCACCGCCGCGTCGGCGCTTTCCTGGTCCGCAGCGGCAATAACCACATTCCCATCATCATCCACTTCAACACGGGCGCCGGAGTCGGCTGTGATCTGTTTGATCGTTTTTCCCCCGGGACCGATCAGTGACCGGATTTTTTCCGTCTTAATTTCCATACGGATGACAACCGGCGCATACTGGGAAACCTGTGTCCTCGGCCTGGGGATCGCCGCGTTCATCTTCTCAAGGATGAGGAGCCGCGCCTCTCTGGCCTGTTCCAGTGCCTTTCCGAGGGTGTCGCTGGTGATTCCATCCATCTTGATATCCATCTGAAGGGCGGTAATGCCGTCACGGGTGCCCGTTACCTTGAAGTCCATATCTCCGTAGTGGTCTTCGTCGCCAAGTATATCGGTGAGGACAGCCACTTTCGTATTGTCGGAGACCAGACCCATGGCGACACCTGCGACCGGCTCTTTTATTGGAACACCGGCGTCCATAAGAGACAACGAAGCTCCGCAAACCGTTGCCATGGAAGATGAACCGTTGGATTCCATGATCTCGGATACGATCCTTGTGCAATAAGTGAACTCATCCTTGTCGGGCATGACGGGTATGAGGGCACGTCTGGCAAGGGCTCCGTGTCCGATTTCTCGTCTACCGGGTCCGCCGAGTCGCTTCGCCTCGCCCACGCTGTACGGTGGAAAATTGTAATGCAGGATGAAGGACCGGAAATGGTCTCCATAGATGGATTCAATCTTCTGTTGGTCAAACTCCGTTCCAAGGGTGGTCAGGACCATTGCCTGGGTCTCGCCCCTGGTAAAAAGGGCTGAACCATGCACACGAGGCAGGATTCCCACCACACATTCGATGGGCCTCACTTCTGTAAAGGAACGGCCGTCAATCCGGCGGCCATCCTTCAGAATCATTTCCCGCACCATCTGCCGCTCGAGATCGTGGACGGCATTCTTTATTGTTGGGTGCCGGGCTTCATCTTCACCGCCAAGCAGTTCCAGGACAGCCTGTTGCGCTTCTTCCCGCTTCTGCTGACGATCAAGCTTGTCTGCAATGGTTATTACCTGCTGCAGCAGAGGAGTAGCCGCGCGCGTAATGTCGTCGACAAATGCTCCTTCCACCGTTACCTCCGGAACCGCTCTCTTCTCTTTTCCCACCGCCCTTTTCAGATCTTCCTGAAGATCCAGCATGGGCTGCATCGCTTTGTGCCCGAAAAAGATAGCCTCAACCATGTCGGATTCCGACACAAATTTTCCGCCTCCCTCAACCATGACAACGGCATTGCGGTTCCCTGCCACAATAAGATTGATATCAGCATCTTTGAGCTGGCTTACCGTGGGATTCGCAACTAACTGACCGTCTACCCGCCCAACGCGTACGCCGGCGATCGGCCCCTTAAAGGGGATATCTGAAACCTCGAGCGCAGCAGAAGCGCCAAGGATCGCAAGCACATCCCCCTCATTCTCTTTGTCTGTAGACAGCACGGTCGCAATCACCTGTGTCTCAAAGCGGTAGTTGTCCGGAAAAAGAGGCCGGAGGGGTCTGTCTATCAATCGGGCAGTCAATGTCTCCTTCTCGCTGGGACGACCCATATCCCTGCGGAAAAAATTCCCCGGTATTCTTCCGCCGGCATAGGACATCTCCTGGTATTCCACGGTAAGGGGAAAAAAATCGATTCCTTCACGTATTTCGTTTGTGGAAACAGCGGTAACGAGTACGACCGTTTCGCCCAAAGTAACGACTGCTGACCCACTGGCCTGTTTGGCTATACGACCCGTTTCCACATGGAGCTTCCGGCCGTTTAATTCCATGGAACAATTTTGTATCATTTTCCTGTATTTCCTTTCGCTTAGCTGAAAATCCGTTCACGCGGAATCCCTGCACTACTTCCGAATACCGAGTTCTTTGATAATAACTCTGTATCGCTCAACATCGCTCTTCTTGAGGTAGTTCAGGAGCCGGCGCCTCTGACCAACCAGCTTCAAGAGACCCCGCCTCGAATGGTGGTCTTTCTTGTGAATCTTGAAGTGATCCGTCAGATATTTGATCCGATTGCTCAAAAGGGCTATCTGAACTTCCGGTGACCCTGTGTCATTGTTATGAAGTTTGAATTTATCGATGATTTCCTTTTTGTTTTCGGCCGTTAGAACCACTTTCCGTTCCTCCTTCTATCAGTAATGGCTGCCAAAAATGCACACTTTCCCTTGTCCTCGCCGGCGATGATCATTCCATCCGGCCCGGACCTGAAACATTCGTTAGTCATGGAGATTGATCAATGAAAGACTCTTAACAGTCTGGTGGTCATATCCTGTGTCTTCGCATCACTCACGCTCGCAACGGCAATCAATTCTTCATCTTTCGTGATCTTTACATATTCACTCACCCCATTCCACATGCGGTTTCCGTTCAGCAATTCCTTCGCGGCCGGATGGTAGCCCTGTCTGATTTTTTGGGCGAGAGAGCCGTTCACTTTCAATTCCACCATATCCGGTAGAGCCCTGTTCAACGGAATCACTTCACTCTCCAGGACTGCCGCATTCGAGTCTCTGCATAGTAACTCTGACGCGACAGCCTTCTCCACGAAAAAATGACCGCTCGCCTCTCTCCTCAGCGCGGTCATGTGCGCTCCCGTTCCCACTTTTCGTCCCAGATCCGCAAACAGGCTCCTCACATAGGTCCCGGCAGAGCATCTGACACGAATGGTGACCTGGGGAAGATCCATGGAGAGGACCTGCAAAGACTCGACAAAAACCTGTCTTTTCGGAAGATCGAACGCTGCTCCTTTTCGTGCCAGTCTGTATGCACGCTGTCCCGATACCTTCACGGCGGAAAATCGCGGCGGTTTCTGCTCGATTTCTCCCGTCAGTAGCTGGCCCGCTCCGGTCAAATCTTCGAGGGTCAACGGGGGCACGGGATATTCCGCGGTTATCTTGCCCGTGGAATCAAGAGTGTCTGTTTCAACTCCAAGCTTCAATACGCCTTCATAGAGCTTTTCGCACGACATGATCCACTGGGAGAGCTTTGTTCCCTGCCCCAGCAGGATGATCAGGAGACCCGTCGCGAGCGGGTCAAGTGTACCGGCATGGCCGATCTTCCTGCCAGGCAATATATGCCGGATGCGCCTGATCACATCGAAAGAGGTCTCTCCCCTTGCCTTGTCAATAAGGAGGATTCCGTCAGTTGGATGTCCCATGCAAAAACCGAACTGCTTCCTTCAAGAAGTCTGTCTTCACGGCCTCGATGGATCCCTTGCGTTCAAACCCGGCCGCCCTGGCATGGCCTCCGCCGCCAAATCGAGCTGCCAGGTCTGCCACATCAACATAATTGTTGGACCGCAGGCTGAACTTATATCCATTATCTTCGATTTCCCGGATAACAACGGAGATCTCCACGCCGGATACGAAACGGGGATAGTCCACGAAACGTTCACTGTCGATTCGCCTTGCTCCGGTCTCTTGGAACATCCGGGAAGTAATGGTCATGAGACCGATCTTTCCATTCTGGTGCAATTCCAGGGTGCCCAGAGTCGCCTGAAGCAGTTTCAGTCTCGCGACAGAATATCCCTCCAACACGATCCTGGAGATCTCCCATGGCGATGCGCCCGATTCCACCAGTTCGGCTCCTATCCGAAAGGTGCGTGCGGTCGCATTTTCATACCTGAAAGAACCGGTGTCCGTCTGTATTGCCGCAAAAAGGTTTTTTGCAGTCACCGTCCCGAGCGGAAGCTGCGCCCGTTTAATGATCTGGTAAACCAGTTCACCGGTTGAGGAGCTCTTTGGATCCACCAGATTGATGTCGGCAAAAAAATCGTTTGTCTTATGGTGGTCGATGCACACGAGGGTTTCCGGTCGATCCTCCAGAGTGCTGAGTGGTCCCATCCTCTGAAGCTCCCCGCAGTCCAGGACGAACAATGCGTCGAAATGAGTGCCGGCATCAAAAGACTGGACAACTTGATCTGCGCCCGGCAACAGGCTCAATGGCGCAGGAAGCGGTTCCTGGGTCACCATGATCGCATTTTTGCCCGCTCGTGACAGAGACGCGCCGAGGCCGAGCATGGACCCTATGCCATCTGCATCCGGATCAATGTGAGTGGTCATCAAGAACCTGCTTCCCTGCCGTAAGATATCTGCTATTCTGCTTTCAGTTTCTTCCCTGTTCTTCATCTTTCAATCCGTCGAGAATATGTTCCATGTGACTCCCTGTGGCCAGAGAGGTGTCGTGGATGAATCTCATTTCGGGGACATACCGCAGGGACAATCGCAGGCCGATCTCCCGCTTGATAAAGCCCTTGGCGCTATCCATACCGGCCTGTGCCCGCACAACCTGGCTTTCTTCCCCCAGGACACTGAAATAGACCGTTGCCAGTTTCAGATCATTGCTGAGGCGGATGCCGGTCAGCGTTACATTTCTGACCCGTGGATCCTTTACCTTTTCAAGAAGCAGGTACGCCATCTCCTTCAGGATCTGCTCGCCTACCCGTCTCGCCCTCCTGCCTGGTAACATCACTTACTCCGCATTCATCATATGTTCAGAATATCCATATCCGTTTCCACAATCTGGGCCAGGCAAAGGGAGTCGAGAAAACGAAGCACGTGGTTCAGGGCAGAGTCAACGTAGCGCCTATCATTGCCGACAGTGGTTATTCCCAGTTCAATGCGCTGCCACTTATCATTGGATCCAACCTCCGCGATCGCCACATTAAACCGCGCCTTCACCTTATCCACCATGCTCCTGACGACCTTTCTCTTCCCTTTCAAAGAGCGATTCTCAGGGAGATGAAACGCGATCTTTAACGTTCCCACCACCATAGGATCTACAATTCGGCCTCAACTTCTTTTAGAAGGTAGAATTCCAACACATCCGCCGGCTTCACATCCTGGAAGTTTTCGAGTCCGACTCCGCACTCATATCCGGTCTGGACTTCCTTGACGTCATCTTTGAACCGCTTGAGGGAGGCGATTTTTCCGTCAAAGACAACAACATCGTCCCTCAGCAGGCGCACCTTTGCCGCCCTTTCAATATGTCCGTCTGTGACATAACAACCTGCAACCACGCCCACCCGTGGGAGGTGGAAAATCTCCTTTACCAGGGCCCTTCCGATAACATCTTCTTCATACGTGGGTTCCAGCAGCCCGGTCATGGCATCTCTGACATCCTGGAGAGCGTTATAAATAACATCATAGTACCTGATATCCACGTTCTCTTTTTCGGCAATCGCGGCGACACGGGGATTCGCTCTGACATTAAATCCTATGATGATCGCTCCGGAAGCGGAAGCCAGCATGACATCCGATTCGGCAATGCTGCCTGTTGCAGCATGGATTATGTGGAGTTTCACATTTTCCGTGCTCAATTTCTCGAGGGATCCTGACAGCGCCTCCAGAGATCCCTGCACATCAGTCTTCAGCACAATGTTGAGTTCTTTTACTTCACCTTCCTTGATCCTCTCATAGAGATCACTAAGACTGACGATGCCGGTCTTCGTCACCTCGTGCTTCTTCTTCTCTTCCACCCGGTGTTCTATAACCTGCTTGGCGGTTTTCTCATCCGGGACGACAATGAACTCGTCTCCTGCCATGGGCACGCCGGATATACCGTAAATCTCAACGGGAAAAGATGGTCCGGCAATATTGAGCTTCTTTCCCCGGTGATTGGTCATTGCTCTTACCCGCCCATAGTTCTCACCGCAAATGAAGTAATCCCCTGCCTTCAAGTTTCCCGTCTTGATCAGAACAGTGGCTATCGCTCCTCGGCTTTTGTCCAACCGAGCTTCAATAATGGTTCCCCGTGCGGGCTTATTTGGGTTGCCTCTGAGTTCCAGCATCTCTGACTGGAGCAGGATGAGCCCTAGCAAATCATCGACGCCTTGCCCGGTTTTGGCTGAGATTTCCCCAAAAATTGTCTCTCCTCCCCACTCTTCCGGAGCAAGATCGAGTTCAGCCAACTCCCGTTTGACTCTTTCCGGATCTGCATCCGGCTTATCGATCTTATTGATTGCGACCACAATGGGGATGCCGGCGGCTCGGGCATGGTTAACTGCTTCCTTTGTCTGGGGCATAACCCCATCATCGGCGGCTACCACCAGCACGATCAGATCGGTAACCTTCGCTCCCCTGGCCCGCATAGCGGTAAAGGCTTCATGGCCCGGGGTGTCAAGAAACACGATATCTCCTTTTTCTGTGCCTACATAATACGCACCGATGTGCTGTGTAATTCCTCCTGACTCACCTCCGATGATATTGGACTTCCGGATATAATCGAGCAGAGAGGTCTTTCCATGGTCCACATGACCCATTATGGTGACAACAGGAGGCCTCGATGCGAGGTCTTCTTCCCTGTCTTCCTCCTCCGCGATCAGGTGCTCTTCTCTAAAGGAATCCAACTCCAATTCATACCCGTATTCGTCGGCAACCAGTGCGGCAGTGTCAAACTCTATGGATTGATTAATATTCGCTACGACACCAAGCCCGAACAGCGTCCTGATTAGATCGGTGCCTTTGGCTCCCATGGCCCTGGCCAATTCACCCAACGTTACCACTTCCTGCACCTTTATCCGCCTCTTAATCGCCTTAGGGACGGTGATTTCCGTATGCTTTTGGCCCCTCTGAGTTTCCTTCGCTTTTCTGGGACCCTTTCTATCCTTTCTCTTCGGACCCTTCCCTTCGTAAAGGTCGGCGCGTTCGAAGATTTCCTTCTTTTTGTGCCGGATATCAACTCTGGGGATTTCTTTCTCCTTTTCCGCCTTCCCCTTTTTCTTCCTTTTTTTGACCGACTTGGCTTTTCTTTCCTCCTCGGTCACCTTTTCTGCAGCCTCCAGCGGAGTAACCGTCTGAACCTTTTGCACAGAAACAGGTTCCGCCGTCTCGATCTTCTTCATCTCATGAATTATTTCACGAAGCGGTCCCTCTTCAGGACGCTTTATTATCTTGGCGGGTTGTTCCCGTTTCTTTTTCTTTGTTTTCTTGAGTTTCGGTTTTTCTTCAGACTTTTCTTCAGCGATTACTCCTTCGTCTTTCTCCGGGATTTCCGGGCCTGTATCCGCCTCCCCGGCCGGCGCGGGTTCAGCGGATTCTTTCGGCTCCTGACCAACAGGAAGTTTTTCGAAAACGATGCCTTCCTTTTCACCTGACGGAGGAAATTCTTTCACCTGTTCCGCTTCAGTAGTCTTCCCATGCTCTTTTGCTGTCCCTACAGGTACCGCTTCCTCTGCCTCTTCCGGCGGAAATTTTTCCCCTTCGCTTTCCGGGACCTTCTGCTCCACTTCGACTCGTTTTTTCCGGCGCCGTATGATCGTGGGCTTGATCCTTTTTTCTTCCACAACTTCAGCGACCGCCCCGGCAATAATCTTCCGGGCGTGAATCGTAGCCTGCTCGTCAAGCGTACTCATGTAATTTTTGATATCCATTCCGCCGGCCACGAGCTTCTGAACAAGTTCCTTGCTGTCTAGGTTCAGCTCTCGGGCCAGTTCGTAGACTCTCACTTTAGCCATAAATCCCCCGCAAATGGTTCTAATAGCCTCTCCAAATTATATTGGGCCGCACCGTCAGAGCATTTTTCTGAATGCTTTGGCGAGGCACCTTTTCTCCTTGAGAGCTTCAATGCAATGCGCATCATTGCAAACATAAGCCCCTCGGCCGGGAGCGCCTCCGCCTCTATCCATGACTACCACAGCAGCCTCATTCAGCACGAGTCGAATCATGGACTTTTTACCCCCTTTCCGGCCGCACGATATGCATGTGCGAATCGGAACGTGCCCTTTTCCTTTACTCATGCCATTCTGAACCTTTCGACCTCGGCAACTCCTCACGAGTCAGGTTTTTTCATGCTGACTCCTGGATATCGAGCAGTACCTATTCCTTTTCCTTCTCCGCTGCCTCCGGCTGAGCCTCTTCTGCCGGCGCTAATGGTTCCTTATCTTCCCTCGATTCGTCCTCTTTGCTCACTTCCTGAACGCCGTCTTCCGGCACGGCATCTTTGTCCCGGGAGTATTCCCTGGCACTCTTTATGATAGCCTGGGCATCTTCTTCAGACATGTCACCAAGAGGCAGCAATTCCTCCACGGTAGCCTCTGCCAAATCCTGGGCCGATCGAAATCCCTCTTCGAAGAAGTCGCCTGCGAGTTTTTCTCCAACGCCCTCTACGCTGATCAGTGACATATAATTCTCTTTCAGGGCTTCGTTGTAATGAGTTTCGCTCGTAACGTCCAGCTTCCACCCCGTCAATCTTGATGCCAGTCGAACATTTTGACCTCGCTTCCCGATAGCCAATGACAATTGATCATCGGGCACAACGACCTCCATGGACTGATTCATCTCATCCACGATGACGCGAACGATTTCGGCAGGGGCAAGGGCGTTACAAATGAATTTAGCAGGATCGGGATCCCAGGTGACGATATCTATCTTTTCTCCACGCAACTCCTGGACAACAGCCTGGACCCTGCTTCCTTTCACACCAACACAGGCCCCCACAGGATCCACGTCCGACTCTTTTGAGGATACCGCTATTTTTGCACGACTTCCCGGCTCCCTTGCCACCTGTACGACCTGTACGATATTCTCTGAAATTTCAGGGACCTCCGTCTCAAAGAGGGCCGAGAGAAAATTCGGATGGGTTCTTGAAAGGATAATCTGGGGTCCCCTGCTGAACTGTTTCACATCCAGGATGTACGCCCTGATCCTGTCTCCCTGGCGATATGATTCCCTTGGAATCTGTTCCCTGCCCGGTAGTTCAGCTTCTGCGCGTCCGAGATTAACGATGATGGAGCCTTTGTCAAAGCGCTGCACGATACCGTTGATGATTTCTCCTCTTCTGTCCTTGAAATCATCGAATACAATGTCTCGTTCTGCCTCTTTCAGTCTCTGCATAATCACCTGTTTTGCGGACTGGGCGGCAATTCTTCCAAATGATCCCATGTCCATCTTCATGCCAAGACTGTCGCCGAGTTCGGAATCAGGATCCAAGTCTCTGGCCTCTTCCAAGGACACCTGAAGGTGTTGATCGGCCACCTCTGAAACCACATCCTTGAATTCGAAAACTTCGATCTCACCCAGTTCGTCGTTAAAGGTCACTTCCATATCGCGCTCAGGACCGAACGTCTTCTTCGCAGCCGCTTTCACTGCCTCTTCCAGGGCCTGGACAAGCACTTCTTTCTCAATCCCCTTCTCCCGGCTCACATGTTCTATCATTCTTTTTAGGTCCGTTACCATTTTTGCTCTGCTCCACCATTGATTGGATTCATTGTTGTATTTCTTACGTTCAACCCGCAGCCGTTATTCGTCCGCCTGAGAAGCTAATCGTACACAAGACTTGCTTTCTCAATTTGCTCAATCGGCAGCATGGCTTCCACTTCATCCACAGCAACCACGATCATTCCACTCTTCATTCCCGTCAGGCGGCCGGCAAAATTGCGACGCCCTTCCAGAGGACTTTTCATCCGCACCTTCACTCTCTTCCCCATGGCCCAGGCGAAATCTCTTTCCTTCTTCAGCCTGCGGTTGAGGCCTGGAGAGGAAACCTCCAGCACATATCTCTGCGGGATAAGGTTTTTTACATCGATCAGAACACCTATCTCCCGGCTGACGCGGGCACAATCGTCAATGGTAACGCCTCCGGGACGGTCCATGTATATCCTCAGCACCTTTCGGCCTCCGGCCCCAAGATATTCCACATCAACCAGTTCGAATCCCATCTCCTCAAGGATGGGTTCAGTGAACATGATGATTTGCTCAGCTATCGTTCCGCCGTATGAAGCCATCGTTTATGACCCATCCGTGGATGGATTCTGAAAAGTTCTTCTAGTACATAAAAAAGCGGGCTTCAAGGCCCGCTTCCTCATCTGCAGACTGGATTGTGGAGGGTATCTACATAAACACCCTTGGGCGATATGAGCTAGCCAACGTCGAGTCCGCAATTTGAAGAAGTGGTTTTCCCTGAACAGGACCGACAACCTCAAAAAGGGAAGCAGGCCTGAAAGGCCTGATTATGGAGCGGGCAACGGGGTTCGAACCCGCGACACCAAGCTTGGGAAGCTTGTACTCTACCAGCTGAGCTATGCCCGCCCGGTTCCATCTCCCTTTCACGCCACAAGTGCATGATAAGGAGAGCATATTTGGAATGGTATTATAGAGTCTATCGAGGCGTCAGTCAAGCCTAAATTTCCTCCGCTATTCACGAGCCGGAACAAAAGTCCAACCGACCGATGAAGGGGAGCGGTTGCGAAAAAAACCCGATCAACAGCAAGGCATGAGCTGAAACTCGAAGATCCCTTTCCCAGCCGGGGCGAAGAGAAGCGACCATTAAGACAGCATCGAATATCACGCCGCAGGAAGGAGCGGACCACGGCAACGCAACAAAGGACGCTTTGACGGTGGATAACATGCCTTTTCCTGGACTTGACAAATGTCTCTCCTGGATATAAACTTTTATCTTTAGCATGCGCTCAGGCAGATAGATTGCGAATGAGTTTTCAAACTACGGGCCTGTGAGGTCGCGCGGGGGAGAGTCCCATATGAATACCAGCCGGGAGCTAGTCAGAATAATTGGAAGATGACTCTGGTCAAGGCCTTGTGGGCCGGCTGAAATCCTTGCTCAGAAAAAAGGGGCATCTGGGCGATAGCAGTGATCTCACGGAAGAGATCCATGATCTGATGGACGAAGGCCAATCCAAAGGCCTCGTCAGCAACGAAGAAAGCGATATGGTTTTCGGGGTTCTGGATCTCAAGGAAACCAAGGCCCACTCCATCATGATTCCCCGAATCGAGATTTCTTCCGCCCCATTCGATGCCAGCCTTGGCGAAATAATCAAACTTGTGGCCGAATGCGGGCATACGAGAATCCTCATACACAAGGAGAATATCGATCAGATTGTGGGCATCCTGCATGCCAAGGATCTCCTCAAGCTGTGGGGGGAAGATCCCTACACCGTCATCCCTGCCGAAATTCTCCGGAAGCCTTATTTCGTTCCTGAAAACAGACTGCTGAGTGATCTCCTCAGGGATCTGAAGGAGAGGAAGAACCATCTTGCCGTGGTGACCGACGAATACGGCGGCACCGCGGGCATCGTTACCATAGAAGACATCCTGGAGGAAATCGTTGGGGATATCCAGGACGAGCATGATAACGATCTTCCCCTTGTTACCAGGCTGGACCAGGACCGTTTCCTGGTGGATGCGAGGCTGGAGGCAGAAAAGCTCGAAGAAGATTTTGGGGTGAAACTCCCGGAAGCGGATTTTGAATCAGTGGGAGGATTTATCATTCATCTGCTCGGGAGAATCCCTGACAGCGGCGAGACATTCTCTTTTGAAAATCTTGACATTACGATTCAAAGTGCAGATCAACGAAAAATCAACAAAGTACTCATACAACGAAAGCCTCCCCCTTCAGAGCCTTCTTCCTAACCCGAACAGTTCACCCCTCTCTCCTTATGCCTAAAATTAAAATACGCGAAAATCGAACACGCGAAAGACAACTCCTCGCTGTCTTTTCCGGACTTCTGCTGACAGGCCTTTTCCCCCCCTGCGGTCTTTCGTGGCTCGCATGGGCAGCATTGCTTCCCCTTTTTATCTCCATTGAAGGGACAACCCCGACACAGGCCCTGAAACTTGGCCTTCTCGCCGGCATGGTTCACTTCATGTCCCTCATCTATTGGATAATATTCGTTCTTGACCATTACGGAAACCTGAACTTATTTCTCAGCCTCGGTCCGTATCTCCTTCTCTGTTTCTACCTGTCCCTTTACATTGCTCTTTTCTCCTGGGGAACAGTGCGAATCTTGCGCAGTTCCCCTTTTCCAGCGTTTTTTATTGCGGCTCTCTGGGTATCCCTCGAATACGTCAGGGGGCATTTCCTCACCGGTTTTCCCTGGTGCCTGCTGGGTTACAGCCAGTACGCGCACCTTCAGCTCATCCAGGTCGCTGATATCACGGGAGTATATGGCGTTTCATTTCTGATTGTACTCTCGAACGGTCTCCTTTATTCACTCCTGTTCGGGCGCCCCGGAAAATATCCTCTTTTCTTTCGCTTGGAGATTTTTTTCGGTCTGGCTATCTTGTTCGCGGCGGTTTCTTATGGCTTTTCCCGCACTGACCAGAAAGGCGAGGCTCCAGGACGATCATCCATAACCTGTGCGATCATACAACCCGATATAGACCAGTCCGTGAAGTGGAATCCTCTCTACCAGACGCAAACCATGAACATCTACCGGAGATTGACAGTTTCTGCCCTTTCCGCACATCCCCGATTGATCGTCTGGCCTGAAACCGCCCTTCCCTTCTTTTTCCAGGATCGATCCGACCTCTCGAATGAAGTCCTGTCGCTGGCCCGGGCCTCCCACGCTGACCTCCTATTCGGCAGCCCCGCGTACCAACGTAGAGGAAAGGAGTATGCGTACTATAACAGGGCTTACCTTCTGACTGCGGATGGTCGGATGCAATCCTACGACAAGGTTCATCTGGTGCCTTTTGGTGAATACGTTCCACTGAAGCACATTCTTTTCTTCGTCAGGCGCATGGTGGCCGGCGCAGGAGACTTTGAGCCGGGGAGTTCCGTATCACCCCTCAAAGACAGGGGCATCAGCATCGGGCCATTGATCTGTTTTGAGGCCATATTTCCGAAACTCGCGCGGACCCAGGTGAAGAAGGGGGCGGAAATTCTCGTGAACCTCACAAACGACGCTTGGTTCGGCACCACCAGCGCTCCCTACCAGAATTTGGCTATGGCGGTGTTTCGGGCAGTGGAAAACCGCAGGCCTCTTGTTCGGGCAGCCAATACCGGTATCAGTGCCTTTATCGGTCCCACTGGAGAAATAGTTGCAAGGTCCCGTCTGTTCACGGAAGAGACATTGATCAGGGATGTGCAGCCCATATCCAGCCCCGCGACTATCTATACACGCGTCGGAGACGTCTTCGCACTGCTTCTCTGCACCATTTCCGTACTCGTACTCGCATGGACTTTTTTTCTCCGGAAAATGCGAAAAGGAGAAAAAAAGTGCGGGATATAACTCCTTACCAATTCGGAGGGGAATTCACGATAAAAATAACGTTCTCCCGGTTCCCCGGATTATGCCAGTGGTGAAGGGTCTCACTCCGATAATACATCAGGTCTCCTTCATGGAGATGATACTCTTGATCGTTCAGATAGAAGGCCACCTCGCCGCGTATGACGTAGACAAGTTCCTCTCCCACATGGCTGCCGGCGATCTTTTTTCCCTGCCCCGGGGGGTTCACGTACAGGGTAGCCTGAAGATGAGCCCTGCTCTCTCTGACGAGTGATTCGCAGTATGCGGAAGAGCCCTCCACGTTCAGCACTACCCCTCGGCCCTTGCGGGTGATGGAACCAAGGTTCTGCTCATCATGATCCTCAAAAAGCCGAACCATGGTAATATTGAGGAATCTTGTTATCTTCCAGAGGTTTTCAACAGAAATATTTACCTTTCCACGCTCGAGCTGACTCAGGAAGCTGATGCTCAAGTCTGTTCCCGCAGCAAGCTGCTCAAGGGAAATCTTCTTTTCCTTCCGTGCATTACGGATGTTTGCCCCCAACTGCGAGTTATATTTGGGCCCATATTCTTCCATATTCGTTGTCCTTACTTTTTTATTATATTTAAATTTTTTGACGTAAAAATTTTTTGTTTCTACTTAGCATTTTCCCGTAGGTATTGCAACTCAATGATATTTATTATCTTTAAATATTAGGTTCACTAGGTTTTTTTGAAAGCAGGAAATATGCATTTGCTCACAAACAACACTCTTTTTTTAATATATTCAAAAAAAATTTGATATCCACCGATCAACTTGGTAAGGTGAACATAACTTTCTCACCCCAATTTGCTCAGTATTCAGTCGAGAGGGTCAAATGGCACGTCTGAAGGTCACTGTGGAGAGAATTGATGGTTACTGTAATCAGCCGATGCTGGTCGGCGATTATATCATCATTGACGGCGGCAAACTGATCATCCCCGAGGGAAAACACATGTGTATGTGGGCGCTCCAGAGCATGATGCCCATTTTTCCTGTCCTGCAGAGAGCAGAAAACAAAGAGGGTGATTGGGCCACCAGGGTCAACCAGTTTTGCTGTCCCGATCCCAGGGGCTTAGTGCATTATCGCATCGAAAGGGTCTAATACGAATGATCAGAGTAGATCCCCAGAAGTGTTCTGGGTGCCTTCGGTGCCAGGTCAATTGCTCTTTTTTTCATACAGGCAGGGTTGGTCGAAACCGGGCAAGGGTAAAGGTGGTCAAAATCGAGGCTATTGGCGTTGACTATCCTGTCATGTGCCAGCAGTGTGAGGAGCATTACTGTACCCGATGTCCTGAGTCGGCCATTGAGATCGGGGTTTACGGTCAAATAATTGTCTCCCCTACCCTGTGCGTTTCCTGCGGCACCTGTGAGACGCTCTGCCCAATCGGCGCCATCCAACTCTATGATGACATCCCCTATGTATGTGACCTCTGCGGCGGTGAGCCCAGATGCGTGGCACAATGTAATATGCAGGCCATATGGTATGAGCCTGATCATGCAGGTGTCATCACCCTCAAGCTCTTTAAGAAAAAAAGCCGCGGGCAGGATCCCCAGGCCAAGCGACTTAATTATGCAATTGAAATGACCAAAGAATTGCGTAAGCGCTGGAAATCCAGCACGGAGGCATAACATGCTGTATGGGTATGGCGGACACATTCTCCGGGTCGATCTGACCAGTGGAAAGATTGCCAGGGAAAAAAGTGATCCCCATTACATGTTGAAGGCCATAGGCGGTCGTGGATTGAATTCCTTGCGGCTCTATGATGAATTACAGAGGGACATCGATCCCCTGTCACCCGAGAACCTCTTGCTTATTGGTGTTGGTCCGCTCACCGGCTCGCTTCTCAGTTCTTCCGCCTACATGACCATATCAGGGAAATCCCCTATGACCGGCATCCTGGGCGACTCCGCTGCGGGGGGATTCTTCGGTCCTGAGTTAAAGCAAGCCGGGTACGATCAGATTATCATCAAAGGAAAAGCAAAAAAACCCTGCTATCTGCTTATCGTTGACGATCATGTCGAAATCAGGGATGCATCACACTTATGGGGTTCGGACATCTGGCAGACGACATCCCTTATCCGGTCCGAATTGGGAAGCAACGCCTTCCAGGTTGCTGCTATCGGACCTGCCGGTGAGAATCTCGTCAAATTTGCAACGGTCGCTTGCAACAATTCCAGGATGTGCGGACGCACCGGCATGGGTTGCCTTTTCGGTTCCAAGAACCTCAAGGCCGTGGCCGTCCTGGGTACTACACCCGTCTCCGTCGCGGACACGCTGCAATATCTCGATCTGTGCAGGAAAATAGACGAACGAATTCTTCACCATCCGGAATGGGGTGACCGTCATGCAATGGGATCGACACTACTCATGAAGGCCCTCAATAATATCGGCATTCTGCCCACAAATCACTTTCAAAAAGGCGTATGTGATTATGTAGACCAAATCAGCGGCCAGAGACTGGCTCAAGAATTCAAGGTAAAGAACAAGAGCTGTTTCAACTGCAATATCCACTGCTCACGCTACTATATAACAAAAGACACTGAATCAGAGGGTCCTGAGTTTGAGACCCTGTGCAGTTACTCCTCGCGAATTGGGGTGGATGATCTGGAATTCACCCTGAAGATGGCTGCCTACCTTAATCGCATGGGGATAGATGCTCTCAGTAGCGGGGAGACCATCGGTTGGGCCATGGAGTGTTTCCAACGCGGGCTTCTCAATAAAGACGATATGGACGGCCTGGATTTCACATGGGGCAACAAAGACACCATAAAAGAAATTCTCAGTCTGATTGTTCAACGAAAAGGGATTGGAGCCGCGTTCGCTGAGGGGACTCGCTCGCTAGCCCGACGATTTGGCAGGGACACCGAAAAATATGCACTTCATGTAAAGGGGTTGGATGTCATATGCGGGGATCCAAGGGGAATCAAAGCCTTCGGTCTGACCTATGCCATTGCCTCCCGTGGGGCGGATCATCTGAGGGCGGAACCCTTCTTTGAGTTGACCGAACGCTACGATGAAGCTGAAAGACGCTGGGGCATTCGCGACATTGCCAATCGTCTCTCAAACAACGGAAAAGCAGTACTTGTAGAACATACGGAACGGCAGGCCCTTATTACCGATTGCATGACCATGTGCAAGAATATCGGGCTTTCTATGGACATTTTGGATTTTGACCTCATTTCACGTTTGCTGATTGCGGGAACCGGACTGAAGTTCACGTCGGAGAGAGTTGATAAGGATCTGCGCACAATCATCGACGCCGAAAGGAAATTAAACATCGATTTCGGCATCGACGCTTCTATGGACACGCTGCCTCATCGCTTTACCCACGAGCCCCTTGAAGAAG
>Ga0315535_1000590_pt1 | contig 25604 bp, 28 predicted proteins | sample SalMarSW160220MG_2_FD_203092 | JGI IMG/M metagenome (GOLD analysis project Ga0315535, IMG submission 203092) | Salt marsh sediment microbial communities from the Plum Island Ecosystem LTER, Massachusetts, United States - Salt Marsh Sediment SW1602-20 ... | reverse complement strand
TCGACACCTGCCTTCTTCGCTACCATTGATATGTTGCCGTAGCTGGTGCGCAACAACCGGCTTAAGAACTGCTGCTTGAACCTTCGCTTGGCAGCCTTGAACTTCAGCTTCACGTCAATATCAAAAGATGCGAGAGGGCTCTTCTCGAGCTTCTCAGAGATGTCCCTGTTGAGCTCATCGATGCTTACGCCAAGCACAGGCTTGATCGCGTCATCGACTATGTGCTCCATGTCTTTCTTTGGCATGAAGAGACATTACCCTCGAGCATTTATAAAGCTTACCACGATGTCAGGTTCTGTGGAACCACGAACCCATGTTCGAAGATTGCCTTGACATTCATTTTTGCCGAAGGCATGATATGTTATCGATTCGATGTGTAGAGAACCAGCAAAAATCAGTGGACAACCCGGCAGCATAGCGCTATGGTTCTAAAACTATCTCATCAAATTAATGAACACAAAAGCCAGCCCCATCACAACAATAAGCGTTATCATGCCTATCGCGCTCTTCGTGAACAGGGGTGAGAAATCGACTTCGACAGGCTCTTTAGAAGTCTCAAAGGAATCCACTATCGAGACTGATGGGTCTTCGAGTATCTTCTGTCCGAATACTGTGCTGCCTGCGAATATTATGATGCAGATTATGGCTATCTGCACTATTATCTTCAGTATGCTGTTCTGCTTCAGGAAACCGACAAGGCCGGCTTTCTGGAATCCCATTACGAAGTACATGCCTGCGATGATGAACAGGAATATAAGCAGCAGCGCGAGGAAAGGCAGTCCGAAGCTAAGCATCTCCAGCAATGGCCTGTAAGCGACCAATACTACCGCGATGATTATTAGCACTGGAGTTATGTAGGATGCATTGCCTCCCTGGAACCGCTTGTGCTTTCCTAAAATCATGCGAAGCAGAAGCACAACTACCACTAATGCAAGAAATAACGCTATCGGATTGCTGCTTGAAAAAAATGCCATTATGTCCCCCTTAAACAGCCAATAAGTAATGCAATACCCTATTTAAATATATCGAATCATAACTACCAACAAGTGACTAAAAAACGAAAACTTTTTAAATTACATCCTGAGCGAAAACAGTGGAGAGAGGGATTGCAAATGTTTTTATATCCTTGACGCTTTATAAGTTAGAGGTGGGCGACCTGTGTTAAATCCAAGGAAAGTAGTTCTTGCTCGAAAGAGCGTATCGCAGGCTGACTGGCTGCAGCGTTACATGTTTCCGCAGACCCTGCAGCATGGAAGGCTCAGTCAGGATGAGGCGGATAGGATAACCTATACTCTCATATCCCGGTGCAGGCGGATAGAAGCAGCATTAAGTAGCTTCCAGAACAGGCAGAGGGACGTGACTGAAGTCGCATTGGAGCTTAGGACAGAGACTGGCAGGAAGTACTGTCCTGTCTGCAATCCGGATGCCTGCAGCAGAACCGCATACGCGATAACCACCCCTCTAAGGGTCCTGAACCAGACCATTAGCATAAGGGAGCATGACGGCGAGGATCCTGTAAGCATATCCAAGCTGGAACATATCGCAGCAGCAGCAACAGGAGAAGAGCCAGACCTTCCTGTCCTGTGCGCGAAGGACAGCCAGCAGAAGATCATGGCTTTCAGGGTCAGCGCAGAGTCATTCAATCTCTATATAGCATTGCCGCTCGGCGGCAGGAAGTCATCATTCATGTCACCCATACCTGCGAAGCATATCCACAGGATACAGATATATGCAGAAGGAATTGGTGCGCGCATGATATCGAAAGGTTATATTGGGCAGGGAGGGACAATCACTTCTTCTTCATAGCCTTCTTCTTAGGCTTTACCTTTTTCTTGACTGTTTTTTTCTTAGGCTTTGCCGCAGGCGTCTTCTTGACTTTCTTCTTTCCAGCCTTCTTTTTCCTCTTCGCAGGCTTCTTCTGTTTCGGCTCGTCGCCGTAGTCGAAGAACTTGATGTCTGACAGCTGCGCCTTCTTCTTCTCTTTCTTGACAGGCGTTTTCTTTGGCTTGCCTGTATCGGCCTTGATGCCGAGAAAAGCCGCAACCCCTTCGACGACAGTCTCAGGATCGTATCCGCCCTCGAGAACAGCGAAGTAAGGCACATTGCCGATGATCCTCTTCAGCGCGGTTATGGTCCTGCCTGTGAGCATTAGCCCGCAGCCGAGCGTCGCCTTGTGGTTTTCCTGGTCGCTGGCGAATGAGTCAAAGCCTGCGGATATCGCCACGACGTCTGGCTTGAACCTGTTCATCAGCGGTATTAGCTCGTTCTTCATGACTGCGATGTAATTGTCTTCAGGTGTCCCTTCCTCCACATAGACATTATGGACGTTGCCTTCGTCGATGGTCATGCCCGGGAACACTCCCTGCTGGTTGATCGAGAAATAGTATATCCGGTTGCTCACGTCGCCTGAGAGCTTCTGGACTATATCCTGCGTCCCGTCGCCCCTGTGCATGTCGATGTCGACTATCAGCACCTTTTTCTTCTTCTCTGCGAGGTGCATCGCGGCTACCGCGACATTGTTGAAGATGCAGAACCCGTTTGTCCAGTCTGCGTGCGCGTGATGCCCTGGCGGCCTTACCAGCGCAAAGGCCGGTTTTCCACTGAGTGCATATTCTGCGGCCTGCACTGCTGCACCCACTGCGTAGCACGCTGCCTTGTATGTGTCCTTCCCGACATATGTCTCACCTGCGTCGAGGAACTTCAGCTCTTCACCGGAATTTGCAGAGGCTTCCTTGACCTTCCGGATGTATCTTGGGGTGTGCACCTTGCTGAGGTGAGCCTCGCCATCGGCAGCTTCCTCATACTCGAATGTCTTCAGCGCCTTCCTTATCCTGTCAGCCTTTTCAGGGTGTTCAGAGAGGTTATGCTTCAAGAATACAGTATGAGATATTAATTTCATGATTCACCCCTTAAGACCCTTAATATTTAAATACCTATTTATATCTTTTGGAGAAGATGAGCCCCAAACTCAGGAACAAGATTGCGACTTCGAATCACATACTTTCTGCTTTTCCTATACACGAGGCAATCTCAATACTCGCTGATGCAGGCTATGATGCGATAGAGATATGGTCTGGAGAGCTTAAGCATGAGATAGGGCAGGGCCTGACCTCTATTGGTAAGGTCAAGGAGGCTCTGGACCGTACCGGAATAGCAGGTGTGATCCATTGCCCGCTGCGCAACCTCGCGTCGCCTGACCAGTACAAGTACAACATCTGCTCAAAAGACCCGGCTCTCAGGAAGGAGTCATTGGAGGCGGACATGCTCGCACTCGAGCACGCGCATCAGCTTGGGTTCGAGGTCATAACCATCCATCCAGGCCACACAGATTCCCCTGATAAGGTGACAGACCAGGAATACTGGGACCTGCAGGTCGACGCGTTCCGCCAGCTCGCGAAAAAGGCAGAAGAACTCAAAGTCAAGATAGGCATGGAGCCGATGGAGCACAGGCCTAAGGAGTTTGTCATGGAGCCAAGGCATGTTGACAGGATCCTGAAAGAAGTTCAGTCACCGAACCTGGGAGTCACATTCGATCTCATCCATGCTTACACGCACGGCACTGACAAGCCTGTCGAGTTCCTCGACGGCCTGCACCCCCACATATTCCATGTGCATATGAGCGGCCACTCCGAGAAGAAGAACCATGTCCCTTTCGCGCACACTATGATACACCATTTCTATCTCGACAAGGTCCTTGATAAGATAGTCAGCTATGGTTACTCAGGCATGATCTCGGTAGAGGGCACCCTGAAAGGCATCATGGAAGAGACTGCAGAGAACCAGAAGAACGTTGTCAAAGGGAATCTTGAGTATATCCACAGGGAGCTTAAGTCACTCCATCTGATATAATTGACTGGCTAAAGATCCTCTACATTCAGCACCTTTATGTCTTCCATCATCCTCGGGCACATCGTGTTGAGCCAGCATTCGATGAAATTGAAGTTCTCAAGCTCAGAGAAATCCAATGTATCGCACAAAAAGTAGTAGAATTTCTTATCGCTGTATCTCTTCTCGAGCTCCTGCGCCTTCTGCAGTCCGCCCTGCACTCCGCTCTGGCCTGGCTTTGTAGTCATCAATACTCCTATCACATCTGAGGAATGGAATTTCGTGAGCATACCTTTCTTTTTCTTCTTGATCCGCTCGACCTCTTCGCCAGATAGCTTGCGCACCTTCATTGATTCAGGATGCAGCACGAACACCGGCTTTCCTGTCTGCAGCGCGACCCCGATAGGGTGGAACTCGCCTGTCCCGACATACAGGAACGCGTCGACATCATCCTTGTGCCTGACAGCAGCTCCTGCGTCGCACCCGAGGACCTGCCCGCACACCACTGCCTTTATTTCCTTCTTCCAGAGGTAGTCCATGACCTTCTTCATCTCAGCGAGGTATTGTATCGTGCTGACTATGCCGAGCTTCTTGGGCAGCCCCCCAGCATCAAAATCGATCTTCCCTAGGCTGGCCTTTGCCTCTATGTGGATTGTTTTCATAGGAGATAAAGAACAACGGACTATTAATAAATCTTACCTATGATACTGCCTTCCGGCCATTATCATGAATGCCCGGTATATCTGCTCTATCAGCAGAAGCCTCACCATCTGGTTTGTCATGGTCATCCTTGAGAGGGACAACTTCATGTCACATCTCTTCAAGACTTCTTTAGACAAACCAAGAGCCCCTCCGACAACAAACGTTATGCGTCTGCTCTTTTCTCCTGCCTTGCCCAGTGCCTTCGCGAATGTCTCTGAACCGAGTGACTCTCCTTCGACATCAAGCCCTATCACAAAATCATCCTTCAACAGATTAAGGATCCTCTCGCCTTCCTTTCTCTTTATCGCTTCCTCATCCTTACCCATTATCTTCTCGTCCTTTACCTCGTCTATCTGTATCCTTGCAAAAGCGGATATGCGCTTGACATACTCGTCAAAAGCCTCCTTGAGCCATTTCTCCTTGACCTTTCCTACGAAGATGATATGCATCATCGGAATCCTCCGGGTCCTATCTTCTGCAGAACTGATTTGATGTCTGCAATCGCCTCTTTCTGCGCCTTCTTGTCGGACATCCGCACGAATCTCATCAACAGCTCGACAAGCTCTGCTTCAGTCAATACCTTCAGCCTGAATCCATCAACTAAAAAATAGAACCTGAATCCTTTGTATTTCAGCTCCTTTATCAGCACGCTTCCGACAGCGCCCAATACCTTTCCTTTATGTGGATTGTCCTCGAGGGATTTCAGGTGTTTAAGGACTGTTACGCTCTCTTTCTTGAATTTCTTGTCTATCTCTTCGTGGAGTGACTTGACGATCTCTACTTTGACCATTTTTTCTTTGATCGCCGGATCGCTTCATCTATCGGTATCGTATTCTCAGAACTCATCAGGAACTCTGTGACCTGCTCCTTCACGGCGAGGTTGTAGATCCTGCGGACTATGTCATCATAGGTGTCTTCCTTGGACCCGAAAGTGCTTATCATGTCCTTTGTCTCTTGCGAGACCTGTATTGTGGTATTCATCCTATAGCCACTATAGCTGCTATAGTATTTAAATGTTTCGCCACGCTCCGTCACTATGTTTCACAAATCAACGTATTACCCTGGAAAGGTAAGTTCATAAGAAATTCGCTTTCACGAACTCAGCCATCTCTATCAGCCCTGTCTTGGAAAGCAGTTCGTAAGCTTCCTGGTACTGGCCCATGAGTATCTTCTTGTCCGCGACCATGCGTATCTGCTCTTTCGGCAATGGGAGGCCTGCCTTCTCCATGCAGATGACTGCCTCTGTGAACTTGCCCTGACGCATGAATATGTTAGCTGCCTGCGCGAGTATCTCCTTCTTCTGCTCTTCTGTGAACATCGAGACATCATAGTTCTCTATGCCCTTGTTCACGATAAGCTTTGCGATAGGATGGATATCCATTGCAGAGTGATACAAGGGAGGTTATTATTTATACTTTGTGAAAATCCACAGAAACCTTTTTAAACGCCCCTCACTTATTCTGCATTGAAAGAGAGGTGATGTTAGCCTGCGTGATAGGCTGCGTCTCTTTCTCAAAAAGGTGTGACTCATGGTATTCAAACGCAAGCTGTATCCTGAAGAGATACAGGTAATAGAGCATATAGTCGATTTTGTCAAGGACAAGCACCACAGGGCAGAGGGTCATGACTACTCTCACGTGCTTGAGGTCTGCAGACTGTCAATCGAGATAGCCAGGAGCATCAAGCCAGCAGTCGACCCTTTCATCCTCATGTGCGGCGCCCTGCTGCATGACATTGGCAGGATCAACGCTCCGAACGGCCTGTTCCACGGCCTGGACGGGGCTTCAAGGGCTAATGAGATACTCAAGTCTTACATAGATGATGAGAAGGTCAGCCGCCAGATCCAGGGGATAATAGTCAAGCACACGCCTGAGTCTATGATATCTCCTTCGAGCCCGGAAGAGAAAGTGGTTTTCGACGCTGACACAATAGAGAGGCTTGGCTTCATGGGTATGGTCCGCGGCCTGATGGGCAAGTCAGGCACCATGGAGGAGATAATAGATGATCGCGTGCACAAGCGTCTCCTTGATTACAACAAGCTCTTCTTCAATGTGAGCAGGAAGATGGCCAGGAAGGCTTACAAGGAGACCATCACGGTCTCCAAGACCCTCAAGAAAGACCTTGCGATGAGGAAGAAGGAGATCCACGAGATAACTTCCTACAGGAAGATCAAAGAGGAATGATTATGGCCAGGAGGCTTCCCACGAACAAGAAGGCATTGCTCAACCGAGCGGCAGAGCACATATTCTCTACAGGTCTGAATGACGGCACCTCGCATCTCTGTCTCGCTAACGCGAAGTACGGGCTCGCGAAGATGCATCTTATCCAGCAGCAGCACGGCTTGGCGCCTGATGCTACATTCATAACGACCCCTGACGAGACTATCAGCAGGAACATACCCAGATGGGAGCAGGGCATATCTTACGGAGGGAAGCTCTCGTGGGGCAGCGGCAGGGACAAGCTCATGATGCTCGACGTGAAGCCCAACTACTGCGGCATGCTCGTGGGCGGCCTGAACTATCTCCCTAAGCCCAAGTCTGTGCTGAGGCGGGTTTATGACCTTGAGAAGAAGGCGAGCTATATCCATGACATTCAGGTCCAGTGGGACTTCTACAAGGGCAACCATTTCATCGACGTGTTCAAGGTCGAGAGCAAGGAGCAGGGCCTTAAGCTGCCGAAGTACGCAGTCATCCTCCATGCAGGATGCCCCGAGCTCAAGGGCGACAATGAGAAGGGCATGGGACTTTACTGGAACTCAAGCAGGCTCTTGAAGGAGATGTGCACCATGGTCAAGACGCCGTTCGGACCGTCCTACACCCTTGAAGGGCACGACGCTGTCGCGTATTACCGGTTCTGCATGATGGCTGATGATTTCGCCAAGAGGCGTAGGGAGCTCGCTTTCAGGAGCCTGTTCGACAGGGGAAGGATAGTCTGCAATGAGACGCATCAGGGCATGCTCAACATGAATGAGGTCGTGCTAGGCTGCCAGGTGTTCCAGACAGGGCAGCAGCTTTTTCCTGTCTCGATAAGGGCGGACCTGCCGTCATATCTTGTGCATGGCATCCATAGCTTCACCCCTCACCAGATGGACATGCTCGGCTTCACTGCACGCGCAGAGGAGTTCGGAGTGTATCATCGCCTGAACAGGGCCAATGTCCTGCCTCATGGAGGCGGTTATGCGTTCCTCGACTCGCTCAGCGTGGAGAAGGTGTTTGAGATCAAGAAGAAGCGCTACTTTGAGATAGAGCTCGCAGGTGGTATAGGAAAGAAGATAATCTCCAACCCCAAGGAGCTTCAGTTCACGTACCGGGGCAGGGAAGTCCTCCAGCGCACATTGGATATTGGTATGGCAGAGGTCGCTGCTGAGCTGAGGCCTGTGTATACGATTAAGATATAGAAAAAGGAAATAAAAGATTAGGTTTCTGTATTCTCTTACGCAACCTTCCTGTTGTAGTCAGGTGTCATGAGCTCGAGGACGTCATTGACTATCTGCCTTGCGCCTTTGGATCCATATGCTGCCTCAAATACTGCCTTTTCAGTGCACATTATGGCCTCGCCGACATCGAAGGGTATCTTGTTCCTGTTGATTTTCATGTCAGCTACATAGTGTGCGATGTTGTCCAGGAGATCCTGCTCGGGAAGCGCTTCTCCGTCCCACCTTGTGGCCCTGAGCTTGGGGAGTCCCTGCGCGTCATAGCTTGCGACGCTGAGCTTGACATAGAGTCCATCCTTGTCCATCTGCCAGAGCTCTTTCTCCTTTGCCATCTGCTCGAGCTCAGATGCGTCATGTATGCTCATGTATGGTCTGTCAGCGACAACATCAGATACGTCGTATGCAGATGAGTTCGCTGCATTGTAAGCATTGATCTCGTCTTTAGTGGTCTCGATTACCTCATCTGTCAGTTCAGTCACTTCCTCAAGGTCATCTTCAGTCAGCACAGGCAGCCTGTTGCTCAGGTCTCCTCTGTACATCCTTGGCATGTCGCTCATCTGCAGCCCGCCGCTGAGGACATCTCCAGTCTGCTCTTCTATGTCCAATGCCATTGAGAGTGCTGCGTAATCAGAATCAGTCTCTATGATTACAGGTTCATTGTTTGGGTTTGTTTGTGTCATTTTTCTTGTCTCCTTGCTCATTGTTTTTGAATCTTAAGCTATCTGTGGCACCTTCTTTTCAGAACCTTTTTTTTTGGAAAATTGACCTCAGGGCCTGCAAATCATGTGATCGTCCAGCTTGGGGAGCTTTGGAGGAGTTGCAGGCCCCAGGCCCGGAAAGTCTTATTCTACATACAATAAGGCGCGCTTTATTAATAAACTTTGCTGAGAGTATTTTTACTAATGTTGGAAATCATTTAAAAAAGAAAAGGAAATAGTAAATATTAAACTTAATTTTTACACAAAAGGTCTTTCCCGCACCTGTTCGGGCCAGATAAAAAGGTATTTATTTCTGCTTGCTTAACTTATTTTTATGGAGCTGGAGAGCTTAAAACGGCTTGCGTACTGGATATGTTTCTTTGTGATTATGTTGTTCATGGCAGTGTTCATGATAGCAGACCGCCTGCCTTGGATGTTCAGGGCCATCCTGGTCCTGCTGTTCGCGTTCCTTTCGGCCTGGTTCCGGCTTGAGCAGCGCTACTCTTTCCTATCGCTTGTTGTAGTGTTCATCTCAGGCCTTGCCATAGGTACCGTCATGGCAAACAACACCCCCCAGATGTGGTCTTTCGCATTCATGTATGTCATATTGTTCTTCCTGAGCTGCGAGGTCTTTGAACGCAGGCTTTTAGGTATCTAAGACACGTTCTGTAATCTGATATTTATAAATAAAAACTAGACAGATATTATTTACAAAAACACGTCACTACTTAAAAGTAAGATTTATATATTCTACACTCTCAAAAATTCCTGTGATGGGCGATACAAAGGAGCTTCAGGAACTGCTGGCAGGCAGGGACAGGTACCAGACATTGTATGACGTGTTCAAGGCCTGTCTGGAGAGGATCAAGAGACTGAACTCTCTTGGCGGAGGCAGGCTTGACCAGCTTGTCAGGACAGATGATAAAATCCATGACAAGGGGCGCAGGATAAAGGTGAGTGTATTCCCTTCTGATGTTGAGATTGATTATGATTCAGAGACTGTTGTAGATGATGATACTGTATTCGCTTCTGTTGATGATATGTCTGCGAATGTACCCACGCTCATGCATGAGATAGATACTTCCACTCCTGTCCATGAGCTGATATCCATACGGGGACCGAGCGCGAGAGAGCGACAGTTCCATAATAAATATTCTATAGGCCCTGACGGCAGAATGGATTCGGGAGAAATAGGTGACCTGACCGAAGAGGTGATGTCTGCTTATCTCAACGTGCTCTTCGAGCAGGTGATATCTTCATTCGGGGCAGAAGGCGTGCTGAACCTAACCGCAGAGAACATGGACTTGCACAATATCCATCGGAGGATCAGTCTTTCTCACGTAGAGAGATTCCTGGACTCGAAAGGCGAGATGTACGGAATCGACAGGTTCATCAACAGGATACTCGACGTGATGACTGAGAATTTCCTCAAGATCCAGCCAGTCCTTTATGACCGGTTCTACATGTACGGAAGGTCGCTTCTGATAGATTGCGGCGGGCATGACATCATCAGTGGGGTCGGGTCGAAGGATTATGACAGCCAGGACGAGCTCAGGGTCGCGCTAGGCCTTGTTTTTTCAGGCCAGCTTGACACTCTGTGTGTCTACGAGCATGGCGACGCGGCGATAACCCTTGTTGATAAGGTGTTCCCTGACTCAGGGGATGTCTTCATGTATCCTATGGTAGAGGGTGTTGTCAGGAGATTGTTCAGCTGTTATGCGCTGCGCTCCAACCCTTCTGCGCACATTGATCAGGGCTGGCTCGTGTTTGATGGCCGCGACCTCCGTATACAGTTCCTGGGAAGGATAGGCGAGGCAGAGTTCAGGGAGCAGGCAGCAGAATACGTCAGGCAGAGACCTGTGCTGGACGCATCCAGGATGATGACTGACTTGTTGGGATACTGAACATCCTTGATGTATTTTCTTCTCATAAAATATATAAACTAAGCTTCATAATCATGTCCTATGTCCAAAAAAGAGAAGAGGAAAGAGGTGGATACAGCGGGTATGGGGGTCTGCATCTCGGGCGACAGGAAGATCCCGGCCACTGCTGCGACCCAGCTGCAGGACAATGCGGTAAGGCCGTTCTGGTCTTTCAAGTCCAACGCTTCCGCTGCTGATGATTTCTTTGACTGCTATGTCTCATTCAAGGAGCTTGACTGCCATGAGTATGTCTGGGACTGGAGAGGGAGGAAGCTTGATGAGATGCTCGTCAAGAAGCTCGTGTCGTCATACACCGAGTTCTTCCGTGACAGGCCTATCGGCAAGAGGCACTTCATAACGTACAGGATGGACAGCGACATCGATGTAGAGCAGATGGGGAAGCTGTACATGTCTATCATGACTTCCAATGATTTTGCTGCAGGGCAGGGCATGTTCTCGCCTCCCCTGTTCGAGGTGGTGCATTCCACGTCTTCCTCAGATGGGCTGATTCGCCTGGCGAACATGTACAATGAGTGCGTAGGTATGGCCACAGAGAGCCTGAAGCATGACTGCGGCCCCAAGCACATATCGGTGATCCCTACACATCAGTTCGGCAGCGGCTGGTTCTCTGCATTGAACAGGTACTTCGGGAAGTTCCAGTCCTCGTTCAGGTGCAAGGTGGAAGGGTTCAGGCCGGTGCTGCCCAGATCCGATCTCGCCGACAGCATGGGCTTTGTCGGCGCCGTGATTGCTACCAAGAAGGCGCTCTGCAACTACGCGCATTTCTCCCGGATGACCGGCATAGACTCATACCCTATCGTAGAGGCAGGACCCCTGCTGTTCAGGGGCGGGCTCAGTCCTTCGCGCTTCGGGAATTTTGTGGCTGCGTATTGCGGGATGAGGACTGCGACAATAACCCCTTCGTTCAGGTATGACCATGAGCTCGCTGAAGTTAAGTCCGCAGTAGAAGGCCTGAACAGGATGCTTCCCAGGAACAGGCCGTTCATATTGACCAAGGAGGAGCAGGAGAGCATGTCTGCTTTAGAGAAGATCTTCGCTGCTAATTTCGTCTCAGCATCAAAGATGCTTCCGGATATGTCTGTTCTTGCTGATGCTCTCGGCCAGCTCAAGAGGCCTGTCGATCCCAGGCTGAGGCGGTCGTTCTCGCTCTACTCTCTGGGTGTGCCGCCTGAAATGATAGGCACGGGCAGGGCATTGCTGGAATGCATAAAGCAGGGTCGCATCAAGGACCTTGAGCATTGCTATCCTGACATCAAGGATGACCTTGTGGCTGCAGGCGCGTTGCTGAACAAGGAGAACCTCAATTTCCTCGCCAAGACGCACAAGGGCTGGAACGCATTGCTTAATGATGTCAAGCTCATAGAGGACTACACAGACACCTCGCTAGGGCCGAACAGCACAGACTCTTTCCTTCATCGCAACCACACGTCGAATGTATTCCATCTCTGGTCGACAAAGAGGGATTTCGTGAAAGACCTGCTCGCGGCTGCGAGGAGCAGGAGATGCATGGGCTGATGTGATGGATATGATAAAGGCGATATTCTTCGATCTTGGAGGTGTACTCACCAGAGACCTTTTCCCTTTGATGGAGAGCTACCTGTCAGGCCTGACAGGCGTGCCTTATCCTAAGGTCAGGGAGATAAGGAAGCAGTACTGGCTGGACTATGAGCTGGGCAGGATGGACGGGGTGAAGTTCTTTAGCCTGCAGATAAAGGATATGGGCGTCAATCTCAATGCAGAGGAGGTCTTAACGAAGTCTTTGGAGCTGCTGTCTGTCAAGCAGGAGACGCTTAGTATTGTCAAGAGGCTGAAGGACACAGGTAAGTATGACCTTGGCGTGCTCTCCAACAACACCGACGAGTGGTCAGAATACACAGAAAATGATCTAGGCCTAGGCCAGTATTTCGACGCATGGATCATCTCTTCCCATCATCACATCAAGAAGCCTGACAAGGAGATATATGACCTTGCTGCAGAGAAGCTCGGCCTGAAGACATCAGATTGCCTTTTCATAGACAACACCCAGAGGAATGTCGACGGTGCGATAGCAGCAGGCATGCAGTCCATACGCTTCACCGACGCGGAGAAGCTGGAGAAGGACTTGAAGGAGTTAGGGATTGAATTCTGAGTGCGCACTTACCACGAACTTAGTTTCTGACAAGCAGCAGGCTCACTTCATACAAAAGTATCATCGGCAGAGCGAGCAGCACCTGCGTCACCACGTCAGGCGGTGTTATGATGGCTGCGATGACGAACGCGAGCACGTAGATGTATATCCTCTTCGCTGCGAGCAGTTCTCTCTTGAGCACGCCGACCTTGGCCAGCACGAACACGAGCGCAGGCATCTCGAACACGAGGCCTATGATTACGCACACTGAGAATATGGTCGACACGAAAGCCCCGATGCTCCAGTAGTTCTCGACTCCATAGGCGAGCCCGAGATTTCCCAGAAAAACAAGCGCGACCTTCAGGAATATGAAGTACGCGAACGCGAACCCGAGAGCGAAAAGCAATATGCTCGCCGGCGCTGCTGTGTAGAGATACTTCCGCTCCTTCTTCCGCAATGCAGGCCTGACGAACCTGACGAGCTGATATACAAGGACAGGAAGAGCGATGATGATGCCCATCATCACCCCGAGCTTTATCTGCGTCGCTATGAACTCGAAAGGCGTCACTGCTATGAACTTCACAGCCACATTCCGCGCCAGGTTATCAATAAGCACGCGTATGAACCACCCTGAGAAATAGATGCCTATCGTTGAGAAGAGAGCCGCAAAGATGAGCAGGGTTATCGATCGTTTCCTTAGCTCTTCTAAGTGACTGATCACAGTCTTTCTCATCCCGCCATCTTCCTCTTCTTCTTCGGGCTCTCAGCAAGGCCTTCCTTGTATTCCTTGACTGACTTGCCCACCGCTCTTGCCAGCTCAGGCAATTTTTTCGGCCCGAACAGCACCAGCACGATGATGAGGATCAATAGCATTTCACCGGTTCCTATCATGTTAGCACCACCTTTATACTGCCCGATATTGGAGGTGTGTTTAAATTTTTTGTGTATTGGCTTTTAAACAATATCTGAGAATGGTACCTTCTGGTCACTATTATCACAAAGCTTTTATATCTAGACATATATACTATATATCCTATTTGTCTTTATCAGGCCTAGAATGAATGCGCTCGTCATCTTTGCGAAATACCCTGAACCAGGGAAGGTCAAGAAACATATAGGTGTAGAGATAGGCATGGACAGGTCTGCTGAGCTCTGCAGGGCTTTCATAAATGATCTTATTGCTGAGAATTCTGAGAAGGACTATGATGTCTACCTGAGCTTCATAGGCCATGAGTACAAGGAGGATTACAGGGAGATGTTTCCCCAGGCTATCCTATACGTGCAGAGAGGGCAGAACATGACCACCAATGTCCAGTTCTCTTTTGAGGACCTTCTTGATGATTATGAGAAGGTAGCGCTGATAGGTTCTGACGTGCCTGACCTGAAGTCCGAGATGATAGTCAAGGCGTTCAATGCCCTTGACAAGCATGATGTCGTGCTCGGGCCTTCTGAAGACGGCGGCTATTACCTTGTCGCACTGAAGAAGCCGCACGATATATTCCAGGGACTGCCATGGGGCAAGCAGGACCTCCTTGATGTGCAGACCGAGATACTGGATAAGCAGCACCTGACATTCGCATTGCTCGAGAAGCTTCCTGATGTCGATGACATAGAAGAGCTCAAGGCCCTGAAGAAAAGACTGAAGCGCGAGGACGCGCCAGCGACATACGACTTCGTGCAGACGCTTGATATTTGATGTTATTTCTGCTCTCTCTTCTGCACCCTCGGGTAAGTCCCTGGCTGCATGAAGACCTTGTTTGTCTTGATTGCTATGCCTTTGTCTTTCTTCATCATCATGTCAGAGTTCATCTTTGATTTTCCGAGTGCGATGAGCTCTCCTTTCAGTGACATTATCGCCACGTTCTGGTCTGGCTCTATCCCGCTCTCGAGCTTGACGATCCCGGGGATGGCAAGGTCTGCTCCGTGGCACAGGGCATCCACTGCAGTGTCTATGACCCATATCTTGGGCAGGTGATTGACCGCGTTCTCTACAGGTTGGACAACGTGACGCAGATACTTGTCTCCGCCTTCGTTCTTGTAGTGCCAGAACGCGTCTGTCAGGTCAGACATTGTCGCCAGCGTGGACTCGTTGAAAGGCCCTGCCTTTGTCCTGCGCAGCTCTGCCATGTGAGCTCCTGTGCCGAGCTTCTTTCCGATGTCATGGCACAGTTTCCTGATGTATGTCCCTGCCTGGCACCCGACAGAGAAAAGCACATCCTTGTTCCCGACTATGTCGAGCACTTCTATGTAATAGACATTCCTCTGCCTGTGCTGCCTTTTCACTGCAGACTTGAGCGGGGGCAATTGTGTTATCGTGCCGACGAACGATGCTATGGCTTCTCGTATCTTCTCCTCTTCAACCTCTTTGTGCAGGTGCATGAGGCAGATGTATTCCTTGCCTGCGATAAGCAATGCCTGGACTATCCGTGTCGCCCTTCCGATTGCGACAGGCAGTACTCCGGTCACCTTCGGGTCGAGCGTGCCTGAATGCCCGCCTTTCTTGACACTGAGTATCTTCTGCACATAGGCGGAGACCTGGTGGGAAGTCGGCCCGCGGGGCTTATCCACGTTTATGATACCCAGCTCAAGCAGCTGCTCCACTGTCCTCTTTTCAGGAGGGCATCCATATTTATCAGAACTCTGCGCATCCCTCTTTATGAGTATGCTTCTCTTTAGCTTCTCGAACGGCAAAAGATTTCCTGTCATGGGTTCCACTCAGGGAAAAGGATTATGCGCCTGTTTAAAAATATTCTCATTATTGTTCGGTGTATGGCCTGAAGTATGGGCAGTAGTGCCCGATCTCTTCATCACCGAGCTGCTCAGGAAGGAACTCTCTCTCACTGAACCCGAACATATGCTTCGGTGTCGGCTCGCTGTCAGACGGGGAGAACAAGCAGTCATTTGTGTTCTTCTTGTAGTTTTCTCCTCCGTACCTGTGATAGCACATGCCGCATCTTCTCTGGATCTCGCCCTCGTTGTCATCTGTCTTGACAACCAGTCCTATGAAACTCTGCCCTTCCAACGTGCTTTCAGCTGTCTCATCTAAACTCATGTCTAACCACCCGGAAATGTTTTATGATTAAAGATAGTATGATGCTAGAATACGTCACTGCTTCTTCTCTTCAGAAGGTTTCTCTTGCTCTTTCTTATCAGGCTCAGGATTCTTTTCTTCCTTTTTCTCCTCTGTCTTGGCCTCTTCCTTCGTCTCTTTCTGCGCAGCCGCCTTCTCTGCCTTCTTCAGCTCTTTCTTGTCTGACTTGATATCTTTCGGGGCCTCTTCCTTGCCTACCTCGAGCTTCTGCTGTATCTTGCCTGCTATGCCTTTGGCCTTCTTCTTTTTATCTTCCTTCTTCTCTTTCTTCTCGAACTTGAACCCGAACAGCTCGACCCTGACAGTGCCTTCCTTGTCGTCCTTCACCGCATTGACCTTGACATGGTGCGGAGGGTTCTTTATGCCGTGCTCCCACACTTTCAGGTTGAGCTTCGGCCCTATCCTGACATCCTCTGACTTCATGTGCTTCTGGATGAATTCCCTGACAGCCTTGACTGCCTTCTTCGCCCTCTTGTACTTAGGGGCTTTCTGGAATTCCTTCCTCAGAGGTATTGTGTATGTTCGTTCGAGAGCCATGATCATCACTTATGCTTTTGTCTTGGTGCGCTTCCAGTGCCTCTTTGTCGCGGTATGCCTTCCTGGATGCACTCTCCTGCCTGGACCGTATATCTTCGGGACTGTCCAGAACGGGGCCCACCTTGTCCTTCTGCCGAGCTTTGCGAGCCTCAGCTTCCTTGACTTGTGGATGTAGCGCGCCATTTTATTCCTTAGCCTCCGGAGCAGGTTTTGGCGCCTCCTGCTTTGCTTCCTCTTTCGGCTTGTCGGCAGGCTTGGCCTTTGGCTCTTCCTGCTTCGGCTTTTCCTCTGCCTTTGGCGCGGCCTTCTTCATTGGCTTGTATATCCTGACTGCTGCCTTGTCTAGGAGAGATACACCTTTAGGTGTTATGACCCTTCCTTTCCTTGTCTCTTTCTCTGCCTTCTTGATGAGACCCGCAGCCTCAAGCTGTTGCAGCACTTTCCTGATTATGTTTCCTGATCCCTTGTAGAAATGCTCTGGCTTGTGGCCTCTGCTCTTCTTTCCGCCGTACTTTGTCCTGAGCTTCTGCACGCCGACAGGTCCCAGCTTCCTTACGCTCCTGAGCACTGCAGCGCATCGTATGAACCACCAGTCCTCCCTCTTCGGAGGCCTCTCCTTGTGCGTCCCTGTCTTGACGAAAACAGACCACTCAGGCGGCTTTATCTCAGGTACCTTCTGCAGGTCTTTCGCTGCTTCCTCTATGAGGTCATTCACTGGTACATCAAACATAGTTGGCATATTGTTTCACCTTGAGCTTGCCTTTTCAGGCCACATCGGCAACATCGTTGCCAGACATTATCATGATCCCTTGGAAAAACAGGTTGTTTATAAAGATTATGCTTGTATAAAAATAAACATCAAAAACAAAAAAGATTTACTATTGAAACTCCTGTCAAGCTAGAATCTTATTCCTCTGATTCTGGCTTCTCAGGCTCTTCTTCAGCTTCTTCTGCCGGAGCTTCCTCTTCAGGAGCCTCTTCAGCAGGGGCTTCCTCTTCAGGAGCGGACTCCTCAGAGCCGAGATTGACGTTCTGCGCCTGTTTTCCGCGCTCTGTCTCGACAGCGTCAAAAGTGACAGCGTCGTTCTCGTTCAGCCTTGTGCCTTCCGGCAGCTGCTTGTAGTGGACGAAATAATCGTTTCCGTCCTCGCCTTTTATGAATCCAAACCCTTTCTGGGTGTTGAACCACTTTACTGTTCCATTCATTTTATACTCCTCCTATTAGGTAATACGAAGAAAGAGTTTACGCTTCTTTTGAAAGGTTACTTGCTTTACTTCGATATTAACTAGATGAATATCAACGTGAAATTTGGGCCTGTTTATAAATGTTGTGTTTAGGGCCTATTTAAGTGTCATCCTCAGGAAATAAAGCCTGTCTTCAAGCACCATCTGCCTAAATCTTTCTTTGATATACTCTTCATGGGCAAGCCTTTCAGGGTAAGATTGCCTGTTGAAATAGACTAGCTCTTCAGCAGCTTCCGGATCAAGACGGTCTATCGCGTCTTTCCACTCTTTCAATGCCCGTATCGCATTGCTGCACCCTATTCCGCAGGGAGTGAAGCTTGGCGGTCGGTAATCGAAGACATCAGGGTATGTGCCGTCTTTCATTATCTTTTCTTCGAGCTCTCTTCCGAACTTATAGCTTCGGTGGTGCGGGCCTGATGCTAAGGCTCTTTTTTCTTCAGGCGTCATCTTCTTGTTGTACTCTTCAGTGCAGCATTCAGGATAGCTGAGGAACCAGCCAGTAGCTTTGTGGAATTGGGATGCATCCGACTCTTCAGGCATCGTCAGGAGCATATTTGTGTACTGCTTGAACGTCTCTGGTCTGGCTACCATTGCTACCATGTCAAGCCTGTGCTTATGTGTTGTAAGCTCATACTCCAGGCCGAATTTTCCGATGACCTCTATGAAAGAGCTCCAGTTGCCGCCTATTATTGTGCCTCTTTTCAGCCCTTCAATAACGAGAAGCAGTTGGGCCCTGTCGAGACCATCCAATGATTTCCATTCATCTGTATTGTAGACAAAAGTGGGGGAGTGCCCATTGTTTTTCTTCATGGTTTCACTCATACGCGCAGCCGTCTGGCTGTCTTTTCCCTGTCCTCGGCCCTGGCCTGTACCATGGCCTCTTCAACATCTGCTATCCTGCTCTCGAAACCCTGCTCCTTGCCGAACTTCATTACTGCTTCCTCGAGATCATATCCTGCGAGCGCAGTCTGCTCGTCGACAGATTCGACGCACTTCGCGAGCACGCCTGATATCAGCGAGTCCGGAACTCCCTCCTTTGCGAGCGTCTCGAAAGCGTATGGCCGTCCAATCACTAGGTGATCTCTCAGCTTTGCGGTCTCGTCGCTGGAATGCTCGTTCATCCTGAGAAGTATTGACGTGAAGGTCATGCCGTACCCGAACTTGTCCCTTGAAGGGTGCGCGTAAGGTACGTGCTGGAATGGGGTGAAACCATGTGTTCCCCTGTATTTGGGTGCCTTTTCTCCCTTGATCATGAACATGTTGAAGTCTATAAGCCTGCTGTCTCCTGCGCCGTCCAGCATGATGTTGCCTGGCTTGACATCATAGTGCACTATCCCTTTGTTTTCTATGTGGGTCAGCGCGCTGGCCATCTCTTTCATGACCTCATAGAGCTTCTCGAGCGACGGCTCCCTGACAAGCGCCTCATCCACCCTTTCATCCAGCCTCTCTGTCACTACATATGTGCTGTCCTCTTCGTCACAGAACCAGCCGTCGCACCTGACTATATTGGGGTGGTACAGCTCTTCCTTGAGAAGGAACGCCTCGCTGAGGAATATGCTCTGCACAGTATTTGGCGGAAGGCCGTTCGGGTTGTCCCTGCTCTTCAGGAGGTCTTTCCGCGGATACTTGACTATCACCTCCTTGCTGTCAGACAGCCTTTCCGCTAGCCTTACTTCTGCGAATGCGCCTCTTGTGCCGTATGGCAGTATCCTGTAGTCGGAGATGACTCTAGGCTCTTCATTGTACAGTCTCCTGAGGCTTTCTCGGCCTTCAGGCTCGGTAGGGATACCTTTATCTCCCCATAGATTGAATGTATCGTGCATCTCTCAAATACCTCTCAACACCTATAATATAGGCTTTAGAGCTCATATTTAAATCTTTCGTTTTTTAACTACTATTAAGTGACAAAACAGAAACCTTTATTAACACATCCGCTCGCAGATACCGATACGCACTGTCCACTGGACAGGCCCAGATAAGGTATTTAAAAGTGGGAATCCGGATGAAAAAGAGCGTAGATTCGCAGGATGATGGTGAGGAAACTAAAGGGACAAGATACAGGCAATCTTATCCGGCTCAAGGAAAAGCCTGATGATGAGAAGCTTATTCTGAATACTTTAACCCCTCTTGTCAAGCAGTGGTTCTTCTCAAGATTCAAGACTCTCTCGCTGCCTCAGAAGTTCGCGGTCTATGACATCCACTGCAGGCAGAACATACTTGTGTCAGCCCCGACCGGAGCGACAAAGACCCTGACGGGATTCCTCTCTATACTGAATGAGCTGACAGACCTTGCGGAAAAAGGTAAGCTGGAAGACAAGGTATACTGCGTCTACATCTCACCATTGAAAGCCCTGAACTATGACATCCAGCACAACCTGAAGAATCCTCTGAATGAGATCGAGAAGCTAGCTGGCAAGAAGCTTGGCATACGGGTCGGCGTCCGTACAGGCGATACCTCTACGAAGGACCGTGCTAAGATGATGAAGACCCCACCGCACATACTCATAACGACGCCGGAGTCGCTCGCCATACTTTTGCAGTCCATAAACTTCCGCAGCCATCTCTCTAATGTGGACTGGACCATCATCGACGAGATACACGCATTGGCAGAGAACAAGCGCGGCGTGCACCTGAGCCTGAGCATGGAGATGCTGCAGCGCATCTCCCCTGCGATGTGCAGGGTTGGGCTGTCAGCGACAATAGCCCCTCTTGAGGATGTGGCGAGATTCCTGGTCGGGGCATCAAGGCCGTGCCGTATCGTGGATGTGCAGTTCATCAAGCAGCTTGACCTCAAGGTCATGTCCCCTGTCCCGAACCTCATAGACACCACGCACGACGGCATGCACAGGCGCATGTACGATCTCATCGACCAGCTCATCCAGCAGCACAAGACGACTCTTATATTCACCAACACCAGGGCGGCCACAGAGCGCGTCGTCCATTACCTGAAGGAGCGCTTCCCCAAGAACTATACTGACGTACTGAGCGATGCTGACGAGGAGGACTTCAGGGCAGAGCTCAAGACAAACAAAGAAGGCAATGTTGTGCTTGAGAATGGTGACGGCAACGGTGATACCGCAACGCCAGGCTCGCCTATTGATGAAGGTTCCGCAGGCCCTGCCTCCCCGGATGGGGCTTCCCCCGGCGACGGGCGCGATTCAATATCTGAAGCGGCTCGCAAGGTGGCGGTTGCGGCATCTCCTGTAGAGGGAGAGAAAATTCCAAACGTCCTCGACGAGAAAGAATACAAGAAGGTCACGGCAATAGGTGCGCACCACGGCTCCCTCTCCAAGACCCACCGCCATCGCATAGAGGAAGGCCTGAGGAAAGGCCAGCTCAAGTGCGTGGTCTGCAGCACGAGCCTTGAGCTTGGAATAGACATAGGATACATAGACCTCGTAATCCTGTTAGGTTCGCCGAAGTCAGTCGCAAGAGCGCTCCAGCGCGTCGGGCGTTCAGGCCACCAGCTGCACGCTACAACAAAAGGCCGCATAATAGTGCTTGACCGTGATGATCTCGTCGAGTGCTCAGTCCTGCTCAAGAGCGCGATGGAGCGGAAGATAGACAAGATCCACATCCCGACAAACTGCCTTGACGTCCTCGCGCAGCAGATATACGGCATATGCATAACAGAGAAGATGCATCTGTCTGAGCTGCTGCAGATGGTGAGGCAGAGCCACTGCTACAAGGACCTCTCTGACGAGGATTTCCATTCTGTGATAAGCTATCTCTCCGGCGAGCATGTCTCGCTCGAGGACAGGCATGTCTATGCGAAGATATGGTACGACCCTGAGACAGGCATGGTCGGCAGGAAAGGCAGGCTCGCCAGGGTCATCTACATGACCAACATAGGCACGATCCCTGATGAGACAGGAGTCACAGTCAAGGCAGGTGCTGAGATCATCGGCATGATCGACGAGGCGTTCCTCGAGCGCCTGAAACGAGGTGACGTATTCGTGCTCGGAGGTTCCACTTACGAGTTTCTCTTCTCAAGAGGCATGGTTGCGCAGGTCCGTGCAGCAGTAGGAAGAAAACCTACAGTGCCGTCATGGTTCTCTGACATGCTCCCGCTGAGCTTTGACCTGGCCATGGACATAGGAAGGTTCAGGAAGCTGATGAGGGAGAGGTTCGAGGCGAAGATGTCAAGGCAGGACGTGATAGACTTCATCAACTCTTATCTTTATGTCGACGAAAATGCTGCCAACGCGATATATGAGTACATGCGCGAGCAGCATGACTTCGCGATAATACCTACAGACAAGGAGATTGTCATAGAGCAGTACATGGACGAGGAGCGCAAGTACGCCGTCTTCCACGCATTGTTCGGACGCAGGGTCAATGACTGCATATCGCGCGCCGTGGCGTTCGCTGTCTCAAAATCACTGAAGCGCGATGTCGAGATGGGCGTGACAGACAACGGCTTCTATCTCGCGTCAAAGAAGAGCATACCTGCGGCACGAGCATTGGGAATGCTCGAGTCAGAGCGTCTCAGCGAGCTGCTCAATATAGCGATTGACAAGAGTCAGGTGCTGAGCAGGCGCTTCCGCCACTGCGCAGGCCGCGCTTTGATGATACTGAGGACCTACAAAGGCCATAAGAAGCGCGTCGGCAAGCAGCAGGTCTCGTCGATGATTCTCATGTCCGCTGTCAAGCGCATATCAAAGGATTTCCCTATTCTGAAGGAAGCGCGCAGGGAAGTGCTTGAGGACCTTATGGATGTCGATAACGCGGTGAGGGTCATCCGCATGATAGAGAACAGGTCGATTTCTGTGAAGAGCATCGAGACCACTATCCCGAGCCCGTTCTCATTCAACCTTGTGCTGCAGGGCCATCTTGACATGATACGCATGGAGGACCGCATCGAGTTCCTCAAGAGGATGCACAAGCTAGTTCTAGCTAAGATATCCCTTGACCAGGGAAAGAAAGGATCGTTCGATGATGACACCAAGAAGGTCTATGAGGAATTGTGGAAGGACCTTGAGACAGAGGCCCAGCCTGACTCTGCGAAAGAGCGCCTCATCAAGCAGGCCTGGAACCTCAAGCGCGTCCCGATGTTCGCGAAGCGGGAGATAGTCCGCATGCTTGAGGGCGAGCGCACAGGCATACGCCAGGATGTCATAGATGCGATCCACCAGCACAATAAAGACATAGAGAGGAGCTGGCCAAGAGACCTTCGCCTCGCAGTAAATAAAGCGGTAAATGAAGTTGAGTCGCAGGAGGCCTGAATCTTTTTCTCTCGTCATCAACCACTGTTGCGTAGTCTCTAATTATGACGAAACCTTTATAAATGAACTTTAATCCTATAGGGTGAGTAAGAAATTTTTATAAATGTGAATTTGGTTCAATACAACTAAACCGGTTTGGAGAAACCTTTTTCCAGATGCTATTGACTGATCAAAAAACGAGGTGAATTGGTTGGTGAGAAACAGTAAACTGTTGACTAAACTATTTTCTGACACAAAGGCTTCTAATCACAGATTCTCTATCCTTCTTGCCCTGATGATATTCACTCTGCTTAGCGCAAGCTCTGTCCTTGCGCTGACGAACAATATAATATCGCCCGTGAATGATGCGAATGTCAGCAACACGATTGTCCTGATCAATGCGACAGGTGATGCCAATGCGAACTGTTCATACAACATCACTGATTCAAGTACTGATATCCTGGCTACCTTGCTGGGCAATGACACTCAACAGCATATCGCAACGAATGTCGATATAAGCTCTTTGGGTGACGGCGCACTCACCCTTAATGTCTATTGCTATAATGCTTCGAATGGCAGCATCACTGCGAACACTTCTGTCTCTCTCACCAAGGACACTACAACACCTAATGTCACTTTTATCGCTCCTGCCACACCCGATGTGAGGATGTACAGCCAGTTCAACTTCACTGTAGAAGTGAACAGCACTATACCATTATCTGCAGTGGTTATATGGAATGGTTCAGGATACTCGCAGATGGTTCTCACTTCAGGCTCGGACATACAAGGGCAGTGGTTTGCAGTGCTTGACCTGACGAATTTCGCTGACGGCACCCAGACATTGACGGTCAATGCGACGAACAGCGTAGGTATGTATAATGATTCAGAGAGCATCTCGATCATAGCAGATAATACTGGTCCTACAATAACTCTTGAGTATCCTGAGGATAACTATAATACTTCAGGGTCTAGCGATGCGTTTGAGTTCAGCGCGGGTGATGATTTGTATAATGATTCGCAGATGATGAATTGCAGCGTATCTTTATATAATTCAACAGGAGATATTGTTGGGTTCTATTATAATAATAGCATGGCGAATGATACCACCACTATGACCAGCACTTTTAATTTTGGAGCGCCTGGTGTGTACACTTGGAATGCTACCTGTTATGATATGGCGATGTCGAATGTGCTAGGGGGAGAAGGGGTTCCTGGTTACTCCTCTACATACACCGTGACGTATGATCCCGTACCTCCTTTCCCTACGGATATATTTTTAGCAGAACCTGACCGTATGGTCTCGGGAGTCTCTCCTAATAACAACATAACAGTGATCATTGCTGCGATGGATGTTGGGACCGGAGTCAAGAACATAACTGCTAACTTCAGCAATATAACTGGTGACCTTGCCGATGTTTATGCGATGCAGTCTAATGGGACCCACTGGAATTACACTTTCACTGTTGATTCTTCAGATACTGCAGATTGTGATTTCAAGGATGTTGATGTATATTTTATTCTGACTGATTATGCAGAAAATAATAATGATACAGAAACTACTGTTGTGCTCTACAACATGACATTGATGCCTGGAAGTCCGAATGGCTGCGGAAACACTGCTGCTGGTTCGACAGATTTTTCATTGGAGACTGATTTCAACAGCATAGACCTGATAACGATTGTTGAACTGAACTTCACTTCAACTCCTGGTCAGTGTGGTGATTTCGGCGATGCAGGCGATGACGCGATGCACACAGTGGCGAAGTTCAACTTCTCTGACATGAACCTTACATCAGAAGCCGCTTTCCAGCAGTTGGGTAACTTTATGGGTTCTATGGACGTCCAGATAACACCAGAAAGACAGTTTGGCAATAGCAGGATATACCTCAATTCAACAGCTCTCACTGACTTCAACAGGAGTGCGGTGATAACCCTATTTGGATTGCCTTTCGATTCGATGCCGAGCATAGTGGGTGATGCTGGAACTGCGAACAATGGTACCAGTGTAAGTTACGTGACTTATACTGATCCTATATCTGGTTACATTCTCGGCAACCTCACATTTACGGTAGACGGTTTCTCAGGATATAATGTATCTGATACGGTAGACCCTTTAATAACCATGATCTCTCCAGTGCCGAACCTGACTACAGTGCAGGGGCCAACAGTGAATATCAACTTCACGGTGAATGGCACAGGGACTCAGGTAAGCTGGGTGCAGACATACCTTGATGATGTCGGTCATAGCTATAACCCTGGAGGATCACTATACGACGTTACATGTAATGAATCATCTCCAGGTTCTGAACTATACTATTGTAATATAACTGTTTCATTATCGGATAATCCTGATCCTCACACGTTCAACATAACTGCTTATGATTATGGCGGAACAACAGGAAACAGCAACTATACTATGTGGCAGTTCAGCACTGACTCTTCAGCGCCTTCAGTCACTAACAATCAGAGCAATGTGACAGGGATAGTGAACAGCGACACTGTGATTGTGCTGAACGTCAACGCGACAGACTCGACAAACGTGTCTAACGTCACTGCGAACGGCGTCCTGATGGGTAACCATACTGCGAGCGCTTACAACCTGACGACGACACCTGCAGCATTGGGCTGCACTGGCTCAGGAACATGCACCGTGACTTTCAACGCGACTGATTATTTCGGTAATTATAACGATAGCGTTGTCACGACCTTTACTGTGGATGTAGGTCCTCCTTCAGTGGTTGGTGTGAGTGTCACGAATGCAACCAATGTGAGCAGTTCAGTAGCTGTAAATATCCAGGCAACGGTGGCTGATCCTGCTA